>Ga0247830_10001352_pt1 | contig 10160 bp, 9 predicted proteins | sample 12C_Control_Day5_FD_207766 | JGI IMG/M metagenome (GOLD analysis project Ga0247830, IMG submission 207766) | Soil microbial communities from agricultural site in Penn Yan, New York, United States - 12C_Control_Day5 | ecosystem: Environmental > Terrestrial > Soil > Agricultural land | place: USA...
TCAGGGTGCGCGAGCTGGTCGGGGCGAAGTGGATGCCGTAGGTGCCGTTGCTGCGCACGACCGAGTTGGTGAGGGTGAGCGAGCCGTTGTCACCGACGAACACGCCGGCGCTGGTGTTGCCGATCGCGCGGAGCCCGTCCACGACCGGGCTCCCGGCGCGGACGTACAGGCCGTAGCTGGCCGATTCGGTGACGGTCGTGTCGACGAGATCGAGCACCGTGCCGGGCGCGCTCGTCACGATGCCGTAGCTGGCGTCCTGGATCACCGCGCCGCTGATCTGCGCCTGCGCGGCCCCGGCGGTGACGACGATCCCGTACCAGCTGCCGCTCGCCATCCCGGAGCTGCGGAACGTCACCGGGTTCGCGCTCGTGCCGTTGACGCTCAGCGTGCCGTCGATCGTGATCTCGACCCGGCTGGTGCTGAGCCCCGACGCCTGGCTGTCGCTGTTGGCCGCCGCCTGGACCACCACGCCGGCCTCGATGGTGAGGAACGCCCCCGCCGGGACCGTGATGTCGCCGGCCAGCACGTACGGGCTACCCGCCGGCGTCCAGGTCTGGTTGATGACGTTGCCGCCGGGCACCGGCGTGTCCGCCGCGGCCGGCGCCGCGAGCGCGAGCGCGATGATGGTCAGGATCCAGGCAGACGTCTGGCGCATGTCCCCTCCGAGGCGGGCCGCATGCTAACCAAGCCGGCCGGCCGACGTCCCTGCGATCTACGGCAAATCCGGACCATCTTGATGCAGGTCACAGCGGCCATGGCGGCGCCGCGAATGACCGCGGCCGGTGCGGCGTTGTCCTCGCATGCGCACGCCCGTCCTCGCCGCCGTCCTGCTCGCCGCCGCCACCGCCGTCACCGGCTGCGGGCGCGCCGGGGCGCCGGGCGCGGCCGTGCCGGTCGCCCTGCCCGCGCCGGTGACCGCGGCGCCCCAGCCGGCGACGCAGACCGACGAGGACGCGCTGGCGGCGCTGGCCGCGCTCGAGCCGACCGGGGCCGACTGGGAGGAGAAGCTGGCCGCGCTGCCCGAGGCGTCGCGGCGGCCGATCGCGGTCGCGTTGCTGCGCGAGGGCGACTTCGCGTGCAAGGCCGTCGTCGAGGAGGAGTACGGCTGCGGCATCGGCGAGCGCTCGTTCGAGCCGCTCGACCCCGAGGCGACGCTCGAGGAGCCGTGCCTGCGGCGCCAGCTGGCGCTGTGGGCGGTCGGGCAGCTGGAGCCCGTCGACGTGCCGGCGGTGGCCGACGAGCTCGGGGCGCTGGTCGGCCTGCCCGAGCCGGAGACCGAGCTGGCCCAGGCCGCGTTCGACGCCCTGCCGGCGCGCGCCGACGAGCTGCGCCTGCAGCTGATCGAGGCGGCGGTCGACGCCGGCCGTGACGGCCTCGCCGACGAGCAGGTCGCCAAGCTGTCGCCGGCCGCGGCGGCCCGCGCGCTCGTCGACCTCGGCCGCGAGGTCGCGCTCGATCACCTCGGGCCGCGGCCGTCGATCGGGGTCCTGACCGCCGCCCTGGCGCGCGGGCTGTCGCCGTCGCGCGCGCTCGAGGTGCTCGACCGGCTCGGGCCCGCCGCGCTCGACGACGCCGAGGTGGCGCGCACGGTCCGCGCCGTCGCCGCCGACGCCGCCTGCGAGGTGTCGGCGCGGGCGATCGAGCTGCTGGTCGCCGTCGGCGATCCCGAAGCGCTGCCCAGCACCGGCCCGCTCGCCGACGACGCCGCCGCGACCCGCGCGCTGTGCGTCGCCAGCCACCTCGGCGCGGCCGAGCTTGGCGCGGTGGTCGCCAGGCTGGCCGGCGGCGACGTCGAGCTGGTCTCGGTCGAGCGCGACTGGGACGGCGGCGGCGACGACGACCCCGATCCCGACGGCGACGGCGATCCGTACACGACCACCACTCGCGACACGCTGGCCGCCGCCGCGGTGACCGCCGGCGCGCTCGCCGCCTGGATCCCGACCTCGTGCGACGACGGCGTCTGCCGCGTCGACGGCAAGGTGGTGACCCTCGGCTTCGGCGCCCGCGCCGACGGCACCCCGACCCTCGACACCGTCACGGTCGAGGACACCGAGTGGGAGGGCTGCGGCTGCTGACCGACTACGGCTTCGCCGCCGCGAACGTGAACGTCGCCTTCGCGGTCTTGCCCCTGGTGACCTTCACCTTGGCGGTCTTGAGGCCGAGCGTCGGGTGCCACGCCTCGAGGGTGTAGGTCCCGACCGGCACGTCCTTCAGCACGAACGCACCGTCGGCGCCGGTGACCGCGAAGTACGGGTGATCGGTGATCACCGCCCAGCCGGCCATCCACGGGTGGACGTCGCAGTGCAGCGACACCACGTCGCCGGCCGCGCCCAGATCCTTGCGGGTGATCGCCGGCTGCTGCGCCGCCTGGCCGAGGTTCCACAGGATCTTGGTGCCGAGGTTGCCGCGCACGTTGTGGAAGGTCGCGTCGGCGTTGCGGATCTCGAGGGCCTGGCCGGCGACCAAGCCGACGACCCGCGGGCCGTACATGCACTCGCTCTGCACCACCACCACCGGCGTCGCCGGCGCGGCGTGGGTGCCCGCGCTGCCGTTGGCGAGGCGCACGTGGACGTCGCGCAGCTTGCCGGCCTCGACCACCACGTCCTCGCCCAGCCGCTTGATCTTGGCGCACACCGGATCGGTCGAGCGATCGAGCTCGGGGCGCGGCGGCGGCGCGCCCTTCCAGCTCACCGCGCCGGCGATCGTGCCGGTGCCCTTGTCGGCGGCGGCGGTGCCGCTCGTCGCGAGCGCCGCGGCGAGCGCGGCGACGGCCATCGTCTTCGAGGACATGTTCACGCGTGGACGGTAGCGCAGCGCGGTTGCTTCATCACGCCGAGGTCAGGCCGCCGTCGATCGACAGCGTGGTCCCGGTGGTGAACGACGCGGCGTCCGACAGCAGGTAGACCGCGCCGCCTGCGATCTCGGTCGGTTGCGCGTGACGGGCGAGCGGGGTCCGCTTGACCACGTGCTCGCGCAGCATCGGGTTCTGCACGATCGCCGCCGCGAACTTGGTCTCGACCAGGCCGGGCGCGATCGCGTTGACCCGGATGCCCGAGCCGCCGAGCTCGACCGCCAGGGTCTGGGTCATGCTGATCACCGCCGCCTTGGTCATGCCGTAGATGCCCTGCATCGGCGCGGCGCGCAGGCCGACGAAGCTGGCGATGTTGACGATCGCGGCGCCGCCGTCGCGGGTGCGGGCGTGGCGGGCCAGCGCCCGCGCGGCGTAGAAGTAGCCCTTGACGTTGACCTCGATGGTCTTGTCGATCGCCGCGTCGGGAGTGTCGATCAGCGGGCCGAAGTACGGGTTGGTGGCGGCGTTGTTGACCAGGCCGTCGACCCGCCCGAACCGCTCGACCGCCTTCGCGAACAGCGCGTCGACATCGTCGGCCTTGCCGGTGTGGCACGCCAGCGCCGCCACCTCGCCCTTGCCGGCCAGCCGGGCCGCGACCGCGTCGAGGTCGGCCTGCTTGCGCGACGCCAGCACGACCCGCGCGCCGGCCTCGACGCAGGCGGTGGCGATGGCCTCGCCGATGCCGCGGCTGGCGCCGGTGACGATCACGACTTTCTCGGACAAGGAGATGCGGCTGGTCGCGCTCATGGCCGCGAAGCTACCACCGCCCTGGGCGCCCCCACCGCGCGTGCCGGCGACCGCGCCGCGGCTCTTGACTCGACGCGCTGCGTCGGTCATAACTGAATGACGGTTCATTCAGCCTGCCGGAGGTGTCTCTGATGTCCCAGCCGATCAACCGCTACAAGGCCGACCTGCGCGACTTCCGATTCGTTCTGTTCGAGCAGTTCAAGCTCCAGGACATCCTCGGCAAGGCGCCCTACGCCAACTGGGGGCAGGAGGAGGTCACCGCGGTGCTCGAGGAGCTGTACGGCTGGGCCAAGGACACGCTCGGTCCGCTCAACGCGGTCGGCGATCACGTCGGCTGCAAGCTCGAGGACGGCAAGGTCAAGACCCCGCCCGGCTTCAAGGAGGCGTGGAAGTCGCTCTACGACGTGGGCTGGCGCCGGCTGTCGGTCCCCGAGCGGTTCGGCGGCCAGGAGGGCCCGTTCACGCTCCACGCGCTGGCCGAGGAGCTCATGTGCGGCGCCAACGCGGCGTTCAACATGTACCCGGCGCTGACCCAGGGCGTCGCCGACGTGGTCCAGGAGTTCGGCACCGCCGAGCAGCAGGCCGCGTACTGCCCCAAGTTCCACGACGGCACCTACGCCGGCACGATGTGCCTGACCGAGCCGCACGCCGGCTCCGACGTCGGCTCCGCCACCACCAAGGCGTTCCCGATGGGCGGCGGCAAGTACAAGATCAAGGGCACCAAGATCTTCATCTCCGGCGGCGATCAGGACCTGTCGAAGAACATCATCCACCTCGTGCTCGCCCGCACCGAGGAGGCGCCGGCCGGCACCAAGGGCCTGTCGCTGTTCATCGTCCCGCGCGACCGCGCCGACGGCACGTCGAACGACGTCAAGGTCGGCTCGATCGAGCACAAGATGGGCATCAAGGCGTCGGCGACCGCGGTGCTCAACTTCGGCGAGAACGACAACTGCATCGGCGAGCTGGTCGGGACCGAGGAGCAGCGGGGCATGGCCCAGATGTTCCACCTGATGAACTTCGCCCGCATCGGCGTCGGCGTGCAGGGCCTCGGCGTGGCGTCGTCGGCGTTCCTCAACGCCCTCGACTACGCCAAGGACCGCAAGCAGGGCCCGTCGATCAAGCAGTGGAAGGACGCGTCGGCGCCGCGGGTGGCGATCATCGAGCACCCCGACGTCCGCCGCATGCTGCTCGACATGAAGGCCAAGGTCGAGGGCATCCGCGCGCTGGTCGTCAAGCTGTCGGTGCACATCGACAAGGTCAACGCCGCCGGCGACGACAAGGCCGCGGCCGAGTACCACCAGGGCCAGGTCGACCTGCTGGTGCCGCTGGTCAAGGCCTACGGCTCCGACACCGCCCACCAGGTCTGCGTCACCGCGATCCAGACCCTCGGCGGCGCCGGCTTCCTCGAGGACTACCCGGTCTCGCAGTACGCCCGCGACTCGAAGATCTTCTCGATCTACGAGGGCACCAACCACATCCAGGCGCTCGACCTGGTCGGCCGCAAGCTCGGCCAGCGCGGCGGCGCCAACATGCAGGCGTTCATCAAGGACGTGAAGGCGTTCGTCGCCTCGCTCGAGGGCGACGCCACCTTCAAGGACGCGGCGGCGACCGTCGGCGCCGCGGCCGACGCCTGCCTGGGCACGGCGATGCGGTTCCTCGGCTGGTTCGGCGGCGGCAAGATGGAGATCGTCCCGCTCGCCGCCAACCGCTTCCTCGAGATGATGTCGGAGACCGCGATCGGCTGGCTGCTGCTCGAGCAGGCGGTCATCGCCGAGAAGGCGGCGGCGGCGCTGCCCGAGGGCCACGCCGACAAGGCCTTCTACACCGGCAAGAAGTACGCGGCGCTGTTCTACGCCACCAACGTCGTGTCGCAGGTGCCGGCCAAGGCCGCGCTGATCGGCAAGGAAGACCGCACGCCGATCGACATCCCGACCGAGGCGTTCGCGACGGTCTGATCGCCCGCCGGCTGCGCGCGCGCTACTCGGTGGTGCGCGCGCGCTGGCCGAACAGGACCTTCTGGGCGTCGGGGTCGTCGGCGAGCGGCTTGCGGTTGGCGCCCAGGTCCTTGCCGACCTCGAGGCCGCGCTGGACCGCCGGCCGCGCCTCGATCGCGTCGAGCCAGCGGGCCAGGTGCGGGAACTCGACGGCGGTGCCGCCGGCGTCCGACGCGATGTAGCGGCTGATCGCCCGCGCCCACGGGAAGCTGGCGATGTCGGCGATCGAGTAGTCGCCGGCGAGGTACTCGCGATCGGCGAGCCGGCGGTTCATGACCCCGCTCAGCCGGTGCACCTCGTTGGTGTAGCGATCGATCGCGTACGGGATCTTCTCCTTGGCGTAGACCCGGAAGTGGCCGGCCTGGCCGGCCATCGGGCCCAGGTTGGCGACCTGCCAGGCCAGCCACTCGTGGACCGCGACCCGCGCCCGCGGCGCGCGCGGGTACAGGGCGCCGGTCTTGTCGCCGAGGTACATGAGGATCGCCGCCGACTCGAACACGGCGATGGGCTGGCCGTCCGGCCCGTCGGGATCGACGATCGCCGGCATGCGGTTGTTGGGGCTGATCGCCAGGAAGTCGGGGTGGAACTGCTCGCCACGCCCGATGTCGACCGGCCGCACCACGTAGGGCAGGCCGGTCTCCTCGAGGAAGATGGTGATCTTGTGGCCGTTGGGGGTCGGCCAGTAGAAGAGCTCGATCGGGGCCATGCCGAGACTGTGCGCCACCGCGCCGCGCGGGGCGAGTGCAACAGACTGTCCTGTGCGCGCGCATGATCCTGTGCGCGCGCGCGCGCCGGTCACTCCGTGCGCGGATCGTGGCGCGGCTCGTCGTCGGCGCTCGCCCGAGCGCTGGCGGCGGCCTGGTCGCGGGCGCGCAGCTCGCCGCGGCGGTTGTGGGCCCAGGCCCGCTCGTCGTGGCCGGTGTACACCGGCTGCTCCTCGCCGTAGGTCACGGTGGTGAGGGTCGCCGGATCGATGCCCATCGCGGCCAGGTAGTCGGCGATGGCGCGGGCGCGGCGGTCGCCGAGCGCGAGGTTGTACTCGGTCGTGCCGCGCTCGTCGGTGTGGCCCTCGATGCGCAGGCGGCAGGGGTGCTTCTCGAGCCAGTTGGCGAGGGTGGCGAGGAGCTCGCGCGACGACATCGTCAGGGTCGCCGAGTCGAACTCGAAGAAGATCGGTCCGCTCGGCGGCGCCTGGTCGGCATCGGGGCCGGTGAGCGCGATGCCGGCGTCGCCGCCCGTGGGCGCGGGCCGGGTAGACTGCTGCGGCGGCGGGGCCGGCGCCGGCGCCGGCTGCTTGACCGGGGTCTTCTTGCAGGCCGCGACGGCGACCAGCGCACCGAGCGCGAGGACGACGGCGTGTCGACGTGACGTACGCATGCGACGGAGTGGTGCACGCTGCGTGCCGGCGCCCGCGCGCGGTCGCGTATCATGGCCGCGTGTATCGGCTGATCCCGTGGTGTGCGGCCGTGCTCGCGGTCGCCACCGGATGCGACGATCGACGCGTGCCGCCGCGCACCGCGGTCGCGCGCTGCCTGGCCGCCGCGCGCGCGGCCGATCGGGACCGCCACGATGGCAACCCGCGCGCGCTGGCGTGCGACGAGCTGTACTCGAACCGGCGCTGCGCGGCGGCGTGGCGCGCGATCGTCACCGCACCCGGCCCGGCCACGGTGGCGGCGATCCTCGAACCGTGCCGCCAGGCGTGCGTCGTGCTGTCGGGCGGGGCGGTGCCGCGCGCCTGCGGTGGGCGGGTCGGCGGCGACGCGCTGGCGCAGGTGGTCGCGGTCGATCAGGCCGTGCTCGAGCTCGAGGGCGTGCCGCGCGCGGCGGCGGCCGAGCTGTCGCGCCGGATCCGGCACCTGCAGCCCGCCGGCGTGGGCGTGCCGCGCGCCCGGCCGCCGTCGCCGCCGCCGCCGGGCCCCGACCAGCTCACGATCCGGCTGACCCCGACCGACGTGCAGATCGACGGCCGGGTGGTCGCGCCCGACGAGGTGCCGGCGGTGCTGGCCGCGGCGTCGGCCCGCGGCGTCGAGGAGGTCGTGCTGGTCACCCCGCCCGATCTGCCGTACGGCGCCCTCATCGACTTCATGGACAAGGTGCACGCCAGCGGCGTGGTGCGGATCGCGCTGCGTGTCGAGCACGACGACGCCGCCGCCACGCCGTGATCAGGCGGCCTGCCGCGCCGGCGCCGCGTAGTGCGCGCGCGCCCACGCCACCGTGGCCGGGATCGCCACGTCCCACGGCGTCGCGGCGCGCCCGAAGGTGGTGCGGTAGGCGGCGTCGTCGACGATGAACGGCGCCTGCCACTGGTAGGTCATCTCGGCGATCTCGCGCATCATCGGCGACACCACGCCCAGCCCGCGCAGCAGCCAGGTCGGGATCGCGGTGGCGCCGAGCTCGACGCCGAGCGCGCGGCCGACGCGGGCGAACATGGCGCGGGTCGGCTCGGCCGGGTTGGTCGGCAACAGCCACAGCCGGTTGCGGGCGCGGTGGTCGGTGCCGAGGGTGACCAGGGCATCGGCGACGTCGGGCACGTAGGTGTAGGCGTGGGGCTGGTCGGGATCGCCGAGCACCTCGCCGGGCTTGCCGGCGAACGCGCGTGGCCAGAAGCGGTCGCCGAACGCCGCCGCCAGGGTCGAGCCCGGGCCGATGAAGTCGCTGGCCCGGCCGATGGTCAGCGCCAGGTCGCCGCGGTCGCGGGCGGCGATCATCTCGGCGGCGGCGGTGGCGCGCAGCGCGCCCTTCTTCGAGCACGGCGCCACCGGGGTGTCCTCGCGCATGACGCCGCCGGGCGCGCGCCCGTACATGTACAGGTTGTCGAGGACGACCAGGTGGGCGCCGGCGCGGGTGGCGCCGCCGACGATGCTGCGGGTCAGCGGCAGCAGGCGGTCGTGCCACTCGGTGTAGGCCGGGTTGACGCAATGGTAGACCACGGCGGCGCCGCGCATGACCTCGGCGGCGCTGGCCGGGTCGCCGACGTCGGCGGTCGCGGTCTCGGCGCCGGCCGGCACCTCGGCGCCGAACCGGCCGCGACGGACCAGGCGCACGCGCAGGCCGCGGTCGAGCAGGCGGCGGGCGACCAGCGGGCCGATCTGGCCGGCGCCGAGGACGACGTGGAGGGGAGCGGACGAGGGCGGGGGCGCGGTGGTCATGGGCTCACTCTGAGCCTTGCAGCACCGCCGATGAAGACCGATGATCGCAAGGTGTCCTTGCAGAAACGCAACGCGGCCCGGACCGCGCCGTCGCGCCCGGCCCGCGCCCCGGCCCACGCCGCGCGCGCCCGGGTCGAGCGCCTCGACTGGGATCTGGTCCGGGTCTTCCTCGACGTCGCCCGCACCGGCCGGCTGGCCGCGGCCGCCGAGCGGCTCGGCCTCGACGTCTCGACGGTGAGCCGCCGGCTCGATCGCCTCGAGGACGAGCTGGGCGTGACCCTGTTCGAGCGGGCGACCACCGGCGTGCTGGCCACCGCCGCCGCCGAGAAGCTGATCCCGGCCGCCGAGGACATGGCGCGCGCGATGGGCGAGCTGGGCGTCGCGCTCGACGCGGTCGAGGCCGAGGCCGAGGGCGTGGTCCGCCTGACCGCGCCGCCCGGCGTCGCCGAGGTGTTCGTCGCCCCGGCGCTGGTCCGCTTCCACGCCCGCCACCCCAAGGTGCGGGTCGACCTCGACGCCTCGATCGGGTACGCCGATCTCACCCGCGGCGAGGCCGACCTGGCGCTGCGCGCGCGCCGGCCCGAGCGCGGCGACCTGCTGGCCCAGCGGCTGGTCGCGACCCGGTCGGTCCCGGCCGGGACACCCGACTACGTCGCCTCGCTCGGCGCGCTGCGCACCACCGCCGCCGCGCGGTGGATCGCGTGGGGCCACGACCTCGCCCAGATCCCCGAGGCGCGCTGGCTGACCGCCCACGTCGACGTCGCGCCGGTGCTGCGCACCAGCTCGTTCTCGGCCCAGCTCAACGCCGCCGCCGGCGGCCTCGGGCTGTTCCTCGCCCCCGAGCCGTACCTGGCGCGGTTCGGGTTGGCCGCCGCCCGCGCCGGTCGCGCGCTGGCCGGCGCCTGGGCCGACCTGCCGGTCGGCGAGCTGTGGCTGGTCGGGCACGTCGCGCTGCGGCGGGTGCCGCGCGTCGCGGCGCTGTGGCAGTTCGTCGTCGACGAGCTCACCCGGCCGGGGGCGTGACCGCCCCGCCGAGGTCGAGCCGCATCACGAACGAGACGCCGCCGACCCGGTTCTCGATGGTGCGCTCGGTGCGGAAGCCGGCCCGCTCGTACAGCCGGACCGCCGGGTTGCCGTCGCGCACCGACAGGACGATCGCGGGGTAGGCGCCGCGGGCGCGGTCGATCAGCCGGCGCAGCATGGCGGTGCCGGCGCCGCCGCCGCGATCGGACGGCAGGGTCGCGGTCGCCAGCTCGGGCACCGCGGCGTCGGCGGGATCGGGGCCGCGCTTGCCGGCGACCAGGCGCACCCACGCCGCCCCGACCGGCGCGCCGCCGCGCTCGGCGATCACGCCAAGGTCGCCGGGCAGGCCCCAGGCGTCGACGTACGTGCGCAGGTAGGCGTCGGTCATCGCCTCGG
>Ga0247830_10001355_pt1 | contig 10155 bp, 8 predicted proteins | sample 12C_Control_Day5_FD_207766 | JGI IMG/M metagenome (GOLD analysis project Ga0247830, IMG submission 207766) | Soil microbial communities from agricultural site in Penn Yan, New York, United States - 12C_Control_Day5 | ecosystem: Environmental > Terrestrial > Soil > Agricultural land | place: USA...
GCCGCGTCCTGCGCCGCGACCCACTGCTCGATCCGGTCGATCCGGTCGAGGAACGCGTCCTGCGTGACGGCCTCGGGGCCACCGTCGGCACCCGCCTCGGGGCCCGCCTCGCGGCCGGCGTCGGGACCTGCCGCGGGCGCGAGGGCGGCCGCGCGGGCGGCGGTCTCCCGCGCCACCTCCGCCACCGCCCGGCGCGCGGCGGCGCTCGCACGACGGGCCGACGCAAGCGCGGCCGCCGCCACGAGGACCGCCACGACCGCGAGGACGAAGGCTGCGTTCACGCCGCCAATTCTAGTACGTCGCTTCTGAAGTGCTGCGGCAGGTCGATCCGACCGTCGTCTCACCCATCGCTGCGCTTCGTCTCCGTCCGAGCGCCCCCCCCGCGGCGCGCTGGATGGGGTGCGGAGGGCCCATGAGGACGACGACGCGTACTTCCTGTACGCGAGGAGGACGAAGGGACCCGAGCGCCCCCAGCCAGCGTGCCGCTATTTCGGCGCGGAGCGCACGGGGACGAACACGAAGTCGGTGCCTCGGATCCGCTTGGCGGCCGCCTCGTCGAGCGCGAGCGTGCGGATCAGGTCGTCCAGCATCGCCAGCTGGAGCCGCGCGGCCTCGAGGACCCGGGCGACGGGCATCATCCCCACGAGCGTGAGCGGGTCGCCCGGCTCGGACGTCCACGCGGGGGGGAGTCCGGCCACCCACCGCGCGACCACGTCGTGCACGGCGGCGGCGCGGTCCGCGCCGAGCTCGAAGTGCCGCAGGAACTGCGCCTCCATGGTGGCCGTCAACGCCTCGGGCGAGGCGAACTGCAGCAACTGCGACCTCGCGGCCCACACGAGCCCGGACGAGAAGAAGTCGGACTTGAGCCGCCCCCGCGCCGACTCGGGCGCGAGCAGGGCGCGCTGCTCGTCGGTCAGCAGCGCGAAGGCGGCCTCGAAGAAGCGGTCGCGCAGCGTGGACTCGTCGATCGCCTTCTGCAGCTCCCACGCGCGCGCGTCGTACCCCGCGAGCCGGGCGGCGTCCTCGGCGGCGAAGCGCTCCGCGAGGCGCGACAGCTCCTCGAGCTGCGCGTCGGTCAGCGGCTTGCCCGCGTCGGCGAGCATCGACGCGAGCGCGTTGGCGGAGAAGACGGGGTGCGTGAACGCGGTGTTCGCCTTCTGGATCGGCAGCTTCAGCTTGCCCGCCGCGTGCAGCGCCGCGGTGACGAGCGGCCCGTTCATCTCCTGCATCCTGCCGTAGAGGGCCATGGGCAGCGTCCCCGTCCTCGACCACTCCTCGCCGACCTGCGCCATGAGCGGCGTCATCTCGTGCAGGTTCTTGCCCACCACCGACCAGTCGACGCCGGTCACGAGCTCCTCGTAGCCCTTCGGCGCGAGGTGCGGCGACTTCGCGTCACGCTCGGCCGCCGGGGTCGGCTGCGGCGCCTCCGCCGACGCCTCGACGACGGGGGTCGGGGCTCCCGCTGGCCGCCCCGCCGTCGCGAGGCGCGGCACCCGGCGGTCCTCCGCCTCGCGGACGTCTCCCTCGAGCCGGGCCACCTGCGCCTCGAGCTCCCGGATGCGCGTCTCGGCGCGGTCGGCGCGTGCCGGGTCCGTGGCGACGGAGTCGACGGACGGGCGGGCGAACCAGCCGACCGCGACCCCCGTGACGAGGGCGGCGACGGCGATCAGGGCGGAGGCAGGGCGCATGGCGCGGAGGGTCCCCTCGCGTGTGACGGGCGGGCAGCCTACCGCACGGCGAGCGGCGGCGGCGCCCCCGCGGCCGCCCGCGCCGCCTCCACGTGCTCGAGGCAGAAGATCAGGGTGCTCGCGTCGTGGGAGCCGTCCTTCCAGGGGCTCGCCTTCCGCGTGATCGCGCGCGGCGCGAGAACGGCCCGGCGGCGCCACCGAGGGGCCGTGTCGAGGCCCCCCTCGTACGTGCCGCCGTGCGCGGCGTCGACATGCCAGCGCAGGAGGTGGCGCCACTGCGAGGCGAAGTGCGCGAGCCAGCGCGGGTCGTGCGGCTCGAGGAGGCGCATCGCGAGGAAGGCCTTCAGCGCCTCGAACTGCACCCAGGTCGGCTTCGCCCGCGCGCCGAGGGGGCCCATATCGGAGAGCACCTCGGGCGGCGCGTCGATCCCCGCCGCGAAGATCCCGCCGGTCGCGGGGTCGAGGCCGTGCGCGAGCGCGTGCGTGACGATCCCGCGCGCGATCGGCAGCGCCCGGTCGCCGAGGCGGTCGCGCACGAGCCAGGCCCGGGCGACGGACTGGACCTCGTTGCCGGCGCGGTGCGAGCGCGGGAGCGGGACCCAGTCGCGCGAGACGAAGTAGTGGAGCCCGCCGGTCGCGGGGTCGTGGAGCCGCCGGAAGACGACGTCCACGATCTCGGCGAGCCGCTCCTCGACGAGGGGCGCGTCGAGGACGCGCCGCAGGTGGACGAGCGACTCGAGCAGGTCGGAGTGGACGTTCAGGTCCTTCATCCCGAAGTACGTGCCGATCGAGTCGTACGCCGCGGGCCAGGGACAGTGCGCGGCGTCGAGGATCGGCGTGCCCGAGCGGTCCACGAGGCCGAACCAGCCCCCGTCGCGGGCGTCGTGGGCAACGGCGTCGATCCAGTCGAACCCGCGGCGGGCGAGGTCCAGCGCGCCCGGGTCGCCCGTCGCCTCGTGGACCAGGGCGCACGCCTCGATCGCGTACGCCGCCCCGTGGGTGTGCTTGGTCCCCGCCTCGAGAGGCCGGCCCTTCCTGTCGAGGCGGTGGAACCACCCCCCGTCCTTCGCGTCCCACATCACCTCGCTGAGGCAGCGCAGGCCGTGGAGCGCGACCGCGCGCAGGGACGCGTCCTCGGGGAAGACCCGGCTCGCCGCCGCGGCGAAGCGGGTCGTGCGCGCCTGGAACTCGAGGAGCTTCACCTGCCGGCCGCGGGGCCTCCATCGGCGGTCGAAGTCGCACAGGAACCCGCCGTGCTCCGTGTCGATCGCGCGCGGGAACCAGGCGTCGACGACGTGCCTGCGGAGCACGGTGCGCAGCTCGTGCGCCGTGGGGACGTCACGCACGGCGGAGTCGTCGCTCCCTCGCATCGGGAGGATCGTCGCAGGGACCCCGCCGCCGCGCCAGTCACGTGCCTCGTGCCGCGAGACCGTCCGCGCGGGCGCGCGGCCTCCCGCGGGAGCCGTCAGACCGCCGTGATGACGACGCCCGCCGTGAACACGACGAGGCTGCCCGCGAGGAGGACGAACGCGAGGAGCGTGAACGCCCGACCGAAGCCGCAGCGGAAGACGGCGGAGGCGAGCCCCGCCCACACGAGGAGGGCCACGGGCACGGCGAGCGGGGCGACGTCGGCGCGCAGGACCGAACCCGCGGAGGTCGCGGAGAAGCCGACGACCGCGCCGAGGAGGAACGCGACGACGGTGCACCGTCCCAGCGTGGCGTCGTCGATCTCGGCCATGCGCGCCCCGAGCGCGACGAGCGCGGTCAGGACCGCCAGCGCCATCCCGACGAGGAACGCGCGGGGGCCCGGACCGGCGGGGACGGCGCTCGACGCGCGGCGGAGGAAGCGGTCGACGAAGCGCTCCTCGGCGAGCGTCGGCACGGCGTGGGCCGAGGGGACGGCCGCGAGCAGCGGCGCGGTCGGCTCCGCGGGCGCGGGCGGAGGCGGCGTCGCGTGCTCGGCCGACGGTGCCGGCCGCACGTACGGTCCTTCGGGGGCGGGCGTCCTCGAGGCGACCCGCGCCTCGGGGTCCTGCGTGACGAACCGTTGCACGATGCGGGTGCGCTCGACCATCACGGTCCCGCGCATGCCGCGGCCGGAGAGGCGGATCTCGAGGGCGGCGCCGTCGTCCCGCAGGACGACCCCGCGCAGGACGGACCCGTTGTCGAGGACGAACGCCTCCTCCGCGTCGGCCCGGACGGCCGCGATGAGCAGCGCCACCGCCGCCACGAGGGCGACGAGGAGCACGCGGGAGGGCGCGTCGCGGAGACGGTCCATCGCCTCCCCATCGACCGCCGCGGTCTCCCACCTTGAGCGGCGCGCTGGCTGGGGGCGCTCGGGTCCCTTCCTCCTCCTCGCGTACAGGAAGTACGCGTCGTCGTCGTCATGGCCCTCCGCACCCCATCCCGCGTGGCGCCGGCGCGCGGGCTGGGGGCGCTCGGGGCCGCTTCCTCCTTCTCGCGTACCAAGGCGTACGCGTCGTCGTCGTCATCGGCCCTCCGCACCCCATCCCGCGTGCCGGCCCGTTCCGGACGGTTCCCGCAGACGGAGACGCAGCACCGTGGACGGTGAGACGCCGGTCGGCTCGCTCTGCAGCAGGCCTTCAGAAAGCTAGACCCCGGCGACCGGGGGCCCCACCTCGGACACGACGCCGTCCCGTATCGACAGATGGCGCCGCCCGTGCGCGGCGACGACCGGGTCGTGGGTGATGAGGATGACGGTCACCCCGCCGGCGTTCAGGTCGTCCAGGAGGCGCAGGACCGACGCCCCGGCGGCGGAGTCGAGGTTGCCGGTCGGCTCGTCCGCGAGGAGCAGCCGGGGCGACTTGACCAGGGCGCGGGCGAGCGCGACGCGCTGCTGCTCGCCGCCCGACAATTGGCCCGGACGGTGCGCCTCGCGTGCGCCGAGGCCGACGGACGCGAGGGCCTCCCCGGCCCGCCGACGGCGCTCGGCGCGCGGCAGGCCGGCGTAGAGGAGCGGCAACTCGACGTTCCGGATCGCGGTCTCGTCGCGCAGCAGATGGAAGCGCTGGAAGACGAAGCCGATGTGCCCGTTGCGGACGCGGGCGAGCGCCACGTCGTCGAGGCGCGTGACGTCGTTCCCGTCGAGGAGGTAGGTCCCCGACGTCGGACGGTCGAGGCAGCCGAGCACGTGGAGCAGGGTGGACTTGCCCGAGCCCGAGGGCCCCATCAGGGCGACGTACTCCCCGCGCTCGACGTCGATCGTGACGGCCTTCAAGGCCTCCACGGTCACCGCGCCCTGGCGGTACGTCCGCGTGACGCCCTCGAGGCGGACCATGGCGTCGCTCACGTGACCCTCCGGGAGAGGACCCTCGCCGGGTCGAGGCCGGCCGCCCGGCGCGCGGGCAGGACGGAGGAGACCGCCCCGAGCGCCGCGCTCACGAGGATCGCCGCGAGCGCGTAGCGGGGGTCGAAGCGGAACGGGAACTCCACGATCCGGCGCAGCGCGTCGGCGCCGAGGTAGCCGAGCGGGAGCCCGAGCAGCCCTCCCGCGACCGACGTGGCGAGGCCCTCCGCCGTCACCTGGACCGCGAGGTCGAGACGGCGCGCGCCCTCGCAGCGCCGCACCGCGATCTCGTCGTAGCGCTCGCGGATGGTGATCAGGTTGAGCGTGGTGATCATGATGCAGGCGACGAGCACGACGAGCATCCAGACGAAGTTGCCGAGCAGTGCGCCCGCCTGCATGGTGCCGCCGAACGCGTCGATCCACGAGCGCCGCGCGAAGACCGTGACCGTGGACATCCTCTCGGGCGGGACGTCGGGGTCGTTCACCGGCCACATCGCCTCGAGGCGGCCGCGCGCGGTCGCAAAGCGCGCCTCGTCGGGCAGCGCGACGTGGACCATCGTCAGCTCGGGCGACGCGAGCGCGCTCTCGGGCACGTAGACGTTGCGGAAGGAGAAGAGCTGGCCCGCGAGCGTCCGCGAGGATCGGCTCTCGTCGAACGCCTCGTAGACCGCGCGGTACGTCATGGGGTCGTCGAGGACGCCCACGACGGCGGGGTCCCCGCCGGCCTCGCGCTCGAGGTGCAGCCGGCGGCCGAGCACCGCCTGCGGGAGGACGCCGGGGAACAGCGCCTCGGCCGCGCTGCGGTCCAGCACGCAGACGGAGAGCCCCCGCTCCTCCGCCGTGAACCACCGGCCGGCGACGAGGTCCACGTCGAGGGTGCGCGGGTAGTCGGGGCTCACGGCCGCGAGCACGAGACGGCGCACCTCCGCGTCGCCCCGCGCGCCGGTCGACTCCGTGCGCAGCGGCACCGTCACGGCGGAGAGGTCGACGAGCGCCTCGCGGATCCGCAGGAGCTCGGGCTCGCCGAACGTGGCGCGGGGGGCGCCGGGACGGATCAGCGGCGAGCGGCCGACGTCGATCGTCAGGCGGCCGAACCTCGCGATGTCGTGGCGCACGTCCTCGTCGAAGCCGTAGTTGAGCGAGATGACGTTCACCGTCACGGCGATCGCGACGGCGCAGGTGACGGCCGTCAGCGCCGACCGCAGCGGCTGGCGCACGACGTGGCGGAAGCCCTCGAGGACGGCGAGCAGGAGGCTACTCATCGACGAGCGCGTCCACCGGGGACATCCGCGCCGCCCGCGAGGCGGGCAGGGCCTGCGCCAGCACCCCCGCGAGGACCGCGACGGCGCCGGCGATGCCGGCCTCGCGCCACGGGAACGCCCACCGCATCCCGGCCAGCGGCTCGAGGCGCACGCGCAGCGCGGCGAGCGCGCACGCGAGCAGGGCGCCGAGCACGACCCCGAGCGTGGAGATCGCCGCCCCCTCGACGAGCCACTGGACGGCCACGTCGCGCCGCGTCGCGCCCTCGACGCGGTGCACCGCGACCTCGCCCGCGCGGCGCAGCGCGGTCAGGAGGCCGACGTTCGCCATGACGACCGCGCCCATCACGAGGCAGGAGAGGAAGAGCGCGAGGGAGACCGTGCGGAAGCGGTCGAGCTCGCGGCCGACGAGGAGCGGGTAGACCGGCGGGTAGAACACGACGACCGCGCGACCGCGTCCGTCGAGGACGCGCTCCGCCGCGCGCGCTGCGGCCCGCAGTTGCGCCGGCCCGACGCGAAGGAGGATCCAGTCGACGCGGGTGCCCTCGGCGACGAGGTACGCGCAACGGTCGGTGCGCTTCCACGCGTCGTCGCCCGGCGGGATGCCGAGGTGGAGGAGCAGGCGGCCCGTGACCCCCGTGAAGACGGGATGCTCCGTGTCGAAGCCGAAGTCGTTCGTCCGTCGCGCGAGCGGCGTGCGCTCGCGCAGCACGCCGACGACGCGGGCGGCGCGGCCGTCGGGGAGCGGGACGTCGGCGCCGAGCGCGCCGCCTCCGGAGCGCCGCGCGAGCTCGCCCGCGAGCACGCCCTCGACGACGACCTCCGGGACCGCCGCCGGCGCGACGGGCAGGCGACCTTCCGCCAGCACGAGCCCGCGCGCGGCGGGCGCGTCCGCGGGCCCGTGGAGGAACGCGTCGGGCACGGCGGGGCCGGGCGCCGCGGGCTTCTCGACGCGGAGGCCGGCCAGCGCCACGACCGCGACCCCCGCGTCGGGCAGGGCGCGTCGCAGGGCGTCCACGTCCTCGGTCTCGAGCGGCGCCGCGTCCACCGCGGTCGGGTCGGCGGCGATCGTGACGCGGTCGCCGCCGACCTCGGCGCCGTGCGCGAGGACCATCTCCGTCGTCCCCTGGAGCACCGCCGCGGGGAACACCGCGACCGCGACGCCCCAGATCGTCCCCTGCAGCAGCAGGAAGGATCGCACGGGACGGCGCCGAACCCGCGACAGTCCGAGGCGCACGTTGTCGAGGGCTCGCACGGGCGCGACCTTACCCCCTAGCGCCTGCGCCCGCGCGGCACGACCCAGAGCAGGAGGAGGCAGGCCGCCGCCCCGCTCGCGAGCCAGGGCAGGAGCGGCCGCTCGCGCGGCCGGCGGTCCGGCGGCGCCGCGGCGATCCAGGCGGGGTCGAAGGCCGCCGTGTCGTGGCCCGGGAAGGTCACGTACGCGTCGAGCGTCCCCGCGACCCCCCACCCGGAGGCGCCCGCGCGGCCCCGGCGCGCGGCGACCAGGTTCTCGACGAAGAGCGGCCAGATCGGGTGGTCCACCGGAGCGGGCGTGCCCGCGAGCGGGTCGGGCCAGAAGGCCGCCTCGCGCAGCACGACGCCGAGGTCGCGGCGGACGACGTCGGCGAGGGGCCAGGGCGGCGCGCCCCGCGCCACCGCGGGGTCGTACCAGAGCTCGACGCCCGTCACGTCCAGGTCGTCGGCGAGGTCGGGGTCCGGCGGTCGCACGGGCGCGCCGGGCTGGCGGCGGGCGGCTGCGACGCCGGGCGGGACCGGATGAAGGCGCAGCACGAGGGCGTCCCCCGACCGCGGCGCGGGCCCGGCGCCCGTCGAGACGAACAGCGTGATCCCCGCCGCGTCGGGAGGGACCTCCTTCCATCGCCCCGGCGCGACCGCGTCGAGCGCGCGGCGCACGGCGTCCGCATGGGCGCCGGAGAGGCCGGTCTCGGGCGGCGCGAACGCCGCGAGGACGGGACGCACGTCCAGGACGACGCGATCGTCGGCGGCGACGGCGCCGCCGTCCCCGTCGATCCGCACCTCCTCGACGCCGGCGGCGTCGACGGCGGCCGCGACGGGCCGGCGGCGCTCGACGCTCGCGACGCCGCGCGCGGGGACCGCGACCTCGACGGCCTCGCCGCCCGCGAGCAGGCGGACCCGCGCCTCGACGTCGCGGTCGTTCCCGACGGCGACGAAGACGCGGCGCTCGCCGTCGCGGTCCTCGACGTCGACCGCGAGGATGCCGACGTTGGTGCGGACGGGCGTGCCCACGGCCACGACATGGACGGTCGGGTCGGCGCCCGCGGGGATCCGGTCGCTCACGAGGATGCGGACGGCGGCCGTCCCGCGCCGCGCCGTCTCGAGCAGGCGCGGGGGCGCGGCCTGCACGACCTCGAGGACGTCCCCGGGGCGGAGAGCCTCCTCGATGCCGCGCACGACCTCCTCGGCGCGGCGCGCGGGCCCGCCGCCGGCGTCGCTCGCGCCCATCGCGGGCCCCTGGTCCACGACGACCCGGACGGTGCGCCCGGGCAGGCCCGCCAGCGCGCGAGGCGCGGTCGCCGCGAGCGCGAGGAGCGCCGCCGCCGCCGCGGCGAGCAGCGCGTCCACGTCGAGCCGGAAGCGCTCGGGCGCCGCGGGACGCTCCGGCTCGCCCTCGACGAACAGGAGCGACGGCACCTCGACGGGGATCGCGCGCCGGCGGCGTCGGTGGAGCCAGAGCACGACGGGGACGGCGAGGAGGCCGAGGAGCGCGAGCGGATGCGCGAGCGCGATCACGGCACCTCGCGCGCGAGTCGCCGGAGGAGCGCCTCGGGCTCGGTCGACGGCGCGAACGGCAGGTAGGCGAGCCCCGTGTCGCGGGCGTGGCGGGCCCATCGCTCCGCGTGGGCGTGCGCGCGGTCCGCCATGCGCGTCGCGACCTCCTCGGTCAGCCGGACGGTGCGGACCTCCCCCGTCTCGGCGTCCCGCGCCTCCCACAGTCCGCCGGGCTGCGGCGACCAGAGCGGCGGGACGCGCAGGTGGAGCAGCGCGCCCGCGACGCCGCGTCCCGCGAACGCGTGGAGCGCGCCGGGGTCGGCGCGCGAGAGAAGGTCGGAGACGAGGATGAAGCGCGCGCTCGCCGGCATGCGGACCCGCAGCCGCGGGAGGGCGCGGGCGAGCTCCGCGCGCCCCGCGGGGCGGTCCTCGGAGAGCGCCACGAGCACGTCCCGGATCCGCGAGGGATCGTCGGCCGCGACGAGGTCGAGGGCCTCGCCGCCCCGCAGGACGCCGAGGCGCACGCGGCCGCCGTCGGCGAGCCCCGTCGCGCACGCGAGCGCGCACGCGCGTGCGAGCGCCGCCCGCCCGCCCATCGGGCCCGTGCTCGCGCTCCCGTCGAACCAGACCTCCGACCGCGCCTCGCGCTCGGCCTCGAACTCGCGCACGACGACGCGGTCGTGGCGCGCGAGCACGCCCCAGTCGACCCGCCGCAGGTCGTCCCCGGGCCGGTACTCGCGGTGCCCGCGGAAGAGGAACGGACCTCCCGGGCTCCTCGCGACGGCGGGCCCGGCGGCGGCCCCGGTGCGCAGCCGCCGGACGAGCCCCGGCGCGACCGCGAGCAGCCGGAGGAAGGACGCGGGGAACAGGTCGCGGTCGAGCCCGATCGACCCGGCGCCCGGGTGGTCGGCCGCCGGGCGGCTCACGCGGGGCCCGCGGGTCGGCCCGGCGGACGGCGGGTCGGGCGCCGGGGCGACCGGGCGGGCGGGCGCGGCGGCGCGTCGGGCCCGGACGCCGGATCGGGGGCGCGGTACTCGGGCCGCGCCTTCCAGCCGAGCTTCTCGCGCAGGAGGTCGAAGTAGGAGCGGCCCGTCACGGAGACGACGCGCAGCGGAGCGTGCGCGTCGGTCACCTCGACGATCTCGCCGGG
>Ga0247830_10001356_pt1 | contig 10151 bp, 10 predicted proteins | sample 12C_Control_Day5_FD_207766 | JGI IMG/M metagenome (GOLD analysis project Ga0247830, IMG submission 207766) | Soil microbial communities from agricultural site in Penn Yan, New York, United States - 12C_Control_Day5 | ecosystem: Environmental > Terrestrial > Soil > Agricultural land | place...
GTACATCTCGTGGGCGCGAGCGAAGCAGTACTCGCGCGCGTAGTCGAACGAGAGCTGCTCCTGGCTCTTCATCCGCTCGAAGAGCCCGACCGCCTGTTCGAGCGTCAGCGGGTTGCGATGGCTTCCCGGCGGGCCAGGGCCGTCGCTACCCCACTCCGGCGGTGGCGGCGGCGGCCCCGCCGCGCCGTGCAGCAGACCGCCGAGGGCCTTCAACCATTCCGGAGGCTCGATCAGGCGAACGGGCAGTGGACCAGGCATGCCTGGCTACACGCCGAAACGAGCGTCCTCCCGCCATGGCCGGCCACGATGGGCGAAGATGGACCGGGGGCTCCTCCTCGTCATCGCACCCTGGCGACTCACCGGCGCCACCAGCTCGCGGTAAATCCCCTGCCGGGTTCTGACGCGCCGTTGCCCGCGCGTCGATGCCGCGAGATCTACTGCGGCTTGCGCATCTTCATGGCGTGACCGGCCGCCATCTCGGCCCGGGTCACGAACCCGTCCTTGTCCGTGTCCATCCGCTCGAACATGGCCTTCGATCCGGCGCCGTGCTCGTCGGCCGTGAGCACGCCATCACCGTCGGTGTCGATCACCTTGATCTTCTCCGCGGCCGACATCTCGCCCGCGGCCGGCGCGCGCCCGGTGATCTTCTGATGGGCCGCCGTCATCTCCTCGGCCGTGACCTTGCCGTCCCCGTTGCCGTCCATGGTCGCGAACATGCGGGCGGCCGCGGCTGAGTGCTCGGTGGCGGAGACCTTGCCGTCGCCGTCGGCGTCCATGTCCTTGAACATGCGGTCGCCGCCTGGAGCGGGTCGCGCCGGCGCAGTCTCCTGGGCGCTCGCGATCCCACAGGCCAAGGCCAGCGTCGCGGCTGCGATCAGCGTCGTAACTTTCATGAGGTCCTCCTACGGTCGTGCAACGTTGCACCCCGCTTCCAGGATCGCAGCTTTGCGGCGACGCGGGAGCGCGCGCATCTTCATTTCTCGAGAGCGCGCGAGGGATCGGTCCGGTCCGGCGGTCAGGCCGAAGGCGGCACCGCTGGCGCGAAGCGGACGTCGACGATCTCGGAGGCCAGCGCGTCCTGTGCGACCACGACGGGCCGGCCGCTCTCGGCGGCCTCGTGCAGGCGGAGCGCCAGCGCATCGCCACCAGGCTCGTCGATCTTGAGGAAGTGGATCGCATCCGTGCCGGCCAGGCGGACGCGGACGCGGGAGGTGTCATCCGGATCCGGCTGGATGCCCTCGACCGTGTGCACGCTGGCGTGCAGCAGCAGCGCGACTGCGCCCTCGGCATCGCTGAGGACGTAGACGGGCCAGCCGTACTCCTGGCTCTTGGCGACCAGGCGCGTCCAGAAGTCGAACCAGGCCGACGTGCGATCGAGGCGGCAGACGGTCCCGTCGTCGAGCGTGAAGCCCGCGCCGGACTCCGCGTCCACGGACGTGATCCATCCCATGCGCGCGGGCATCGGGTCAGGCAGTCCGTGCGATGTCATCGTCGTCCTCGTCCGAGTCCTGGTCCGGCACGATCCCGTCGTCCTCCCAGGCTGTCTCGCGCGCCAGCCGCCAGGCCTCGGCCGCCAGGCGCGCCTCCGCCAGCAGCCGCTCGGTCTGCTTGTAGTCGTCGTCGCGAGCGTCGAAGGGCTGGTAGATCGCTCCCGAAGTCTGCTCCAGCACGGCCTTGTCGCAGTGCATCACGGCCCTCCACTCCTCGATCGTCACCGGCCCCTCGAAGAGCGAAGGATCGATCACCATCCGCACGACGCCCCCGGGCGTCTGCACCGCCACCGTCGGGGCCACGTGGTAGGACCAGAGGATCGTCCCCATGGCCGGGTGCTGGACGCGGATGCTGTAGTCCTTGGCCGCGTGGAAGAACACCTTCCGGCACTCGACGCCCTGCGCGGCCATGAGCCGCCTCATCTCGTGCGCGCGCGCCGAGCAGTAGCTCTTGGCGAAGTCGAAGGGGATGTCCGCGCCCCTCATGTCGGTGAAGAGGGTGCCGGCTGCTTCCAGGCTCAGCGGGTTGCCGTCGCTGCCGGGCAGGGCCGCCGGAGGGGGCGGATCCGCTTCGAAGAGCGCCTCCTCGGCGCGAATCCTCTCGCGGAGGACGACCCAGGTCGGTAGCTGCAGGAGGGGAACGGGTCCCGGTTCGCCCATACCCCTCTACACGCCGGCCGGGGCGGCCTCCCGCCAGGCTGCGTGCGCCCTGCGTTCGAAAGGGCGTCCAGGTCCGTCCTTCTACCGGGCGCGTGTCACTGCTGGCTGGTGGTCAGACCCCCCAGCCGTAGGCCGACACCGGGTCCTCTTCCGGCGCGCGGCTCAAGCGGCGCAGGACCGCGACCGTGAACTCACGCGTGGTCGCATTGCCTCCGATGTCGGGCGTGCGGACCTCGCGCAGGGCGGACTCGACGGCGGCCTCGACCGCGGCGGCCAGATCCGGCCGCCCGAGCGCGTGTCGGAGCATCATCGCGATCGAGAGGATCGCGCCCGTCGGGTTCGCGATGCCGAGGCCGGCCAGCGTGGGGGCCGAGCCGTGCACCGGCTCGAAGAGCGGTGTGCCCTCGCCGAGCGACGCGGACGCGAGCAGGCCGATCGACCCCACGACCGCGCCCAGCTCGTCGCTCAGGATGTCCCCGAACAGGTTCTCGGCCAGGATCACGTCGAAGCGCCGGGGCGCCTGCAGCAGCTCGAAGCTGGCCGCGTCCACGTATCGGTGCTCCAGCTCGACGTCGGGGTAGTCGCGTCCGATGCCGGTCACGACCGCGCGCCACAGGCGCGAGGCCTCCAGCACGTTCGCCTTGTCCACCGACGTGACGCGCCGTCTTCGCAGGCGCGCCGCCTCGAACGCGACCTTGGCCACGCGCCGCGCCTGCTCGGCCGTCTGGCGCCAGGTGTTGAACGCCTCCTCGCCTCCCTGCCCACGCGGCTCGCCGAAGTACACGCCGCCCGCCAGGTCGCGCACGACGAGCAGGTCGGCCCCGCGCGCGATCCCCTCGCGCAGCGGCGTCGGCAGCCCGAGATAGCGAGCGGGACGCAGGTTCGCGTAGAGCCCGAGGCCCTGCCGCAGCCGCAGCAGGCCCGTCTCGGCGCGCAGCGGACCCTCCCAGCGCGGCCCGCCGACCGCGCCCAGCAGGACCGCGTCGGCGTCGCGGCACGCGGCCAGCGTCTCGGGCGGCAGCGGGTCGCCGTGGTGCTCGATGGCGTCGCCGCCGACGCGCGCCTCGCGCACCTGGATGGGCACCAGGGCGCCCAGGACGCCCAGCGCCGACTCCACCACCTCCGGTCCGATTCCGTCGCCGCGCAGCACCGTCACTCGAGCAGGCATCAGGGTCTCCGCTAGGTCTCCAGGGATACGCCGCGCTCGTACGCGGCGATTGCGTCTCCGTACGTCAGAAGGATGTCGAGCTCGTCGCGGCCCTCCATCAGGCAGCGACGGGCGAACGGCGGCAGCGCGAACGCCGCGACGCCTCCGGCCCACGAGACCGTGAGGGCCGCCACGTCCACGCGCGCCTCCTGGCCCTCGGCGGCCACGAGCGACGCGTGCGCGGTCGGCTCGATCTCCACGGGCACCAGGCCGTTCTGCAGCGCGTTGCGCTTGAAGATGTCCGCCAGCCGCGTGCTCACGACCGAACGGAAGCCCGCGTCCATGAGCGCCCACACGGCGTGCTCGCGGGAGCTGCCGCAGCCGAAGTTCGGGCCAGCCACCAGGATCTGCGCCCCTTCTGCCTCCGGCCGATCCAGCGCGAAGGAGGAACGACGCGACGCGTCGCTGCGCCAGTCCGCGAACAGGCCGCGTCCCAGGCCCTCGCGGACCGTGCCCTTCAGGAACCGGGCCGGGATGATCTGGTCGGTGTCGATGTCGGCCCCGGGCAGCACGACCGTGCGCGAGCGGACGAGGGTCACCGGCGGCCGGCTCGTCATGCCACCAGCTCCCGCGGGTCGGTGATGTGGCCGCACACCGCGGTCGCGGCGGCGGTGAGCGGGCTGGCCAGGAACGTGCGCCCGCCGGGCCCCTGACGTCCCTCGAAGTTGCGGTTGCTGGTGCTGACCGCGTACTGCCCGCGCTCGAGCCGGTCACCGTTCATCGCGATGCACATCGAGCAGCCGGCTTCACGCCACTCGGCGCCCGCCTCGCGGAAGTCCTGGTCGAGCCCCTCCGCCTCCGCCTCGCGCTTCACCTGCTGCGAGCCCGGCACCACCAGCGCGCGGATCCACGGCGCCACCTTGCGCCCGCGCATCACGGACGCGGCCTGCCGCAGGTCCGAGAGCCGCGAGTTCGTGCAGCTGCCGATGAACACCACGTCGATCGGGTGGCCCAGCAGCGTCTGGCCGGGGACGAGGCCCATGTAGGCGAGCGCGCGCTCGGTCGGCCCCGAGACCTGCTTCGGCACCTGCCCGCGAACCGGCACCGCCATCGCGGGGTTCGTGCCGTACGTGATCATCGGCTCGAGCGTAGCGGCGTCGAAGCGGGCCACGCGATCGAACACGGCGCCCTCGTCCGTCGCCAGCGCGCGCCAGGACTCCACGGCACGCTCCCAGCTCTCGCCTCGCGGCGCGTGCGGCCGGCCCTCCAGGTACGCGAACGTCGTCTCGTCGGGAGCGACCATGCCGGCGCGCGCGCCGCCCTCGATCGACATGTTGCAGACCGTCATGCGCTCCTCGACCGAGAGCGCGCGCACCCCGGGCCCGCGGTACTCGATCACGTGCCCGCTAGCACCGTCCGCGCCCAGCTGCGCGATGAGTGCGAGCGCCAGGTCTTTCGCGGTCACCCCGGGCCCGAGGCGGCCCTCGACCTCGACCGCCAGCGTGCGGGGCGGCTCCTGCAGCAGGCACTGCGTGGCCAGCACCTGCGCCACCTCGCTGGTGCCGATGCCGAACGCAAGCGCGCCCAGCGCGCCGTGCGTGCTGGTGTGGCTGTCGCCGCAGACGATCGTGCGCCCGGGCTGGGTGAGGCCCAGCTCGGGGGCGATCACGTGCACGATGCCCTGCCGCTCGTGGCCGACGCCGTAGAGCGTGATCCCGGCGCCGGAAGTGTTGCGCTCGAGCTGCGCGACCTGCGCGGCCGCCTCGGGGTCGGACGGCACGAAGGGGCCGCGCGGACGCGGCGTGGTGGGGATCGCATGGTCCATCGTCGCCAGCGTGCGCTCGGGCCGGCGCACCGCCAGCCCGCGCTGCTTCAGCTCCGCGAACGCCTGCGGCGACGTCACCTCGTGGAGCAGGTGAAGGTCCACGTAGAGCACCGCCGGCGTGTCTGCGGAGGCCGCCCGCACCACGTGCGCGTCCCAGACCTTCTGGAACAGCGTGCGCGGCGGAGCGGTAACCGTCACGCGGCCTCCTGGCCCACGCGCGCGGCTCCCGCGGCGGTCAGGTACGCCTTGAGCGCGGCTTCGATCGAGTCGGTGCTGGCGGCCTGGCCGGTGGCCTCGCGCCCGTCGAACCGCACCCGCACGGACACCTCCGCCAGCGCGTCCTTGCCGGCCGTCACCGCGCGCGTGTGCAGCTCCAGCAGCTCGAGGTCGAGGCCGAGTGCCGCGTCCGCGGCCTTGAGTGCCGCGTCCAGCGGACCGTTGCCGACGGCCGAGGCCGCGTGCGAGCGCCCGTCCCGCTCGATCTCGACCGTCGCGGTCGGGAGCACGCTGTTGCCTGTCACCGCCTGGTAGCGCACCAGCCGCAGCTCGCCGGCGGGGGCGCGGCCCGCGAGCGCCAGCAGGTCGTCGTCGTAGACGAACTTCTTGCGGTCGGCCAGGTCCTTCACCTCGGCCGTGAGCTCGTCGAGCTCCTGCGGTGTCAGGCGGCAGCCGAGCGCCAGCAGGCGCGACTCGACCGCATGGCGGCCCGAGTGCTTGCCCAGCACCAGCAGGCTCTCGCCGGCGCCGACGCTGACGGGCGTCATGATCTCGTAGGTGAGCGGGTTGGCCAGCATGCCGTGCTGGTGGATGCCCGCCTCGTGGGCGAACGCGTTGCGGCCCACCACGGCCTTGTTCGGCTGCGGCCAGATGCCGGTGATGGACGAGAGCAGCCGGCTGGCCCGCGTCAGCTCGTCGGCCTTGATGGCCGTGTGCAGCCCCAGCGACTCCCGCCGGACCTGCAGCGCCATCACCAGCTCCTCCAGCGACGTGTTGCCCGCGCGCTCGCCGATGCCGTTGACCGTCACCTCGACCTGGCGCGCGCCGGCGCGCACCGCCGCCAGGGAGTTGGCCACGCCGAGGCCGAGGTCGTCGTGGCAGTGCGTCGAGAGGGTGATGCCCGGCACGTCCTGGTGCAGGCGGGCGAAGACGGCTCCCAGCTCGTCCGGCAGCGCGTAGCCGACCGTGTCCGGCACGTTGAAGACGGACGCGCCCGCCTCCCGCACCGCCTGCGCGACCTCGCGCAGGAACGAGTACTCCGTGCGAGACGCGTCCTCCGCCGAGAACTCGACGTCGTAGACCGCGCTGCGCGCGTAGCGCACCGCGTCGGCCGCCTGGCGCAGCGCTTGCGCGGGCCGGATCTTGAGCTTGTGCTCGAGGTGGATCGCCGACGTGGCCAGGAACACGTGCAGCCGCGGTCGCGCGGCGGGCTCCAGCGCACGTGCGGCCGGGTCGATGTCCTCCTCCTTGGCGCGCGCCAACGCGGCGACGGTGCACGAGCGCACCTCCGATGCGACCCGCCGCACCCCCTCCAGCTCCGCCTTGGACGCGACGGGGAAGCCCGCCTCGATGACGTCGACGCCGAGCCGCTCGAGCTGCCGCGCGAAACGGACCTTCTCGTCCGGCGTCATCGAGCAGCCGGGCGACTGCTCGCCGTCGCGGAGCGTGGTGTCGAAAACGGCGACCCGGTCGGTCAAGGGACGGCCTCGACCGGTGCTATCGCCGCGCGCAGCTCGCCGTCCGCCGTCACCGTCAGCGGCTCCAGGAAGGGCATCAGCGCGCGCAGCCGCTCGCCCACCTGCTCGATCGGGTGCGCGCGCTCCTCCTTGCGGCGGGCCTGGAACCAGAACGCGCCCGACTCGCTCTCCGCCACCCACTTCTTCGCGTACGCGCCGCTGCGGATGTCGGCCAGCAGGCTGGCCATGGCGCGCCGCGTCTCGGACGTGACCACCCGCGGCCCGCCGACGTAGTCGCCGTGCTCCGCGGTGTCCGAGACCGAGTGGCGCATGTACGAGAGCCCGCCGCGGTACATGAGGTCCACGATCAGCTTCAGCTCGTGCAGGCACTCGAAGTACGCGATCTCCGGCTGGTAGCCGGCCGCGACAAGCGTCTCGAAGCCGGCCTTCACCAGCGCGGACACGCCGCCGCAGAGCACCGCCTGCTCGCCGAACAGGTCGGTCTCGGTCTCCTCGGCGAACGTCGTCTCGATCACGCCCGCGCGCGTGCAGCCGATGCCCTTGGCGTACGCGAGCGCCGTCTCCCGCGCGCGCCCGGTCGCGTCCTGGTGCACGGCCAGCAGGCCCGGCGTGCCCTGGCCCTCCTTGAACACCTCGCGCACCCGGTGACCCGGCGCCTTGGGCGCGATCATGCTCACGTCCACGTCGGCGGGCGCCTCGATCCGCCCGAACCGGATGTTGAAGCCGTGCGCGAACATGACCGTGTCGCCCGGCTTGAGGTGCGGCTGCACCTCCTCGCGATACAGCTTCGCCTGCGCCGTGTCCGGCACCAGGATCATCACGATGTCGGCGTCGGCGACCGCCTCGGCGGGTGTGCGCACGTCGAGGCCTTCGGCCTGCGCGCGGGCGCGCGACCGGCTGTCCTTCGGCAGCCCCACCACCACGGAAACGCCGTTGTCCCGCAGGTTGAGGGCGTGCGCGTGGCCCTGGCTGCCGTAGCCGATGATGGCCACGCGCCGTCCCGCCAGCACGCCCAGGTCCGCATCCGCGTCGTAGTAGATCCGTGCCATGTCGCTCTCCTAGCTCTCCGAGCCGTTTCCGTTGTTGCCGCGCACCATCGCCACGCGCCCGGTGCGAACGATCTCGAGCACTCCCCGCGGACGCAGCAGCTCCACCAGGGCGTTCAGGTCCTCCTCCGTTCCCGTCGCCTCCACGATCACCGAGTCGCTCCCCACGTCGGCCACGCGCGCCCGGAAGCCCGCCACCAGGTCGTGCACGGGCCCGCGCTCCTCCTGCGCGCAGCGCACGCGGATGAGCGCCAGGTCGCGGGCGATGGTCGGCAGGTGCGTCACGTCCGTGACCTCCTCGACCGCCACCAGCTTGCCGAGGTTGGCGGCGACGAGCCGCGCGGAGGTGCGCGTCGCGTCCACCACGATCGTCATGCGCGAGATGCCCTTCGACTCGCTGGCGCCGACCGTGAGCGAGTCGATGTTGAACGCACGGCGGCGGAACAGGCTGGCCACGCGGTTCAGCACGCCAGGCTGGTCCTGGACGCGCGCCAGCAGGGTGTGCTTCACGCCGTGGCCCCTTCTTCCGCGGGTGCTTGCGCCGGCCGCCGGATCATGTCGCCGATGTCCGCGCCCGAGGGGACCATCGGGTAGACGGCCTCCTCCCGCTCGACGCGGAAATCGATCAGGCCTCCCTGGGGCGATGCGCGCATGGCCGCGATCGCGGCCTCCATCCCGGAGCGGCTGGTGACCGTACAGCCCGGCAGCCCGTAGGCGGCGGCCAGGGCCGCGAAGTCGGGGGAGAGCAGCGGCGTGGCGGAGTAGCGCTTCTCGTAAAAGAACTCCTGCCACTGGCGGACCATGCCCAGGAAACCGTTGTTGACGACCGCGATCTTGACGTCGAGGTTCTCCTGGCGCAGCGTCGCCAGCTCGCACTGCGTCATCTGGAACCCGCCGTCGCCCGCCACCACCCACACCTCGGCGTCGGGGCAGGCCATCTTGGCGCCGATGGCGGCGGGCAGCGCGAAGCCCATCGTGCCCAGGCCACCCGAGGTCACCAGCGAGCGCGGGCGCTCGTGCGGGTAGTACTGCGCCTCCCACATCTGGTGCTGGCCCACGTCGGTCACGACCAGGGCGTTGCCGCCGGTGGCGCGCCAGAGCTCGCGGATGACGTGGGCGGCGTAGAGCCGCCCGTCATCAGGCTGCTGCAGGAGGTCGCGCGCGCGCGTGTCCTCGCGCCCCTCCGCGATCTCCTCCAGCCAGGCGCGGTGGTGGCGCGACGGCACCAGCGGCACGAGCGCCTCCAGCGCCTCGCGCACGTCTGCCTGCAATGCCACGTCGACCGGCACGTTCTTGCCGATCTCGGAGGGGTCCAGCTCGACGTGGATCTTGCGCGCGTGCCGCGCGAAGGTCTCGAGCTTGCCTGTCACGCGGTCGTCGAACCGCATCCCCAGCGCGATGATCAGGTCCGCGCGCTGGATGGCGCGGTTCACGTAGGCCTCGCCGTGCATGCCCATCATGCCCAGGCTCAGCGAGTGGCTGGCCGGGAAGCCGCCCAGGCCGAGCAGGGTGAGGGCCACCGGAATGTCCGCCTTCTCCGCCAGCGCGGTCAGGATGTGCGAGGCGCCGGCGCGCACGATACCGTGGCCGGCCAGGATCAGCGGCCGCTCGCTGGCGGCGATCATGTCCGCGGCGCGTGCCAGCTGGCCGGGGTCGGGCGCGGGCGCGCTCCAGCCGCTGCGCGCGGGATCTTCGGGCCATTCGAACGTGGTGCGCGCCTGCTGGACGTCCTTGCAGATGTCGACCAGCACGGGCCCCGGCCGGCCCGACCGCGCGATCGCGAAGGCCTCGCGCAGCGCGGCCGCCAGGCGCGTGACGTCCGTGACCAGCTCGTTGTGCTTCGTGATCGGGAGCGTGATGCCCGTGACGTCCGTCTCCTGGAACGCGTCGGTGCCGAGCAGCTTGGAGGGCACCTGGCCCGTGATGAAGACGGTCGGGACGGAGTCGAGCATCGCGGTCGCGATGCCCGTCGTGAGGTTGGTGGCGCCCGGGCCCGACGTGGCCACCGCGACGCCCACCCGTCCGCTGGCCCGGGCGTAGCCGTCGGCCATGTGCGCGGCGCCCTGCTCGTGGCGCACCAGCACGTGGTGGATCGGGAAACGGCCGAGCGCGTCATAGGCGGGCAGGATGGCTCCGCCGGGATAGCCGAAGACGGTGTCGACGCCCTCGCGGACCAGACACTCCCAGAGGATCTCCGCGCCGCTCATCGTCTCCCCGCTGGTCCGGCGTCGTCGCGCTGCTTCCGCCATGGCGTCTTCGTCTCCCCTGGGCGGCATCCCTTGTCGGCGG
>Ga0247830_10001357_pt1 | contig 10146 bp, 10 predicted proteins | sample 12C_Control_Day5_FD_207766 | JGI IMG/M metagenome (GOLD analysis project Ga0247830, IMG submission 207766) | Soil microbial communities from agricultural site in Penn Yan, New York, United States - 12C_Control_Day5 | ecosystem: Environmental > Terrestrial > Soil > Agricultural land | place...
CCTGGAGATTGGCTCGCCCCTCGCAGGCGGCGATCGCCGCCTGCGAGGGGCGAGCCAATCTCCAGGTCTTCATCCTCTATCCCGAGGGCCGCCTCTCCGAGGTGCAGCGGCGGCAGATGACGACGGTGTCCGCGCCCAACGTGCATGCGGTCGCGATCGAGGGGACATTCGACGACTGCCAGGACATTGTGAAGGCGCTGTTCGCCGAGCGCGGCTTCCGGCAGGAGGCGCGGCTTGCGGCGGTCAACTCGATCAACTGGGCGCGGGTGATGGCGCAGATCGTGTATTACATGACCTCGGCAGTGGCGCTCGGCGCGCCGGACCGCGCGGTCGCCTTCTCCGTGCCGAGCGGGAACTTCGGCAATGTCTTCGCCGGCTTCGCGGCGCTCCAGATGGGGCTGCCGGTCGAGCGGCTGATCGTTGGCTCCAACCGCAACGACGTGCTGACGCGCTTCTTCGACACCGGGGCGATGAGCCTCGGGCCGGTGCATCCCACTTTGAGCCCGAGCATGGACATCCAGGTCTCCAGCAACTTCGAGCGCTTCCTGTTCGAGCTCTATGACCGAGACGGCGCGGCGGTGGCCGGGCTCCTGGGCAAGCTGCGCAAGGAGGGCCGGTTCAAAGTGAGTGACGAGCGGCTGAAGCAGGCGCGCCGCTGGTTCGCCGCGGCGCGCTTCGACGACGAGGAGACGCTGCGCGGCGTCGCCCGGATCCATCGCCGCACCGGCGTCGTGGTCGATCCGCACACCGCGGTCGGCATCCTCGCGGCGGAAGCGCGGCGCCCGGCGCCGGAGGTGCCGGTGATCCAGCTCGCCACCGCCGATCCCGCCAAGTTCCCCGACGCCGTCCAGAAGGCGACGGGTCTCACGCCCGAGCTGCCGGCGGCCCTCGCCGACCTGCATCGCCGCCCGGAGCACCGGCACCTCCTGCCGAACGATGCCCGCGCGGTGCGGGACTACATCTCCGCGCGCCTGCGGGAGGCGGCGTGATGAGCGTGCATGTCTCGCGCTTGAAGAATGGCCTGACCGTCGCCACCGACGCGATGGCGGGGGTGGAGAGCGCAACGGTGGGCGTTTGGGTCGCGGCCGGCGCCCGGCACGAGCCGGCCGAGGTCAACGGCATCGCCCATCTCTTGGAGCACATGGCCTTCAAGGGCACCGAGCGGCGCTCGGCGCTCGCGATCGCCGAGGAGATCGAGGCCGTGGGCGGCTATGTGAACGCCTACACCACGCGCGAGCACACGGCCTATTACGCCCGCGTGCTTGCGGGGGACGTGCCGATCGCCGTCGACATCCTCGCCGACATCCTCCAGCACTCCGCCTTCGACCCCGCCGAGCTGGAGCGCGAGCGCGCGGTCATATTGCAAGAGATCGGCCAGGCCGAGGACACGCCCGACGACATCATCTTCGACCATCTGCAGCTCATCGCCTTCCCGGACCAGGCGCTCGGCCGCCCCATCCTGGGATCGCCCGAGATCATCCGCCGTCTCGACCGCGAGTCCGTGCGCTCCTACATGCGCGCGCGCTACGGCGCATCCTCCATGATCCTGGTGGGCGCGGGGCGGGTCGACCATGCAGCGCTGGTGACGCTGGCGGAGCGGCATTTCGCCGATCTTCCGGCGGCCGCCGATCTCGCGCGCGAGCCCGCCGCCTTCGCCGGCGGCGAGCGCTGTGAGGACAAGGAGCTGGAGCAGGTGCATCTCGTGCTCGGCTTCTCGGGCCTTGCGCACACCGATCCCGACTACTACGCGGCCTCGGTCTATTCGACCTTCATCGGCGGCGGCATGTCCTCGCGGCTGTTCCAGGAAGTGCGCGAGAAGCGCGGGCTGGTCTACTCAGTCTACAGCTTCAGCCACTCCTATCTCGACGGCGGGTTGTTCGGCATCTATGCGGGCACCGGCGCCGAGCAGGCCGCCGAGACGATCCGGGTCGTCGCAGAGGAGCTGGCGCGCGCCCGCGAGGGCGCCGCGCAGGAGGAGCTGGACCGCGCCCGCGCGCAGGTGAAGGCGGGGCTGCTGATGGCCCGGGAAAGCACCGGCGCGCGCGCCGAGCACTTGGCGCAGCAGCTGATGATCTTCGGCCGGCCGCTCCCCGTGGCGGAGATCGTCGCGGCACTGGAGGGGGTCGACCGCGCCCGCTTGCAGCATGTCGCCGAGCGGCTCACCTCATCGCCTCCCGCCTTCGCCGCGCTCGGTCCCATCGACCGGCTTGACGCACTCGGCACGCTCGCGCGGGCTCTCGGCTGAGGCGGCCCTTGGCGATGATGCGCATCGGACTGCCCGGCCTGTTCACCGTACGCGGAGCGCAGCTCGAGGGCCGGCGCGTGTTCCTGCGTCCCCCGCGCGATGCCGATTGGCGCGCCTGGGCGGAGCTGCGCGGGGCGAGCCGAGATTTCCTCACGCCCTGGGAGCCGGTCTGGCCGGCCGATGCGTTGGGCCGCGCCGCCTTCCGGCGCCGGGTGCGCATGGTCGGCATGGAATGGCGTGACGATCTCGGCTACAGCTGGCTCGTCTTCCGCCGCGGCGACGGCGCGATGCTCGGCGGCATCACCTTGAGCAATGTGCGCCGCGGCGTGGCTCAGAGCGGCAGCCTCGGCTATTGGGTCGGCCAGGCGCACGCGCATCGCGGCTACATGACGGAAGCCTTGGAGGCGCTGCTGCCTTACGTGTTCGACCGCATCGGCCTGCATCGGGTCGAGGCGGCCTGCCTGCCGCACAATGCGGCAAGCCGAGGGCTGTTGAAGAAGCTGGGCTTCATCGAGGAGGGCTACGCCCGGCAATATCTCAGGATCAACGGCGCCTGGCAGGACCACGTGCTGTATGGGCTGCTGAAGAACGAGCTGCGCCGCCCGGCATCTTAGCGACAGAATGACGCAAGAGCGCTTAAGCGTGCCCGGCGTCCGAGGAGAGGCGCCCGAAATCGATGCCGAGCTTGGCCATGGCCAGCTCCCATTTCGCGTCCAAGTTCTGGCCGAACACGAGCTGCTCGTCCGCCGGCACCTGCAGCCAGCCATTGGCCTGGATCTCGGCGTCGAGCTGGCCCGGCCCCCAGCCGGCATAGCCCAGCGCCAGCAGGGTCTGGCGCGGGCCGGCGCCCCGCGCCATGTCGCGCAGGATGTCCACGGTGGCGGTCAGCGCAATGCCGCTATTGATGGGCAGCGTGCCCTCGCGCTGGTAATCGGCGGTGTGCAGCACGAAGCCGCGGCCGGATTCGACCGGCCCCCCGAAATGCACTCGGATTTCGTCGCCGGAGATCGCCGGCTCGATGCTCAGCTGCTCGAGCAGATCGGGGAAGGTGATGGAATCCACCAGCTTGTTGAGCACGAGCCCCATCGCGCCCTCCGGCGTGTGGGCGCACAGATAAATCACGCTTTTAGCGAAGCGTGGGTCCTGCATCTGCGGCATGGCTACGAGCAGCTGGCCCGCGAAGCCGTCGGCGTCCGAGAGGAGCGTGTTCTTTTGCATCCGATTCACCTAAGCATCCTAGCTAAGTGAACCAAGGGCTCTCCGCAAGGCCGCCATTACTGCGTAGTTGCGGCGCAGGGCATCGTCCCGCACGGCCGTGACTTGAACGAATCGGCGACCTTCATCTCCTATATAATGCCCGCACAACGTTAACGATCCCGAGCCTTGGCCTTGCATAAGACCGCCCGCCTTACGCTTCGGTTGCTCATACTCTCGCTCCTGGCGGGGACCGGAACCTTTTCCATGGCCGTCCCTGCGCATGCGGCGGCGTCGGCCTGGGCCGAGGGCGATCAGGCGAGCCTGCGCCTCGTCTCCGCTGCGGACGCGGTCGGATCGGAGGCGGCCCTGGCCATGGGGCTGCAGGTCCGGCTCAAGCCGACCTGGAAGATCTATTGGCGTTCGCCGGGCGATGCGGGCCTGCCGCCGGAGATCGACTGGTCGGGTTCCGGCAATGTCGCATCGGCCGCGTTCCGCTGGCCGGTGCCGCATCGGTTCACACTGTTCGGGCTCGACACCTTCGGCTACGAGGGCGAGGTGGTACTGCCCTTGACCGTGCGCCTTGCCAAGCCGGGCGAGGCCGCCGACCTCAAGGCGCATGTCCGCTACCTCGTCTGCGATCCACAGATCTGCGTGCCCGCCGAAGCGCAGCTCAGCCTAGCGCTCCCGGCCGGACCTGCTGCGCCAGCCATAGAGGCGGATCTGATTCAGCGCTTCGTCGCGGAGGTGCCCGGCGACGGCTCGGAGGACGGGCTGCGGCTCGGCAGGGTCGCCACAGGCCGCGTCCGCGATGCCGCGGGGCTCATCGTCGAGGCCCAAGCCACCCCGCCCTTCGCCGCACCCGATCTCATCGTCGAGGGTCCCTCCAGCCTGCGTTTCTCCGCGCCGGTGGTCTCGCTCTCCGACGGCGGAAGGCGCGCGCGGTTTGAGATCGCCGCCGAGGCGGTGGAGAAGGATGCGCCCGAGCTCGCCGGCCTGCCGCTCACCCTCACGCTCTATGACGGTAAGCGCGCGCTCGAAGCCGCGGTGCGGCCCGACGCCGCAGCGTCCGGCCCGGCGCTTCCGTCGATCCTCGCTCTCGCGCTGCTGGGCGGCTTCATCCTCAACTTCATGCCCTGCGTGCTGCCGGTACTGGCGCTCAAGCTGCTCGGCGTGGTGGGGCAGGGCGGGCGCGAGCGCGCGGCGATCCGCGTGAGCTTCCTCGCATCGGCGGCGGGGATCCTGTTCTCGTTCCTGATCCTGGCGGCGGCGCTGATCGCTCTCAAATCGGCGGGGGCGGCGATCGGCTGGGGCATTCAGTTCCAGCAGCCGATCTTCCTCGCCGGCCTTGCCGTCGTGCTGGTGCTGTTCGCGGCCAATCTGTTCGGCCTGTTCCATGTGCCGCTCCCGGCCTGGCTGGGCGGGGCGGCAACGCCCGGTCGGGGCCACGGGCACAGCCTTGCCGGGGCGTTCGCGGCCGGCGCTTTCGCCACCCTGCTGGCGACGCCGTGCTCGGCGCCGTTCCTCGGCACGGCGGTCGGCTTTGCGCTGGCGCGCGGCGCCCCGGAGATCCTCATGATCTTCACCGCCCTGGGGCTGGGGCTTGCCGCGCCCTGGCTCCTGGTGGCCGCCTTCCCACGCCTGGCGCAGGCGCTGCCGCGTCCGGGCCGCTGGATGCTGTGGCTGAAGGGGGCGCTGGGAGTGGCGTTGCTGGCGGCGGCGGTGTGGCTGGTCTCCGTGCTCGACCTGCAGATCGGCCGGGCCGCCGCATTCGCTGTGGCGCTGTTGCTAGCCGGGACCCTGCTGGCGCTTGCGCTGCCCCGCGTGCTGCCGCGGCGCTGGCACGGCGCCGCGCCCGCCATGGTCGCGGTCCTGGCGCTTGCGGCGATCGTTGTTCCCGCGCTCGTTCCCGTGGTCGCCGCGGCGCCCGAAGCCGAGGCCGAAGCCGCGGGGCCATGGCGATCCTTCGCCGAGCGCGAGATCGCCGGGTTGGTCGCGGCGGGCAACCTCGTGTTCGTCGATGTGACCGCCGACTGGTGCCTGACCTGCCAGGCCAACAAGAGGCTGGTCCTCAACAGCGAGCAGATCCAGGGCCTGCTCGGCGCGCCCGATCTGGTCGCCATGCGTGCCGACTGGACCCGCCCGGACCCGGCCATCGCCGCCTATCTCGCCGCCTTCGGCCGCTACGGCATTCCCTTCGACGCCGTTTACGGCCCCGGGGCGCCGGACGGCATCGTCCTGCCCGAGCTGCTCACCAAGGACGCGGTGCGGCACGCGCTCCGGAAGGCCGGCGGCGCCTGAGAGGGGATTTACCTCCTCCACAAAAGGCTTATGCTCGGGCGCGAGATTGAAAGCCGGGTCGGATACCGAGACCGGCCGGCCCCGGTCTATGAGCTGAAGGAGACTGGAATGACCATCAAAGTCGGCGACAAGATTCCCAGCGCCAAGCTGCGCATCATGAGCCAGGACGGACCGAAGGAAGTCACCACGGACGAGCTGTTCCAAGGCAAGAAGGTCGTGCTGTTCGCACTGCCGGGCGCCTTCACGCCGACCTGCTCCGCCAAGCATCTGCCCGGCTTCGTTCAAAACGCCGAGGCGATCCAAGGCAAGGGCGTCGACACCATCGCCTGCCTGTCGGTGAACGACGCCTTCGTCATGGGCGCTTGGGGCAAGGACCAGAAGGCCGGTGACAAAGTGATGATGCTGGCCGATGGCAATGGCGAGTTCACCCGCGCCGTCGGGTTGGAGATGGACGCCTCCGGCTATGGCATGGGCGTACGCTCCAAGCGCTACGCCATGGTGGTCGATAACGGGGTGGTCAAGGCGCTCAATGTCGAGAAGCCCGGCAGCTTCGAGGTCTCCAGCGCCGAAGCGGTCATGAAGGCGCTATAACAGGCGCCAGGGATCAGGTATCAGGCTTCAGGAGGATCGCCGTCCTGGATCCTGATGCCTGGTTCCTGGGTCCTCGCGATCGCGCGCCGCGCGAGCGCGTCGGCGCGCGTGTTCTCCGGGTGTCCCGCATGGCCGCGCACCCATTCGAACGAAACGCGGTGAGTCTCCAGCGCCGCCTCCAGCCGTTGCCACAGATCGGCGTTTTTCACCGGCTTCTTGTCGGATGTCTTCCAGCCGTTGCGCTTCCAGTTGTGGATCCAGCGCGTGATCCCGTCCTTGAGATACAGGCTGTCGGTCGACAGAAGCACCTGTGAGGGCCGCGTCAAAGCCTCTAGCGCCACGATCGCGGCCATCATTTCCATGCGGTTATTGGTGGTGAGCGGCTCGGCGCCGGAGAGCTCCTTCTCGCTGCCGCGGTAGCGCAGGATCGCGCCCCAGCCGCCGGGCCCCGGATTGCCGCTGCACGCCCCGTCGGTGAAGATCTCGACCAGATCGGTCCGGGCCGGGTCGGTCATGCTTCGATGCCGTAGTCGCCCGGCCCGCGCACGGCCTGGTGGAAGCGCAGCTTCTGCAGATACTCCTTCGGGTCCTTGCGCTTGACCAGCGCGCCCGCCGGCGTATTGACCCAGTCATAGAGGCGCGTGAGCAGGAAACGCATCGCGCTGCCGCGCGCGAGCAGCGGCAGGGCGGCCGTTTCCTGCGGCAGGAGCGGTCGCGCACGCCGGTAGCCGGAGGTGAGCAGCATCGCCTTGGTCGCATTGAGCGCGCCGTCGGCCTCGAAGCACCAGGCGTTGAGGCAGATGGCGAGGTCGTAGGCCGCGAAATCGGTGCAGGCGAAATAGAAGTCGATCACGCCGGACAGCCTCTCGCTGAGGAAGAACACATTATCGGGGAAGAGGTCGGCATGGATCACGCCGGCCGGCAGCCCCGATGGCCACTCAGCCTCCAGCGCGTCCAGCTCCGCCGCGATCTCGTCGGCCAGGCCCGGCGCCACGCTATCGGCATCCGCGCGGCACGCCTCGAACAACGGCCGCCATCCGCCGACGGAGAGGTTGTTCGGCCGCCGCATCGGGAAGTCCGCTCCAGCCAGATGCATCTGCGCGAGGGCCGCGCCCACCTCCGCGCAGTGCCAGGGCTGGATCCGCCGTGGCCACATCCCTTCGAGAAAGGTGATCAGCGCCGCCGGCCGCCCGCACAGCGTCCGCAGGCTCTCGCCGTCACGCGCGCGCACCGGCACCGGGCAAAGGAACCCGCGCGCCGCCAGATGCTCCATCAGCCCCAGGAAGAAGGGGAGATCGGCGGGCGCGACGCGCTTCTCGTAGAGCGTCAGGATGTAACGGCCAGCCTTGGTGTGCACCAGGTAGTTGGAATTCTCCACGCCCTCGGCGATGCCCTTGCAGGAGACCACCGGGCCGATGTCGAACGCGCTGATGAAGGCCGCCAATTCCTCGTCAGAGACCTCGGTATAGACGGCCATGGCGGGTCGCTCAGCCGAGCAGCGGCGGCGGCAGCTTGAAATGCACGTTCTCGGCGGCCACGGGCACCTCCTCCACGGTCACCTCGAAGCGGTCGCGCGCCGCGGCGATCACCTCCTCGACCAGATGCTCGGGCGCGGAGGCGCCGGCGGTGAGGCCGATCGCGCCGCCCGCGGCGATCTCGCTCCAATCGATGTCGGCGGCGCGCTGCACGAGCCGCGCCTTTCGGCAGCCGGCATTCTCGGCCACCTCGACCAGCCGCACCGAGTTGGAGGAGTTGGGCGCGCCGAGCACGAACACGAGGTCCGAGCGCGGCGCGATCGCCTTGACCGCCTGCTGCCGGTTGGTGGTCGCATAGCAGATGTCGTCGCGGCGCGGCCCCTCGATCGCGGGGAAGCGGCGCCGCAGCACGGCGATGATCTCGGCCGTGTCATCGATCGAGAGCGTGGTCTGGGTGATGTAGCCGAGGCTCTCGGGCGTGGGCGGCGCGACCCGCTCGGCATCCTCGCGCGTCTCGATCAGCGTGATGGCTCCTGCCGGGAGCTGCCCCATGGTGCCGATCACCTCGGGATGGCCGGCATGGCCGATCAGCAGCATGTGACGTCCCGACTTGGCGTGACGCTCGGCCTCGCGGTGGATCTTGGAGACCAGCGGACAGGTGGCATCCAGATAGAACATCTTGCGGCGGCGCGCCTCCTCAGGCACGGCCTTGGGCACGCCGTGGGCGGAGAAGATGACGGTCGCGTCGGCCGGGATCTGGTCGAGCTCCTCGACGAACACCGCGCCCTTCGCCTCGAGGTCCGCTACGACCGTGCGGTTATGGACAATCTCGTGCCGCACATAGACCGGCGCGCCATAGAGGCGCAGCGCCTGCTCCACGATCTGGATGGCGCGGTCCACCCCGGCGCAGAATCCGCGTGGGCTGGCGAGCAGGACGGTTAGTTTCGGCCGGTTCATCGTGGGAAAATAGCAAAGATCTCGAAGAGGGTGCGGCCTTGTCGCCGCCCGGGCCATCACCTAAAGTCCGGCACCGTCGAATTCAAGCGGGGCGAGCCTAGCCGCTCGGCCGCGCGGGGGAAAGGGGAGCAAGGCAAGCCATGACCGAAGCGGTCGTCGCCCAGAAGGGTCCGTACGAGGTCCCGGTCGTCGCCGGGAAGACCTATTTCTGGTGCGCCTGCGGACGCTCCCGGAAGCAGCCCTTCTGCGACGGCTCACACAAGGGCACCGGGTTCGAGCCGGTGGCCTGGAAGGCGGCGGAGGCCGGCGCACTCTGGTTCTGCGGCTGCAAGCGCACGCACGACCGGCCCTTCTGCGACGGCTCCCATAACGCGCTGTAAGCCGCTGACATTTCCCGGAGACCTGACTTGTCGATGCGCCCAACACTTACGAGCCTGGCGGCGGCGGTGCCCTTGCTGCTGGCCGGTTGCTCGAGCTGGTTCGAATCTGAGGATGCGCCGCCTTGCCCGCGCGCCGCGCTGGTGGACGGCGCCGACCGGGTGGTGCGGTTCGCGGGCGAGGGGCGCACGCCGCAGGATGTCGCCTTCGAGGCGCGCATCCTCGGTGTCGGCGGCGAATGCGAGTTCACCGACGAGGAGCGGCGGGTCACCGTCGACATGGCTCTGCGCATCGAGGGGGCGCGGGGGCCCGCGCTCGAAGGCGAGGAGGCGCCCCTGAGCTACTTCGTCGCGGTGGTGGGCCCAGAGGGCGAAGTGCTCGCCCGCGAGGAGTTCGCGACCGAAATCCCGCTCGAGGAGAAGCGGGCGATCATCGTCGAGGAGCTGGAGCCCGAGATTCCGTTGCCCCGGGGCCGCCGCGCGGCTTCCTACACCGTGTTCGTGGGGCTGATCGTGACCGAAGAGGAGCTGGCGGCGAACCGGCGCTAGATTGCTGCGCAGCAGCATCGAGCCGCCGTTGACTTTCCCCGCTCGCCCACTAGGCTGACACCCGTAAGGCCGAAGCCTTGCACGCGGGAGAGACCGGCGAGGGCGGCGTGACCACGCCGCCGATAGCTGGAGCCGAAGGAGCAACCGCCCCGGAAACTCTCAGGCGAAAGGACCGCGCGCGAGTCGGCACTCTGGAAAGCGGGCGCCGGCCCATGTCCGGCGTCTCACCGACGGAGTAAGCCCGCGGGCGGCGCCGAGCCGCACGGGCGAATCTCTCAGGTTCCGGCGACAGAGGGGGCTAACAAGCAGGGTTCGCTGCCGAAGGGGCGGCCGGCCCTCCACAGCCCCGAGGAGCGCCGCACACCGTGTCCCCGTCCGCATCTCTGAAGCGCACGCCGCTCTTCGATCTGCATCGCGAGCTGGGGGCGAAAATCGTGCCGTTCGCTGGCTACGAGAT
>Ga0247830_10001358_pt1 | contig 10146 bp, 13 predicted proteins | sample 12C_Control_Day5_FD_207766 | JGI IMG/M metagenome (GOLD analysis project Ga0247830, IMG submission 207766) | Soil microbial communities from agricultural site in Penn Yan, New York, United States - 12C_Control_Day5 | ecosystem: Environmental > Terrestrial > Soil > Agricultural land | place...
TGCACCGAGCACGGAGCGCGACTAGGTCGAAGCCCGTCACGCAGGCTCTACGCGCAAGCGGAAGGTCGACGTGGCAGGTGGACGAAAGCGCCACCGGCTCGGTGAATTTTTTTGGTCCTTTACAGAGGCCCTGCTTCGTCGCAGGCGGTGACCCGCCGGCGATCCGCCCTGCCGATCCACGCCTTGCGGACAGGCTAGGATCCGGCTCGATGCACCTGCGCATGCCGTCTATCGACCGTGGCGTCCAGAGCTTCCTCTGGGCGGTCGTGTTCTTTCTCTTCCTCTACTTCGGGATGCTCGCGATCGCGATCTCGAAGGGGACGGCATTCGTCCTTTCGCTCGTGGCCGGCTTCGTCGCGTTCCTCGTGGTGCGGACACGCGGTGCCGACCCCGTCGAGCGGGGCTGATACCAGGTCGAGGGGACGACCCGGGCGCTACGGGCGCTTCGCGGCGAGGCTCGAGACGAGCTTGCGCGCGAGCTCTGGACCGAGCGCCTCCTCGAGGCGCACCTTGGCGGGCGGTCGACGATCGACCGGCTTGCCGAGCGCGAGGCAATCGCGCAGAAGGTGCAGATTCGAGGCGCGCGTGTCCATACGTTGTTCGTGGTCGACGGCGTCCACACTCCAAGGCATCGGTCGCCGCGACACTCGCCGATGATCCCTCCGGGGAGGGAACGGCAGCTCGGAGCCCTCACCCATCGAGCAGCAATCGCTTCTCGTCGAAGGTCGCGGAGCCGAGCTGGGCGCGGAAGTCGGCGATCGTGCACAGCTCGTCCTCGGCGAAGACGTGGGAGACGACACCCACATGCGCGTCGGAGTGGAACGGGACGTCCACGTGCGACGGCGTGACGAGGTTGACGGATGTCGACGCGCACGCCGGGCAACGAACCGCCAGCCCGAGCGCGCCGTCACACGGGGTAAGCAGGCGGAATGCGGACGGCGTCGCCGGTCGCGGCGCATCCTCGAGGTAGCAGAAGAAGCTCCACGGCCACGCCCCACGGCCGATGTGCGCGGTCGCGATCGCGCACAGCTCGGCGGCGAGCTCGTCGGCGCGAGACGTCATCAGGTTGATGTACGAGCCCTCCTCCGCCAGCCCCAGCGGCGCCCAGTCGAGGGCGTCGTGGCCCACGAGCGCCACGTGGTCGTCGCCACACGTGCAGGCGAACGCAACCCGATACACGGCGGGGTGCGCGGCGCCCGGGAGTCGCTCGATCTCACGGAACGCGGACAGCCGTACGCCGCACGTGCCGGTCGCCGGGCACAACAGCCGAAATCTGCCGGTGAGGGCGTCCACATCCCCCATGGGCACGGTGTACTCGACCCGTCGGACGGCGTCGAGTCGCGCGTCGTGAAATCAGTACGCGATCAGGGCGTGTACGTCCACGCCGGCGAGACGCTCCCTGCCCTCGAGGAACGTCAGCTCGATGACGAACAGCGCGCCGACCACGACGCCCCCGAGTTGCTCCACGAGATCGAGCTTCGCGTGAGCGGTCCCCCCCGTTGCGAGCACGTCGTCCAGCACGATCACACGCGCGCCGTTCGCGAAGGCGTCGGCATGCACCTCGAGCGAATCCGTCCCGTACTCGAGATCGTAGGTCTCGCGGACCGTCTCCCACGGCAGCTTCCCCGGCTTGCGGGCGGGCACGAAGCCGCAGCCGAGCTCGTACGCGAGCGCGCCGCCGAAGATGAAGCCACGCGCCTCCGCGCCCAGGATCACGTCGGGCGTACGCGGCCTCGCCCACTCCGCAAGGTGCCCGATCGTGGCGTGGAACGCCGCCGCGTTGCCGATCAGGGGCATCAGATCCTTGAAGACGATCCCCGCCTTGGGGAAGTCCGGCACGTCCCGGACGAGCGCCTTCAGTTGCTCCGTCGTCATCGTTCGGACGCCTCCCGGAGGTCGCGGACGAGTAGGTGCTGGGCGAGCTCGATCGCGACGCCCGCGAGCGTCTGGAGCTCCTCGAGAGCCGCTCGGCGTCGCTCGAGGTCGCGCGACCGGAGCCCCGTGGCGACGAGTTGCTCGAGCAGGGCGGACTGGCGACCGGCGGCGGTGCGGAACGCCCGCAGGTGCCGCGCGTCGAGCCCGTGACGCGCGAGGCGGCCGCACGCGGCCGCGATCTCGACGTCGCTCTCCTTGTATATCCGCTCGCCGGCCTCGATCCGGGGCGACACGAGGTCGTATTCCTCGAGCCGGCGCGCGACGTCGGGCGTGATGCCGGCGCGCTCGCAGAAGCCGGCGAGGTCGACCTCTCCGCCAGCATCGACGAGCGTCGGCCGTCGCTTGGTCTGCGACGTCCCACGGGTCTCCAGAGCGTCGCGGATCACCCGAAGCGGGAGAAACTCGTCGCGCTGGAGGCGAAGGATGGTCGCCAGCCGCTCGACGTCGGCCTCCGAGAACAGGCGGTACCCGCCCCGCGTTCGGCGCGGCTGGAGCAAACCCTGGTCCTCGAGGTAGCGGATCTTCGAGATCGAGATGTCGGGGAACTCGGGTCGCAGGCGTTCGCAGACGGCGCCGATCGTGTGCAGCCGCGCCTGCGGCGTGGGCTCGGTCGTCGTGCTCATGGCAGGAGGATGGTCATCCGGTACTTCCCGATCTGCACCTCGTCGTCGGTGGCGAGCACCGCGCTCTCGATGCGGTGCCGGTTCACGAACGTGCCGTTGAGGCTGCCGAGGTCACGAATCTCGTAGTCGTCGTTCTCATGGATGATCTCCGCGTGGCGCCGGGAGACCGTGACGTCGTCCAGGAACACGTGGCAGTCCGGCGACCGCCCGATGACCGTGCGAAGCCCGGCGAGCTCGAAGCTCTCGCCCGCGCGACCGCCCCCGGCCCGAACGACGAGCGCGGGGCCGCGAATCTCGACCGGACCGCCCTCCTCGATCTCCTCCGGTGTGATGCTCAGCGTCGTCTCCCCCAGCTCGTCACGGCGAAGGTACGCCCCGCAGCGCGCGCAGTAGTTCGCCGCCTCGGGATTCTGGAAGCCGCATTCCGGGCAGTACGCGTGACTCATCGCGACGAGCCGCCGAGGATCGGGCCGAGATCGGTCGGCTCGACGTGAAGTCCTCCGCGGCGTCGTCGTTCCCGCTCGGCGCGCAGGATGTCGATCCTCCCGTGCAACACGCGGCGGTGAAGCGAGATGTCGTCCTCCTCGCGCTCCAGCTCCAGGATGGTCGATCGAAGCTCGTCGTCGGAGAGCGACGTGACGTCGGTCGCGTCCAGCTCGTGCTCCTCCGGCGTCTCGCCGGTGCCCTCGAAGATGGGCCGCTCGAGGGCCGCCGGGGCGGGGAGATCGAGAGTCCCGTCCTCGACCTGGCTTCGCAGGCGCTCGACCCGGGCGCCTCGCAGCACGTCGATTCGCGCATGGAGAGACCGCCGGCGGACCGAGATCGCCTCCTCTTCCTCCTCCGACTGGCGGATGAGGAGCGAGAGGTCGTCGTCGCTCAGGCTGGCGAAGTCGGGAAGCGCGTCCACTGTCAGCTCGGCACCTTTCTTCCGGGAGCGAGAACCGATTGAAGCAGCCCCGCTACAGAGGGGTCAACCTCAGCTTGAGGCTTGTTCCACGGTTCGCCGCTCGGCCTCGTCTCCCTGCACGATCGCCTCGACCGACGCAGACACCTCGGCCGCGAGCTCCTCCGAGAGCTCGGGCGTCTCGCCCTCCGCGTAGACGTGGACGACGGGCTCGTCCGGATCAGGGAGCACCTGCACCCAGCCGCGGTCGTCGTACGCCTTTACCCCATCCATCAGGTCGAGACGACGCGACGAGAGCTGCTCGTTCAGGAGCCGCATGACGAGGCCCTTACGGCCCCACGGGCACGGGGTGGCCCGGTGCAGCAGCGTCGGGCGCGGAAGAGCGGCGACGAGCGTCGAGAGCGACTCCCGCTCAGGCGCAAGCAGCTCGAGCACCTTGCACAGCGCGGTGACAGCGTCGTAGCCGGGCACGACGTCCGGGAAGACGAACCCGCCCGTCGGCGCGGCCGCGAGGACGACGCCGTCGCGCGTCGCCGCCCGGGTCAGCTCACTCACCGAGTGCGGCGTGCGCACGACGCTGAGCGACGAGCCGGCAACGACCTTCTCCACGAGGTCGGTCGCAGTGATCGGGACAGCGATCTGACCCTCGCGACCGGCGCGCGCGAGGAGCTGCGCGACGAGCAGCATGCCGAGGTCCGGCGACACGGTCTCTCCCCGCTCGTCGACGAGAAGGAGCCGTTCGCCCGCGCGGTCGAGGACCACGCCGATCTCTGCCCCGACGCCCGTCACGATGCGCTTCACGTTCAGCGGGTCGAGCTCGTCGTCGAGCGGCTCCTCGACGACGAAGCCGCGCACGCCGATGGCCTCCACGCCGAGCGGCCCGAGGACGAGCGGCAGCGTGAACGTCGCAGGCGAGTGGCCGTAGTCGATCGCGACCCGGAACCGGCGCTCGCGCACGCGCTCGATGTCGATCGCGTCGAGGATGTCCTGTGCGTAGCTCTCGCGGACACGGGCCGGGTACGTCGTGTCCCCCACCTCGCCGAATGTCGCCCGCCGCATCTCCTGACGGCTGAAGTGCTTCTCGACCTCCGTCTGCAGGCCCGTGGTCATCAGGTGCCCGGGCCACTCGAACACCCGGATCAGGACGACCTCCGGGTCGACGCTCGAGACGCCGACGTGTACTCCCGCGGCAAGCCCCTGCGTCTTCAAGACGTGCCTTGTCACCGCAGCGGGCGATATCCGAAGGTCGGCCACGTCGACGCCCGTCGACGTGAGCCCGGCGATGATCGCCCGCTGGATCATTCGGCAGGCGTCCGGCGACGCGCGGCTCGCGACGACGCGGCTCCCGCGTCGAAGGGCCGTGCCGAGCGCGGCCGCAAGGCGCACCGCCGTCTCCGGCGTCAGGTCGACGTTGACGAGGCCGGTGGCGCCGTCGCGGCCGAACACGCTGCTCGAGCCGCGCGTCTCCCACACGACGCTCTCGTGGACCTGCCCGCCGGTCTCGATCTCCTTGAACGGGTAGACGCGGACGCCCGGGTAGATCGTCGCCTCGGGATTGATCGTCACCTGGTCGCCGATTGCAACACCCTCGTGGACGCGCACGTGGTCGCGAATGTCGGCGCGGCGACCGACGATCGCGCCCTCGATGACCGCGCTGCGACCGATGTACGTCCCCGCATCGATGACGCTCCGGCTCACGCGCGCCCCCTCGCGCACGATCACGCCCTGGGAGAGCACGGTGTGCGCGCCGATCGATGCGCCGTCCGCGATGCGGCAGTTCGTCCCGATGAACGCAGGCCCTTCGACGGGCTCGAGCTCGTCGATGTCGACATCCTCGCTCACCCAGAGGTTCCCCTTGAGCCGGAGCCCGGGGACATCGAGTGCCACGTTGCCGTCGAGTGCGTCGAAGTTCGCCTGGCGGAACTGGTCGAGGTTCCCGATGTCCTGCCAGTACCCGTCCAGGACGTGCCCGTAGATCGGCCGCCCCATCTCGAGCAGGAGCGGGAAGAGCTCCTTGGAGAAGTCGTACGGGCGGTCGTCGGGCACGTGCCGGAGCACCTCCGGCTCGAGCACGTAGATGCCGGTGTTGATCGTGTCGGAGAAGACCTGCCCCCACGAAGGCTTCTCGAGGAACCGCTCGACCCGCCCCTCGTCGTCGGTCACGACGATCCCGAACTCCAGGGGGTTGTCGACCGACTTGAGGCCGATCGTGACGGCGGCGCCCTTCTGCCGGTGCGCCGCGACGAGAGCAGTCAGGTCGACGTCGCAAAGCGCGTCGCCCGAGATGACGACGAACGTATCGGTCAGGCGCTCATGTGCCAGCCGGACGGAGCCGGCCGTCCCGAGCGGCTGTTCCTCGACGGAATAGTCGATGTCGAGCCCGAGGCTCTCGCCCCCGCCGAAGTACGCGCGGATCGCCTGCGGCATGAAGGCGAGAGTGACGACGACCTCGTCGATGGCGTGGCGCTTGACGAGGTCGATGATGTGCTCCATGCACGGCTTCCCGACGATCGGCACCATCGGCTTCGGCTGGTTCGAGGTCAGCGGCCGGAGCCGTGTCCCCTCCCCACCCGCCATCACGACGGCCTTCATCGCCGCACCTCCCGCCGCGCCTTCGCGATGTACTGCGCCGCGGCGACGACCGCGAGTACAAGGCTCACCCAGAAGAGCGCAAGCGGCCACCAGGTGTCGCGCTCGGTCACGAGCACGAGCCCGAGCGACGCGTAGAGCCCCCACGTCGCCGCCTTCCCGAGGCGCGACACCTCGAACTCGTAGCCGCGCGGAACGACGATCTTGTACCCCCCGACCAGGAGGAGGTCACGAAGGAGGATCACGAGCGCGATCCAGGGGAGCCGGTCGTAGACAACGAGCATGACCACGCAGACGTCGATCATCAACCGATCGGCGAGCGGATCGGCGACCTTCCCGAACGCCGACTCGACGTGCCAGCGCCGAGCGAGGTAGCCGTCGAGCTGGTCCGTGATCGCCGCGAGCCCGAAGACGATCCCCGCCGGCCAGCTCGGCCCGTCCTGATCGCGGACGAGCAGCGCGATGAAGACCGGGATCGCTGCGAAGCGGGCGATCGTGAGCGCGTTGGGAATCTGCCGAAGCGGTGCGGAGACCGGCGCGGGACTCAGGCTCATCGGTGCGTAGGTTAGTGTCGTCGCCCGTGCCGCGAACGGCTGCGCTCCCCGGCTTCGTCAACGCCCACAGCCATGCGTTCCAGCGCGCCCTTCGCGGACGAGCCGCCGGAGGTGACTTCTGGGCCTGGCGCGACGGGATGCTCGAGGAGGCAAACCGCCACACACCGGGGACGGTGCGCGACCTCTACCTCCGCACATACCGCGAGATGCTGGCCGCCGGATATACGGCCGTCGGCGAGTTCCACTACCTCGGGCTCGACACCGCCTTTGCGGCTGCAGAGGCTGCCGACGAGGCGGGCATCGGCTTCACGTGCCTCCACGTCGCATATGCGCGGGGTGGGCTCGACAAGATGCGACAACCGTCCGTCGCCGCATACCTGGCAGACGTCGAGGCCCTCCGCGCCCGGGGCATCGAGGTCGGCCTGGCCCCCCACTCCGTCCGCGCCTGTCCCCGCAACTGGCTCGAGGAGATCGGCCGCTACGCAGCCGGGGAAGGGCTCGTCCTGCACGTCCACGCCGACGAGCAGCCGCGCGAGATCGAGGAGTGCATCGGAGAGCACGGCATGCGTCCCGTGGAGCTGCTCGCCGCCGCCGGCTGCCTCGGAGAGCGGACAACCGTCGTTCACGCGACGCACGCGAACGGCGCCGAGCTCGACCTTCTCCGCGACACCGGCTCGCGGATCTGCGTCTGCCCGACGACCGAGGCCGACCTGGGCGACGGGTTCCTCCCCGTAGGTCGCGTCCTGCACCGCGGGATCGCGCTCTGCATCGGGTCCGACTCGAACGTCCGGATCGACCCGTTCGAAGAGCTCCGCGAGCTCGAGGGGATCGCGCGGCGCCAGGAGGGCCGCCGCGGCGTGCTCTCGACCGACCACCTGTGGGACATCGGCGGGTCGAGCGGCGCGGCCGCGCTCGGGATCGACGCGTGGGCAGGCATCGAGGTCGACCTCGATCACCGGTCGCTCGACGGAGTGGCCGAGGAGCACCTCCCGGCAGCGCTCGTCGCCGGGTGCAGCGCGGACGTGCTCGTGCACGGCGGCCCGAGGACGGCGGACGAACCGAAGGTAGCCTGACGTCGATGGACGTCACCGAGCAGACATTCGACGATGCCGTGCTCCGGCGCTCGCACGACGTGCCGGTCCTGGTCGACTTCTGGGCCGAGTGGTGCGGCCCGTGCCACGCCCTCGCGCCCGTGCTCGAGAGCGAGGTCGAGGCCCGGGACGGTGCAGTAGACCTCGTGAAGCTCGACGTCGACGCGAACCAGGCGCTCGCGTCGCAGTTCGGTGTGAGCGGAATCCCGGCCGTGAAGGCGTTCCGGAACGGCCGCGTCGTCAAGGAGTTCGTCGGCGCGCAGTCCAAGACGTCGATCTCGGCCTTCCTCGACGACCTCCTCGCGCCGCCGCGGGCGGACGCGCTCGTCGAGGAGCTCCGTGAGTCCGGGGAGCTCCCGGAGGTCGTCGCGGCACTCGACGCGGGCGACGTCGAGCGGGCACTTGGCCTGATCGTCGATGCCGTGCCGGATGCGGGCGCCGAGGAGCGCGAGCGACTCCGGGAGGTTGCAGTCGCGCTGTTCGACCGGCTCGGGCAGGACGACCCGCTCGCGTCGAGCTTCCGACGCCGCCTCGCGTCCGCCCTCTACTGAGAGCGGACGCTCACTTCGTACCGCGCAGCCGCGCGATCCAGTACGCCGTCCGCTCGAGGTACGCCCGCTCGGCTCGCGCTCCGGAGAGGCCCCAGGCGCCCTCGTACGTCGCGTACGGGCCTGCCGTCGCGCGCGCAGGCTCGATCTGCGTCCCCTCGTGCCACTCGTTGTAGCTCGTGATCGTCACCACGTCGGGCGTGGCGCTGACCGCCGCGCTCCACATGTGGTCGTACCAGCGTCCGTCGCTCCGCGGCCGGATGCGCAACTCACCCGTCGCCCGGAACGAGTCGAACCCCGGCCCGACCGACGGCGCGCACGCAAGCCCCAATCGTCGAGCAGAGTTGCACATCCGCCGGAACGAGCGGCCGTCGTTGATCAGGACGTCGTACGTGTACAGCCCCTGGAAGCCGCCCTTGCGCGCCTTGCCCGCGAGCGAGGTGTGGGCGAAGACCCTCACACCCCCTCGCAGTCTCGCGAGCGCCGTGCGCCACGCGTCATCGGGGTGCACTGTCGAGTCGTAGACGTAGACGTCGCGAATCCCGAGCCCGCGGAGCGCGCGCAGCGCATCGACGACGCCGCTCGGCGTGCGGCCGCCCCACGGCTCGACATGCAGCGCCACCAACAGTCCCGCACTGCGCGCGGCAGCCGCGACCGGTCGGAGGCGCTTGTCCTCGGTCGACCCCGGCCCCCACCAGGACACGACCACCGTGTCGATGCCCGTCGCTGCGATCTCGCGCATGTGCGTCCGCAGGAGCGCCGGGTCGGCGGACGAGTACGGCCCGCGGGACGGGTAGAACGTCGATCCGATTCCCACCGGCGGCGCGTACGCGCCCTGTCCCCAGTGGAGCCACGCGCCGTCCAGCCGCGGCGAGCCGTACCAGGCGTAGTAGAAGACGGCGACCTGCGTCGGCACGGCGACCGTTCGGTCTCGCGCGGCATCCCCCACGCTCGTCCCTACGAGCGCGGCGACGATCGCCGCAATCGAAGCTGCCCACCGCACGGAAACCGGGCGGATCGTACTCCGCCCAGCGGCGATCAGGATGGGCGAAGTGCGCGTACCTCTAGAGCCCGGCGGCGCGTCGCCAGTCCCGCTGCTGCGCGAGTGTCGTACGGAGGTCCCCCAGACCGGGCGGCGGATGCTCGCCGAGCGAGTCACAGATGGCGCGCCGCTCCTCGAGTGTCAGTGCGAGAACGGAGACGTCGCGATCCACGGCGCGCTCGAGCTTTGCCGCGAGCTCGGGGTCGCCCACGAGCTTCGCCATCTCGAGGACGAATTCGCCACGGATCGGGATGCCGGCGAGGAACATCAGAACGTATGTTCGACCTTACCTAATCGGCGCCATTACGCGGGCTCGCACGCCGTTCGGTGCGACGACGACCTACGTTTCCCCGCGTCGCCTCGGCCGGGACCGGTACCGGCGGTGACGGGCCGACAGGCGCCGCTACGGGCGGTCGTGGAACACGGCCTCGACGTTGTGACCGTCGGGGTCGCGGAGGTACGCGCCGTAGTAGCCCGGGTGGTACTGGGGGCGCTCGCCCGGCTCCCCGAGTGAGACGAAACCCGCCGAGGTGCCGAGGCGGTGGAACGCCGCCACGGTCGCGCGATCGGGCGCAGCGAACGCGAGGTGAACCCGCCGCGTCGGCTCGCCCTCCATGACCGACACGCTCGCGACAGCGCCGTCGCCCGTCACACGAGTGCGAGCGGGAACCTCCGGCGTCGGCCCGGCCGGGACCCGTACGACCTGGAGGTCGACGATGGAAGCGATGGTCTCGTAGAAGCGTGTCGACTCGTCCAGGTCGGCGACACGGATCCACAGATGGTCGAGGACGCCAGCGCCCCGCACCGGGATGTCGTGGACCGCCTCGACGCTGTTACCGGCGGGGTCGGTGATGAAGGCG
>Ga0247830_10001359_pt1 | contig 10141 bp, 7 predicted proteins | sample 12C_Control_Day5_FD_207766 | JGI IMG/M metagenome (GOLD analysis project Ga0247830, IMG submission 207766) | Soil microbial communities from agricultural site in Penn Yan, New York, United States - 12C_Control_Day5 | ecosystem: Environmental > Terrestrial > Soil > Agricultural land | place: USA...
GTCCCAGCTATGACCGCCACGATAGCTATGCACGTCGAAGATCAACGCGGGGTTGATACTGTAACGGTCGAGTTCCTCTTTCCCTTCGCCTATCGGCGATGTCAGCGAAGGAACACCACGACCACCCGAGTTCAGATAGTAGCCGACGAACTCGGCGAGCTTCTGTGGATTCGGTTCACCGGTCTGCCACGCTTCGTTCGCACCATCGATGAAGTCGATGAAGCCACCGACCTCGAGATTGAGTTGCGCCAGCCGCTCCATGTAGCCACGACGATCCGAACCAATCTGCGCGATGTCGCCCTGGCTGAGCACAGCCCGCAATCCGTGACGACGCATGGCATTCGCGAAGTCACGGAGCAGATCCCAGTATCCTGGTGTGATGCGCGGCCCAATGTCACGTCCATACCAGTAGTCGCGTGGATCGTTGCACGAACCTCCGCCACAACCGAGCGTCGCCCAGACTCGGATGCCATGAAAGCCGGCTCGAGCCACGTCATCCAGTTGCTGAAGCACAAGCGCACGATTACGGTCTTCCTTGAACAGCGCGAAGCAATCACCGCAGTGGGCATAGACCGGATTGACTGGGCCACTGTCATCCTGATAGCCATTCCCATCCAGTCGTAGAACTCCCTGACGTTCGTTCCGACTGACACTGTATGGCGGCCGCTCTTTCTTCATCCAGGTGCGGAGCTGATCCACACCATCAACGAAGACGCTGGCTTCCTGTTTGTCGTATCCATCCTTGGTCAATACGCAGTTCAGTTGACGAGGACCGAATGCGGTAAACTCCCAGTCGCCGTTTTCATCCGTGAAGAAAACGTGTGATTCACAGCTACCGAACACACCAGGCACACCAACGAGAGGATTCATCAGGTCGTGGATATGCACACGAACTGTGAATTCCTGAACTGGTGGTGGATCTACTGGCGGCGGCTGAGGACGTGGTGGTCGGATCGCACCACAGCCGGAAAGAATGAGCGCGGCTAGCATCGCGCTCAGAAGTCGCTTCATTGGGGGCCTCCTACTCGGCGGATACCAAGTATCTGTGACACGGGAAACGGTGCAATGGAAATCGTGTTGCCTTGATTGCCAGCCAAGATCTGTATCTTGTCAGGAGCTTGAAAATCCGCGAACAGACCGACATGTCCCGGAGCCTGAATCACATCCGGACCGGGCTGATTTCCAGTGCCACGTTTCAGGATGACGATATCGCCGAGCTTCACGTCGACCAAAGCGATCTTCACAGGCATCAGCAGCCAGCTTCGCGCAGCCGCGCTATACGTGCAAGGGAGCCCGAGTTGCCAGCATCGCTCGTTGAGGAACGCGCTGCACCACGGCACTTCATCCGGCTGATTGCTCCCGAGCTTGCAGAGCATCAGGCACCACTGGATATACGGATGCTGCTCACCACCTGGAAGCTCTTGAATTTCCCCGACCATGCGCTTGGTGAATTCAAACAGGGTCATGGCCGTTCCTCTTCTGACTCTGGAGCACTTCGTCGAGCTTGTCTTCGAGGACTTTGGTTTGGTCCCTCTGAGTTTGCGCGACTTCCTTGTTGTGTTCCAGTGTTTCTTTCGCGAGTTCTTTCGCGAGTCGACCAAGTTCTGTAAGAAGGGTTTCAACAGAATCTTTACGACTCTCTTCACCCGTCTTCAAACTGTGATCAATGAGTGTAAGGATCTCGGCTCGATGGGCTGTAAGCCTTTCGTCCGAAGTGCGTTGTGTGCGAATCGTATATCGAATAATGAAGATCAACCCGACACTGATCCACAGACCGTTGACAAGCCGAAAGAAATTCGCCTCTTGAGGGGTCAGGAACTTTGCCATCGCCCACGCCAATCCCGCAAGACAGGCAGTTAGGACGGCCGCAAAGATCCAGCTTGTGAGCACATTCTTGTTCATGTCTCGGACCTGCGATGATCATGGTTCTCGTCGCGCAATTCGAGAATCTCTTTCTTCAATCGTTCGTATTTCGCCCACGCCTCAGCAAGACGTTTGTCTTCGAGCGTTTGACGTAGGGAGAGCGGTCTGTCTATGGGGGCGTTTCGGGGAGTGGTTTGGCCGCGCAGCCAATTCATGAATCGACCCATAGCGTCACCCACGCTTTACTTTCTGCACGAGGCTTCCCATCAGATCGTTTGAGCCGAGGGCCATTGCCTTCCATTGGTCCTTCTCCTCCTCAAGTTTTAGATAGTCTGCATCCTGTTTGTCTGTTACTCGCTTGTGATGTTTATACCAGAGCCACACGTCGAAGTAGCTGCCAGCAAGTATCATCACCATGAGCGTCGGAAACCCGACTTCGGTTAGCGAAGAATACCATTTGAGAGCTTCAGGATCCATCTTAGGCCGCCACCACGGAAACCCACCGTGCGCCGACTGGGACTGATACATACGTGAAGAACACACCTTCACCGAGATTCAACACGTAGTCTGTATCTCCAGGGAGCCTGAACCGCTTCGCAGGAGTTGGCTCTGTTGCGTCTTCGTGCTTCAGAGTCTGCACTCCTGTATTGATGTTGATGATTGCAAGCTGCCAAGGAGATCTCGATGGCACGGTGGCCCCATTGACATCCACACTAGCAGCGGAATCGAGCAAGGATACAGTCGTTGTCGCAAGCAAGACTAGCGAACCGTTACCATCGAGAGTCGTTTCCGTTTCTTGCACGAGTTGAACGGCTGTTCCCATCCGCGAGTCGAGATCGACCATGTTGTCGCGCACATGCGCGTTCATCATGGCAGCCGTAACGATTTCACCTGGGGTCCACGTTCGGGGAGTTGTCCACGGCATGATTATGCTTTCAGTTGCCTCAGCGGTAGACCCGCTATGAGTTCCGGACGATGCACGTCGGCGAATCCGTGCTGCACATTCTGAGCAAGAAGCTGTGACACAGTTTCTTCAGGCTTCCAATGGCGAAACTTCGGTGGCCGTTTCAGAAGAACCTTTTCGATCGCGTCGATATGCTCAGGCCACACGACTCGGCGAAACACCGCACCACAACCGAAGCAACGCGCTTCGTCCCACAAACGGCCAGTGGACACACCAGTGCCACACTCAGGACATTCTGGATTCCAGCGTTCGTGGTTCACTTCCATGACAAGCGTGTAGATACTATCGTGGATCGCACGATTGGGGATGGTCGGCATGAAGCGATAGTGTGCGTCGCGATACATGCCGATAGTCACGTCCTTCGAAAGCCTCAGCAGGTTTCGAATGAACTGACCTTGCACGTCGTTGACATCGAGTATCTTCATGCAAACCCCAGTCGTGTGCTGATGTCGAGTGCGCTGACATCCATGATCCAGTATTCTTGCATGTCGGCCGGAGCCAAGAACCACGTCACGATGACTTCCTGGTCCTGCCTCCATTCTACCTTAATGCCGTTGATAAAGAAATCACTCGCGACACCAGACATCTCTTCCGCAGCAAAGACTCGGCTGGAAATTTCCGCTAGCATAGCCGCGTTGATATACTTCACATCCTTGCGTGCAGGGAAGCCCATGGATGTCAGGCGAGTGACGTGCTCCTGGAACACGTTGAGAATTTGCAGCGCGGCACCCTGAGCAATCGGCACGAGGCCCTGATACGGCATGTCGATATGCACTTCGCTGACACCAATGGACTTGATGCTCTCAGGGTTCTTCTCAATCACGGTGACAGGTTCAAAGTCATAGACACCCTTGCCGATGACCTGAATGTTCAAGTAGACCCGCTGACCGTATTGATTGTCAACGATCACATAGATGCCGCTACCCGACACTTCGAATGTCACAGTGATGTTCGGGTTCCCCGTAACATCGACGCCGCCACCAGCTTCCGTGTCATTGAGGTCGTAAGTTGGAGGGTTGACTACCTCAAGCCCACCGAAACGTGCCGACCGTTGATTCGGGTCCCGGAACTGCAGGAACGTGCGCGTCTCCACGCCGTGGTCGAATGCAATGCGCTTGTCCGTCGTTTCGTAGAGCACGGTGGTCGCCGCAACATCCACTTCCTTTGGATGCACGGTGATACGTGCCTGATTGATGACCCGGTCCTTCGAGGCATCAGGCGTGCTCATGGACATGTCGTTGTCAAACGAATGAGCACTGACTGTCAGTGCGCCGCGATTCGTGCGCGTTTCAAACGTGAAGATGCCGCGGCCAGTGACGTAGATCAATCCCAGTTCGGACAACGCGAGACGAGAGAACTCTGATTGGGCAAACGCGTTCTCATCGTATGTATTGTCCAACACGATAGGATACGTGTCACTACCTTCTTGAAGCAGAATTTCATGAGGCTTGTTAGGCATCTTTCCGAGAATGAGCTTCAGCACTTCATCGGCTCTAAGGTCTTCTCGTGCTTCAATGCCTTGCATGTTGAAGCGTGCGGCCTCTTCTATCCAGTCGTATGCGGTGCAGTAAGTGATACGGTCAGCGTAGATCCCGGGTGTAATCTGGATCTCTGACAACGCACCAATGAACTGAATAGTACTGCCAAGGATTTCGTTACCGAATGCGGCGCGCACTGGTGTTCCTCTGTCGAAGCCAGAACGACAGTTCGCGTGGTTAGGCGAATACCAGCTTTGAGTGGAACCCGTATTGTTTTCGGCATTGTTCATACCGAAGGTGATGCTTCCGGTTGGCGACACACGCGTATCGGGACGATCAGAGAAGAGACCACGCGAAGCCGAGATAGGCACAGTAGCACGAGTGTCTGGTGTGATCTCAGTCCAGATGCAGCATTCGGCGAGCTCGAGGAGTTCGCCTGCTGACAATGCTGCACCGATGCACGCGACGCCTTGGATGTCACCGGCGAATTCTTCGCTGCCTCCCTTGCCGATGAATGCGTCGCTGCCACCGTGCGGCCCGATGCTCACGGCCGTAGGACCTGACTGGCCGAGTTTCGCGCCACGCTTCCGTGGATACACACCGTCCTGGAAAGCGATCAGGTCCCAGACGTGGAGATACGCGTTTGTTCCATCGTAAACGCCAACGGCTAGATACTCGCCTTCGGCTTCTACTGGCTGTGAGATTGTGGTCTTCGTTCCACCGTTCGCGCCGAATGTGAAACGACCTGTTGTGTCCAGTCCGAGATATCCACCACTTGCGCCACTATGATGGATACAGCGAGGAGAAGCAGAAGTGACTGCGCGTGGTCGCACAAGGGCAGTGAACGTGAACGGGTCGTTGGCTCCTGGACCAATGAAATCGTAGTCCACTTCAACATACTGGCTCGTTCCATTGAACTTCGTGGACAAACCAAATTCTGGGAGCAGACCACGACCTTTCTCTGGGTCACCAAAAAGAAGTCCCGCATCGTTCGGGAAAATTTCATCTTCCGCGTTGTATTCACCAGGAAGGCCAACGTCACTGAGATACCAATGACAGATGATGCTTGGATGTTCACGCAGCCAGTTTCGATATCCGAGCTTTCCACTCGGCGCCACGCCGAAGCACATCTCAATGATGATATAACCATCAAGAGGGCCAGGAATTTCTGGAATCTCAATGACAGAGTCACCAACGAACGCTACCGTAGCGAATCCAGCAGCGTTGAGAACGGCATCCGAGAAACTGAGGTTGTCGAACAAGACTTCGACAAGAGCGTGTGTCAGCCATCCTTCTGCTGGTGTCTGATCTGCATCTTCCTGCGCTTCGATCAGTGCATGTGTAGCGCGAACAATCGTATCCGCGCTCCAGGCAATGTCGGTTGAAAATGTGAAGAATCCAGCACCAGCTCCAGCGGCAGTAGTTGGATTGTTACCAGCGACTCCATCAGGAGCCACTTCACCCATCCAACTCGTTCCCCAAACGACATTGCCCGTGCGACTGGTAGTGCTCGTGTTATACGAGATGTAACCAAGTTCGATAACAATCCGGTCGCCATCACTAACTGCAAGTGAGCTAATAGCTGTCGCTGCTGGAATCGTCTTGAATATAGGATTGAACGTCCACTCATTCGCTGTCGTTTCTACGTAGTCCGTGAGTAGCGTGCCGCGAGGAGTATCGCTGTCGCCTTGCGTGACGTAGATGTGGCAATGCGTCGCAAAGTCCGCAAGGGAGTTGCTCTCACTACATCCAAAGATCGCTTCGACTGTGCCGCTAATAGTCTGTGCTGCGAGTGGGCCAGAAACGAAGCGCGTGACACAAACATCGAAGTTCGCTGCCGCGCTCGTTTCAGCAACGCCATTGAAAGAATCGCACAGAGCATCCGTGACAGACTTATGCGGACTCAGCGCTTTGCTGAGAACGCTAGTGGTCTGGTTCCAAGCTCCTCTGAATGTAGCAGGACTATACGGAGCAGCGGCTCCAGTAAGATAGAGCTTGGTAGCCACGACTTACGTGCTCCGATCGGCTACAGTTTCAGACGCATTCAGCTCAGCTTCAGTCAGAGCGACACCAGTCGCCGGGCTCACGTTACCGTCGAGCACCTTGACATTCTCGTATTGAGCCGTGCCAATGAACCGTTCGCTGCCTTCGTAGTTCACACCACCAATGCGAAGACCACCCTTGATTCCTACACCACCGTAATCGTTCTTCTTCCACCGCTGCCAGCAGATGAAGTATCGGATGGTTCCAGTGCTGCCGAGTGCCGGCATGTTGTAGCTATCCACTTCGGTAGGATCAAAGATGTTGTAAGTCGTGTCATCATCCGCAGTGGTTTCATCAACCATGTCACCGCGGTCAGTGCCGGTCAGAGGAGTTGAACCGTTCAGTGTTCCGTTCCCAGGCGACATGCCTACACCAAGAACTCGCTGATCTGGGAACGAGAGCCTCGAGTCAGCCGTGTAGACATCATCCCATCTAACAGTATTCGCACCGTTAGAACCACAGACACCAAATCCATCCGAGAATGCACCTGCCTGAGATTGAGTATCAATTCCTGACAACGAAAGCCAAGGTGTGGGATCGAGGTCTATGTAGACATCAATCGCACCGGCGGAGTTGTCGATAGTCGCGACTGCTTCAATGTGATGGTATGCAAGTGCTGTGGAAATGAAGTTCGTTGATGTGCCGAGTAGCGTCGCACCACCACCGCTTCTATTTCCCCACCATCCAGTTCCTGGACGCCACGCACTAAACGTTCCATCTGCGTTCAGGCATACGTTCAGTTGACCGGATGCACCAACCGTGTCCAAAGGTCCGTAGATGAAACCAAGAAGTGTCTCAGTGATGATAGTCGACGGTCTAAACGCGCCAGCAATCACACGGGTTGCGCGTTGAGGAAGGTGGCGTCGATACCAATTCGAACCAAACGTATCGGCACTATCCCAGCAACGCGCACCCGAACGCTGATTCGTCGTAACAATAACGCCGGGACCCTGAGATCCAATGCCAGAAGATTCACCGAAACCATCACGGAGTTGAGCCGTGGCCCGAAGTTCCCAGCCAGTGCAGAAGTCTACCGTTGCCATGTGATATCCTAGTGCGCCACAGCCGCGCCACGATTCGCGTCTCGAAGCGAACGGGTCAGCAGACCGGGAAGGAAGTGCATGAACGATTCAATGTTCTGGTTCAAGCGGTTGATCTGCTCTTGGTCCACACCGCTGCCCTGTGTAAATTGATCCAGAGGAATGACAGCCTCGGCGCCTGATTCACCAATGAGCGCATGAACTGGGCGAACAGCCACGCCACCTTCGGCCATCGGCACAGCTTCCGTGTTAGGAGTGAATCCTTCACCGCCGTGCCAGTCGCTACGGAACAAGCGATTCTCTTCAGCAGCCTGCCGAATGCGGTTGATTAGATTCTCGTATGAGCCAGCCAGTGCGTCAATCGGTGCAGTAGCACCACCAAGATCGTCTATGCCCGCATGGAAGTCTTCTGTTTCCTGCGTGGCATTCGCAATCTTCTTATTGGCTATCTCTGCTGACACGGTGATATCTTCGAATGAGTCTCTGGTAGTCATCCCAGAAACTTCATCGTTGAATTCCTGTGCTTGCTGCGTAGCGTTTTCGGTTGCAGCCGCAGCTCCATTCATTCCATTCTCAATGGCTTCCGCAGCCTTCTGTTCGGCGAGCTTGTCGAAGGCCGCTTGGATAGGCGCCACAGCTTGTTCCACTGCGGCTGCTCCACCCTTGGAACTCGCCCAGAGACGCTTGACGTCCTCTTCGGCTTGCTGACCAGACAGACCAATCGCCAGATACGCGTCGCGAACTGGAATCAGCACTTCTTTCCAGCGTTCGCCACCAGCTTCAATCGTCTGTTGAGCGGTCAGCGACGCACGAAGGGTCTCTTCAATTTCAGCGACTGCGCTTCGACCAGCCTTCTCAGTCTTGCTGACACCAAGAAATCCGGACAGCGCACCAGCCACTCCGCCAACGATGGCGCCGACCGCCGTGCCAATGCCGGGAACCACACTGCCTATCAGGGCGCCAGTGGCCGCGCCGCCGGCCGCGCCAATACCGCCAGCAGCCGCTCCAGCGCCTCCTGTGAGACGTTTGGCCAACAGGCCGATGCCAATGCCAGCCGCAGCCGCGCCAGCCGCTCCTAGAGCGCCTGTGACTACCGCGCTGCTCAGTATGCCGCCGACGCTGGCGCCACCAGCCGCACCAGTTCCGCCGCCGAGACCTAAGCCAGCCGCAGCGATAGACGGGCTGCTAGCCGCACCAGTCAATCCGATAGGAGCCGCACCACCAACGAGCGCGCCGATTCCCGGAATGCCAGGAGATCCACCCAGAGCCGACTGAAGCAATCCACCAAGTCCTCCGGTGACACCACCTTGAGCACCAGTCAGTGCACCGATGATACGTTTCAGTGCGCCTTGAATGAACGCTTCGGCGATCTGGTTGAAGATATTAATTGCGCTGTGCTTAATAGACTCCCAGATGTCTTTGAACCCATCGCCGAAACCCTTTGCGCCAATGAGCATCTGAGCAAAGGACCCGCTGATCGCCGTCTGGAGCGTGCCAACCGCGTCGACAATCCCTGGAACAACTGTCGTCTTCCAGAATCCAGGAAGCTTGCCTGAAGCGAGATTCTGCGCCTCAACCATCTTCTCATACGCATCCTTCAGGTCGCGTGTAGTGGCAACGCCACTTGATTTGAGAATCGCGTAATTGTGTTCCGCTTCCGCAGCCGCTTTCTTCAGTTCGGTTGGAGTCTTCAAGCCGAAGTCGGCGTATGCTTTCGTCAGCTGGTCAGCAGACAGACGAGCCTGCACGGCGTTGAAGTCAATCTGTTTGATACCGCCACCAGTCGCGAGAAGTGCCTCGAGACCTTGGTCCATGTCGCGTTCGAAGCCTGCGTCGAACGTGCTGTTGATCACGCTCTGAAATTCATCCATCTCACGTGTAAGTGCGTCAACACTGATACCTGAAGCTTTCGCTTGTGCAGCGAACTTTTGCATGTCGGGCCACAGTGCCGCGATAACCTTGTCGTAGGCGACACCTTCAGCTGTAGCACGAGCGATCAGTGTGTGCCACTCGGCCATTTCCTTATTGACGGAATCACGCGTGACAATGCCAAGAGATTGGAGTGCTGCTCGCTGACTGTCAGCAGCCTTCTCCGCTTCCTTCATTGCTTTGGCACGTTCCTTTTCAGAAACGGCGTGCTCGTCTACTGCCGCTTTGATGTCTCGAGTAACTCGTGTATGTTCGACTGTGGAAGCCGACGCTTCAACCATCTTCTCGCGAAGCTTGGCAATCGTGTCTTGTGCTTTGGCAAATCCAGCACTCATGTTCGCTGAAGAGTCGAGTGCCGCATCTTTCGTTTCGCCGAAGCTCTTGCCCATCGCAGCCGACACGTCACGCGCGTCTTTATGAGCTTGAATGATGCTGTCGAAATCACCCCGCATCCCGGGGATCATGTTCGCATATTCAGCGGTGGCGATAGCCACGTCTCGAAGGCCAACCTCGAGATCAAAGATACTCTCGAGTAGACCGAACAGCATGGCGCGTGTGCCGAAGAATGCTTTCTGCGCGAAGTCGGCGAATTTCAAAACGACGCTGATGCCGTCCGCAATCATGATAGCGAACTGATTCACCAAGTCAGTGATGGCTTTGACGCGCTCGCCTTGATCATTGCCGAACGCTTCTGCGATCGCTTCCTGAATACCTTCCATGGCTACGGCCAGAGCCGGTGATTCAGAGATAGCTACGCCAATGTCATCCATGAAGTTCTGGACAGCCACTTTACCAGCGTCGATACGCTCGGCGAAGTCCAGTGT
>Ga0247830_10001361_pt1 | contig 10133 bp, 7 predicted proteins | sample 12C_Control_Day5_FD_207766 | JGI IMG/M metagenome (GOLD analysis project Ga0247830, IMG submission 207766) | Soil microbial communities from agricultural site in Penn Yan, New York, United States - 12C_Control_Day5 | ecosystem: Environmental > Terrestrial > Soil > Agricultural land | place: USA...
CAACAACTTCAGCCCGCGCGAGACGACCATCAAGCGCTTCCAGGTGGCCGACACCGCGACCTGGGTGCGCGGGGTGCACTCGCTCAAGGTGGGGTTCGACTACAACCACGACGACATCCTGAACTTCTTCCCCGGCTTCTTCGGCGGCAACTACACGTTCGCGTCACTCGCCAGCTTCAACCGCGGCGTGCCCTCGGGCGCGGGCGAGTCGTTCCAGCAGAACTTCGCGGGCCTGGGCACGACCGGCGCCACCACCGAGCCCAACATCAACGAGTTCGCGGTGTTCGTGCAGGACGAGTGGCGCCTCAACAAGGACGTGACGCTCACGCTCGGGCTGCGCTACGACGTGCAGTCCTTCGCCAAGCCGGCGGTGCGCAACCCCGACGCGCAGCTGGCCGCGGCAGGCATCGACACCAGCTTCCTCAACACCGACAAGAACAACTTCGCGCCGCGGCTGGGGCTCGTCTACCGGCCGAACGAGAAGACGGTCCTGCGCGCCGGCTACGGCCTGTTCTACGGGCGCACGCCGTCGATCATGGTGGGCACCGCGCACTCCAACAACGGCGTCAACGTGATCTCGGTCCGCCTCACCGGCAACCAGGTGCCGACCTACCCGAACGTCCTGACGGCGCCGCCGACCGGCGTGGCCGGCGTGCGGCCCAGCATCTTCGTCTTCGACAGCGACTTCGAGAACCCGGAGGTCCACCAGTGGAGCGCGGGCGCGGAGCGTTCCCTGACCGACGACGTCGCGGTGGCGGTCAGCTACCTGGGCGTGGCCGGACGCAAGCTGCAGCGCTCGACCGACATCAACATCGGCACGCCGGTCGCCACCCAGGTGCCCATCTCCACGGGAGGATCGCTGACGGTCGACCGCTTCCCGGCCGCCCGGCCCTTCGTGAGCTTCGACCGCATCATCGAGTTCCAGAGCAGCGCCGAGTCGAGCTACAACGGCGTCACCCTGGAGCTTCGCAAGCGCTACCGCGGCAACCTGCAGGCGAGCCTGGCCTACACGCTGGGCAAGGTCGAGGACACCAAGCCGGACGCGACCGCGGTGGTGCCGGGCAACGCGGGCGACGACGCCAAGTACGCGTCCAATCCTGCCGACTTCGAGGCGGACCGCGCGGAGGGCGACAACGACGTGCGCCACCGCGCCGTGTTCAGCGGCCTGTGGGACGTCCCGTACTGGAGCGACTCGAGCGGCGCCGCCAAGGCGCTGCTGGACGGCTGGTCGCTGTCGTGGATCATGACCGCCCAGAGCGGCCTTCCCTACAACGAGCGGGTCAGCAACGACCTCAACAACGACGGCAACCGCTTCAACGACATCGTGCCGGGCGCGCGCAACTCGCACCGCCTGCCGTCGATCTTCAACGTCGACCTGCGGCTCAGCAAGCGCATCCCGATGGGACCGCAGGTGCGCCTGGAGCTGATCGCGGAGGCGTTCAACCTGCTCAACAGCACGAACATCACCTCGCAGCGCGACACGCTCTACAACTTCACCGGCACCGCACTCGTCCCGCAGGTCGGCCTCAGCAACCCGCGGCTCGACTTCGGCGCGGACGTGGGCACGCAGATCAACTTCGAGGACACGCAGCGCATCGTCCAGATCGCGGCCAAGGTGACGTTCTAGGGGGTCCGGGGGGACGAGGAGCCGGTCCGTTTCGGCCCCGCAGTCCCCCCGGCGTGCGCAGGCGACGCGCAGCGGCGGCTGCGGACGAATGAAATGAAGTCGAGCGGCTACCGGCGGAGCCCGATCTCGGCTCCCAGCACGAAGCTGTCCCGGCGCGGCGTCCACTGCAGCTCGGACGAGAAGGCGAACACGTCCTCGTCCACGTACAGCGGCGCCCAGGGCAGGTCCTCCATGAGCCGGACCATGATCGCCTCGAGCGCCTGGCGGCGCGGGCCCGGGGACTCGACCAGGACGCTCTCCTCGATCGCGCGGTCGATGTGGAGGTTCGAGTAGCCGCTGAAGTTCGCGACGCCCATCCCGCGCTCGCGGTCGATGGTGTGCAGCCCGTTCTCGAAGAGGTTGGTGGCGTCGCCGGTCACGGCGGCCAGCCGGGACACGTAGAGGACGAACTCGAGGCGCCGGGCCCGGTCGAGGAACTCGTTGTCGTCGAACGGCTGCACGTCGATCTCGATCCCCAGCGGCGCCAGCTGCTGCTTCACCTGCTCCGCGGCCGCGGCCAGGATGCGGCGCGTGCTCAGCGTGACCCGGAAGCCGCCGGCGAGGCCGGCCGCCTGCAGGCGCTCCCGGGCCCGCGCCAGGTCGTGCACCGCGGGCGGGATGGACGGGCTGAAGCCGAAGACGGACGGCGGGACCGGCTGCGTGGCCGGCACCGCGGTCCCCGGCAGGCCGGCGACCATCCGCTCGCGGTCGAGGGCCAGGTGCACCGCTTGGCGGACCTCGCGCCGGCGGAACGGGTTGGGCAGGGGACCGCGCGGGCCGGAGATCGTTTCCGGGCCGAAACCGAAGCCCAGGTACTTGACCGACACGCTGGGCTGCCGCACCAGGTCGAAGCCGGCCATGCGCAGGCGGTGCGCGGCCTCGCGGGAGCTGCACTGGGCGAAGCGCGCGCGGCCCGAAACCAGGTCCTCCGCCGCCTGCGCCGGCTCGCGGTGGAGCAGGATCTCGACGTCGCGCAGCGCCGGAACGGGCCCCCAGTACCGCTCGTTGCGCGTGAGGCGGAGCCGCCGGCCTGGCTCCCATTCCGCGAGCCGATAGGGCCCGGTGCCGTTGGCGCTCCCCGCCAGGGCCGCCGCATCGGCGCCTTCGGGCACGATGAAGACGAAGCGGAGCCGGTTGAGCAGGATGCTGAGCGGGTCGCGCGTGCGGACCTCGAACGTGAGCGGCCCGGTGGCGCGCACGTCCGACACGTAGCTCACGTAGGCGCTGAGCTCCAGCGACCTGTCGCGCTGGAGCCGCTGGATCGACCACACCGCGTCCGCCGCGCGCAGCGGGCGGCCGTCGTGGAAGCGGGCGCCCGGCCGCAGCTTGAACATCCAGGTGCGCTGGTCGGAGGTCGTCCAGGATTCGGCCAGCGCGGGCCGCAGGCGCAGGTCCGCGTCGGTGTCCACCAGCCGGTCGTACAGGTGCGACGCCACGGCGATCGTGCTGATCGCGTTGCGCGCGTGCGGGTCGAGGGAGTCGACCTCGTAGGGCAGCGACAGCCGCACCAGCCCCGGGTCGCGCGGGTCGCGCGCGCAGCCGCTCGTCACGAGGACCGACAAGCCGATCGGCACGGCGCGCCGCCAGTCCATGGCCGCGAAGCCCCTCGGGAGGTTCAGGAGACGGATTCTAAGCGGGACCGCGCTGCTCCGCTGCGCCGCGCGCTTCCTGCTATCCTTCTTTCGTGAGCACGGCCCCGTACGGCTTCCTGCGGGTGGGAGCGGCCTGCCCGCCCGTCGCCGTCGGCGAGCCCGATCGCAACCTGGAGCACGTCCTCGGCTTCGTGGCCGACGCCCGCCGGCAGGGCGTCCAGGCACTGGTGTTCCCGGAGCTGGGCCTCACCGGCTACACCGCGAGCGACCTCTTCTTCAGCCTCACCACCGTCGTGGGCGGCGCCGAGCGCGCGCTGGCGCGCCTGCTCGAGGACACGCGCCAGTCCCCGATGGTGCTGGTCGTGGGCCTGCCGGCGCTGTCGGCGGGCCGGCTGTACAACGTGGCCGCGGTCTGCCAGTCCGGGACGCTGCTCGGCGTGGTGCCCAAGTCCTACCTCCCCAGCTACCGCGAGTACTACGAGAAGCGCTGGTTCGCGTCGGCGCGCGAGGTCCTCGGCGATCGCCTGACGCTGGCCGGCCAGCAGGCGCCCTTCGGCACCGAGCTGCTGTTCCGTGTCCCCGCCGAGCCGTCGGTCACGCTGGCTCTCGAGATCTGCGAGGACCTGTGGGCCCCGGTGCCGCCCAGCAGCCACCACGCGGTCGCCGGCGCCACCGTGATCCTCTGCCCCTCGGCGTCGAACGAGCTGGCGATGAAGGCGGAGTACCGCCGGGAGCTGGTGAAGGTGCAGTCCGCTCGCGGCCTGTGCGGCTACGTGTACGCCAACTGCGGCGTGCACGAGTCCACCACGGACGTCGTGTTCGGCGGGCAGCTCCTGATCGCGGAGAACGGCACGCTGCTGGGCGAGAGCAGGCGCTTCGAGCGCGCGGGCGAGCTGGTCGTCACCGACGTCGACACCGAGCGGCTGCAGGTGGAGCGGGCGCGCCAGACCTCGTTCGTGGACTCGGTGCACGGCCTCGCGCGCTCGTACCGCACCATCGACCTGCAGGAGATCCCGGCCCCCAGGCCGCATCGGCTCGTGCGCGCGATCGACCCCCACCCGTTCGTGCCCGGCGATCCCTCGCGGCTGGACGAGCGGTGCCAGGAGATCTTCTCGATACAGACCGCCGCCCTCGCTCGGCGGCTCGAGCACACGGGCCTGCAGAGGGTCACGCTCGGCCTCTCGGGCGGGCTCGACTCCACGCTCGCTCTGCTCGTGTGCGTGCGCGCGTTCGACCTGCTGAAGCTGCCGCGGTCGGGCGTGCACACCGTCACCATGCCCGGTTTCGGCACCACCGGGCGCACCCTGGAGAACGCGCGGGCCCTGGCGCGGACGCTTTCCACCACGCTCAGCGAGATCGACATCCGCGCCGCCTGCCTGCAGCACATCAAGGACATCGGGCTCGACCCATCCGATCAGCAGAGCACGACCTTCCAGAACGTCCAGGCCCGCGAGCGCACGCAGGTCCTGATGGACCTGGCCAACAAGGAGGGCGCGCTGCACGTCGGCACGGGCAACCTGTCCGAGATCGCGCTCGGCTGGTCCACGTTCGGCGGCGACCAGATCTCGATGTACAACGTCAACGCGGGCGTGCCCAAGACGCTCGTGCGCGAGCTGGTGGGCTGGGTAGCCAAGGCCGAGACCACGGGTGCGGAGGGCGACGTGCTGCACGACGTGCTGGCCACACCTGTCTCGCCCGAGCTGGTGCCGCCCGCCGCGGACGGCTCCATCGCCCAGGACACCGAGAAGCTGGTGGGGCCCTACGAGCTGCACGACTTCTTCCTGTTCTGCCTGGTGAAGCTGGGGGCCGGCCCCGCGAAGACGCTGTTCCTGGCGGAGCACGCGTTCGCCGCCCGCCACGATCGCGCGACCGTCAAGCGCTGGCTGCGCGTGTTCATCGAGCGCTTCTTCCAGAACCAGTTCAAGCGATCGGTCGCGCCCGACGGGCCCAAGGTGGGCTCGGTGAGCCTCTCGCCCCGTGGCGACTGGCGGATGCCGTCGGACGCGTCGGCCCGGGCCTTCCTGGCCGAGCTGGACGGGGTGGACTGACCGATGGCGCCGCGCTATCGCGCCACGTTGCTCCTCCAGCTGCTCATCCTCGTCGCGCTCGCGGCCGCCAGCCTCACGCTGCTCAGCCTCCTCGACGGCGCGCCACTCCTGCTGGCGCTCATCGTCCTGGTCGCGTTGTACGTGGCCGTGGAGCTCGAGGTCCTGCCCAAGCTCATCGAGTGGTGGGTGCTGCGGTGGGCCTCGCGGCACGCTCCGGCGGGATCGCTCCTCTACGTGGCCGTCGACGCCGAGGAGGAGCGGGCCCGCGAGGAACGGCGGCGCGAGGTCGAGGACAACCCCAGCCTCTGGTGAGCCGGCCCCCGCCTGGAGCGGGGCCCCGTCCTGGCGCCGGCCTCACTCCCCGCGGACCCTGACGGGATTCCCTCCGCGTTTGCGATCTCCTTCTTGCACGCCGGCCCTCGGCCGGCAGGGGACCCTTGGGAAGAAGGAGAGATCCGTCGATGCAGCAGACATCCGTCCGGGCCGCCGAAACCGCCGCGGCGCCCGACTTCGAAGCCATCAAGACCCGCCAGCAGTCGACCTGGGCGTCGGGCGATTTCGGCCAGGTCGGAGTGCGCCTCCAGATCGTGGGCGAGACGCTGTGCGAGGCCGTCGACCTCCTCGCCGGCGAGCGCGTGCTCGACGTGGCGGCCGGCAACGGCAACGCGTCCCTGGCGGCCGCGCGGCGGTTCGCCGAAGTGACGTCCACCGACTACGTCCCCGCGCTGCTCGAGCAGGGCATGCGGCGGGCGGAGGCCGAGCGCCTCCTCATCACGTCCCAGGTGGCCGACGCCGAGCGCCTGCCGTTCGCGGACGCGTCGTTCGACGTGGCGCTGTCGACCTACGGCGTGATGTTCGCGCCCAACCAGGGCCAGGCCGCCCGGGAGCTCCTGCGCGTGGTCCGCCCCGGGGGGCGCATCGGCCTCGCCAACTGGACGCCCGAGGGCTTCCTGGGCCGGCTCTTCAAGCTGATGGGCACCTTCGTGCCGGCGCCGGCCGCCCTGCAGTCGCCGATGGCCTGGGGCACCGAGTGGCGCCTGATGGAGCTCTTCGGCCTGGGCGCCTCGGACATCCGCACCACGCGCAGGACGTACGCGTTCCGCTTCCGCTCCGCCGAGCACTGGGTGGAGTTCTTCCGCGCGTACTACGGCCCGACGCAGAAGGCGTTCGCCGTCCTCGACGAGGCGGGCCAGCGGGCGCTGCACGCCGCGCTGCTGGAGCTGCTCCGCGAGCACAACGTGAACCGCGGCCAGGCGCTCGTGGTTCCGGCCGAGTACCTGGAAGTCGTGATCACCAAGTAACCGCGGCGGCCCTGACGGTCGCCCCCACCAATCAAGGAGAACCGAAGTGAAGAAGACGACGATCCTCGCCTGCCTGGCCGTCGGCGCGGCGGTGTCCGCGCGGGCGGAGCAGGTGACCCCGCCCGCCGTGCCCGCCAACCTGGAGGTGCCCGCGGGCAACAAGCCATTCCGGATGGCGCACGCCGTCGGCACGCAGAACTACATTTGCCTTGTGCCGGGCCAGGCCTGGACGTTCGCCGGGCCGCAGGCGACGCTGTTCGACGACGACGTCGACCAGACGCTCACGCACTTCCTGAGCCCCAACCCGGAAGAGGGCGGCGTCGCGCGCGCCACCTGGCAGCACTCGAAGGACACGAGCTCGGTCTGGGCGATCGCGATCCAGTCGTCCACGGACCCGGGCTTCGTGACGCCAGGGGCGATCCCCTGGCTGCTGCTGCGCGCGGTGGGTGCTGCGGCCGGTCCCAACGGCGGCGAGAGGATGGTGCCGACGACGTTCATCCAGCGGGTGAACACCGTCGGGGGCAGCGCGCCCTCGCCGACGTGCTCGCAGCTGGGCGCGCGAGCCTTCGTCACGTACGAGACCGACTACGTGTTCTACAAGGCCGGGCACTGAGCGGCCGCGGGCACGAGCCCGCGACGGCGGCCGGGCGCCATCACGCGCGCCCGGCCGTCTCATGCTCCGCGGCGGACGTCCACGCGCCGCACGAACGACACGGTGCCGGCGCCGGAGTCCTGGGCGCGCGCCGGGGCCCCTCCTCCGCGCGCGGTGGCGCGGACCCGGGCGGTGATGTGCGGCCCGCGCGTGGTCCACCATCCGCGCGCCTGTTCGTTTGTCCAGGCCGGGACGTCGCGCAGCGCGTCGAGCGTCTCCAGGAACTCGCCCGCGAAGGACGGCCGGCGCGCAGGCTCCTTCTCCAGGCAGGAGAGCAGGAGCGCCTGCAGGCCATCCGGGACCGGCTGGCCCAGCCGCTCGGAGGGCGGCACCGGACGCGTGTGCAGGTGGTGCCCGCACACCTCGACCACGTTGCGCCCCTCGAAGACGGGCCGTCCGGTCAGCAGGTAGTAGCCCACGCAGCCCAGCGAGTAGAGGTCGCTGCGCGCCCCCACGCGTCCCGGCGTCGTGATGGCCTCGGGGGCCAGGTAGAGAGGCGTGCCGGCGATGCGATCCTCGCGCGAGAGGTCGGTCGCCTGGTCGAGGTCCTTGACCAGCCCGAAGTCCACCACCTTGGCCACGTCGGTCGCACCGCCGCGCTGCGCCACCAGGATCACGTTGGCGGGCTTCACGTCGCGGTGGATGAGGCCGACCTCGTGCGCCTCGGCCAGCGAGCCCGCCACCTGCCGCAGCACGTGCACCACGCGGCCGGCCGGCTGCGGGCCGTCGTGGCGGGCCAGGTCCTCCAGGTTCAGCCCCTCGAGGTACTCCATCGCGTAGTAGAAGACGCCGTCCGGCGTGCGGCCGTAGTCGAAGATCGCGACCGTGTTCGGGTGCGTGAGGCGGCTGGTGAGCTGCACCTCGCGCTCGAAGCGCTGCAGCCGCTCGGCTCCCGAGTCGCCCGGGGGGAGCAGCTTGACCGCGGTGGGCCGGCGGAGCATCGCGTGGCTCGCACGGTACACGGTGCCCATGCCGCCCTCGCCGATCTTCTCCAGCAGCGTGTACTGCCCGAGCTGCCAGGCCTCGCGCACCTGCTGGCGCAGGCCGAAGATCGAACGCGAGGCGAGCGTTGCGATCGCGACCGCGCCGCCGCACCACAGGGCCGTCCAGACCGCCGGCATCACCGCCGTGCCCGTCACGTGCAGGTGCCAGAGGCTGCTGGTGGCCACGGGGGACAGGGAGGCGGCCAGGCCCAGCACGAGCGTGCGCCGTGCCGTGCTGGGGACGACGATGGCGCGGAAGACGAGCCCGAACGTGACAAGCAGCATCGCGCGCGCGTACGAAAGGCCGGGCACCTCGCCCGGAAAGCGCGCGAAGACCATGAGCGCGTTCATGAGCGTGACGAGCAGGACCAGCGCGCCGTCGAGCGGGACGAGCGTCGACTCCGGGCGGCGTCCCCGCCGGCAGATCGACCAGGTGAGCCCGCCGACGAGGGCGTTGCCCATCACGATGAGCCGGGCCGGGGCCAGCCACGCCACGCGCCAGCCGTACGGTGTGGCCAGCGCGGACACCACGCCCCCGAGCAGGTAGAACCCGACTGCCAGGCCCATGGAGGCCAGGCCCACGAAGGCGAGGCGCTCCTGCAGGAACGCACGCGCGTCCTCGCCGCTCGGCGCCGCCCCGGGAGAGACCATGGCGCCTCGCAGTATACGAACTAAGGACCGAGCGCGAAGCGCGAGGTCTGTGAAGGTGGAGGCGCGCCGCAGGCGCGCCGACACCAACGAAGGGTGCCCTAGGAGTCCTCGGCCCGCACCAGCCGTCCGACCAGGCCCAGCAGCTCGCGCAGGTTGAACGGCTTGGCCAGGAACGCGTCGGCGTCCACGTCGCTCGCGTATTCGCCCGCGTCGCGAGCGGCGGTCAGCACGACGATCGGCGCGTGCGGGGGCGGCGTCTCGCGGTACGCGCGGGTGAAGGCCCAGCCGTCCATGATCGGCATGCGCATGTCGAGCAGGATCACGCGCGGGGGCGCCGCCTGCACCGCGGCCAGCGCTTCCTGCCCGTCTTCGGCGGTCGCGACCTCGTAGCCGCTGCCCTCCAGCGCCATCTGGATGAACTGGCGGATGGCGTCGTCGTCGTCCACCACCAGCACGCGGACGGCGGGCGCGCTCACGAGGCCCTCCGGGGAACTGTCACCGCCATGCGCGTGCCCGCTTCTGTCGACTCCTCGCACGTCAGCGTGCCGCCGTGCAGCTCGACGATCTCGCGGCTGATGTAGAGGCCGAGCCCCATCCCGCCCAGCCGGCGCTCGACGTGCGCCTGGTGGAAGCGGTCGAAGATCCGGTCCCGGTGCTCGGGCGGGATGCCCAGTCCCTTGTCGGTGACCGTGATGCGGATGGATGCGCCGCTGGGTGCGATCGTCACACGCACGGGCCCGCCGGCCGGGCTGTACTTGATCGCGTTGTCCACGAGGTTCGTGATCACCTGCTCCAGGCGGATGGGATCGACGTGGCCTGTCACCGACTCCGCCCCCCTCAGCTCGAGCAGGTGCCCGCGCGTACGGGGCGCGGCCGCCTCCAGCACGTGCCGGGCGAGCGCCGCCACGTCCGTGCGCTTCCGCTCCAGCACCAGCCGCCCCGCCTGCAGGCGCGAGACGTCGAGCAGCTGCGACACCAGCACGGACAGCTTCTCCGACTGCCGCTCGATCGTGTCCAGCGCCTTGTGCAGCCGGCGCGCGTCGGGCGCCTGTCCCTCCTCCATCTGCATGATCAGGAGCTGAGCGAACCCGCGCAGGCTGGTGAGCGGCGTCTTCAGCTCGTGGGCGGCCACGGACAGGAACTCGTCGCGCAGGGCGACGGCCTCCCCGCGCTCCTCGAAGAGGCGGATGGCCTCGAGCGCCTGCGCGGTGCGCCGGGCCACCTCCTCCGCGCTGTGCAC
>Ga0247830_10001362_pt1 | contig 10132 bp, 13 predicted proteins | sample 12C_Control_Day5_FD_207766 | JGI IMG/M metagenome (GOLD analysis project Ga0247830, IMG submission 207766) | Soil microbial communities from agricultural site in Penn Yan, New York, United States - 12C_Control_Day5 | ecosystem: Environmental > Terrestrial > Soil > Agricultural land | place...
CTTTCATTGGCAGCCTCTCACTCCTCGAACGGAGCCGCCATCGCCAGCCGGCTCAGTTCGACCGCGCTCGGCACCGCGGGCGACGCCGGCTGGCCGGGCTGCGGCCGCGCGCCGGCCGGCGACCACCGGCGCCCGGCCTTGCGCCTCGCCCGCCAGGCCCGCAGGCTCGAGAACCAGTTCCCGCGCTGGATCGGATTGTCGACCATGCTGGTAGCCCCCTCGCGTCGCTGCCGAAGGCAGCATGGGCGGGGGACGTAAGGATGTCGGAAACGGCCCGTGATTCGGCTGTCAAATCGGGCGCTCCGGCATGCGTCATCCAAGTGCGCCGGCTCGGCCGTTCCGCCCGGAGCCCGACGCCGGCAGCGGCCGCCCGCCTTGGCGGATGCCGGGTGCGGGCCGGCGACGCCGGAGGAAAGGGAGCGCGTGCCCCGCACGGGCGCGCGCGGCTCAGCCGCGATGATAGGGCGCGCCGGCGAGGATCGAGGCGGCGCGGTAGAGCTGTTCGGCGAGCATCGCCCGCGCCAGCATGTGCGGCCAGACCATCGGCCCGAGCGAGATCAGGTGGTCGGCGCGGGCGCAGAGCGCGGCGTCGAGCCCGTCCGCCCCGCCGATCGCGAAGGCGAGATCCCGGGCCCCGGCATCGGCGACCCGGCGCAGCCATGCCGCGAGCCCGGGGGAATCGAGGCGCTGCCCGCGCTCGTCCAGCGCCGCCAGCAGCGACGCCCTGGGCCGCGCCGCCTCGATCAGCGCCGCCTCGGCCGCCGGTCCGCCGCCGCGGCGATCCTCGACCTCGACGACGCGCGCCGGCCCGAGCCCGAGCGGCCGCCCGGTGCGGTCGAAGCGCGCGAGATAGTCGGCGACCAGCGCCGCCTCGGGGCCGCCGCGCAGCCGGCCGACCGCGACGATGGTCACCCGCAAGCGTCAGACCGTGTCGGCCGCCCTCGGGCGCGCCGCCGGCTGCGGCATCCACATCTTCTCGAGCTGGTAGAATTCGCGCACCTCGGGGCGGAACACGTGGACGATCACGTCGCCCGCGTCGATCAGCACCCAGTCGCCGAGATCCTTGCCCTCGATCCGCGCCACCAGGCCGCGGTCCTGCTTCAGCCGGTCGGCCAGGTGCTCGGAGATCGCCGCGACCTGCCGCGACGACCGGCCGCTGGCGATCACCATGTGATCGGCCATCTCGGACTTGCCTGCGAGCGGAATGGTGACGATGTCCTCGGCCTTGTCGTCATCGAGCGAGGCGAGGATCAGCGACAGCAGGTCGGTGCTGTCGCGAGGACCCGCCAGCGGCACGAATGCGGCGGCGGGGCTGGCGGCCTCGGCCGCCGGGTTCTGTCGGGTCAGCGGTTACTCCTCCGCATGTCGCGCCGCTGTGCGCCCGGCGCCGGCCCGTCGAATGTAATGCAGGCGGCCCCGCGTCTCAAGCCGTGCGTCGCCACAGTCCTAATCCCGCCCGGGCCCGCGGCCGGCCTGCCCGGCGCCGGCGCTCCGGCTGCTAGGGCCGAAGCGCGAATTCTGCTACCTTGGCCGCATTGCAGGAGGGAGATTCGATGTCCGACATCAACAGGAAGTTCTTTTTCGACCGCGTCAGGATCACGCTCTTCGACGGGTCGCTCAGGCAGGGCCAGGTCAACGGCCTCGGCGCGATGCTCGACTACTGGGAAGACCGGCATGCGGCCGAGGATGACCGCTGGCTCGCCTACGTCCTCGGCACCGCCCATCACGAGGTCGATCGCCGCATGCAGCCGATCAAGGAGTACGGCAGCGACGCCTACTTCCGCCGGATGTACGACCTCGCCGGCGACCGGCCGCACGTGGCCCGGCGGCTCGGCAACCTCGGCAGGGGCGACGGCGTGATGTTCCATGGCCGTGGCTTCGCCCAGCTGACCGGGCGCGCCAACTACGCCGACTGGCAGAAGCGGCTGAACATGGACCTGACCAGCAGCCGCTCGATGGCCGACCGCGTGCTCGAACTGGGCACCGCCACGCGGATCCTGTTCGAGGGCATGATACTCGGCACCTTCACTGGCAAGAAGCTCTCGGACTACTTCATGACGGTACGCGAGGACTGGGTCGGGGCGCGCCGGATCATCAACGGGATCGACAAGCGTGAGCTGGTGGCGTCCTACGCCAAGCGCTACTACGGCGCGATTTCCTACACCACCGCCTGACGACCGCCGCGGCCGGCCGCCTCGCGGGCACGGCCGGCCGTACCTAGAGTCGCCCGATGCGCTCGACGAGCAGCGCGAAGAACGCCGCGTCGTCGACCTCGCGGACCACGTGGGCGTTCCTCGGGCGCGCCGTGGCGCCCCACCAGTCGATCACCGTCTGGCCCATGGTCAGCTCCGAGCCGGTCTCGACCTCGACGTTGACGTCGCGTCCGGCGTAGAGATCCGGCCGAATCAGCCAGGCGATGACGTTCGGATCATGTAGCGGGCCGCCCTCCGCGCCGTAGCGCTCCATGTCGTAAACTTGGGCGAAGGCCAGCATGTCGGCCACCGCGATTCCCGGACGGGTACCGAGCCCGCGGAACGCCGCGATCCGCTCGCGGCTGGTCAGCGCCCGATGCGTCACGTCGAGCGGATGCAGCACCACCGGCGCGCCGGCATGCAGCACCGCCTGCGCCGCGTGCGGATCGGCGAAGATGTTGAACTCGGCGACCGGCGTGATGTTGCCGCCCTCGAAGCGGCCGCCGCCCATCGCCACGATCCGGGCCACCCGCGGCACGATCTCCGGCGCCCGCGCGAAGGCGAGCGCCAGGTTGGTCATCGGCCCGAGCACGCAGAGCGTCACGCTTCCGGCCGGCTCGCGGCGCAGCGTCTCGACGATGAAGTCGACGGCGTGCTGCTCCCGTGGGGCCAGCGTCGGCTCAGGCAGCTCCGGCCCGTCGAGCCCGGTCTCGCCGTGCACCTGCTCGGCGGTCACCGGCGCGCGCTGCAGCGGCCGCGCCGCGCCGGCGTGCACCGGCACCTCGGTCCGGCCGGCGAGTTCGACGACCCTGAGCGCGTTCCGCGTGGTCAGCGGCAACGGCACGTTGCCGGCGACCGTGGTGATGCCGAGCACCTCGATCTCCGGGCTCGCCAGCGCCAGCAGCATGGCGATCGCGTCGTCCTGGCCCGGGTCGGTGTCGATCACCACGCGATGCCGCGCGCCGGAGGCGGCCGAAGCCATGCCTGTCCTCCCGTTCGTTCTTGTCCTTGCCGGCGCGGTTAACCACGCCGGCCGGGGGAAGGAAAGGTCCGTTCAGGCCGCCGCGAGGTGTCCACGCACCAGCTTCTCGTAGTCGCCGGCAATCGAGCGGGTCAGCGCGCCGACCTCGAAGCCGTAGGGGCCGATCGAGCCGACCGGGGTCACCTCCGCCGCCGTGCCGGTCAGCCAGCACTGCTGGAAGTCCGCCATCTCCCGCGGCTCGATGTGGCGCTCGTTCACCCGCACGCCGCGCTCCTTCAGCATCTGGATCACGGTGCGCCGGGTGATGCCGTCGAGGAAGCAGTCGGGGTCGGGGGTGTGCACCTCACCGTCCTTGACGAAGAACACGTTGGCGCCGGTCGCCTCGGCGACGTAGCCGCGGTAGTCCATCATGATCGCGTCCGAGCAACCCTTGGCCTCGGCCTCGTGCTTCGACATCGTGCAGATCATGTAGAGGCCGCTCGCCTTGGCCTTCGACGGGATGGTCTCCGGGCTCGGCCGCTTCCATTTCGAGACGTCGAGCTTCGCGCCCTTCATCTTGGCGTCGCCGTAGTAGGCGCCCCACTCCCAGACGGCGATCGCCATGTGCACCGGGTTGCGCGCCGAGGCGACGCCCATGTCCTCGCCCGAGCCGCGCCAGACGATCGGCCGGACGTAGGCGTCGGTGAGCCCGCTCTTCGCCAGCGCCGCCGCCTTCGCTGCCTCGATCTCGTCCAGCGTGTAGGGATGCGGCATCTCCATCAGGTCGCAGGAGGCGAGCAGCCGCTCCGAATGCTCGCGGCTCTTGAAGATCACCCCCCCGTAGGCCCGCTCGCCCTCGAACACCGAGCTCGCATAGTGCAGCGCATGTGTCAGCACGTGGACCTTTGCCTCCCGCCAGGGCACGAAGCCGCCGTCCAGCCAGATAAACCCGTCCCGATCGTCGTATGCCCCGGCCATGGTGGCCTCCCCAATGATTTCCGAATGTTGCGCTTCGAATGCGGCGCGCGACAGTTTGTGTCGCGACAGTGCGGCCCGGGCTAGCATTCGGCGCTTGGAATGTCAACATGCCTGACATAAACTGTGAGCGCAGAGCATGGGCCGGCCGATGGGACAGGGTAGCTTATCCACCAATCCGACGCGCAGCGAGCAGCTGCTGTTCCTGACGGACGACCAGCTCCGGCAGGGCATCGAGCTGATGTTCTTCGCGTATCGCGGCTTCACCGCCGACCCCGACCGCATCCTGGCCGAGCGCCAGTACGGTCGCGCCCACCATCGCGCCATACACTTCATCAACCGCCGGCCCGGCCTGACCGTCAACGAGCTGCTCGACTTCCTCGGCGTCACCAAGCAGAGCCTCAACCGGGTGCTGCGCCAGCTCGTGGACGACGGCCTGGTCGAGAGCCGCGTCGGCGTCGAGGACCGCCGCCACCGCAACCTGCACCTGACCGCCGCCGGCCGGAAGCTCGAGCAGGAGCTCTCCGCCGCCCAGCGCCGCCGCATGCGCGCCGCCTTCTCGACCGCCGGTCCCGAGGCAGTGCACGGCTTCCGCATGGTGCTCGAGCAGATGATCGACCCCGAGCTCCGCGACCGTATCCTCGGCTGGCTCGAAGCCGCCCGATGAGCGCCGGGCCGCAGCCGCACGTCCTCGTCGTCGACGACGACCCGCGGCTGCGCGCGCTGTTGCAGAAGTTCCTCGCCCGCAACGGCTTCATGGTCACCGGCGCCCGCGACGCCGCCCACGCCCGGCGCCTGCTCGAGGGCCTCGAGTTCGACCTGCTGGTCTGCGACGTGATGATGCCCGGCGAGGACGGCCTCGCCCTCACCGCCGCGCTGCGCGAGACCATGTCGACGCCGATCCTGCTGCTGACCGCCCGCGGCGACGCCGACGACCGGATCCGCGGCCTGGAGGCCGGCGCTGACGACTACCTCGGCAAGCCCTTCGAGCCGCGCGAGCTCTTGCTGCGCATCACCGCCATCCTGCGCCGGGTGCCCAAGCCCCGCCCCCGGAGCGAGCCGCCGCGCACCCTGCACCTCGGCGCGATCCGCTACGACCTCGGCCGCGGCGAGCTCTGGCGCGGCCCCGAGCCGATCCGGCTGACCGCCACCGAATCGGCGCTGATGCGGCTGCTGGCCCAGCGCCCGCACGAGCCGGTCACCCGGCAGGAGCTGGTCGAGGACCTCGGCGGCGGCATCGCCGAGGCACAGGAGCGCGCCGTCGACGTGCAGATCACCCGCCTCCGCCGCAAGATCGAGCAGGACCCGAAGACCCCGCGCTACCTGCAGACCGTGCGTGGCTCGGGCTACATGCTGGCGCCCGACTAGCAGCGCCCCGCGCCCGCCGGCGCCGCCGTCCTACCGCCGGATCAATCCCGACCGTACGACGTGGTCGGCGAGCCTCGCTGCCTCCTCGGCGATCCCGTGGATCGTGCCGGACTTGCGCGTCGTCGCGAAGTCCAGTCCGGCGAAGTACAGCCCGGGCACCGGCGAGACGCCGTCCCGGTGCAGCGGCTGCCCGTGCGCATCGAGGGCGCCGGGCAGCTGCACCCAGCCGAGATCGCTCTCGAAGCCGGTGCACCAGATCACCGCCGCGAGGCCCGCGGCCGCCGGATCGAGCCCCCGGATCGGCGGGCGCGGCAGCCGCGCGGCGACGGTCTCGGCCGGATCGGGCTCGGCCGCCGGCGCCGCGAGCCGGACCCGCTCGATATAGCCGTCGATATGGCGCCGGGCCGCGGCCGCGGCCTCGTCGGCGAATCGGACGTTGTCCTCCAGGTCGTCGGCGAAGCGCAGCCGGCCGGCTTCCACCCCGACGAACCGCCCGAGCAGCACCACCCCCTGCGCGCTCAGCGACTGCAGGCTGATGGTGTGCAGCGCCCCCAGCGTCGGCCGCGCGCTCAGGTCCTTGCGCGGCAGGTCGAACAGCCCGCTCTCGACCAGCCAGATCGACATGTCCCGGCCGCGGTAGCGCCGCGGCAGGCGCCCGACCCGCCCGGTCGCCAGGAAGACGGTCCGACCCGCGTCCGCCAGATCCTCGGCGATCTGGCCGCCGGACTGGGCGCTGCCGACCACCAGCACCGCCCCGTCGGGCAGGGCCGCGGCGCTGCGGTAGTCGGAAGCGTCGATCTGGTGCAGCCGCGGCGGCATCGCCGCGGCCGAGGCCGGACGCCGCGAACGGTTGAGGCTGCCGGTCGCCACCACCGCGACCGGCGCCGTCAGCGCGCCGGCGTCGGTCGCCACCCGGAACCCGCCGTCCGGGCTTGCCGCCAGCGCGGTCGCGCGGGTGCCGAGGTCGAGCGGCAGGGCGTGCCGGCGGGCGAAGTCCTCCAGCAACGCGACGAAGGCGTCCCGGGTCATCACCCCTTCGGGATCAGGCCCCGCGTAGCGGTCCCCGGGCATCACGGTATAGAGATTGGCCGTGTTCATCCGGAACGAATCCCAGCGCTGGGTCCGCCAGGTCTCGCCGATCCGGCCGCGCTCGAGCACGCGATGGCGCACGCCACACCCGGTCAGCGCGTGGCTGACGCCCAGTCCGGCCCAGCCGGCACCGATCACCACCGCGTCAAGCCCCTCGGCGCCGCTCGCCATCCCCGCTCCGATCGCCGCGGATCGACCCCAATCGAGTCGGGCGAGTCATTGTGCGCCGGTTCGCGCGCCGAAGCGACCGCGGCCGGCCGGAGACTCGCCGGTCGGGACTGGCCACCGCCCGCGCCTTCGGGCACCCTGTCCGCGCCGCAGATCGGCGCGAGGCCCCGCATGAGCGAGCAAGACTGGAAGCGCGTCGACGCCTACCTCGTCGAGCGCCTGCTGCCGCCCGATGCGGCGCTCGACGCCGCGCTGGCCGCGAACGCCGCCGCCGGGCTGCCGCCGATCGACGTGTCGCCGGCGCAGGGCCGCCTGCTGCAGATCCTCGCCCGCGTCGCGGGAGCACGGGCGATCCTCGAGATCGGCACGCTCGGCGGCTACTCGACGATCCACCTCGCCCGCGCGCTCCCCGCCGACGGCCGCCTGGTCAGCCTCGAGGCCTCGCCGCACCACGCCGCGGTCGCCCGCGCCAACATCGCCCGCGCCGGGCTCACGGACCGCGTCGAGGTGCTGGTCGGCCCCGCGCTCGACACGCTGCCGACGCTCGACAGCCCGTTCGACTTCGTCTTCATTGACGCCGACAAGGAATCGAGCGCGGCCTATCTCCAGCACGCGCTGCGGCTCTCCCGCCCCGGCACCGTCATCGTCTGCGACAATGTCGTCCGCGACGGCCGCGTCGCCGACCCGTCGCTCGACAATCCCCCGCTCGCCGGGATCCGGGGCTTCTTCGACGCGCTCGGGGCCGACCCGCGCCTGACCGCCACCGCGGTCCAGACCGTCGGCGCCAAGGGATGGGACGGCTTCGCCATCGCCGTCGTTTCCTGACCGGGCCATCCTGGAGCCCCGCCTTCCTCTTGCCTCAAATACTCCCGCCGGAGGCACCGGCGCCCCGGCGCCGGTCCGCTTGTCACCGAACCGCGCGCGCCCGGGTGCCGGGCGGCTCGTCCGGCAGCGGGATGAACTCCGCATCGTCGCCCGGCGGCAGCCGGAACCGCCCGTGCTTCCAGTCGCCGGCCCGCCAGGCCGCCTTCGCCGCCTCGATCCGCTCCCGCGACGAGGCGACGAAGTTCCACCAGATGTAGCGCGGCCCGGCCATGGTCTCGCCGCCCAGCAGCATCAGCCGCGCGCCATCCGCCCCCGCGGTCAGGTGCAGCCGGTCGGCGGGCCGGAACACCATCATCTGCGCCTCGCCGTAGTCCTGGCCGCCGACGGTGATGCTCCCCGAGACGATGTAGAGCCCGCGGTCCTCGTGCTCGTCGGGCAGCGGCACCTTGGCGCCCGGCGCCAGCGTGACGTCGGCGTAGAACATCTCGTTGAAGACCCTGACCGGCGCCCGCTCGCCCCAGGCCGAGCCGAGAATCAGCCGGGCGGTCGCGCCCTCGGACTCGAGGAAGGGCAGCGTGTCCTTCCCGGCGTGCTCGAACCCGGCCGGAGCGTCCTCGGCCGACTCGGGCAGCGCCACCCAGGTCTGGATGCCGAACAGCGAATGCGGGTGGGTCCGCGTCGCGGCGCTGGTCCGCTCGGAATGCGTCACCCCCGCGCCGGCGATCATCCAGTTGACCGCGCCCGGGTGAATCATCTGGTCGGTGCCGAGGCTGTCGCGGTGCTGGAACTCGCCGCGGAACAGGTAGGTCACGGTGGCGAGCCCGATGTGCGGGTGCGGCCGCACGTCGACGCCCTGGCCGGTCAGGAACTCCGCCGGCCCGGCCTGGTCGAAGAAGATGAACGGCCCGACCATCTGCCGCGCCGGCGCCGGCAGCGCCCGACGCACCTCGAAGCCGCCGAGGTCGCGTGCCCGCGGCACGATCAGCGTCTCGATCGCGTCCACCGCATCGCCGGTCGGGCAGCTCGGGTCGAGCGTCGGGTTCCAGCTCATGCTTCCTTCCTCCCCTGGTCGAGGACGTCGGCCCAGTCCGGGTGCCGGCGGAACTGCGCGGCGGCGAACGGGCAGAGCGGCATGATCGTCTTTCCCGCCGCCCGGGCGTCGGCGACCGCCCGGGTCACCAGCGCCTGCCCGACGCCCTCGCCGCGGAAGGCGGCCGGCACTTCGGTGTGGTCGATGATCCAGAGGCGCGCGCCGGCCTTCGAGAAGGTCATCTCCGCCTGGTCCTCCCCCGAGCGGTAGACATAGCGGCCCTTGTTGTCGGTTTCTTCGAGCGAGATGTCGATCGGGTCGATAGCCATGGCGGCTCCTCCTGGATGGTGTCCTCAGCCGAGAAAGCCGGCGATCGCGGCGATCTCGCTCCGGTCGATCTCGTGGCCGCCCGGATGCCAGTGCGTCCCGACCTCGGCGCCCTGGGCGCGGAACCAGGCCTCGAGCGCCCGCGTCGCCTCCGGCGGGCAGATCGGATCGCGCTCGCCGGCGGTGATCAGCACCCGCGTCGTCACCGGGGCCGGCGCCGGCGCCCAGGGGATCAGGGGATGCATCAGCACCGCCCGCCCGAACAGGCCGGGGCGCTCGAAGATCACGCTGGCGAGAATGTTGGCGCCGTTCGAGTAGCCGAGCCCCACCACCTCCGATGGCTGGCCGGCGGCGACATGCGCCGCGACGAAGTCCGCCATCGCCGCGGTCCGCCGCCGCAGATCGTTCATGTCGTAGCGTCCCTCGCCGAGCCGGCGGAAGAATCGCAGCGCCCCCTGCTCCGACACGTCGCCACGCGGCGCCACGATCGCCGCGCCGGGCATCAGCTCCCGCACCAGCGGCACGAACTGCGCCTCGGTGCCGCCGGTGCCGTGGAAGGCGAAGGCCAGCGGCCGCCCCCGGGCGTGGCCCTCGGCATGGTGCAGGTAGCTGTCGGCCATCGCCCTCCCTCGCACAAGGCTGCCCCGAGAGATGGGCCGCCGCCCCGGCGCCGGCAACCCGGCAGGCCTGCAACAGTCGGTCGCGCCGGGCGGGACGCAGCGCCGGCCGGTAACGCCGCCTTAAGCAATGGGCCGCAAGGGTGGGATTGCGTCGCGCTGGCAACCGTCGGCCGGGATGGCAGCCGGGTATATCGAGTGCGTTCTGGCGGACCTCGCGCCGCCGCTTATGCTGCCGTCCTGCCGCAGGCCAGCGCGGCGCACCGCTGCCGGCGCTCAGGCGGCGGTCTCCGGCAGCGCCGGCGGCGACCCCTCGGGCGCCCCCGCTGATTCCCGGGCGAGCAGCGTGTAGACCGAGCGCGAGGTGATCTTGCCCACCGTCGCCCCGTCCTCCACCACCCAGACCGGATCGGGCGAGGCCGCGAAGAACGGCAGCGCCTCCTTCAGCGGCGCCCCCGGCGCCAGCGACCGCTCGGGCACCGCCGGCCCGGCGTCCGCCACCATCGCGTCGGTCGCGGTCAGCACGCTCAGCGGGTTGAGGTGGGCCACGAAGTCCGCGACGTAGCCGTTGGCCGGCCGG
>Ga0247830_10001364_pt1 | contig 10124 bp, 9 predicted proteins | sample 12C_Control_Day5_FD_207766 | JGI IMG/M metagenome (GOLD analysis project Ga0247830, IMG submission 207766) | Soil microbial communities from agricultural site in Penn Yan, New York, United States - 12C_Control_Day5 | ecosystem: Environmental > Terrestrial > Soil > Agricultural land | place: USA...
CCAGGTGAAGCGGACCGCTGGCAGGAAGCGACGCCTCGAGCGGCGCGGCTTCGTCGGCCAGGGTGAAGTCGCGGCCGCCTTCCCAGGGCTCGCGCTCGCCGTGCCCGTAGAGATCGACGGCGAGCACACGGAAGCGCGGCGCCAGGCGCGTGACGAGGCCGCGGTACTGGCGCCAGCTGCTCGCGAACGAGTGGATGCAGAGGACGCAGGCGATCACCGCTGCACCCACCAGCGGTTTTCCAGCACCTGCGCGATGCGCCGCGCGGCGCGTGCTGCGCCGTCGGTCTCGACCGCCTTGTAGCGCACCGGGCGGTGCATCGCGGCAAGCGCGCGCTCGGCGAGCGACTGAGTCGTGATCTCGCGATAGGGCATGGAGAAGTCGGCGCCGTAGTTGCCCAGGCGGCGGCGCACGTGCACGCACTGCTCGAAGTGCCGCCGCAGCGGGAAGCTGAGGAACGGCCGGCGCAGCGCGACGAGCTCCATGCAAGTGGAAAGCCCGCCCTGCACCAGCGCGAGATCGCAGCAGGCGAGGTGCTCGAAGAGGTTGTGGACGTACGGCTTGACCTCCAGACCGTCCATGCGCGGGAAGGTGTCCGGGGAAAGGCGTGGACCGGCCACCAGGACGAGGCGCAGCTCGGGCACCTCGCGCTTCATGCGCGGGAAGGCCTGCGCGATGCGCTCGAGCAGGTGCCGCCCGACGCCGGTGCCGCCCACCGCGGCGATCGCGATCTTTTCTTCTGGCTTGTACCCCAGCTTGCGCCTTGTCTTTTCCGCGTCGGAGAACGCCTTGGGGTCGAACGGCAGGGCGTAGCCGCTGTAGCTGAAGTTGCGGTCGGTCCACTCGCGGATCGAAGGCAGGCCGGGGCCGAACGGGTCCTCCGTGACGTCCTCGGGGTTGCCGACGAAGATGGCGGCGTCACGTACATAGGGAAAGCGCGCCACGTGCTCGATGTCGTCGGCGTTGCGGTCGGCGCACAGGTGCGCCTCGCGTTCGTCGTTCGCGGCGTCTCCGCCCATGGGCAGGCAGCCGACGAAGTCGGTGAGGAACACGAAGGGCTGGCGCTTGAGCTCCGGGTTCTCGTGGTAGTAGTAGTCGACGTCCCAGGATTCGTCGCCGATCACGAGGTCGTAGTGCTCCTCGCGCATCAGGTCGGCGAAGGTCATGAAGTTGTTGACCATCACCTCGTCCATGGTGCGCAGGGCGAAGAACGCGTTCAGGTCGTGCTCGCCCGCGACGTGCTCGAAGTGGCGGCTTTCGTTGGCGAGGCGCGCGGTGATGGGGTGCACGCGCTCGCCTTCCCGCGCCAGGTAGGTGGCTGCCGGATCGACGGTGAACCAGTCGATCTCGAGCTCGGGTTGCAGCTTCCTCAGCTCGCGCGCGATGGCGAGGTCGCGCTGCGCGTGGCCCAGGCCGATCGGACTCGAGATAAAGAGCGCCTTGCGCGGGCGTCGCATCGCGCGCGTCCAGGTCATCGCGCGCGGCCGGCCGGCGACGAACTCGCGCACCGCGTTGTTGAACACCACTGGATCGCGTGCCCCGGTGATGTGGCCGCCGCCCGCGATGGTGAGCAGGCGCGCGCCGGGCACCAGCTCGTGGATCTCCTGGCCCTTGACGTAGGGCACGCGCTTGTCCTCGTCGCCGTGGATCACGAGCGTCGGGCACTTCACGCGCCGCGCAAGCTCGCGCACGTCGTTGCCGATCCAGCCGTTGCGCGCCCAGGCGACCGTCTCGCCGCTGGAAGCCCAGCCGTAGCGCACCGCGTCCTCGAACGGCTTGGTCGAGTGCGGCTCGGTGAAGCAGATGGAGAAGAACCACTCCAGGTACGCCGGCCAGTCGCGCTCCATCGCCTCGGTCTCGGCCTTGAGCCGCGCGGCGATCTTCGGGTCGTCCAGCCGCGCATCGGCGTAGCCGCCGGAGATGATGACGTGGGTGACGCGCTCCGGCTGCTCCGCCGCGAGGCGCAGCGCCGTCATGGCGGTCGCCGACACGCCGATCACGGCCATGCGTTCCACCCCGGCCGCCTCGAGCACCGCGAGGAAGTCCCGGTAGTACTCGTCGAAGCTGTAGGCTTCCTGCCCGCGCGGCCGGTCGGAGCGGCCGTTGCCGCGGCCGTCCATGGTGAGCACGCGGAAGTGGCGAGACAGGTACGGCACCGCGGCCTTGAGGATCTGCGAGTGGGTGATCTGGAAGATGGGCGCGAACGCGATCCACGGGCCGCTTTCGCCCCACACCGCATACCAGCTCTTCACGCCGTTTCGCTCGACGTAGCCCTCGCGCACCGGCTGCACCGTCTCATAGGGCAGGCGATGCTCCTCGGGAATCCGCCCTGCCTGCGGCAGCGGACCGACCACTTTGCCGAACGACGGCGGCAGGCTCATGGCTTTCTCCTTGCATCGAGATTTTCGAGAAGCTGCTGCAGGGCATCCAGCGCCGCGCGATGCTCGTCGCGCTCCTGCCGGCGCCCGATCAGGTCGACGAACTCCATGCCAAGCCAGAACTCCGAGATCCACGTGGCGATGACCTCGGCGCTGAACGGCGGCGGCAACCGACCGCCGCTTTGCTCGAGGGCCGCGATCGCCTCGCGCACCGCGGCGAGCACCACGTCGCGCCAGGCGAGCAGGCGCGGGATGAACTTCTCGCGCAGGCCCGGGTTGGAGAGGCTCGCGGCCCACAGCTCAGCCTGCATGCGCACGAACCCGGAGGCAAGGTCGCTCTCATAGAAAGCGCGCGCTTGCGCCCATTTCTCGGCGAAGCCGCCGGGCGCGCCGTACATGCCCTGCTGGCGCGCGAGCAGCTCCCGGTTCGCCGCGTCGAGCACCTCGATCACCAGCTGGTCCTTGCTGCGGAAGTGGTAGTTGATGAGCGCGTGGTTGACGCCCGCGTCCCTGGCGATCTCGCGCACGCTGAGGGCGGCGTAGCCCTCGTTCGCCAGGCGCCGGAAGGCGGCGTCCAGGATCTTCGCCTTGGTGGCGCCGAGCTCCGCTTCGTCGAACAGGGCAGGGCTGGAAGCGTCCATGATATCCAACTGGTTTAAACAGTCGTTCAAACTCTAGACCCACCCCTTGGGACTGTCAAGCCGATAGGATCCTCATCAGGAGGAAGCGCGCCATGCTTGCGCCGATCAATTTTCCGAAGTGGCTCGAGGAGCATCGCCACCTGCTGAAGCCGCCGGTAGGCAACCAACAGATCTGGCAGGACACCGACTTCATCGTCACGGTGGTGGGCGGGCCGAACCATCGAACGGATTTCCATGACGATCCCTACGAGGAATTCTTCTGGCAGTTCAAGGGCAATGCATACCTGGACCTGATACAGGACGGAAAGCGCGGCCGCGTCGAACTGCGCGAGGGCGCGATGTTTCTGCTGCCGCCGCACGTGCGCCATTCGCCGCAGCGGCCCGAGCCGGGCAGCCTGTGCCTCGTGATCGAGCGCCAGCGGCTGCAGGGAACGGTCGACGGCTTCGAGTGGTACTGCCCCAAGTGCGGTGCGCGCGTGCATCGCGTCGAGGTACAGCTGAAGAGCATCGTCAAGGACCTGCCGCCACTTTTCGAGGCGTTCTACGCGAGTGAGGAGAAGCGAACCTGCCCGAAGTGCGGTTACCTGCATCCCGGAAAGAACGTTCGATGAAAAAGTACGCCGGACTCGACGCTAAGGCCTATGCCCGCGAGCACCTGAAGGGCATCTGGGCCGCGACGCTCACGCAAGAGCACCGGGGCACTATTGGGACGCGGTTATGCCGCCGTCGACGTAGAGGATCTGTCCGGTGACATAGTCACTGGCGGGCGAGCAGAAGAACAACACCGCGCCCACGACATCGCGCGGCTCGGCGACGCGGCCGAGCGGGATGCGCTCCTTCAGCCACGCGCGCGTCCTCGGGTTCTTCAGCCAGTGCGCGCCCATCTCGGTGCGCACAACGGTAGGCGCCACGCCGTTCACGCAAATGCCGCGCGGGCCAAGCTCGCAGGCGTGCTGACGCACGAGCATGGCGAGCCCGCCCTTCGAAGCACAGTAAGCGGAGTAACCTCGCCCGCGCAGGCCGAGCTGCGCGCGCACGGAAAGCAGGTGCACCTGCTTACCGCCGCGCCTTTGCCGCCGGGCGCCGGCCTGGGCGAGGAACATGGCCCCCTTCAGGTTGGTTCCGAGCGTCTCATCCCAGGCCGCTGCGGACACTTTGCCGACGGGCTCCTCGCGGCTCACGCCGGCGCAGTTGACGAGGATGTCGATGCGGCGGAAAGGTCGCAGCGCGCCGTCGATCGAAGCGGGATCGCGCACGTCGAGCGCCGCCGGCTCCCCGCCCAGCTTTTTCGCCAGCGATGCCGCCTTGGCGCCGTCGCGCCCCGCCACGATGACGCGGGCGCCCTCGCGAGCGAGCGCGCGGCACACCGCGGCGCCGATGCCGCCGTAGCCGCCGGCCACCAGGGCGATCTTGCCGGTCAGCATCTAGTCCATCACCAGCCCGCCGTTCAGGTCGACGATCTCGCCGGTGATGAAGCCGGCAAGCGGCGATACGAGGAAGCGCACGACATGGGCGAACTCCTCGGGCTCGCAGAAGCGGCCGACCGGGATCTGTGTGATGAGCGCCTGGCGCTGCGCCTCGGTGAGCTGCTCGGTCACCATCGGCGTCTTCACGTAGGCGGGGGAGATGCCGTTCACCGTCACGCCGAACGGCGCCAGCTCGCGCGCGAGCGAAAAGGTGAGCGAGGTGAGGGCGCCCTTGGAAACGGCGTAGGCGGTGCCTGCGGTGAGGCCGCCGGTCTTGGCGGCGAGCGAGCAGGTGTTGACGATTCGGCCCCAGCCCCGGGTCTTCATGCCGGGGATCAGCTCGCGCGCAAGGTAGAACGCGCCATCCACGTTCGAGGCGAGCACGCGGCGCCATTCCTCGGGCGTCGTGGCTTCCGACTTGCTGTTGGAGAGGATGCCCGCGTTGTTGACCAAGACGTCCACCCGTCCCACGTCGTGAATCAGCCGGATTACTGCATCGGGGTCGGAGACGTCGCAATGCAGGCAGCCGGCGCCTCTGAGATCGACGCCGACGACTTCCAGCCCGTCCCCCTTGAGAGAAGAAACGACCGCCCGCCCCATGGTGCCCGCCGCGCCCGTGACGAGCGCAACCTTTCCCTCCAGCGTCCCGAACCCCATGCCTAATTCTCCAACGCGGTCCTGCGGCCGAACAGTCCCCGCGCGCGGAACGTGACCACGGCGATAAGTAGGAGGTACATGGACATGAGCGACCACTCGGAGGCGTAGGCGCCGGTGAGGCTTACCGCGATGCCGACGAGCACCCCGGCGATCACCGCGCCCCAGAAACTGCCGACGCCGCCGAGCACGATGATCAGGAACGCAGGCACCACGGCGTCGACGCCGACATGCGGCCGGATGCCCCATATCGGCGCGAGCACAATGCCGGCGAGCGCGGCGAGCGCCGTGCCGAGGGCGAAGACGTAGAGCCGCAGGCGCGTGAGGTTGATGCCGAGCGCGCGCACCATTTCCGAGTCGTGGGCGCCCGCCTTGATCATTGCCCCGTACGGCGTCTTCTCGAGGAAAAGGTATAGGAGGAGGATGAGCGCGACGGAGGCGCCCGCCGCGTAGAGGCGGTACTTCGAATAGATGAAGCCGCCGATCAGCATGGCCCCGGAGAGGTCGGGGGGCAGCGGCAGCTGCTTCTCGGTCGAGCCCCAGGTGAGGCGGATCACCTCCTCGATGACGAGCGCCGCACCGAAGGTAAGGAGCAGCCCGTAGAGCGGATCCTTGCCGTAGGTGCGGCGCATCGCCAGCTCGAGCGCCATTCCCACCAGCGCTACGCCGATCGGCGCGAGCACGAAGCCGATGAGGTAGCGCGCCCCGATCGGCTGCGCGAGGTACCAGCCGGTGATCTCGGGGAAAAGACCGAGCGGCGGTGCGATCACGACGAGCGCGAAGTACGCTCCGAGCGCGAAAAGCGAGCCGTGCGCCAGGTTGATGACCTCCATGACGCCGACGATCAGCATGAACCCGAGCGCGATCAACGCGAACATCAGCCCGAGGCTCACGCCGTTGAGCAGGTGCGGCGTGAGGTTGACGAACAGATCCATCCTTAGTGTTCGTAGCTTGGCGTCTCCTGGTAGCTCGCCATCTTGCAGGCCTTGGGCGCGTCCGCATCCACGATCTCGCTGGGCGCCACCTGCGAAAGCACCTTGTAGATGTCGTCCTTTTCCGCCGGCTTGTCGTTATAGGTGGCCATGTAGATGGTCTGCTGGCACTGGTGCGTGACCGGGTCGATCCACGCATCGTGGTGCTGCATGCGGTCCGCGGCGGTCATCTTGCGCCCTTCGAGCTTCTTGATGATGGCGATGTTGTTGGTGGTGCCCGCCTCCTCGACGCAGCGCAGGAGCTCGCGCGTGGCCATGTAGCCGTTGTAATAGACGTTGCCCGGATTCTTGATGGGCATGCCGGGGAAGGTCTTCTGGTACCTGGCGACGAATTCCTTTACGCCCGGCAGATCGAAGCGGTAGTACCACGTCGTACCGAACACGCCGAACGCCGCTTCGGGTCCCAGGCCGTAGACGTCGGGCCAGTCCTGCTGGTTGTTGACCCAGGCGAACCGCTGGTCGAGCTTGGTTTGCAGTACCTGCTGGCGCATGGCGCGGAAGTCGTCCCCGCCCACCGCCGCGGCGATCACCTGCGGCTTGATCTGCTGGATCTTGAGCAGATATGAGGAGAAATCGCGCGTGCCTTGCGGCACCATCAGCTCGTCCATCACCTTGCCGCCGTTGTTCACCACGAGCTCGCGCGTGGCCTTGGACGTGTTGTGGCCCCAGACGTAGTCGTTGGTGAGGAGAAGCCAGTTGCCGCCGCTCACCTTGATCGCGTTCTTGACGATCGCCTGCGCGAAATTCGTGCCGTTGCCGTCCCACACGAACTTGACCCGCTTGCAGTCGCGCCCGGACTCCGTAGGGCTCGACGAGTTGCTGTTGAGGTACACGCAGCCGTACTTCTGCGCCACCTGGCCGATGGCGTTCGCCACGCCCGAGCTCAGCGCACCGATCAGGAACGCGACTTCGTTGCGCGTGATCATGCGCTCCGCGACGCGCGAGCCGGTGGCGGGTGTGGTCTCCGTATCGATGTGCAGCGCCTCGATCGGCCGGCCGAGCACGCCTCCCTTCTCGTTGAACTCGCGGATCGCCATCATCGCGCCGAGGCGCTCCATGGTGCCGCTCGCGCCGAACTGGCCGCTCGCGTCCATGGTGAGCCCGATGATCAGCGGCTTCTTTTGCGCGGCCTGCGCCCACGCGTGGTGGACTTTCCACGGGCCATAGAACGCGGTGCCCGCAGCCAACATCTGCATCAGCTTCCTGCGATTTCGTTGCATGAGGACCTCCTCCTCTCAGTGTTTGACCACTTGAATGCCGTTCACCTTCCCATAGGCCTCGATGAGCGACGGGACGAACTTCTCGCCGAGGCCAAGCGCGTTCGCCTGCACCAGCACCTGCTGGAGCGCCGCGCCCATGGCGCCGGCCATGGGCGCGCCCGCAAGCATCTGCTGGTAGTACCCGATGTCCTTCGCTGCGTTGCCAAGCGTGAATTGCAGCCCGGTGAGGTCGCCCTCGAGCGCCTTGGGCACCACCATCTGGAACATGTTCGAATTGGCGCCGCCGGCGGAGACCAGCTTGTAGAACGCCTCGGCGTCGATGCCCACGCGCGCGCACGCGGCGAGCGCCTCGCAGGCGATGGCGGCGTGTCCCATGGCCACGAAGTTGTAGACCAGCTTGATGCGGTGGCCGACGCCGGGGCCGCCCACGTGGAAGATGTTCTCGCAGAACTTCTCCAGCACCGGGCGTACCGCGGCCAAGGTAGTGGCATCGGCGCCGACCATGCAGTTGAGCTTTCCTTCTTCGGCGTGCAGCGGAGTTCGCGCGAGCGGCGCGTCGACGAAGTTGACGCCTTTCGGCTCGAAGTCGGCGCGGATGCGATCGGTGGATTCCGGCCGCGAGGTCGAGCAGTCGATGACGATCTGCCCCCGCTTCGCCGCGGCGAAAAGACCGTCGGAGCCGTACACGTTGGCTTCCACCTGCGGCGTTCCCGTGACGCACAGGATGGCCACATCGCAACCCGACATGAGCTCCCGGGCAGAAGAAGCCTCCTTGGCACCGGCATCGAGCAGGTCGCTGACGTTCGAGCGATTGCGGTGGACGAGGAAGGTGAGGGGATGACCCTTCTTCACCAGGTTCTTCGCCATGCCGTGGCCCATCAGGCCGATGCCTATGAAACCGATTCTTTGCATGCGTGCCTCGCGTTGTTCCAGAGAGAGATGAGCTTCGCGTAGCGGTCGCGCACCTCGGTGAGCACTTCGCTGTCGCTGGCGCGGCCGGCAAACCAGCGCCGCGCGGCGTCCATGAAGATCGAGCGCCCGACGGCGAAGCCGCGGCACACCGGATGGCGCGCGGCGAGCGCGAAGCCGCGCTCGAGCGCCTCGTCGCTCGCTTCCAAGCCAAGGAGCAGAACGCCGCGGCAATACGGGTCTTGTTCGTGGATGGTGGCGGAAATTTTCTCCCATGCGGTTTCGGAATCCGGCGGGGAGAGCTTCCACCAGTCGGGGCGGATGCCGGCGGCGTAGAGCTCGGCGAGCGGCGGCTCGGGCTCGAGCGCTTCGATCAGGAGCTCGTGGCCGGTCGCAAGGCAGGCGTCGTGAAGTTCGGCGAGCCGCGGCAGGTCGCCGCGCGCATCGAGCGTCAGGCACTTCACCACGTGCTCGGCCGGCCAGCGGCGCAGCCGCGCGGCAAGGTTCGATCCGGCCTCGAAGGCGAGCGGCCGGCTTCCCGGCACTTCCACCGGCCGCGCGAGCCACAGACCGGTTCCGGTGAGCGCGAAGAGCGCTTCCTCGCCGTAGCGCTCATCGAGGATGGCCCCCCTGCAGGCGTTAGGGGCATCCAGGAGGGCTTGCGCGACCAGCCGCTTGAAGCGGCGGATGCTCTCCGGCGGCGCGAGCTCTTCGAGCTGGCGGCGATGATCGAAGGCGAGCGCCAGCACCTCGGGCCAGGGCTTGCGGCCGGTGGTTCTGCGATGGGCGTGCTCGAGCGCTGCGGATTCGCGCAGGCGGAAGGGCCAGTCTTTTCTCGAAAGGAAGAGCTCGAGCTCCGCGCCGGAAGGCATGGCCGGCGCGCAGCCGTGGCGCGAGACCACCAGCGCGCCGCAGGCGTTGGCGCGGCGCGCGCATTCGGCGAGCGGCGCATCGCGCAGCCAGCCGGAGAGGAAGCCCGCGGCGAAACCGTCGCCGGCGCCGAGGATGTTGAAGACTTCCACGGGAAAACCCGCATGCGCCGAATCGCCTTCTTTGGTGTGGATCGAACAGCCCAGGGGTCCGCGCTTGACGACGAACACCGCGGAGGAGAGACGCCGCAGCCGTCGCAGCGCTTCGTCGGTGTCCTCGCAGCCGCCTGCGATGTGGAACTCCTCTTCGGTGCCGATCACGAGGTCGGCGAGCGTCACGATCTCCCGTAGTTTTTCCGTAACTGGACGAGAAGCGACGAACCGCTGCTCGCCCATCCCGGGCGAAGTGAGTCCCCAGAGCACCGGACGGTAGTCGATGTCGAAGACGGTGCGCGTGCCCGCCTCGCGGGCAAGCTTCAAGGCTGCAAGGCACACCGCGGCGGTCGCCGGAACGCAGAAGTGCGTCCCCGAAACGAGCAGCGCCTTTGCCGCGGCGATGAAGGCGCGATCGAAGTCCTCGGTGCTCACCGCCATGTCGGCGCAGTCGTGGCGGTAGAAAAGCAGCGGAAAGGTGGCGCGGTCCTTGATGGCGAGGAAGACGAGCGCGGTGAGCCTCTTCGGATCGGTGACGACATGCGAGACGTCGACGCCTTCGGCCGCCAGCGTTTCGCGCACGAAGCGCCCGTTCTGCTCGTCGCCCACGCGGGTGAGCATGGCGACGCGCAGGCCCAGGCGCGCCGAGCCCACGGCGATGTTCGCCGGGCAGCCGCCGAGATAGCGGGCGAAGCTCGTCTGGTCCTCCAGGCGCGCGCCGATCTGCTCGCCGTAGAGGTCCACGGCCGCTCGCCCCATGCAGACGAGATCCAGGTTCATTTTGCAATCTCTTCGCCGAGGGCCACGACCATGGTCTGGGCAAGGCACATCGGCGCCACGAGCA
>Ga0247830_10001367_pt1 | contig 10117 bp, 8 predicted proteins | sample 12C_Control_Day5_FD_207766 | JGI IMG/M metagenome (GOLD analysis project Ga0247830, IMG submission 207766) | Soil microbial communities from agricultural site in Penn Yan, New York, United States - 12C_Control_Day5 | ecosystem: Environmental > Terrestrial > Soil > Agricultural land | place: USA...
AGCAGCTCGGTGAGCTTCTGGGCCGTCGCGCGCGCGACCGTGTCGGCGCCGCCGCCGGCGGAGAACGGGGCAATCATTCGCACCGGCCTGGCGGGAAACGAATCGGCGGCGCCGGCAGCCGACGCCGCCACCGTGACAGCGGCGGCGAGCGCGGCGCGCGCGTGGACGAGCGCGAGGCTCATTTGGCGAGTCCCAGTTCCGTCAGAATTTCCTTCAGCTCGGCATACTGGCGCTTGTATTCGGCGACGCTTTCCCTGGCGCCCATGAAGTTGCTCACCCAGAGGTTCTTCTCGTTCTCGCTCTTCCATTCGGAAGTGTTCGCCATCTTCTTCAGTGTCTCCTCCCAGAACCGGACCTGCTGAGGGGGAGTGCCCTTGGGGGCGGCTACACCGCGCCAGTTATTGCCGATTGCGTCCACGCCGAGCTCGCGCCAGGTCGGCACGTCCGCCAGCCCGCCCGGCAGGCGCTCCGGCGAGGCAAGGGCGATGACGCGCATCTTCCCATCCTTGGCGAGCCGAACGAGATTCGACGCCGTCGTCGCGATGAAGTCGATATGGCCGCCGAGCACGGCGGTGACGGATTCGCCGGAAGCCTTGAACACGACGATCTTCAGCCGCTTCACGTCCGCGCCGGCTGCCTTCATGACGCCGCCGATCGCAATGTGATTGTGGTTGCCGGCGCTGGTCGAGATGCCGGCGCTAAGCGCGGTCGGATCCTTTCGCAGGCGATTCAGGAGGTCGCGCGCGTCCTTGATCGGCGAGTCCGTGCGCACCGCGAATCCGACGTACTCGGAAAAGAGCTGCGCGACGGGCTCGACATCGGTGTAGGTCTGCTTGTTGACCCCGACGATATGGTTCGCCAGGATGGTCGGGGAGGTGGTCAGGAGATAGTGCCCGTCGCCCGGCCGCTGGTTGAGGTAGGCAAGCCCGATGCCGCCGCCGCCGCCCGGCTTGTTCATCACCGAAACCGGCACATTCACCAGCTTCCCGGTCTGCAGGATCGTCTGCATCACCCGCGCCGTGCGGTCCTGGGCGCCCCCGGGGCCGGTCGTGACGACGATTTCGACGGCGCGCTCTGGCGCCCAGTCCGCCGCGAGCAGCGGGCCCGAAAAAACAACGGAAAACAGTCCGGCGATGCCGGCCCGGATCACAATGCGTCGCAACTTGAATTGCATGTTCGGATCTCCTCGTAGTTGGGCACGTCAGGCGGCACGGGATTTCGCGTACTCCGCCGCGTTCGTCCCCGCCGCCCGGCCGAAAACGGCGCCGCTCGTGAGGCCGGAGCCGCCCGGATAGTTGAAATAGAAAATGCCCCCGACGATCTCGCCGGCCGCATACAGGCCCGGGATCGGCGCATCGAGCACGTCGAGCGCCTCGGCTTCGGGGCTGATCTTGATGCCGCCGAAGGTGAAGGTGACGCCGCACGTCACGGCGAAGGCCTGGAAGGGCGGCGTGTCGAGCTTCTGCGCCCAGTTGGACTTCGGTATCGCGAGTCCCCGGGTGCGAAGCCCGTCTTTCGTAGTGGGATTGAACTCGCCCTTTCCCTCCACCGCAGCGTTGTATTCGTGGAGCGTCTTCAGCAGCTGCGCTTTGTCCACGCCTTCCATCTTCTCGACCAGCCCTTCGAGCGTGTCCGACGTGGCCTTGGTAACGTGGCGGCCCCGGTATTCCTCGCGCAGCAGCTTCTCCACCTTGGCGTCGTAGATCTGCCAGGCGAACTGGCCCGGCTGGTCGAGCACCACGTGTCCGTACTTCGCGTACGTGTAGGGCCGCAGGTCGGCGCCTTCGTCCACGAAGCGCTTGCCTTCCGCGTTCACCATCAGGCCGTAAGGGTAGGAGTGCCGCTGGAAAGCCGTGCGGAGCGCGACCTCGCCGTAGTCGGTGGAGTAGCGCTCCCATTGCACCGCGTGGCAGCCGGACCAGTGGCCGCAGCTTTGCGCGCCGGCCTCGATCGCCATGCTGAGCCCATCGCCGGTGTTGAAGCGGCTGCCGCGCACCTTGGCGAGATCCCACCCTTTCCCGAGATAGCGCGTGCGCCATTCCGCGTTCGCCGAGAAGCCGCCGCAGGCGAGCACGACGGCGCCCGCGTGATGCTGCTCCCGCTGGCGGCCGTGCGCGACTTCCACGCCGTGGACGCCGTTCGCGTCGTGCAGCAGCCGCGTCACCCGGCTGTCATAGCGGACATCGACGCCTTCCTTCACCGCCGTGGCGAACAGCGAATCGACCAGCCCGATGCCGCCGCCCGACACGGTGATGATGACGCCGCCCCAGAACTTGATGCGGTTCCCGACCTTGAAGGACTGGCGCCCGTAGTAGGGCAGGAAGCGCACGCCCTTCGTGCGCATCCAGGCGAGCGTCTCGAGGCTGTCCTTCACGATGACCTCGCACAGGTCCGGATTCGTCCGGAACTGCGTGACGCGGGCCATGTCGTCGAAAAATTGCTCCTCGGAATAGCTGCCGAAGTCGGTATTGGCGATCTCCTCCGCGCTCAGGTCGGGCACGAGCTTTTGGATGTCCTTGAGGCCGTCGTACACCACGCGCCAGTTCCCGCCCGCATAGCCGGAGTTGCCGCCGCGCTGCGATTCCGGCGCACGTTCGAACAGGCGGACGCGCGCGCCGGCTTCCCGCGCCGCGAGCGCCGCGCACAGGGCGGCGTTGCCGCCTCCGACCACGATCACGTCGACTTTTTCGTTGCTCTTCATTCCCTATTTCCCGGTGGCTGCCCTAGCTGCGGCTGTAGACGGCCGTTCTGGCCATGGTCTGATGCTTGCCCCACGCGCCCAGCCGCGAGGACTCGAGCGCGAGGGCGCGCGTGATGTCCACGAACAGGTTGATCTGCGGGCCGTGATCGCAGATGTAGCGCGTGTAGACCACCGGGTCGTCGGCTTCGATCATCACCGAGTCGATGTCGATGGCCGAGGCGATCTTCGAGACGATATCGTAGCGATACTCGCCGGCATGCCGGCTCTCGGTGATGCCTTCCGATTCGAGCAGCACCTTCCATGCGCCCGCCTGCAGGCAGGCTTTCATGCTGGTGAGCAGCCGGTCGACGTCGAGGTTGATCTTCTCGTCGGCGGAGATGCCGTAGGCGACGCCGACTTCCGCGATGGGATGGATGCCGCGCGCCTTCACTTCCTTCACCAGCTCGCACAGGTCGGCGAGCGGCATGAAGATCATCGACCGGCACACCTCGAGATACTGGATGCCGAAGCCCTGCGCCTGGTCCAGGAAACGATGCACGGTATCGCGTCCCTGGAGCAGCGCGTTCTCGAGCAGCGGGCCGCCCATGCCGAAGCCCACGTTGAAGTCGCGGCAGACGGCGGCTTTCTCGGTGATCAGCTTCTTGGTCTGCAGGCGCGGCGCGAACGCGGCGAGCTTGAGGATGTCGATGTAGTCCGCGCTCGCCTCGAGCGCGTCGACCAGCGACTGGATGCCGAGGCCGCGGTCGCGCACGTAAGTGATGCCGCGCGTGCGGAGCTTGCCCGGGCGCTGCATCAGCTCGATGGAGTCGAAAGCGAGTTCACTCATACGCTTCTTTCCCGGTCGACGACGAAAAAAATGCTGTCAGAAATGCGCCTTGTACTGCTCGGGGTCGATCAGCGCGCCGATCACCAGAGGCCGTCCCTTGGGCCTGTAGTCGGACAGCGCCTTTTCCAGTTGCGCTGCCGTGCTGACGTTCAGGCCGTCGCAGCCCATGGAGTGGGCGAGCGTCGGGATGTCCGTCGTGTCGATGAGCGTGCCCCAGCTCGGATAACGGCGGGCCATCTGCTTGAGCTCGATGCGGTTCAGCGAATTGTCGCAGAACACGACCACGATGATCGGGAGCTTGAGCGTTGAGGCGAGGCGCAGCTCGCTTTGCACCATGGCGAGGCTGCCGTCGCCGATGAAGCACAGCGCCGGCGTCTTCGGATTGACGAGGGCGGACACGATGGCCGCGGGCAGCGAGAAGCCCATCGTGGACAGCCCGTTCGTCATGAGGACGCTCTTGGGCTCATAGGCCTTCCAGCCCTGGCCGATGAGGTGCTTGTGAGAGCCGACGTCGCACGAGACGATCGTATCCCGCGGCATGACCTCCCGCACCACGTCCACCACGTCGGTGGGATTGAGCTTGCCCTTCACGCGGCCGGAATAATAGAGCTTGAACAGGCGGTCGCGGTGCCGCGCGATCTGCTTCTCGCTCCACTTAGGCTGGCCGCGGTACTGCGCGCGCAGCGAATCGAGAATTTCGCCGACGGCGCCGACCAGCTCGATCTCCGCCGGGTAGACCTGGTCGGTGTTCGCAACGGAGTCGATATGGATCGTCGGGGCCGAGAGCTTCCAGGGCTTGATCAGCTCCACCGCGTCGAAGCCGACGCACAGGATCAGGTCGCTGCCTTGCAGGAAATCCCACAGGAAGCCGTTGCAGGCCATGTCGATCGTGCCGGCATAGCAGGGGTGGTCTTCCGCGATGACGCCCTTGGACATGGGCCCCACGATCACCGGGCAGCCGTAGGTTTCTGCGAACGTTTCGAGCTTCGCGGTGGCGCCCGCGCGCAGAGCGCTCGTCCCGGTCACGATCACCGGCCGTCTGGCCTTCGCCATCCGGCGCTTCACGTCGCCATCCTTTCCGCCGTAAGCCTGGATGCCGTGCGAGACCGGGTATAGCGGCGGCACGAGCACTTTGTCGTCCTTGCACTCGGCGCCGGCCGTGTCCGAGTGGCAGGTGATGTGCACCGGCCCGGGGCGCTCCGCCAGCGCCGTGCGCAGCGCCCGGCGCATGACCGTGCCGGCGTTGCTCGGCTGGATCTGGACGGTCCACTTGCTGATGGGCGAGAACAGGGCGTTGTGGTTCAGGACCTGGTGGGTGAACACGCCGTCGCGCGCGGTCTCGATCTGGCCCGAGATGGCGATCATCGGGTACTTGTCGAGAAACGCGTTGGCGACCGGGTTGACCATGTTGGACGAGCCGGGGCCGAGCGTGGACATCGCGACGCCGGGCCTGCCGGTGAGCATGGCGTAGGCCTGCGCCATGAAGCCGGAAGTGCCTTCGCGCCGCCCGAGCACGAACTGCACGCCGTGGCGCCGCAGCGATTCCATGAATTCGACGTTGGGGTCGCCGGGATAGCCGAACACATGAGTGATGCCGGCTTCCTTGATGTACGAGGCCATGACCTGCGAGCAATTCACTGCCTGACTCCCTTTCGCGGCGGATAGCCGACGGGATGCTAGTGAATAGGGTCCCGGCGATAAAAGAATTTTTCGTTCTCAAGTATAATTTTTTGGAATGCTCGCATTCCTGCCATGACCCTCAAGCAGCTGCGCTATCTTTGCGAAATCGTGCGTCACGAGCTTCACCTCTCGCGGGCCGCGGAAGCGCTTCACACCTCCCAGCCCGGCGTGAGCAAGCAGATCCAGCTGCTGGAGCGCGAGCTCGGCGTGGTGATATTCAACCGCAAGCGCAATCGCCTGACCGGGTTGACGCAAGCCGGGCGCGATATCCATCGCTTCGCGGAGCGTACGTTGCTCGAGGCCGATAACGTCCGCAGCGTCGGCCAGGAGTTCCGCAACGAGCTGACCGGCGATCTCGTCATTGCCACGACGCATACCCAGGCGCGCTACGCGCTGCCGCCGGTGATTCGGCGATTCCGGCGTACTTTTCCGCGAATCCGCCTCGAGTTCTGGCAGGGCAATCGCCAGGAAGTATTCCGCCGCGTGGAGTCCGACCAGGCCGACCTGGCGATCGGCACCGACTGCGGGCTTCACCTCGATGGCGTGTCGCTCCTGCCGTATGGCAGCCTGCACCACAGCGTGGTGACGCGCCCCGGGCATGAGCTGCTGAGGTCGCGGCCGCTCACGCTGGAACGGATCGCGCGCTATCCCCTCATCACGCACGCTTTCGACGAGGATGGTCGCTGGAAGCTCGCGAAGGTCTTCGAGGCCAAAGGCCTGCGCCCCAACATCATATTCCGCGCTGTCGATACCGACGTCTGCAAGGCCTACGTCGAGCTGGACATGGGCGTCGCCATCCTCGCAAGCATTGCTTACGACAAGACGCGGGACAAGTACCTGCGCGCGGCGAATGCCGATCACCTGTTCGAGCCGGAAACGCTGTACGTCGGCCTGAACCGTCGTCGCTATCACCGGCATCATGTGTTCGAGTTCATCGAAAACCTGGCGCCCGGCTTGACGCGCGACAAGGTGGAGCAGGCGCTCGGCTAGCGTCGCGGCTGACATCCCGGCTGAAAAAACCGGCGACTTCCCTTAACATGCGGGCTCTTGCCGGTCCGCGTCATCACCCAGGAGCAAACGGAAATGCCCACCGCCTCGCAGACGTTGGCGAAGTTCGCGCTCGAACTGAAATACGAGCAGATACCGCCCGAAGTGATCGAGCGGGCAAGAGCGTGCATGATCGACACGATCGGCGCCGCGTATTTCGGGGCCCGGTTTCCCTGGAGCCGGATGGCGCTCGACTATGCGAGGATCAACGGCGCAACCGGCGAGGCGCAGGTGATCGGCACGACGCTCAGGCTGCGACCGCCGTTCGCGGCCATGGTGAACGGCGTGTACGCGCATGCGTTCGAGCTGGACAGCATGTGCCAGCCCAGCGTCGGCGCGCATCCCGGGGCTGCGCTGACGACGCCGGGTCTCGCCATCGGGCAGACCGAGCGCGCGAGCGGAAAGGAGCTGATCACCGGGTTTGTTGCTGCGTGCGAGGTCATGTATCGCATCGGCGAGGCGGCGCATCATTCGAGCGAGCAGCTCGGCTTTCACGCGCCGGGGCTGCTCGGCGGGTTTGGGGGCGCGGTGATCGCCGGTCGATTGCTCCGTCTCGACGAGGCCCGCCTGGCGCACGCGCTCGGCATTTGCGGCTCACTCAGCGCCGGCCTGCTCGAATTCTCCAAATCGGGCGGCGGGATGGTGAAGCGGCTCCACCAAGGGCGTGCGAGCGAGGCGGGGGTGACGGCCGCGCTGCTGGCGCAAGCGGGCTACGAGGGACCGCCGCGTGTCCTGGAGGGGAAGTTCGGATTCCTCAACGTATTCGGTCGCGATCCCGATCTGGCCCGGCTCACGGGCAGCCTCGGCGAGGCATGGCGGACGCTGCGCATCGTGCTCAAGCGCTATGCCTGTCACAGCACGGCGCACGTGGCAGTCACGGCTGCTCTCGAGATCAAGCGGAAGCATGGCGTCAGGGGCGACGACATCGAGTCGATCCGCGTCGCGGGCAGCGAGAAGCTCGTGAGTCACCACGAGATACACGAGCCGGCCGACGTGGCGATGGCCCAGTACAGCGCGCCGTTCAACCTTGCGCTGGCGTTCTACCGCGACCCGCTGGATCCAGGCGTGTTTTCCGACGAATCACTGAACGATCCGAGAATACGCGCGCTCTGCAGGAAAGTGACGCTGGAGCACTACACGGATGCGCCGAAGGGCAACAAGCTCGCCAGCCGTGTCACCGTGCGACTCAAGGACGGCCGCGAGCTGACTCAGGCGTTGGAGTACTTTCCCGGCATGCCGCAGCGGCCGCTGAGCACCGAGCAGCTGTGGGAAAAGTTCGGCGTGATGACGGCTGCGATGCCGGGCGATGCGGCGCGCCGCCTCTTTGACCTTCTTCTTGGTCTTGCGGATCTACGGGACCTCGGCAAGTTGGACTTGAGTGGTTCGTAAAAAGGTGCCACGCTGCGTCCGGTCACGCGGGAGGCGCCCGACCACTCCCTTCTCTGAAGCCGATGCGACTGGGTACACCGGGCGCGTGCAGCCAACCCGGCGCGCAACGGGGGCGGCCTTCCGGTCGCATGACCCAGATCGCCCGCTGCCGCCGCTTCAGCATAATCTTATTTCATACTCCATAAGAAAAAGTTCTTTTATCCCGAATTCGTAAGTGGCTAGCCTGAGTAAAGACACTCGTGGCGACGCCGGTTCGGGGATGCAGCAACGTCTATCGTGTCTGCATGACAGGCAAGTACTGCAAGCGATTCGCCGACGACCCGGTCAACTGAAACAGTAAAGCCAGCCCGCAGACGCGGGCGACATTCCGCAACGGCGGACATTTTTCTGGGAGGCAGGTTCATATGCGCGTTGGTTTCATCGGCCTGGGAACGATGGGAGGGCGGGTGGCACTTGTTGTGCGTGCCGCGGGACACGAGCTGCAGGTACACGACTTGCGCCGGGACGCGGCAGCGCGTCATCTGCAGGCGGGAGCGGTATGGGCCGACAATCCGCGCGAGGTGGCCGCGAATTCCGACGTCGTGTTTACGTCGTTGCCTGGCCCGCGTGAGGTGGAGGCGGTCGCTGAACAGCTTTTCGATGGTATGCGGCCCGGTGCGGCATGGTTCGACCTTTCCACCAATTCACCGACTTTGATACGCAGGTTGCACGCGCGCTTCGCAGAAAAGGGCATTCAGGTATTCGATGCGCCCATCAGCGGCGGCGCGCCTTCTGCCACGCCGAAGAGGTTGCTGGCTGTGTGGGTTGGCGGCGACGAGTCTGCCTTCCAGCGCTACCGCCCGCTCCTGGACGACATCAGCGTCGAGGTCCTCTACATCGGATCGATTGGCGCGGGGTCCATCGCAAAGCTGGTCAACAACTGCGCCGGCTATGCGATTCAGGCCGCTCTTGCCGAGGTGTTTTCTCTCGGCGTCAAAGCCGGCGTGGACCCATTGGCGTTGTGGGCTTCCGTTCGTCAGAGCTCGACTGGACGGCTGCGCACATTCGATCGCCTGGGAAAGCAGTATCTGCAGGGAACCTACGAGCCGGCTGACTTCGCTCTGGATCTCGCTACGAAGGATATCGCGCTGGCGACCGAGCTTGGACGCGAGCTGGGCGTGCCGATGCGCGCCGCAAATCTCGCGCACGCAGAAATGACGGAGGCGCTCAATCGCGGCTGGGGCAAACGTGATTCGCGCTGCGCGATGCTGCTCCAAAACGAGCGTGCCGGCGTGAAGATCAAGGTGCCAGGGGACGCGATTGCCGCCGTCCTGAAGCGGGACGGTTAGCATCGGGCAAAGCCTGTCCCATGTTCGGTGCTGTTCAGGCGGAGAGATCAGCCAACGGGTCGTCGGTCTTACGAGAAAGTAGAGGAGGCAGGGATGGGTATTCCCCGGAAATGGGTGGCAACGGTGGCCGCGATCTTGATGGTTACGCCTGCAGTGGCGTTGGGCCAGGAGCAAAGCTTTCCATCTCGCCCCATCAGGATGGTCGTGGGTGTCTCCCCAGGCGGGAGTACTGACCTCATTGCAAGACTGATCGCCGGAAGGCTTTCGTCCCGCCTCGGACAGCAAGTGGTGGTGGACAACCGATCGGGCGCCAGCGGCATCATCGCCGCACAACTGGTTGGCCGGTCACAGCCGAATGGCTACACATTGATGCTGGCGGGCGCATCCATAAGCATTGTCGGCAGTTTGTATAAACAGGCAAACTTCGACGTGCAGCGCGACCTTGAGCCGCTCGCACTGGTGGCGTCCACGCCCTACGTCATGGTGGCCAATCCGAAGACTGGCGTTAAGACGCTGGCAGAACTGATCAACTACGCTAAAGCGAACGCCGGCAAAATATCCCATGGCGCCGGTGCCGCGGGCACGGTGCAGCACTTGAGCGGGGAAATCTTCAAACGCATGGCCGGAATCAGCATGACCTTCGTTCCTTACAAGGGCAGCAGCGACATGCTGGTGGATGTTCTGGCGGGGCGGCTACAAGTGGCCATGGACAATGTCGTGCTTCTCTCGCCCCATATTCGCAGCGGCGCGCTCTATCCCTTGGCTGTATCCACCCTTAAACGCACGTCCATCCTTCCCGACGTCCCCACGTTCGACGAGTCCGGCATGAAGGGTTTTGACGCGAGCGGTTGGTTCAGCATGTATTGTGCCCCCAAAACACCGGCTCAAATAATAAAGAAGCTCAATACGGAGATTCTGGCGATCATCAAAGAGCCTGAAGTGCAGGAACGGCTGCTGACTTTCGGCGCGACGCCACTGCCTGGAAATGCGGCAGAGCTCCGCCAACAGCTGGCGCGGGAAGTGCCGAAGTGGCGCAAGGTGATCCAGGAGGCGGGCGTCACGCTGAACTGACGCTTAGGGCGCGGCGCGCTGTATCTGTGCTCACGGCGGCCGGCGATCCGCTTCGAATCGCAACGAGCGCTTCAG
>Ga0247830_10001369_pt1 | contig 10112 bp, 7 predicted proteins | sample 12C_Control_Day5_FD_207766 | JGI IMG/M metagenome (GOLD analysis project Ga0247830, IMG submission 207766) | Soil microbial communities from agricultural site in Penn Yan, New York, United States - 12C_Control_Day5 | ecosystem: Environmental > Terrestrial > Soil > Agricultural land | place: USA...
CTGTCTGTTTCGTATGAAATGATGGAATGCGCCCGTCGCCCAGGCCCACGCCCCGTCAGATTCGTGTAAGAACTTCTCTTTTCAAAACGGCTACTTAGGCGTAAGATTTGCGCGCGTTTCGCGCTTGTCATCGGACCGGCAACACAGCCGTTAAGCCATAAGAAAAGAGGCGCTGCAAAGGAGCTGGATGAAACCCACCGACATCGGTGCACCCGAATACTTTCACAAGGTCGTTGATTGTCAGTGGGCTTGCCCGGCCCACACTCCCGTCCCCGAATACATCCGGTTGATTGCTGCAGGCCGCTACGGCGATGCCTACATGGTCAACTGGGAATCGAATGTCTTCCCCGGAATTCTCGGCCGTACCTGCGACCGGCCCTGCGAGCCGGCCTGTCGCCGCGGACGCGTCGAAGAGCGCAACGCCGAGAAGCCTGAGCCGGTGGCGATCTGCCGCCTGAAGCGCGTCGCCGCGGACAACAAGGAAGATATCCGCGACCGCCTTCCCAGGCCGGCGAAGCAGAAGAACGGCAAGCGCATCGCGTGCGTCGGGGCCGGCCCCTCGTCCCTTACCGTCGCGCGTGACCTGGCTCCGCTCGGCTATTCGGTCACCGTCTTCGACCAGGATCAGCGCGCAGGCGGCATGATCTGGTCGCAGATTCCGCGCTTCCGCCTTCCGATGGAGGTGATCGACGAGGAAACGGGGTACATCCTCAACCTCGGCGTCGAGTTCAAAGGCGGCGTGAAGATAGACAGCCTGAAAAAGCTGCTTGACGAGGGCTACGACGCGATTTTCATCGGCAGCGGCGCGCCGCGCGGCCGCGACCTCGACATACCGGGCCGCAAGGAAGCCGCGGCCAACATCCATGTCGGGATCGACTGGCTGTCGAGCGTGTCCTTCGGGCACGTGAGCAAGATCGGCAAGCGCGTCATCGTGCTGGGCGGCGGCAATACCGCGATGGACTGCTGCCGCACGTCGCGGCGACTGGGCGGCGAGGACGTGAAAGTCATTGTGCGCTCCGGCTACGAAGAAATGAAGGCGTCGCCCTGGGAAAAGGAAGACGCGGTGCACGAAGGCATTCCCATCCTGAATTACCTCGTGCCGAAGGCTTTCACGCACCAGAACGGGAAGCTGACCGGCATCACCTTCGAAAAGGTGAAGGCCGTTTACGACGCGAAGGGCCGGCGCGACCTCGTGCCGACCGGAGAAGCCGATCAACATTTCGAGTGCGATGACGTGCTGGTCGCCGTCGGACAGGAGAACGCCTTCCCCTGGATCGAGCGCGATGCAGGCATCGAATTCGACAAGTGGGGCATGCCCGTCGTCGACAAGGTGACCATGCAATCCACCCTGCCCCACGTCCTTTTCGGCGGCGACGCGGCCTTCGGGCCCAAGAACATCATCTGGGCGGTCGCCCATGGGCACGACGCGGCCATTTCCATCGACAAGCTGTGCCAGGGCGAAGACGTGAAGGAGCGCCCGTCGCCGCTCACCAACCTGATGTCGCAGAAGATGGGCATCCACGAGTGGAGCTACGACAACGATATCTCCCTCGCCAACCGCTACAAGGTTCCGTGGCGCGACAAGAAGGTAACGCTGAAAGACATCAAGGTCGAAGTCGAGATGGGCTTCGATCCGAAGACCGGTTTCGCGGAAGCGCAGCGCTGCCTGAACTGCGATGTGCAGACGGTCTTCACCAGCAAGCTCTGCATCGAATGCGACGCTTGCGTGGACATCTGCCCCATGGACTGCATTACGTTCACCGAGAACGGCGAAGAAAACGATCTGCGCAAGCGGCTCAATGCGCCGGCACTGAATACGACGCAGGAAATCTACCTGGCGGACGGGCTCAAGACCGGTCGCATCATGGCGAAGGACGAGGACGTGTGCCTGCATTGCGGCTTGTGCGCGGAGCGCTGCCCCACCGGCGCCTGGGACATGCAGAAGTTTCTGCTGCAGATGACTCATGCCGGACCGGCCTGCCGCAGCCCGAAGAGGAAAGCAGCCTGAGGGCTGACCTGACATGAAGAGAATAGAATCCATCAACGACTGCGTCATCAAGTTCGCCAACGTCAACGGCTCGGGATCCGCCTCGGCCAACGAGCTCTTTGCACGCGCCATCCTGCGCATGGGTGTGCCGGTCTCGCCGCGCAACATCTTCCCGTCCAACATTCAAGGCCTGCCGACCTGGTACGAGGTGCGCATCAACGAGGACGGCTATGTCGGCCGGCGCGGCGGCGTGGATCTCATGGTCGCCATGAATCCGCAGACCTGGGACAACGACCTGAAAGAAATCGAAGCCGGCGGCTACCTCTTCTACGACAGCTCCAAGCCGCTGCCGAAATCGAAGTTCCGCGACGACATACACGTCATCGGCATGCCGCTGACCGAGATCTGCAACTCGACCTACAGCGATCCCCGCCAGCGGCAGCTGTTCAAGAACATCATTTACGTCGGCGCTCTCTCCGCCCTGCTCGAGATCGATCCGGCCGAGATCGAGAAGCTGTTCTCCGAGCAATACAAGGGCAAGGAAGCGCTCCTGCAATCGAACGTCAAGGCCTTGCGCCTTGGCCGGGATTACGCGCTTCAGCATCTCCCCTGCCCGCTGGGCATCCGCATGAAGCGATCGAACAACGTCGGCAGCAAGATCTTCGTCGACGGTAATTCAGCTGCTGCGCTGGGGGCGGTCTACGGGGGCGCCACCGTCTGCGCCTGGTACCCCATCACCCCGTCCTCCTCCCTCGCCGAGGCGTTCATCAAGCACTGCCAGAAATTGCGGGTCGATCCCGCCACCGGCAAGAGCCGCTTCGCGATCATCCAGGGCGAGGACGAGCTGGCCTCCATCGGCATCGCGATCGGCGCCGGGTGGAACGGCTCCCGCTCGTTCACTGCCACCTCGGGGCCCGGCATCTCGCTGATGACGGAGTTCATCGGGCTCGCCTATTTCGCGGAAATCCCGGTCGTGCTGATCGACGTACAGCGGGGCGGCCCGTCGACCGGCATGCCGACCCGGACCCAGCAATCCGACCTTCTGGCCTGCGCCTACGCCTCGCACGGGGACACCAAGCACGTGCTGCTGTTCCCCGAAGACCCGACAGAGTGCTTCGATTTCACGGCACAGGCTTTCGACCTGGCCGACCGCCTGCAGACCCCGGTCTTCGTCATGACGGATCTCGACATCGGCATGAACACCCGGTTGTGCAGCCCGTTCCAGTGGGATGACACGCGCGCCTATGACCGCGGCAAGGTCATGACGCATGACGACCTCGAGTCGGGCAAGGATTTCGGACGCTATCTCGACGTCGACGGCGACGGAATTCCGTTCCGCACCTATCCCGGCACCCACCCGACGAAAGGCGGCTACTTCACCCGCGGCACGACCAAGGACCGCTACGCGCGCTACAGCGAGGCAGGTCCCGATTACGTGTACAACATGGAGCGGCTGCTTCGCAAGTTCGACACCGCGAAGAAGCTCGTTCCGAAGCCCCTGCTTACCCCGGCCGACAAGCCGGCCCGCTTCGGCGCAATCTTCTACGGCTCGACCGCGCCCGCGATGTACGAAGCGCTCGACGTGCTCTCGGGGAAGGGCATACATGTCAACGCCCTGCGCGTTCGCGGCTTTCCGTTCGCGGATGAGATCGCCGACTTCGCGGCGTCGCACCCCTGGGTGTTCGTCGTCGAGCAGAACCGGGACGCCCAGCTGAAAACCCTTCTGGTCAACGAGGCGAAAGTGAACCCGTCGCGACTGCTTTCCATCCTGCACTACGACGGCACGCCGATCACTGCCCGCTTCATCGTGGACCAGATCTCACAGCATGCCGCGGCACGCACCGTCGTGCCCCTCAAGAAAGTAGTGTCATGACCTATATCACGAAGCCGAAGCTTCACCACCCGACTCTGGCCCGAAACAACGTCGGGTACACCCGTCGCGACTACGAGGGCAAGATCTCGACGCTGTGCGCCGGTTGCGGCCACGATTCCATATCGGCGGCGATCATCCAGGCGTGCTGGGAGCTCGATATCGAGCCCCATCGCGTGGCCAAGCTCTCGGGCATCGGCTGCTCCTCGAAGACGCCGGATTATTTTCTCGGCAATTCACACGGTTTCAACAGCGTGCATGGCCGCATGCCCTCGGTGACGACCGGCGCGAATCTCGCCAACCGCAACCTCGTCTACATGGGCGTCTCGGGCGACGGCGACTCGGCTTCGATCGGCATCGGCCAGTTTGCGCACTGCATGCGTCGCGGCGTGAACATGGTCTACATTGTCGAGAACAACGGCGTTTACGGCCTCACCAAGGGCCAGTTCTCCGCGACCGCGGACAAGGGCTCGAAATCCAAGCGGGGCGTCGCGAACAGCGACGAGCCGCTCGATCTGATCGGCATGGCGCTGCTGCTCGGCGCAACCTACGTCGCGCGCAGCTTCTCGGGCGACAAGAAGCAGCTCGTCCCCCTCATCAAGGGCGCGATCGAGCACAAGGGCGCCGCTTTCATCGACGTGATCTCGCCGTGCGTCGCTTTCAACAACCACGCGGGCTCGACCAAGAGCTACGAATACGTGCGCCAGCACAACGAGGCGGTCAACCGGCTAGACTTCATCGAGGGACGCGAGGAGATCACGGCGGACTACGCGGCCGGCGAGGTGGTGACCGTTGCACAGCATGACGGCTCGGTCCTGCGGCTGCGCAAGCTCGCGGCCGACTACGATCCGACCGACCGGGTCCGGGTGATGAACTATCTGATGGAGCACGCCGAGAAAGGCGAAGTCGTGACCGGGCTGCTCTACGTGAGGCCCGATTCCTCGGACCTGCATCAAAGTCTCAACACCGTGGACACCCCCCTCAACCAGCTGGCGGAACGCGAGCTGTGCCCGGGAAGCGTCGCGCTCGAGCGCATCAACGCGTCGTTGCGGTAACCAGCGGCGCCCCGGCTATTTCATCTTGATCGCCAGTCCGTAGCAGTAATATCCGCCGCCCCACCCCGTGCTGTCGTTCACGCAGTGAAGATGGGTGACGCCGTCGGCGCCCAGGGCTGCGGCGCGAGCAGTGAGCGCGGTGATCGCCGCTGACGGTTCGTCGTGCTCCGGGATCCAGAATGACGCGCGCCAGGTCCCGGTCCAGAGCCTTTCAATGACCGAGTAGCGATCGAGCGTGAGCTCGCCCGCGTCGTACACGCGAACGGTCGGCGCGCTCGGGCCATCCTGAGCGTGCGCGGCCCCCACGGCGAGTATTCCCAAAGTCATCAGACAGGCAAGCGAAATCCGCATATTCATTGCTCCCAGTGCGTCATTCGATTATAAGCCCGCCAAAAGAAATGGCCGCCGGAGTGCGGCGGCCATTGCATCGGTCGGCGAAGGCTCAGAGGTTGTAGCCCGTTTCGTTGTGAAGCACCGTGTCGAGGCCCTCGGTCTCCTCTTCGGCCGCCACGCGCAGCCCCGTCATTGCGTCGGTGGCCTTGAGGAGGATCCAGGTCACGACGGCGCACCACGCGCCCACGGCCAGGACGCCGATTACCTGCACCAGGACCTGATCGCCCATGGTGACCTTGTCCGGGTAACCCGCGCCCCCGAAGGTCCCCGCCACGAAAATGCCCGTCATGATCGTGCCGATGATCCCGCCGACGCCGTGGACCGGGAACACGTCAAGCGAATCATCAATGCGCCAGACGCGCTTCACCAGGTTGGTGGCAAAGAAGCACACTACGCCGGCGGTGGCGCCGATCGCCAGCGCGCCGATGGGTCCCACGAAGCCCGATGCCGGGGTGATGGTGCCGAGTCCCGCGACGACACCGGTTACCGCGCCGAGAACGGACGGCTTGCCATACTTCACCCACTCGCACACCATCCACGCGAACGCGCCTGTCGCCGCCCCGATCTGCGTGACCAGCATCGCCATGCCGGCCGCGCCGTCGGCAGCGATCGCGCTGCCGGCATTGAAGCCAAACCAGCCCACCCAGAGCATGCAGGCCCCGATCACCGTCATGGTGAGGTTGTGCGGAGGCATGGGCGTGTCGGGAAACCCCCTGCGCTTGCCTAGCACCACCGCGCATACCAGGGCCGCCAGCCCGGCGTTCAAGTGCACGACCGTGCCCCCGGCAAAATCCATCAGGCCCATTTTCTGGAGCCAGCCGTCGCCCCAGACCCAGTGCGCCACCGGGCAGTACACCAGCAGCAGCCACGCGATGCTGAAAATCAGCATCCCGGAAAATTTCACCCGCTCGGCATAGGCGCCGACGACGAGTGCCGGCGTAATGATGGCGAAGGTCAGCTGGTACATGGCGAACACCGTTTCCGGGATGCTGCCCTTCACGGTCTTCACGTCGATCCCGGCCAGCAGAGACTTTCCGAACCCGCCGTACCAGGCATTGAGCGCGCCCGCATCGCCAAACACCAGGCTGTACCCGACGATGACCCATACGATCGTCACGACGCAACTGATCGAGAAGCACTGCATGAGCACCGAAAGGACGTTCTTGGTTCGCACCAGGCCGCCGTAAAAAAGAGCCAGCCCCGGCAGCGTCATGAACAGCACGAGCGCCGAGGACGTCAGCATCCACGCCGTATTGCCGCTGTCCAGTTTCGGAGGTTCGGCTGCGAAAGCAGCGGACACGGGCAACAGGGAGAGCAAGGACAGCAGGAGAGTGCTGCGAAACGTTCTTGTGGATAGATAACGGGTGCCGTTGCAGTTGTTGCGTGCATCCATCGAGCCTCTCCCCTTTTGGTGATTTATCCTTTTTCACTAAGCAAAATACATTCCTTACCCTTATGTCATTGAAATAACTCAGTTCACGTATTTCGGTCGCCTGAGTTTGCACCTTATCCGTGCATGAAGCCATTTTCGTGCACCGTAAAGGTGCAGCTCATCCAGAAAAGCGGACGACGCCTCCAAAATCATTCCGCGCCGATCGAGATTTCGTAAGCCATTGATAGATTTAGGTGCAGAAGATATATTCGACTCGAACTTCAGGAGTACAACGGAATGGCCACGGCCAAACCTGCCTCAGCACCGTCCACCCACCGTCTCGAGCTGTCGCAGGTGCTGGCCGATATGGCCGCCGATGGCCTGATCTCCAAGGAAGCCGCCGACCAGCTCGTCAGCAATCGCCGCTTCGCCCGGGGCGAAACCCACCCACTGGTCGTGATTGCGGATCAGAAATGGAAGGATCCGCGAAATCCGAAGAAGCTGCTGCACATCGAGGCGCTCGCCCAATGGCTGGCCGATAAGGCGGGGCTGCCCTATCTCCACATCGATCCGTTCAAGATCGACTTCGCGGCGGTGACGAAGACGATGTCGAGCGCATACGCCGAGCGCTATCGCATCCTGCCCGTGGCCATCAATACCCGGGAAGTCACCATCGCGGTATCCGATCCTTACGCGCGCGAATGGGAGGAACAGATCAAGCATGTGCTGCGGCTCGAGATCAAGCGCGTCGTCGCCAATCCCGTCGATATCCAGAGCTACCTGGTCGAGTTCTACAACCTGGCCAAGTCGGTCAAGGGCGCCTCGGAGAAGGACAAGGGCTCGGTCGGCGACATCGCCAACTTCGAGCAGCTGGTCCAGCTCGGGCGCAGCGGCAAGCTCGACGCGAACGACCAGCATGTCGTGCACATCTGCGATTGGTTGTTCAACTATGCGTTCGAGGAGCGGGCGAGCGACATCCACCTCGAGCCCCGCCGCGAGGTCGGCAACGTTCGCTTCCGCATCGACGGCCAGCTGCATCAGGTGTACCAGATCCCCACGCCGGTAATGGCGGCGATGACCAGCCGCATCAAGGTGCTCGGCCGCATGGATCTCGTGGAGAAGCGCCGGCCGCAGGACGGGCGGCTGAAGACCGTGACGCCGGACGGGGGGGAGGTGGAGCTGCGCCTTTCCACGATGCCGACCGCTTTCGGGGAAAAGATGGTCATGCGGGTCTTCAATCCGGACAACCTCGTGAAAGGCTACAAGGAACTCGGGTTCCCGGAAGAGGACGAGCGCAAGTGGCACCAGATGACCGGTCAGCCGCACGGCATCATCCTGGTGACCGGCCCCACCGGCTCCGGCAAGACGACCACGCTCTACTCCACGCTCAAGCAGCTCGCCGTTCCCGAGGTCAACGTCTGCACGGTCGAGGACCCCATCGAAATGGTGGAGCCCTCGTTCAACCAGATGCAGGTCCAATCCGCGATCGGCGTGGACTTCGCCAGCGGCATCCGCACGCTGATGCGGCAGGACCCGGACATCATCATGGTCGGCGAGATCCGGGACCTCGAGACCGCCGAGATGGCGATCCAGGCCGCGTTGACCGGACACCTGGTCCTCTCGACGCTGCATACCAACGACGCGCCCTCGGCGATTACCCGGCTGCTCGACCTGAAGGTCCCCGCCTACCTGCTGCAATCCTCGCTGCTCGGGGTCATGGCGCAGCGGCTGCTGCGCACGCTTTGCCCGCATTGCAAGGAAGCGCACGAGCTCGACGACTCGGCTTGGGAACACCTGACCTACCCCTGGAAGGCCCCGAAGCCGAAAGGCAATACGTATATCGCCAAAGGCTGCCTCGAATGCCGCATGACGGGATACATGGGGCGGGTCGGCATCTACGAAACCATGATGATGACGCCGGAGCTGCGCAAGTCGGTCACCGACGAGGCCGACTTGGCGACGCTGCAGGACAAGGCCTACAAGGAAGGCATGAAGCCGCTGCGCATCAGCGGCGCCCTCAAGGTGGCGGCCGGCCTCACCACCATCGACGAAGTCCTGCAAAATGCCCCGCCCCCCGCGGGTGACCGGCGACAGCAGCCCCGGTAAGCCTGCTGCCGTTCACCGTTCACCATCCACCGTTCACTGTTCACTGTTCACTGTTCACTGTCCCCTGAAAGGCTCATCGTCATGGCCCAGGCGCCGTACGTGCCGCGCGCGCAGGAAAGCCGCAACAAGGCCGTCATCGAACGCTACTTCGGCGAAGTGCTGGACCAGAAACGCATTGACCTGATGCCCGAGCTGATGGCACGCGACGTGGTGCTCCACCGCCCGGGCTTCGACGTGATCGGCGTGGATGCCGCAATGCAGCGTCTGCGCGCCGTTCTGCAGGATTACATCGCATTCGAGTCGGAGCTGTCCGGACTCATGGCCGAGGGTGACATGGTGGCGACGCGCGTCCGCCACCGCGTAAGGGCGCGCCCTCACACGTTCCGCAGCCGCGTCGGCGAAGTGCGCGTGCCGGCGGAACGCGATCTGGAGTGGTCCGCGATCGTGCAGTTCCGGCTGCGCGATGGCAAAATCGCGGAAGAATGGGTCATGCGCGACGAGCTCGCCATGCTCGCGCAGTTGGGAAGAATAACGGTCGGCCAGTGACCGAATACGAGGAGAAGCCGCTTGAAAGCAATCCGCTGCCTGAACAGTCTCGCCGTCGCGTGTGCGCTGGCGGGGATGACCGGCTTCGTACACGGCGCGCAGAATTTTCCCGCCAAGCCGATCCGCCTGGTGGCGGCGTTCGCGCCCGGCGGCAGCGTGGACCTGGTCGCGCGCCTGCTCGCACAGAAGCTTGCCGAGGACTGGGGGCAGCAGGTCGTGGTGGACAATCGCCCGGGCGCCGGCGGCAACGTCAGCGCGGACATCGTCAAGCACGCCGCGAACGATGGCTACACGCTGTATATCTGCAGCGCGTCGCTGGTGGTCAATCCAAGTCTTTACGCGAAGGCGCCGTACGATCCGGTAAAGGATTTTTCGCCGATCTCCCTGCTGGCGCTTGTCCAGAACGTGCTCGTGGCCAATCCGAAGCTGCCTGCCGGCTCGGTAAAGGAGCTGATCGCGCTGGCCAAGGCGAAACCCGGCCAGATCCATTACGCGTCCACCGGAAGCGGCACCTCCGGGCACCTGATCATGGAATTGTTCAAGTCGATGGCCGGGGTCGATCTCGTGCACGTGCCGTACAAGGTCATCGGCCAGGCCCAGGCCGATCTCATCAGCGGCCAGGTGTCGCTCTGGTTCCCGACTGCGCCGGGGGCACTGCCCCATATCAAGGCCGGACGCATGCGTTTGCTGGCCGTCGCCGGCGGACAACGCTCCCCCGCGCTGCCGGATGTGCCGACGATCTCCGAATCAGGTGTGCCGGGCTTCGATGCGTCGACCTGGTAC
>Ga0247830_10001370_pt1 | contig 10110 bp, 6 predicted proteins | sample 12C_Control_Day5_FD_207766 | JGI IMG/M metagenome (GOLD analysis project Ga0247830, IMG submission 207766) | Soil microbial communities from agricultural site in Penn Yan, New York, United States - 12C_Control_Day5 | ecosystem: Environmental > Terrestrial > Soil > Agricultural land | place: USA...
AGAAGCTGCGCACCCTCCTACTCTCGGCGCACCATGTCGGCAAAAATCTGCTGCTCGGGTGGCTGCCCGCCGCAGCGCGCGAGCTGAAAGGCTCCGAATGAGAATGCTGAACCCGGACCCGCCCAAGTCGGAGAGCATCAAGCACTACTGGTCAGAACGCGCGCGCGCCACGGACCCGTGCTCCCTTCAGGCGACGACCTACGACGTGTTCCTGCGCGAGCACGAGATCGCCACGTTGAAGCATCGCATCGCCGGCCTGTCGCTGCCCCCGGGCGCGACGGTCCTCGACGTGGGCTGTGGCGACGGTCACGCGACGGTCAGCCTGGCCGCCGAGTTCCCGGCGCTGCGGTTCCTCGGCCTCGACTGGAGCGAAGAAATGCTGGTGCGCGCAGCGCAGGCGGTGGCCGCCCGGCCGGCATTGCGCGACACGCTCTCCTTTCGCGTCGGCGACATGCGGGACCTGGACTCGAGCCTGCACGCCGAGCGCTTCGACGTCTGCCTGTCGATGCGCAGCCTGATCAACCTCACCACCTCGGAGGAGCAGTACGCCACCATCGCGCAGATCGCGGACCACCTGGTTGCCGGCGGGCGTTATTTCTGCGTCGAGAACTTCCTCCAGGGCCAGCGCAACTTCAACCGCCTGCGCCTCGCCATGGGCCTGCCGGAGATTCCGATCCGATGGCACAACCACTTTTTCGACGAGGAGAGATTCGTCGCGGAAGCAGGGCGGTTCTTCGACAGCATCGAGTTCGACAGCTTCCTCAGCTCATACTATCTCGCGACGCGTGTCATCTATTCCGCAGGCTGCCAGCTCGCCGGCGAGGAGCCGGACTACTTCCACCCCATCCATAGGGTTGCCGCGCGGCTCCCGCCGATAGGCGATTTCTGCCCGATCAAGCTCGTCACCTTGCGACGCAAGCCCTAGGGAGAGAAACCATGCGCGTTCTAATTACAGGGCACCGCGGCTACATCGGCACGGTAATGGTGCCGATGCTCCTCGACGCCGGACATGAGGTCGTCGGCCTCGACAGCGACCTGTTCCGCGGATGCGACTTCAGCCCGGGCATTCGTTCCGTGCCCGAGCTGCGCATGGACGTGCGCGATGTCGAGGTAGCTCATCTGCGCGGTTTCGATGCGATCGTCCACCTCGCGGCGCTTTCCAACGACGCGCTGAGCAACCTTAACCCCACGGTCACTGACGAGATCAACCATGCGGCCTCGGTGCGCCTTGCGCGGTTCGCGAAGGAGGCGGGGGTTCCGCGGTTTCTCTTCGCCTCCTCCTGCGCCATATACGGCAAGGCAGGCGATGCCCTCGTCGACGAAACGGCCGCGGCGGCGCCGGTCACGCCCTACAACATCTCGAAGGTCCGCGTCGAAAGGGACGTGGACAAGCTGGCGGACGAAGCCTTCAGCCCGACCTTTCTGCGCAACGCCACGGCGTATGGCGTGTCGCCCCGCCTCAACTGCGAGCTGGTGCTGAACAACCTGGTGGCCTGGGCATGCACGAAGGGCCGGGTGTTCATCAAGAGCGACGGCTCCCCATTCCGCCCGATCGTCCATATCGAGGACATTTCGCGCGCATTCCTGGCGGTGCTGGAGGCGCCGCGTTCGCTGGTCCACAAGCAGGCTTTCAACGTAGGACGGAACGAAGAAAACTTCAGCATCCGCGAGCTGGCCAACATCGTGCACGAGGTTGTCGGTGCGCAGGTGGAGTACGCCAAGGACGGGCGTCCCGACGCGCGCTCGTATCGCGTGGATTTCGGCAAGATGGCGCGGCTGCTTCCCAGGTTCAAGCCTCAATGGGACGTTCGGCGCGGCGTCGAGCACATCCGGGCCGCTTACCGCTCGGCGCGGCTTTCTTTCGACGATTTCGAGGGACCGCGATTCAACCGCGTCGCAAAGCTCAAGCAACTGCTCGCTGCCGGCGACCTGGACCCGGCGCTACGCTGGGTGCGCAGTTAGAGGGAAGGTTTGAAAAAGTCGTCCCCGCGCAGTAACGTCACCCGCGAATGACTTAGGGAAGGCCTAAAGAACTCCCCCGAAGGCGGGGGCCTATTTTTTTCGGAGATTCCGCAGTCGGGGGCGGAAACCAGTTTTCTGCTGTTGAAGAACATGGGTTCCCGCGTTCGCGGGAACGACGGTACGCCGCTTTTTCAGAGTTTCCTAGCCACTCGGGGCGCACACGAAAGCAGGGGGGCCGGCTTCCGGCCCCCCTGCGGATTACTACCCTGCGCGGACTACTACTTCTGCCAGACGCGGATGTGCTTCACCACGAGCTGGGCAGGCAGCGCCGAGGCCACCGGCGCTCCGGGCCAGTCTCCGCCGACCGCGAGGTTGAGCAGCACGTGCGCCGGTCCGCCATCGGATCCACTGTTGTGTATCCAGGTGTACGGGCGCTCGACCACCAGCTTGCCATCGACGAAATGCCGCACGCGGTCGGATGTCCATTCCACCGCGAAAGTGTGGAAGCCGTCCTTGTAGTCGAACCCCGGCCGGTACGAGCCCCACTGGTCGAGCAGCGAGTAAGTCGCCGATTTGGTACCGGCGCCGTGCACGAAGTGGAAGCTGTTCGTAGTGTTGTCGCGGCCGTTGTTGACTATCTCCACGACGTCGATTTCCGGCGGCCACCCCTGGTCCTGCGGGTTTAGCCAGAATGCCGGCCACAAGCCCTGGCCCGGCGGCACCTTCATGCTTACCTCGAAGTAGCCGTACTTGCCGTACCACCTGGAGCGCAGCATGCCGCTGTCAATGTTCCCCGAGACAAACGGCTGGCCGCTGCGCAAGAACGCCCGCAGCGCAAGGCCTTCGGCCGTGAAGACGTGGTTGCCGTTGTTGAAGTCGCGGTAACGTTCCCACTCCTTGCCCAGGAAATTCAGCGTGCCGTTGCTGTAGATGTAGAACGGATAGAACTCGGACTGCAGCGCCGCGATCGAGCGGATGCCGCTGACGAAGTCCCAGTTCTTCACCAGGCGGTAGCCCTGGCCCGCGATCGGCGCCGGCTCGGCCGGATTCGTCGGCGTGGGCGTCGGGTCGGGGGTCGGCGTCGGCGTGGGCGTCGGCGTCGGCGTCGGGTTCGCTGTCCCGGAAGCCAGCACGCTGATCGTGTTCACGTCGAAGTACTGCTGGTCCGACACGAGCTTCAGGATGCGCTTGCCCGCCTTCAGCGGCACGCCGGTCTTGCCGACCCACTGGAACCGGTCCCAGCCGCCGGTCGAGGGCACCGTCACCCTGCCGGTGACGTTGGCGCCGTCGATTTCGACATGGAATGCGGCCCCGGCGACGGCATAGTTCGCCGCCTTGATCGAGATGTCGTAGTTGCCGTCGGCGGGGACGTTCAGCGTGTACGCCAGCCATTCGCCGGTGGCGAACCACTGAACCACACCGTTACCGCCTGCCGGATCCCGATTGGCGACGATGTCGACGCCCTCGGACGTGCGGTAATAGCCGCCCTCGTTGGCCGCGGTCCCGTCGTGATACGCGATGCCCTGACCGCCTCTGTCGAAGTCCTCCGCCTCGAAGGCCTTCGGCACGGCGATCGGCGTGCCGGTGTACGGCGTTCCGGCGTACGACGGGCTCGCGGCGCTCGCCGCGATGCGGACCTGGTTGACGTCGAAGTACTGCTGGTCCGACACGAGCTTCAGGATGCGCTTGCCCGCCTTCAGCGGCACGCCGGTCTTGCCGACCCACTGGAAGTTGTCCCAGCCGCCAGTCGAGGGCACCGTCACCTTGCCGGTGACGTCGACTCCGTCGATCTCGGCGCGGAAGCCCGCGCCCGTGTTGCCGAAATTCGACGCCCGGAGCGAGATGTCGTAATTGCCATCGGCCGGCACGTTGAGGGTGTAGGCCATCCATTCGCCCGTGGCGAACCACTGGACCACGTAGCCGCCGCCCGCCGAGTCCCTGGACGGAATGATGTCGACGCCTTCGCCGCCGCGGTAATACCAGCCGCCCTGGTTGGCGACGGTGACATCGTGATACGCGATGCCTTGGCCGCCTTTGTCGAAATTCTCCGCCTCGAGGGTCGCCGGCACCGCGATGGGCGTACCGGTGTAGGGCGTGCCGGCGTAGGACCGGGTAGTGCCCGAGGCGAGCACGCTGACCGTGTTCAAGTCGAAGAACTGCTGGTCCGCCACGATTTTCAGCACGCGCTTGCCGGCCTTGAGCGGCACGCCGGTCTTGCCGAACCACTCGAACCTGTCCCAACCGCCGGTCGAGGGCACCGTCACCTTGCCGGTGACGTCGACTCCGTCGATCTCGGCGCGGAAGCCCGCGCCCGTGTTGCCGAAATTCGACGCCCGGAGCGAGATGTCGTAATTGCCGTCGGTCGGCACGTTGAGGGTGTAGGCCATCCATTCGCCCGTGGCGAACCACTGGACCACGTAGCCGCCGCCCGCCGGATCCCTCGACGGGATGATGTCGACGCCTTCGGAGGCGCGGTAATGCGAGCCGCCTTCGTTGGCCGCGCTGACATCGTGATAGGCGACGCCTTGGCCGCCTTTGTCGAAGTTCTCCGCCTCGAAGCTCGCCGGCACCGTGATCGGCGTGCCGGTGTAGGGGGTGCCCGAAGCCGACGGCGTGGCTGAGCCGCTCGCGAGGATGCGCACCTGGTTGACGTCGAAGTACTGCTGGTCGCTGACGAGCTTCAGCACATGCGTGCCGGCCTTGAGCGATACGCCGGCCTTGCCGACCCACTGGAACCGGTTCCAGCTATCCGTCGAGGGCACGGTGACCTTGCCGGTCAAGTTCACGTTGTCGATCTCGACGTGAAACCCGGCCCCCGCGTTGGCATAGTTGGCCGCCTTGATGGCGATGTCATAGTTGCCGTCGGCCGGTACGTTGATCGTGTAGGTCAGCCATTCGCCGGTCGCGAACCACTGGACGACGCCGCCGCCGCCCTCGGGATCGGTGTTGGCGATGATGTCCACGCTTTCGGAAGTACGGTAATAGCCGCCGGCATTGCCCGGGGTGAGCTCGTGGTAGCCGACGCCCTCGCCGCCTTTGTCGAAGTTTTCGGCCTCGAACGTGGCCGGCACGGAGATGGGCGTCCCGGAATACGGCGCTGCGATGCCGTTGAAAGATGCCGCGCAAGCCAGGCCTAAAGACAAGCAGGCAACTGCGCGGCGGAGGTTAGGGAATCGCTGGGGTGAGCGCTCTGTGGTGTAGTGCGACACGGTGCTCCTTGTAGTTGGTTATGTGAAGCCATAACCGAGGAGCACGACGCGTGCCATCGCGAAAAGTGGCTCCGAGTCAGCTACATATCACTTTGACGGTAGTAGAAAACGTCACGCGGTGTAGGGCACGAACGACAACCGAAGCGGCCATACGCACAAGTCCTTGTAGGGGTTCGGCAAATTTTGTCGGTGGCGCGCGACGTAGCACTCCGCCGCGCGCCCTTATCGGGCTGCGGCTCGCCGTATCCCGGGACCGGACACGACCTTGAGCCACGCGAGAAGCCTGCGCAGCGCATGCGGGCGCGCTACGGCGGCGAAGCGCCAGAGGATCAGCCTGCTCGCCAGCCCTTGCGGCGACAGCGCGACTGTCCAGGCCCAGGCGAGAAGCAGCAGCCGCGCCCTAAGCGACAGGCCCTGCGGTACGAAGCAGGCGGCGGCGAAGTGCCGCAGCACACGCATCAGGGTATCGCCTTCGATCTCGTGCTCGGCTGGCGCCAGCTTCAGCGACGCCATGCGATACGGAAGGTATTCGAGGCTGCGATCGAGCGCACCGTCCGAGAATTCGAGGCCGGCGCCGGCGGCTATGGTTCGTGCGTACGCGTGCTGCTGGCGCACGCGCACCATCTGCTCATGAAAGCGGGGAATGTCCAGCCCGGAAAGCGCCACCTGGTTCCTGCCGTGCACCCGGTAGGACACCAGCGGCCTCGGGATCGTCACCACGTCGCCGAGCAGGGGCGCAGCCGCGATGGAATACGTGTCGCTCGCCTTGCCGCACACTTGCACTTTGCTTACGCGCGGCGTCCATGCCGTGCTCGCCTCGCGCAGCAGCGAAGGCGCAAGCACGTCGTCCGAGTCGAGGAAAATGACGATGTCGCCGCGCGAGCGGGAAAACCCCTGGTTGCAGGCGGCCAGCTGCCCGGCGTTCTCTTGCAGGATGGCCGAGATGCGCGAGCCGAAGCTCTCGATGACTGCGCGGGAATGGTCGGTGGACCCGTCGTCCACAACTATCACCTCCACAGCCGGCCAATCGAGGTTCAGGGCGCTCTGGATCGCCTGGCCGACATAGTCCCCATAGTTGTAATTGGGGATGATCACCGAGACGCCGAGCGGCAGCGTCATGGCCGATCTTGCTCCGGTCACGTCGCCGCCGGCTGTACGCGCCGGAATGCGGAGTGGATGAATCGGATCAGGTCTACCAGCAGCGCGCGCTCGAGGAGCGCCACCCAGCCGAAATAGACGGCGGCGCCGACCGGCACGAGGACCGCGAGCGCTGCCAGGGCGCCCAGCTCGTGTGTCAGAAACTGCCGGCAGGCGGAAACCGCGGCAAACATCGCGAGCGCGGCGACCAGCGGTACGCGCGCGCCGCTGAGCAGCTCCCTAAGCGCCATGCGCGTCGCGCGGCGGAACATCCATACCTGTATGGCGCTGCCAAACGCTTCGCGGGCGAGCCAGATGCCTGTGGCCCAGCCCACGGAGGGCACGCCGGTGAGCGCGATGGCGGTCACCACGAAGCCGAGCTCGCCGACCTGGCAGAGCATGAGGTCCCGCGGCCGGCCGAGCGCCTTCAGCACGGAGGACACCGGTATACGCACCGCGCCGGTGAGCACGAGGAGCGAGAGCAGCGTCACATACGGCGACAGCTCGAGCCATTGCGCCCCGAAGAGGAAAACCACGACTTCGGGCGCGGTAGCCCCAAGCAGGATGAAGCCGAAATACGACACCAGGCACATCAGGGCCAAGGCGCCATGGAACGCCCGCCGGAAGCGGCGCTCGTCGGCCTGCAAGGAGGACAGCAAGGGCAGCGTGATCTGGGATACGGCACTGGCGGCGATCGACCACAAAGTATCGACCGCGCGAAAGGCGAGGTTGAGAAGCCCGGCACCGTACGCCCCGAGCATTACCCCGGACACCACGGTAAACAGGCGCTTGACGGTAAAGAGCAGCATGAGGTCGGACACGCAGGCGAGGCCAAAGCCGATCAGCTCGCGAAACTCCCGCGCACCGAAGCGCAAGCGCGGGAGGTCGCCACAGCGCGCCCACAGCACCAGGGAGCTGAGCAGCACGAACAGCACCTGCTGGGCCACCAGCGCCCAGATTCCGAATCCGAGCACCACCAGCGCGATGCCCGCCGCCGCGCCGCCGGTCCGCCCGACCAGAGAGCTCACGGCGAGCGTCCGGAAATCGAGCTCGCGCCGCCGGCGCGCCACGACGCTCGCGTTCGCCGCAGTGAGCGGAAGCGACACCGACAGCCACATCAGCACCGGCCCGGCGTCCGGAACTTCCGCCCAGCGGGCGACCGCCCGCGCGCTGCCCCAGCAAAGCGCCACTATCACCGCGCTCAGCGCGAGCGTCACGGTAAACGCGGTGTCGTAGTGCAGCTCGCGAAGGTCGCGCCGCTGCACGAGCGCGTCGTGAAACAGCATGCCGACCAGCACGGTCATCAGCTCGATCACCGACAGCGCGATCGAGAACAAGCCGAACTCCGAGGCGGAAAGGAAGCGCGCATACACTACGAGCGAGGAGAAGGAAATGAGCGCCAGGCCGCCGTACTCGACTACGCTCCATTTGACGGAGCTCGCGGCGGAGGAACGCGTCGCTTGCATAGGACGGCTCAAGGCGTTCGCGGGCCGCTGGCCGCCTGCGCTTGCGGCCACATCGCGCACAGCATGTACGCGAGCAGCACCCATTCCGCCCCGAGCAGGTAAGGTTGCGTGAGCCACTGCACGGCGAGACCGGCGCGGATCCGGCTGGGCACCGATGGCCGACCGAGGGCAGCGAGCGCCAGCATGCCGAACGCCAATGTGCCGAGCAGCCCGTACTCGAACGGAACTTTTGCGAAGGTGGTTTCGCACGTGTCGTACATCTTGTGCAGCGTGCCCGGACCGTGCCCCAGGAGGCTGGTCCACGGGTTGGCATCGAAATCCTGCACCGTCACCACGGCCGGGTGGATGAACCGGCAATAGGCGCTAGAGGTGTCCGCGCTCAATTCGCCGACCCGGCCCACGGTGTAGCTGAGCTGGAGCGCGTCGCCGAAGAGGTAGAAAAGGAGCGCCGCGGCCGCGCCCACGGCAGCGAATCGGAGCAGCGAGTGCCGGCCGAGCGGAAAGAGCAGCGCGACCGCCAGGACGAGCAGCCCGGAACCGGAGTAGGACAGCAGAAGGGCCAGCCCCAGTACCGCCATCACCCACCTGCGCCTCGCCAGGCAGAGCTCGCAGAGCAGCGCGAAGCCCATGTGCAGCGACAGGAACGACGGCTCGCGCAGAAAGAAGCCATTCGACTTGTACCACTCGCCGACCAGGTGTACGCCTTTCCACACTTCGAAGCCCCGAATGGGCGCTGGTATCAGCGGCGTGTAGTCGAACAACCACGCAGGACGGTAGACGAACTGCGCCAGGAACTGGGCAATGCCGGCGGCCGCGATGAAGAGCGCGAAGCCGACGTACAGGTTCACGACCCAGGGCCACAGCGACGTGCCGACGGCGTCTTTGCGCAGGGAGAACACGAACGGCAGGTACAGCGTGAGCATGAGTAGCCACGAGCCTGCGGAAACGTGCTGGCCCACCCCGAAATTCGCGTTTACCAGGTAGCTCAGCGCCCCTATGGCGGCGACGACGGCGTAGCTGACCGACCCGCGGGCGTTGAGCTCGGCCGCGCCGGTGAGCAGCACGACGGCGAGCAGCCCGTACATCGCGAGCATCGCGGGATGTGCGGTATAGAGCTCGCCCCAGCGCAATCCGAACCGGTCCAGCACCGTGAGGGCGAGCAACGCGACCACGGCGGCCATCTTCAGGGGGCGCTCGGCCGTGAGGCGATTCCCGGAGCGGCTGTCTTCGACGCCCGGCCACTGCACCGGCGCCTGCCAGGCAGGCCGCAGATGCGCAGCGCTCAACGCTGCCAAGCCTTTCGCGCTCGCCCGGCGAGCCGCGAGTCGAAGTCCGTCATCGCCCGCTCGTAGAGCGCGCGGGTGGCATGCGCGATGTCGGACCATGGATGCACCGTGCCGGCCCTGCCGCTCGGACGCGTCTCGATGGCGTGCTGCAGCGCCCGGCCGAGCGCCGGCACGTCTTCCGGCGGAACGAGGGCGCCTCGCCCTGCGCCGCTGATGTCGTCCTCGGCGAAGATGCCGACGCGGCTGGCAATGAGCCACTTGCCCAGCGAATTGACGAGGTAGTAGACGCCGCTCGCATCGATCTGGCGGTACGGGAACACGAAGGCATCGGCCTCGGCGAAAAGCGCAGCCATCTGCTCTTCGGACAAGCGCGCAAGCCGCAGCTCGAACTGCTCGGAGACGCCGAGGGCGAGGATGCGCGCGATGAGCGGCGCCATGTCCATGCGCGGCCGGCCGGCGACCACCACGCGCAGTTGGCGCCGGCAAGGAGCTGGCAGCGCGCCGACCGCCTCGATGAGAAGGTCCAGGCCCTTGTAGGGCTTGAGCTCGCCGAACAGCACCGCGGTCCAGCGAGGATCGCGCGCGGTCGCGGCAGCGGCGAAAAGCGGCAGGCCGAGGGGCCCGTGCGGAATCACGGAAACGCGGGCGTCCGGCAGGCCGCGCCGCACCAGCCTTTGCCGGCCCGATCGCGTATGCACGATCACCTGATGCGCCAGCTTCATGGACCGGTCGTGTGCGAGCTGCTGCGGCCAGGCGAGCTTCTGGCCGTTGTATGCGACCGTGTCGTGCACCGTCAAGACGACCGGGCACCACCGCCGGATGAGCGCCATGGCGACGAGGTCGACCGGCGGCAGCACCAGCCACAGGACGTGCACCACGTCGGGCCTCTCGCGGCGCACCTTGCCGATGAGCCTCAGGGTGCCGGCAATATGCGCGCATCCCTTCAGCAGCAGCCTCAGCGGCGGCGGCAATCCGTCCGCCCGATCGGTGCGCCGGTAGAAGAACGCGTCGGTGCAATCGGCTGGAATATCCTGGCGCTCGCCCGCCCGC
>Ga0247830_10001374_pt1 | contig 10094 bp, 14 predicted proteins | sample 12C_Control_Day5_FD_207766 | JGI IMG/M metagenome (GOLD analysis project Ga0247830, IMG submission 207766) | Soil microbial communities from agricultural site in Penn Yan, New York, United States - 12C_Control_Day5 | ecosystem: Environmental > Terrestrial > Soil > Agricultural land | place...
GTACAGAGCAAGGAGCCGCCTCGAGGGGATCTACGAGCGGGTGACGGGGACGGAGGCGGAGGCGCGGGCCGCGTGAGGCGGCTCCTTGCTCTGTACGAGAACCCCTGGGCGCGGGGGTTGCTGGTGCTCGCCTCGCTCGTCGTCGCGGTCCTCGCGATCTGGTGGCGCGGCCCGGAGTGGAACACGGTCTACCACGCCTTCGACTTCGTCAGCTGGCGCTGGGTCGTCGTCGGCGTCTTCCTCAACCTCCTCTCCGTGCTCGTCCGCGTCATGTCGTGGAACCTGACGATCCGGCAGGCCCTCCCCGAGCCGCTGCCCCGGTTCCGCCAGGTGTTCTCCGCGTTCGGCGTCGGCCTCCTCGGGAACGCGGTTCTGCCGGCCCGCGCCGGCGAGCTCGCGCGCGTCGCGGTCCTGCGCCGGCACCTGCCGTATCGGCAGCCCGGCACGAGCGCGACGCTCCTCGGCACCGTCTTCGCGCACCGCCTCTTCGACCTCTTCCCGATCGCGCTGCTCGTCGCGTACGTCCTCGCGACCGCGAAGATCCCCCACTGGGCGGTGACGGGGATCGTGGTCGTCGGGCTCGTCGGGCTCGCCCTCTTCACGGTCGGCGTGATCTCGGCGCGCCAGGAACGGGCGCGGGTGCACGTCGACGGCCTCGGTACCGTCCGGCGGCTGCTGACGATGGCGCGGCAGGGGCTCGTGGTGCTGCGCACCCCGGGCGCCGCCGTCGCGGCGGGCTTCTTCCAGCTGCTCGGCTGGGTGTTCCAGCTGCTCGCAGTGTGGGCCGTCACGGCGGCGTTCGACATGGGCGTGCCGCTCCCGGCGGCTGCGCTCGTGCTCCTGCTGATGAACGTGGCGACGATCTTCCCGCTGTGGCCCGGCAACGTCGGGCTCCTCCAGGCCGCGGTCGCGCTTCCGCTCGTCTCGTACGGCGTCGACTACGGCACCGGGTTCGCGTTCGGGCTAGTGCTGCAGGCAGTCGAGATGTCGGTCGGCGTCGGGGTCGGGCTCGTGATGCTCGCACGGGAAGGGCTCTCGTTCGCCTCGCTCCGGCGGATGGAGGAGCAGGAGGAGACGTCGGCCGAGGACGTGCTCGAGGAGCTCGAAGATCCGGGGCTCGAGGAGCGCGAGGAGGAGTTCGTCACACCGACGCGGAGCCTCGAGCGCTGAGCGATCCCAGGCGGGCGGCGATCAGCGTGTCCGCCTCGGCCGCGCTCGGCGCGTGCCCCGTGACCGCCGCCACGAACGGCCCCCGCTCGAGCGTGACGAGCGCGACGTCGGTGACGGCGGTCGCGGTCGCGGTGCGCGGGACGTCGCGAAGGAGCGCGATCTCGCCGAACGCCTCGCCCGGGCCGAACTCCTTGCCGAGGATCCCGACCGTCCCGCTCGAGACGACGTAGAACCGGTCGCCTGGGTCGCCCTCCCGGACGATCGTGGCGCCGGCCGGGAACGTCGCGTCCGCCGACTCGCGCGCGAGGCGCTCCAGCACCGGCTCGGGCAGCGCGGCGAGGAGCGGGACGCCGCGGAGGAGGCCGGTCGCCTGCGGAACCGCCGCAGCGACGTCGATCGCGCGGAGGCGTGGGCGGGTGAGGAGCGCCAGGACCGGCAGGAGCGCGCCCGTGGCCACGAGCGCGGCCTTGACCCCGAGGGCGTCGACGAGCGCCGGCGCGAGAAGGGCGCCAAGGCCGAGCGTTGCGAGCATCAGCCCATCGAGCGCGCCGAGCGCCCGGCCGAGGACGGCGTCCGGGACCGCCCGCTGCATGATCGTCAGGGCGTTCACGTCGACGAGCGAGTTGCCGATGCCGACGATCCCGAGTGCGACCACGGCGACGAAGGCCGTCGGCAGCCCGCCGATCAGCGCGAGCGGGAGCCCGAAGAGCGCAAGCCCGATCGCGAAGTCGCGGGCGAGGCGTCCGTGCGCTGCGAGCACGACAGCGATGAAACCGCCGATGAGGCCCCCGATACCGAGTGCGGCGTAGAGCAGCCCTACCCCGGCCTCGCCTAGGTCGAGCAGTTGGAACGCCGCGACCACCACGAGAACGTTCACCGCGCCCGCGACGAGCGTCTGCGCGCCGTAGAGGCCGACGAGGGTGCGCAAGGCCGGCTCGTGGACGATCGTCGAGATCCCCGCCATGACCGTCGACACGACCGGTCGGCTCGCGTCGCGTCCGGTGCGCACCCGTGCGGGCTCGTACGCCCGCAGTCCGAACACGAGAGCCGCGGACCAGATGAACGCCAGGCCGTTCGCCGCGAACACGACGGACGGGCTCGAGACCGCGAGGAGCGCCCCACCGAGCGCCGGCCCGAGGAACATCCCGACGCTCTCGAGCGTGCTCGACGCGGCGTTCGCCGCGGTCAGCTCGCCGGGTGAGGTCACGAGAGCGGGGAGCAGCGCGGACTTCGCGGGCCGGAACACCGTGCTCGCGACCGCCGAGAGGGCGACGAGCGCATAGACGATCGGCGCGGGCCCATCCGTCGCGATCGTCGCGGCGGCGCCGAACATCAGCGCAGCCCGCACGATGTCGCTCCAGACCATCACCCTGACCCGGGAGAATCGGTCGACGAGCGACGAGGTGAAGGGCGCGAGGATGGCGGCCGGGAGGAACCGGATCAGACCGACGACCCCGACGGCTGAGGCACCGCCCTGGTCGAACGCGTAGACCCCGAGCGCGACGATGTACGCCCACGCACCCAGGATGGAGCCGATCCACGCGAGCTGCAGGCGGCGGAGGGCCGGGTTCGTGAACACGTCGCGCAGCGCGCGCACGGCCGCGCGCGCACGACCTTCGGTCTCGGTCTGGAGCGATTCGGTCACCGGGGTTGCCAACCACACCAGAAACGAGGGAAGATTTCACCCCACTCGCGCGTCGGGTGGGATGAACGGGCCATCGAGGCACCGACCCAACGAGGAGGGACACAGTGTCGGAGGACCAGGACAAGCGCACTGACGAGGCCGAGGTCGAGGACGAGGACTTCGAGGGGCATTCGTTCGGTGGCGGTAGCGAGCCCGCGAACCACGGGGGCGGCAGCGAGCCCGAGAACCACGGTGGCGGCAGCGAGCCCGAGAACCACGGCGGTGGCAGCGAGCCCCAGAACCACGGGGGCGGTGCCTGAGGTTCAGCTTCCGACCGGCCTTCCCGCGGGGGGCCGAACCGGCACGAGACGGCGCCCCTGGCGCCGTCTCTCGTTCTAGCGGCCGCGGGAGGCGAGCACGCGCTCGAGCGCCTCGAGCAGCTGAATGCCCTCGTCTCCCTCGTCCTCCTCGAGGAGCGAGGCGATGCGGGCGACAAGCGCCGCGCTGCCTTCGCCCGCGAGCGCGGAGCGCGCGCGCCGGGCGCGGAGCAGCAGGTCGAGCCCGATCGCCGCCTGTGTCGAGAAGCGGGAGAGGAGCTCGAGCTCCGCGACGCCAAACGGCCGGTCTGGGGCGCGGTCGAGGACCGAGAGCACGCCGAGCGCCCGCTCGTCGTGGAGGAGCGGCGAGGCGACGATGCCGTTCGGGACGTACCCGGTCGACGCCGCACGCTCGCGGGAGAACCGGGGATCGTTCGAGAGGTCGTCGACGACGAGCGGCTGCCGCGTGACGAGCGCGAACCCGGCGATGCCCGTGCTCGACGGGAACCGCGTCCCGATCAGCGTGTCGCCTCCCTGGCCGGAGACGGCCTCGAAGACGAGCTCGTCCGCGTCCTCGTCGTAGAGGAAGACCGACGAGGCCTCGGCGCCGAAGATCGCTCGCGCGACGTCCACGATCGACTGGAGGAGCGCCCGATACGTGTCCTCGTCCCCGCCGAGCACCCCTGCGGCTGCTGCGTCGTGCTCGTCGCTCACGGCGTTCCCTCCGTGTTCGTCGCGGTCAGGCGGAGGACCGACTTGACCTGGTACGGCGTCAGCTCCGGGTGCTTTGCCAGGACCAGCGCCGAGATCCCGGCCACGTGAGGCGCGGCGAAGCTGTTCCCGGTGCAGCGGAGCGTCCCCCCTCCGAGCCACGCGACGTCGACGGCCACGCCCCGCGCGAACAGCTCGACGGGCGGGTCGGGATTCGCGTACCACGTGAGCGGGTCGGGGCGCTCGTGGCTCCCGACCGAGATCACGGACGAGAACCGCCACGGGTAGCTGTCGACCGGCAGGTTGTGCGCGGACGCGACGATCACCGTGCCCTTGAAGTACGCATCGTCCGCGAGCTCGTGCAGCTCCTCCGCGAATCGCCGCTTCGTCGTCGAGAGGCTGAGGTTGATCACGCGATGGCCGGACTCGATCGCGTGGCGCAGCCCAGCGAGGATCAGGTCGCCGGCGCCGGTGTTCCCCACGCCGAGCACGCGCACCGAGTGGAGGCGGCAATCGGGAGCGAGCGAGCGGACGATCCCGCCGCAGGCGGTCCCGTGCCCGACGACGTCGCCGATGTCGTCTTCGACGATCCGCACCGCTCCGTCCTCGCTGCGTGCGACCGCGCGAGCGCTCGCCAGGTGGCCGACGAGCGGATGGCCCGCCTCGATCCCGCTGTCGACGATGCAGACGTCCACCGCGCCGCGCGAGCCGCCGATGGCCCACTCGCGCGTCACCGCGTCGCGCCAGGCTCCCGGCGCCCCTACCGCGGGCGCGTCTCCCGGGGGGAGGCTCCAGGCGGGGATCGGCCGAGCGCTCACGGCACCGAGAGGGCAGCCTCCCGCGCGCTCGCCGCGGCGCGGGCCGCCTCGTCGGCGCGGGTGGTGAGGTCGTCGTCGGGTCGCGTCGCCAGGTTCACGTGGACGAGCCGCGCCGCGGACGCGGTCGCCGCCTCCGCGAGCGTTGCGGCGGCCCAGGCGTCTGCGCGCACCGTCTCGCTCCCCTCGCGCGCGGCGAGCGCGGCGAGCATCGTCACGTCGGCCGCGGTCTCCGCGATCTGGAGCGGCACCTCCGCCGCGCGCCGGAGCGCGGCGCCGAGCGTCGCGTCGCGGCCGGGCGCCGCGAGCTCCGCCATCGCGCGAGCGTAGACGCGGTGGTCGTCGTCGGCGAGCGTGAGCGAGCGGTCGCCGAGCGCCGAAGCCTGCGCCGCGACGCCGGGCGCGTCGGCCCAGTCGGCGGAGACGCGGGCGACGAGACGCACGAGCCCGGCCGCCATCGTCGCGGCGAGCGCCGCGGCGGAGCCGCCCGCGGGCCCCGCGCCGGCCTCGGCCAGCACGTCCTGCAGCCGGGCGACCGGCAGCCCGGCGACCGAGACGTCCGTCGAGGTCTCGCTCACGCGTCGAGGCGTCGGCGGAGAAGCGCGACGACGGCCGGGGTCGGCTCGACCCCTTCGGCCCGCAGAGCCTCCTCGAGGTCGGCTCGTACGAGCTCGCGGAAGCGCTCGTCCCGCTCGATCCGCTCCACGATCGTGTCGAGCTCTCGTCGAGCGGTCGGCAGCTCCTTCGCAGCCTCGAGCCAGCCTTGCGGGGGCGCGGGCAATGCGCGGAGGAGCTCGGCGATCCGTTCCTCGGGGGTCGTCATCGGCGTCTTCTTCACCTTCTCACCCGACGCGCGGGCGGTCGGCTTTCTTCCCCGCACGCGAAACCGCGTCGGGCTGGAGCACGTCGCGAAGCCGAGCGAGGCACCGGGCGATGCGGCTCGCGATCGTGCCGGCGGGCAGGTCGAGCTCCGTCCCGATCGTCCGGTAGCTCTCGTCTCGCGTGAAGAACCGGTCGAGGATCTCGCGGCAGTCGGGCGGGAGCCCGCCGAGCGCAGCGTGGACGGTCATCGCCTCGTCCAGCTCTGCGAGCCCCTCGTCGGGGCCGTCGGGGAGCGCGTCCACCACCGTCTCGCGCCCCGACCGGCGCAGCGTGTCGACCGCGCACCGCCGCGTTGTCTGCGCGATCCAGGGGCGCAGCGCGTCGGCGTCACGGAGCGTCTCGAGGCGCTCGAACACCCGTGCGAAGACGTCCTGGAAGACGTCCTCGGCGTCGCTCGGCTCGAGCCGGTAGACGCGCGCCGCGATCGCGTAGACGTAGCGCGCATACCGGTCGACGAGCGCGTCCCAGGCACCCTGCTCGTTCGCGAGGCAGCGGGCGACGAGCGCGGCGTCGGACGCGGCATCCACCGCTCCGCGGGCCCCTACCTGTGCTCGGCGGCGCGGAGACGCTCGGCGAGCAGCTCGAGCAGCTTCCAGAGCACGACAGGCCGCGCCTCGGCGAAGCTCCGGAAGCTCCAGACCGGAAGGCCGTAGGCCCGGACCGCCGAGGTGGCGGTCACCGTCGCCGAGCGGGCCGACTTGTCGACGAGCGCGACCTCGCCGAAGGACGCGCCGGGGCCGAGCGTGGCGACGACCTCGCCGCCGACCGACACGTCCGCGGTGCCGCCCTCGACGACGAAGAAGTTGAGCCCGCCCTCGCCCTCCGTCGCCATCGGCTGGCCCGCGGAGAACTCACGCTCCATGAAGTCGTCCGCGAGCTGGTTGATCGACGAGTCGTCCAGCTCCGAGAACATCGGGATGCCGCGGATCAGATCTGCGCTCGGCTTGGCCATCAGGCGCGACCTTACCCGTCCGTGGAAGCGCTGTCACGCGGGTCCGTCGCGTCCCCCGAGCGCAGCTCCTCGATCGTCAGCTGCGCCCGGTCGAGGCGTTCCGCGAGCGCGCGATGGAGCTCCTCGCCGCGCCGGTGGAGCGCGAGCGCCTCGTCGAGCGTCACGTCGCCGCGCTCGAGCCGCGTGACGAGCTCGTCGAGCTCGCGCTGCAGCTCCTCGAACGTCTTCTCGTCGCTCACGGCCGCACGTCCTCGACCCGGGCGCCGAGCGCTCCGCGCGCCAGCTCGACCTCGATGCGCGCGCCCTCGGCGACCCCCGCCGCGTCGCGCAGGACGGCGTCGCCGGCTCGGACGATCGCGTAGCCGCGCGCGAGGGTCGCGCGTGGCGAGAGGGCCTGGAGCCGGACCGAGGCCCGGTCGAGCGCCGCGCGACGCCGTTCGAGCAGCAGCCCGGGCGCGGCCGTCAGTCGCTCCCGGCTCCGGGCAAGCCGGCCCCGGTCCCGCTCGAGTGTCCGCCTCGTCCCGGCCTCGAGACGCTGTAGCGCCCGCGCGAGGCCCGAGCGGAGCTCGTCGAGGTCGGGCACGACGAGCCGCGCGGCGGCCGTGGGGGTCGGCGCACGCACGTCGGCGGCGAGGTCGCAGAGCGGCTCGTCCTGCTCGTGCCCGACGGCGGAGACGACGGGCACCCGGCATGCGGCCACGGCGCGGACGACGCGCTCGTCGCTGAACGGGAGGAGATCCTCGAAGCTCCCGCCGCCCCGCGCGAGGATCACGACGTCGACGCCGTCGCAGGCGGCGAGCCGCGCGAGGGTCGAGGTGATCGCGCCGACCGCGAATGGGCCCTGCACACGCGTCTCGGCGACGACGAGCCGCACGGCCGGGTAACGGGTCGTGATCGCGGCGATCACGTCGCCTCGCGCCGCGGCATCGGCGCCGGTGAGCAGTCCCACGGCGCGTGGGAAGCGGGGGAGCGGGCGCTTGCGCTCGGGCGAGAAGAGGCCCTCGGCCGCGAGCGTCCGCTTGAGCTCCGCGAGACGCGCGGCGTGGTCGCCGGCGCCGACGCGCTCGATCGCGGCGACGCGGAAGCTCAGCTCACCGCGCGCCTCGTAGAGCTGGAGGCCGCCGTTCGCCTGGACGCGCTCGCCCTCGGTGAGCGTGGGCTCGATGCGGTCGAAGCGACCGCGCTGCATCGTCGCCGGCAGGCAGGCGCCGGTTCGCGCGTCCTTGAGGGTGAGGAACACCGTCGCCCAGGCAGGGTTGCGCCGCAGCTCCGCGACCTCGCCCTCGACCCACACGTCGCGCACCCGCCCGACGTACCCGGCGAGCCGTCGGTTGAACGCCGACACGGCGTAGACCTTGCGCTCTGCCGCGGCTTCGGGCTCCACGCACGGAGCCTATTGCGCGGTGCTTGCTAGAGCAGGATCTCGGCCGCCGTCACCGGCGTGCAGCCCTGCGAGACGAGCTCGACGGCGGTGTGGAGGTCGGCCTCGCTCACCGCGAGCCGCTCCGCGAGGGGCAGCGGGAACCCGGCCTCGATCAGCACGTGCAGGCGCCAACTCTCCACTTTGGACTGCTCGTCCTCGCGCCACACGGTTGTCTCGATCGTCTCGGCCACGGTTTTGCCCGGTTGTTCGTTCTGGCTCTGACGATCCCTCCCACCGAAAGTTGGGCGCCGCACAAAGTCCTAACGAGTGTCGAGCCGTTGGGCCAGCTCGTTGCGCGCGAGCAGCTCGACCGCACGGGCGAGCTCGCGCTGGAGACGGCTCGCCGCCTCCTCGCGGGCCTCTCGGAGCCGTTCGTCGAGCGCGAGCATCGCCATCTGCGCGTGCCGCTCGACCTCGCGCTCGGTCACCCGCGCCAGCCGCTCGGTCTGACGCCGCTCCCACTCCACGAGCACGACGTCGAGCCGGGCGCGCACGTCCGACTCGCCCTGCTCGATCGACTCCGCGATCGCCGTCTCACGCGCGCGGAGGCGCTCGGTCGTCTCCTCGATCGCGCGACGTCGCTCGAAGGTCTGCGCCTCGAGCTCGTCGAGCGCCTCGCTGACGGCCTGGCCGGCCGCGCGCTCGAGCTCCTCGCGCAGACGGAGGACGGTCTTCCGCTGCTGGTCGGCGGTCGAGCCGAGCTCGCCCGCCTCGCGCTCGAGCCGCGCCTCGACATCGGCGATCGCCTGCCGGTTCTGCTGCTGGAGTCGCGCGAGCTGCGCCTCGAAGTGTCGCTGCGCCCGCTCGAGATCCTCGGAGAACCCCCGCAGCCGCTCCTCGAGCCGGCGCTCGCCGCGGGTCAGCTCCTCGGCGAGCCGCTCGCTCGAGCGGCGCTCTCTCTCCTCGAACTCGACCCGACGTTCCTCTGCGAGTCGGCGTTCCTCGGCACCGAGGACTGCGGCAGTCTCGGCGCGCTCGCGTGCGAGCACGCGCCGGATCTCCTCGGTGTGCGTCGCCGTCTCGGCCGCGACCGCCTCGCGGACCGCCGTCCGCGCCTGGGCGACGAGAGCGTCGGTCGCCGTCGACGACGCATGTGCACGTCGCAGGGCGAGCCAGAGAAGCGCCGCGAGGACGAGCGCGCCGGCGAGGCACCCGGCGAGGATCCACGTGGCCATTCGGTGCAGGGTACTCAGACGCGGAGCGCGAGGAGCCCTGCCGCGAGGACGACGGTCGAGGCCCCGAGGAGGCGGAGAGCGGCCTCCGGCGCCTCCAGCAGCGTCTCCCGTGTGAGCGGCTCGACCGTCCCGTCCTCGAGGACGAGCCGGCCGTCGACGTCCGCCGTTCGGCGGCGGAGCCGTCGCGCCTGATGCGAGAGCCGGCGCTGCGCGAGCGAGAGCAGCGTCGCCCAGGCAGCGGCGAAGGCCGTCTCGGCCCTGAACGCGCCAGTCTGGGCGACGTACGCCGTCACGAGCGGGAACGCGCCCCAGGCGAGCCCGAAGCCGACGTCGGTGTGGATGCGCCCGCCGAGCAGCTCCAGGTTGTACACCGGCACGAGCGCGGCGCCGGCCGCGACGAGCGGGAGGATCCAGAGCGTCTCCGCGAACGCGACCGCGATGCCGATCGCCGCTGCCGCCGCGACCGAGACGACCGCGAGGGCGACGAGCACCCGGGACGGGATGCTCGTCCGCAGCGGACGGCCGTTGAGCTCGTCGAGCGCGTGCGCCCCGATCCCCATCGCGAGCGCGAATGCGAGAACCGTGAGCCCGAGCACCCACCAGTCGACGACCGTCGCGAGGCAAGCGCCGACGACGACGTACGAGAGGTGCCATGCCGTATAGGGCGGATGCAGCAGCGTCACGTAGTCGCGCACCCCGCCGCCGCCGAGGGCATAGAACGCGGGCGCCGGACGGCTCACTCGCGCCGCCCCCAGACGACGAGGCCCGCACCGAAGCTCATCCTCCGCCGCGAGACGCCTTCGATCCCGGCTCCCCGCCAGAGCTCGAGCAGCGCGGCCTCCGGGAACCGCGCGTGGAAGTCCCGGATCGACGGGCCGAGGAAGCGCCCGACCTCGTGCCAGCCCGGCGAGACGAAGCGTCCCGCGAGTGGCAGGCCGACCCCGACCCAGGCGTTCCACGGAAGGAGTGAGATCCCGCGCGGCAACCCGAACTCGACCATCGCGATCGTGCCCCCCGGGCGGACG
>Ga0247830_10001375_pt1 | contig 10094 bp, 8 predicted proteins | sample 12C_Control_Day5_FD_207766 | JGI IMG/M metagenome (GOLD analysis project Ga0247830, IMG submission 207766) | Soil microbial communities from agricultural site in Penn Yan, New York, United States - 12C_Control_Day5 | ecosystem: Environmental > Terrestrial > Soil > Agricultural land | place: USA...
CGGTCGACCGCCTGCGGAGCCGCCCGATCACGTCGGGATCGCCCTCGGCCGCCGCCGACGCGGCCAGCGTCGACAGGGTGTGCGACGCCCGCGACTTGATCAGCGCCGAACGCACGGCGGCGGCGCCGGCGACCTCGGCGCTCAGGCGGTCGGCCGCGGCCTCGGTGCGGCGCATGTGGCGCGCCTCCAGCATGCCGAACAGCAGGACGAACGGCTTGACCAGGGCGCAGATCAGCGCCATGCCCAGATTGGCGACGGTGCGCGACAGCGTGCTCGGCCGCTGGTAGCGGCGCTCGCCGACGACCATCGCCATCTGCTCCGGCTCGAGCAGCTCCATCAGCGCAGCGAGGGCGTTCCCGGCGGTGCCGACGAGCAGCGTGCGCCACCGGTCGCCGCGGCGCTCGTGCGCGATCTCGTGTGCCAGCAGCGCGGCCCGCTCCTGCGGCCCCAGCACGGCGAGCAGCGGTACGCCGAGCGTGACCACGCGGCGCTGGCGCCAGCCGTAGCGCCCAATCCATGCGTCGTAGTCCGTGGTCAGGGCGATGCCGTCCAGCCGGGCGCTGCCCACCTCGTCGGCGAGGGTGTCCGCCAGCTCGTACAGCACGGGATGGTCGGCGCGGTCGAGCAGCGGCGGCTCCGGCGCGTCCGGCCGCGGCCGGGCATACCAGGCCGCACCGAGCATCGCCGCGACCGGCAGCATCGCGAACGGGTTGGGGAAGGTGATCAGCTCCAGCCAGACGCCGCCGGCCGCGAGCGCCCCCACGAACAGGTAGACGCCGACGGCAGCGAGCGCCAGGGCGATGCGCACCCGGCGATCTCCGCGCCCGCCCGCCACGGCCTCCCCTGACCCGCGCTCCGCGGACATCGCGGCGATCGTCTCCGAGCCGGTCTTGGGGGCCGGCAGGTTGGCGTCCATCAGGTTCCAGCCGCAGGCGTCGCACCAGGTCAGGTAGCCCTGGTTCACAGGGATCTCGGCGCCGCACTGCGGACACCGGGAGGTGGGCTGGGACGTGCTCACGTCACCCACATAGTGGCGCGGCCTGCGCGTTCTGGCGAGCGGCGGGCAGCGACCTGCCCGCCCGCCGCCTCGCCGGCCGTGCTACTCCGGCATCGGGGCCGACTCGTCGGTCTGCCAGATCCCGAACTCGTTGCCGTGCGGGTCCTTGCACACCGAGAACCAGCCCATGTTGGGCACCGGCATGCGCTCGCTCGCCTCGCCGCCAAGCTCCTTGACCCGTGCGATCCCTGCATCGATCTCGTCCACGTCGAAGTACGCGCGTGTGCCCCGCTTGCCGGGCTCCATGTTGGTGATGGCGCCGCCGGTGCGATCACCGATGCTCGTCATGTGGTACTCCGAGGGGCCCGGGTACGCCTCGAACTGCCACCCGAAGAGGCCGCCCCAGAACTCGCGGGCCTTCGCGGTGTCGTCCGCGGGGATCTCGAAGTGCACGATCTGGCCGGACATTCGTCCTCCCTGGTTACTGATGGTCGGTTCCGAGACGATAGACCGTGCCGGGACCCCGAACTGAGCGGCGCGATACGCTCTCGCGCATGATCCGGGTGATCCTCTCTGGGGCGACCGGCAAGGTGGGCCGTTCGCTGATCCCCGCCATCGAGGCCGATCCGGAGTTCGAGCTCACCGCGCAGGCGGCGCCGTCGCTGGGCCTCACCCTCGCAGAGGCGCTGGAGGCCGGCGCCGACGTGGTGGTCGACTTCACGGCGCCGCCGTTCGCACGGGAGGCGTGCGAGCTGGCGATCGCTGCCGGGGCGGGGATGGTGCTCGGCACCAGCGGCCTGGGGGAAGCCGAGCGCGAGGCCGTCGACGCCGCCGCCCGGGATCGGGGGACGCCCGTCTTCCACGCTCCGAACTTCGCGATCGGCGCCGTGCTAATGATGCGGTTCGCGGAGGAGGCCGCCCGGCACCTTCGACGGGCCGAGATCATCGAGCTGCACGCGGAGACCAAGCGAGACGCCCCGTCCGGCACCGCGCTGGCCACGGCGGCGCGGATGGGCGGCGGGGTGAAGATCCACAGCGTGCGGCTGCCGGGGCTGGTGGCCCACCAGGAGGTGATCCTCGGTGGGTCGGGGGAGATGCTGACGATCCGCCATGACACGACCTCGCGCGAGGCGTTCGTGCCCGGTGTGCTGCTGGCCATCAAGCGCGTGCGCGACCTGCCGCCGGGGCTGACCGTCGGGCTCGACGCGCTGCTGTAGCTCGTTCAGCCGGCCGTGACGGCGTCGCCGACGGCGATCGTGCCGCCCTCGAGCACGTCCGCGCGCAGTCCGCCGCGGTGGACGAAGGCCTTGATCACGCCCGGCTCGGTCATGCCCTCGAGGTGCCTGCACGGCTCGCACAGCTCGTAGCCGCGGCAGCGCACCGCCCCGACCTGGAACTCCCTGCCGACCAAGTCGTTGAGCGCGATGCCGCGCGTCGTCACCTGCCGGCGGGAGCGTCCGTTGCGCATGTCGATGCCATGCTCGGCGATCACTGACTCGATCGCCTCGGCCTCGATCAGGGTGATCGCCGTGCCCCGCGGCGCCCATCCGTCCGCCGGCGCTAGGTTGCGGTCGCCCTCCAGGCCGCGGCCGGTCCGCACGACCACCGACTCGACGCTCTGCACCGGCGCCTCCGGCTCGGCCGCGATGTGGATCTGCTCGACAGTGCCGGGCATGGGGCAGGAGATTAGCCGCGGGAGGGGTAGAATCGTACTGATGGTGTCTGCCCCACTGGGAACGCTGCTGACGGCGATGGTGACGCCCTTCGCCGCCGACGGCTCCGTCAACCTCGAGGCCGCGCGGCGGCTGGCCAGGCACCTGGTGGACACCGGCTCGGACGGCATCGTGGTCGCCGGCACCACCGGCGAGGGCCCGACCGTCACCGACCGGGAGAAGCTGGAGCTGATCGAGGCCGTGGTCGCCGAGGTCGGCGGCCGCGCCACTGTCATCGCCAACACCGGCAGCTACGACACGCACCACTCGGTGGAGCTGACGACCGCCGTCCTCGGGCTGGGCGTCGACGGCTACCTGGTCGTGACGCCGTACTACAACAAGCCGCCTGAGGAGGGGATCGTCGCCCACTTCTCGGCCATCGCCGACGCCGCGGACGGCCGGCCGGTGATCGCGTACAACATCCCCAGCCGGGTCGTGCTCAACCTCGAGCCGCGCGTGCTTGCCCGGCTCGCCGGGATTCCCAACGTCGTCGCCGTCAAGCAGGCGATGCCCGACCTCGACCAGGCGCGGGCGATCCTCGAACACGGCGGGCTGGCGTTGTACGCCGGCGACGACAACCTGCTGCTGCCGTTCCTGCGGATGGGCGGCACCGGCGGCATCTGCGTCGTCTCGCACCTGGCCGGCTCACGGCTGCGCGACATGATCGACGCGGCGCACGACGGCCGGTTCGAGGACGCCCAGGCGATCGACGAGAGCCTCGTGCCGCTCTACCGGGCGCTGACGATCACCACCAATCCGATCCCGGTCAAGGCCGGCCTGAACATGCTCGGCCACGATGCCGGCGGCCTGCGCCTGCCAATGGTCGACGCGACGATCGAGCAGGTCGGCGTCATCCGCTCCGCGCTCGAGAGCTGCGGCATCCCGGTCCCGGCGCCGACCGCGTGAGCATGGCCAAACCCGTCCGCATCATCCCGCTGGGCGGGCTCGGCGAGGTGGGGAAGAACATGACCGTGTTCGAACAGGACGGCGAGCTGGTGCTGCTCGACGCCGGGCTGACCTTCCCGCGGCCCGAGATGCACGGCATCGATCTGGTGCTGCCCGATTTCGCGTACGTCGCCGATCGCGCCGACCGGCTGCGCGCCGTCATCCTGACGCACGGCCACGAGGACCACGTCGGGGCGCTGCCGTACCTGCTGAAGGAGGTCGGCACCGGGGCGCAGGTGCTGGGGACGCGGCTCACGCTCGGGCTGGTCAAGTCGAAGCTGGACGAGCACGGGCTGGGCAACGATACGGAGCTGGTCGAGGTCTCGGCGGACGATCCGCCGATCCAGGTCGGCCCGTTCCGCGCGGAGTTCGTGCGCATGACGCACTCCATCCCGGACGCCGTGGCCGTCGTCCTGCACACCGACCACGGCACGATCCTGCACACCGGTGACTTCAAGCTCGACATGACCCCGATCGACGGCCGCCCCGCCGACCTCGACCGGCTGCGCGCCCTTGGCGACGCCGGCGTCGCGGTGCTGATGTCCGACTCGACGAACGCCGAGAACCCGGGGCGGACGCCGTCCGAGGCGACCGTCGGCCCGTCCCTGCGGCGGATCATCTCCGAGGCGCCGGGCCGGGTGATCGTGACGTCGTTCGCCTCGCAGATCCACCGCGTGCAGCAGGTGATCGATGCCGCGACCTATGCCGAGCGCAAGGTCTGCGTGATCGGGCGCAGCATGGTGCGCAACCTCAACATCTCGCGCAATCTGGGCTACGCGCACGTCGAGGACGACCTGCTGATCCGGCCGCGCGACCTGGACGCCACGCTGCCGCGCGACGTCGTCATCCTCTGCACGGGCAGCCAGGGCGAGCCGCGGTCGGCGCTGACCCGGATGGCGCTGGGAGAACACCAGACGGTGCACATCCATCCCACCGACACGGTGATCATGTCCTCGCGCGCCGTGCCCGGTAACGAGGTGAACGTGCACCAGGTCGTGAACCGGCTGTCGCGGATCGGCGCGACCGTGCTGACCGAGCAGAACGCCTATGTCCACGTGTCCGGCCACGGCTCGGCCGACGAGCTGCGAGAGCTGCTGGAGGCCGTGCGCCCGGCGACGTTCGTGCCCGTCCACGGCGAGTACCGGATGCTGCGCGCCCATGGCGAGATCGCCGAGCGGGCCGGCGTCGCGCGCCACGCCGTGCGGATCGCCGACAACGGCACCGTGCTGGAGCTGGACGGCGACGGCTTGATGGCCGCCGGCCAGATCGAGGCGGGGATCACGCTGGTCGACGGATTCAGCGTCGGCGAGCTGCGCGACGAGGTGCTGCGCGACCGGCGGCGGCTGGCGACGGACGGCGTCCTGATCGTGGTCGCCACGATCGCGGCCGACACGGCCGACGTCGTCGGCGACCCCGAGGTGATCGTGCGCGGCTTCGAGGCGCCGGACGGCGACGAGGAGCAGCTGCTGGACACCATCCGCGACGCCGTGGACGACGCGCTCGATGACTGCCAGGCGAAGGGCATCAAGGAGGTGCAGCTCGTGCAGGAGCGGCTGCACGACGCCCTCGCCGCCAAGATCTCGCAGCTGACCGGCAAGCGCCCGATGGTGCTGCCGGTCGTCGTCGAGGTCTGACGCAGCTCGCTCGGGCACTCGGAAACGGGTGCTCCGGAGCGAGAAGGAGTGTCGTCCGAGGGCACGAATACCATCGCCAATGGCCAGGACGACCACGCGACGGACCCATCGCGCTCCTGGTTCAAAGCCGGCTCGGCGCTCGCGTAAGACCCCCATCCGCTCTCAGACCCCCCAGCGGAAGCGTGCGCCGAGCCGCCCACCCTTTGAGCGCAGGAATGACCTCGTCGGCGGGGCTCTCATCGCCGCCGGGGTCTTCCTCGCGTGCATCGAGTATCTGGGCTGGGATGGGGGCGTTGTGGGCCAGAAGCTGGATGGCCTGCTCAGGCTCCTGATCGGCGAGGCCACGATGGCCCTCCCGCCGATCGCGATCGGCGCCGGCGCGCTGATCTTCCTGGACAGCCCGGTACGACGACTGCGCCCGCTGCGACTGGGCGTGGTCACCGCGATGGCCACGCTGGTGCTCGCGCTCTCGACCACGGACACGGTCGAGGCGGAGCAGCACGGCGGGCTGATCGGCGCGTATGCCCGCACGCTGCTCGAGCACCTGGTGGGCGGCGTCGGGGTGTCCATCCTGATCGCGCTCGGCACACTGGCGGCGATCGTGCTGCTGACGGGCGCGTCGGTCGGCCTGGTCATGCGCCGATCCGGCCAGCACGTCGCCCGCGCGGCCGGCGCGGGTGCGCGCCTGGGCGGCGAGGTCGCCCGCCGCTACCGCGAGCGGCCGACCGGCCCGCCGACGCTGACCGCCGTGCCCGGTGGGGCCGGGAAGCGGTCGAAGAAGCCTCCGACGCCGCTGGACGGCAGCCAGGAGTACTCCGACCTGTTCGGCGACGTCCCCGAGTTCGAGATCCCGGGCGACGAGCCCGAGTCGCTGCCCGAGGTGCTGGAAAGCGCGGAGCCGGTGGCGGACGTGCCGGAGCCGTCCGCCGAGCTCGAGGACGACGTACCCGCCGACGAGGCCGTGACCGCGGAAGTCAGGCTCGACGAGCCGGCCGAGCAGCTGCCGCTGGACACCGTGTCCGCGCGGCCGGCGGTCGAGTACCGGTTGCCCTCGCCCGGCATCCTCAAGCGCAGCAAGGCGGGCGGCGGCCGCGGCCAGGATCACCAGCGGCTGTCCCGCCAGCTGGTGGAGACGCTCTCCAACTTCGGCATCGAGGCGCGCGTGATCGGCATGGTCTCCGGCCCGCGGGTCACCCGCTACGAGCTGCAGCTCGCGCCGGGCATCAAGGTGAACCGCGTGTCCCAGCTGCGCGACGACCTGGCCTACGCCCTGGCGACCACCGAGATCCGCATCCTGGCGCCGATCCCCGGCAAACAGGCGGTGGGCGTCGAGGTGCCCAACCTATCGCCGACCATGGTCACGCTGGGCGACATCTACGACGAGCCGGGATCCGGCTCCAGCCCGCTGACCGCCTGGCTGGGCAAGGACATCGCGGGCCACGGTGTCGCCTGCGACCTGGCCAAGATGCCCCACCTGCTGATCGCCGGCACCACCGGCGCCGGCAAGTCGGGCTGCATCAACGCGCTGCTGTCGTCGATCCTCCTGCGGGCGACGCCCGAGGACGTGCGGATGATCCTGGTTGACCCCAAGCGGGTCGAGCTGAACCACTACGAGGCGATCCCGCACCTGCTGACGCCGGTCGTCACGAACATGAAGAACGCGGCCCTGGTGCTCCAGAACGTCGTCCGCGAGATGGAGAGCCGCTACGAGCTGATGGGCGCCTCCAAGACCCGGAACCTGATCGAGTGGAACCGTGTGCGCGAGGCCGAGGGCCGCGAGCGGATCCCCTACATGCTGGTCGTGATCGACGAGCTGGCCGACCTGATGATGGTCTCGCCGGCCGACGTCGAGGACGCGATCATCCGGCTCGCCCAGAAGTCACGGGCCGTCGGCATCCACCTGGTGCTGGCGACGCAGAGCCCGCGGGTGGACGTGATCACCGGGATGATCAAGGCCAACGTGCCGTCGCGCATCGCCTTCGCCGTGTCCAGCCAGACGGACTCGCGGGTGATCCTCGACGTCAACGGCGCCGAGGCCCTGCTGGGGCAGGGCGACATGCTGTACAAGCCCCTCGGCACCAGCAAAATGCAGCGCGTCCAGGGCGCGTACATCACCGAGGACGAGATCCGGCGGATCGTCGACGCCTGCCGCAAGCAGGGGGAGCCGACGTTTGAGGAGGAGCTGCTGGAGACGCCGCACGACGTGGAGTCCGAGCAGCTCGACCGTGACGAGGACCCGGTGCTCGAGGACGCGATCCGCCTAGTCGCGCAGCATCAGACGGCGTCGGTATCGCTGCTCCAGCGGCGCCTGCGGGTCGGCTACACCCGCGCCGGCCGGCTGATCGACATGCTCGAGCGGCGCGGCATCGTCTCCGGCTACGAGGGCTCGAAGGCCCGCAACGTGCTGATCGCGGAGTCCGACCTGACACGGATCCTGGGCGACGGCCTCGAGGAGCGCGCCGTCGAGCCCGAGGAGCAGCACGCCGATCTGACCTTCTAGGTCCCGAGCCGCCTCCCGGTACGCTACGGGCCGGTGAGCCAGGACTGGTACGACCGGCTGCTGGAGAGCGGCGTGATGGACAGGCTGGCGCCGTACAACCCCGTTGTCGTCGGCGCATATCCTCTGGGCATCCCGGCGCCGCACTCGCGGATCGAGATCGTCTGCCGGTCGGTCGACCTACCGGCGTTCGCCCGGGTGATCGAGCGCACGTACGGGGACGCCGAGGGCTTCGAGATGCATCCCGGCCGGCTCGACGAGGAGGAGGCCGTGTTCGCCGAGTTCGAGCTGGACGGCCTGCCGCTCGAGGTCGCCGCCCAGCCCGATCACGTCCACCAGCGGCTGGCGGCGGCGACCATCGGCATCTCGCGCATGCTCGACGTCCAGGGCGACACGTCGCGGGCCCGGCTGGAGGCTGCCGTCGCCCGAGGCGAGGACTGGCTGGACGCCGCGCTGGCGCAGACCGACCTGTCGCGGGCGGCGATCGAGGCGTTCTCGACCGCGAACCCGTCGGTGATGCGGCGCGTGCTGGGGGTCAAGGGGCCTCCGGTGCCGCTCGCGCGCTACCTCGTGCCGGTGCTGCTCGGCCTGGTGTCGATGACGCTGATCGTGCTGGCCACCGCCGGCCGGGGCTCCGCCGACTTCACCGGGCTGATGCTGCTGCTCGAGGCGGCCGTGCTGGGAGCGGTCTTCGGGACGCGGCTGGGGCTGGCCGCGGCGCTCACGCCGCTGGTGCTGATCGGCCTGGTGATCGTGCCGACCACGGCCACCGGCGGCGACCAGTGCGACCCCGACTGCGGGTCGCAGCTCGCGCAGTACGTGTTCGTCGCGGTGCTGATCGTCAGCGCGGTCGGGATCACGGGACTGTTACGGGATCGCTACTTTCCACGCGAGACCTAGGTAGACTGGCCCCGGAGCCGCTTCGGGCGGCCCATTGTTGTCATGTTTGAAATCGGTCCTGCACTCCGTGAGGCGCGCGAGCGCCAGCAGCTCTCGTACTCCCAGGTCGAGGAGGGTACGAAGATCCGCTCCCGCTACATCCGGGCGCTGGAGGAGGAGGACTTCTCGGTGCTCCCCGGCCCCACGTATACGAAGGGGTTCCTGCGGGCGTACGCCGACTACCTGGGCCTCGACGGCAACCTGTTCATCGACGAGTTCAACTCGCGGCACCACGACCCGCGGGTCGAGCCCGAGCGCGAGATCTATCCGCGCACGCAGGCGCGCCGGCAGCATCGCCACCGTCGCGAGTCGAGCATCGTCCTGATCGCTCTGGCGGCGATCGTGCTGATCGCGATGCTGGTCTTCCTGGCCGCGAAGAGCCCTGACAACACGGCGCAGCTGCCGCTGCCGCCCGCGACGAACCCGAGCACGGGAACCGGGGGCGCCTCCGGCGATTCGGGCGGCAAGTCCGACCTGTCGAGCTCCGCGACCACGCCCAAGACGCACACCAAGCAGCAGGCCGCCAAGCCCAAGAAGTTCACGGTCGTCATCTCGGCCGCCGGCGACTCCTACGTGACCACCCACCTCGGCTCGATGACCGGGCCGGCCGCCGTCACCGAGAAGGGCACCACGCTGGACAACTACCTGCTGCAGGCCGGCATCGACGCCACCGTCAAGTCGGCCAAGCCCGTCTATGTCGCGTTCGGCGCCCCGGGCAACATCAGCGGCATCACGATCAACGGCAAGACCGTGCAGATGCCGTACATCGGCTCGGCCCAGGCCATGAAGATCTCGGCCACCGGCATCACGGCTGCGTGACCGCTCCCAGCGCGGCCATCCTGCTCACCGGCAACGAGCTGCTGCGCGGGGTGATCTCCGACCGCAACGCGTCGTTCCTGGCCGCTGACCTCGAGCTGCGCGGCGTGCGCGTCCGCCGAACGCTGGTCGTGGGGGACGACGTCGAGGACATCGCCGGCGGGCTGCGCGAGCTGGCGGGCATCGCCGACCTGGTCGTCACGTCCGGCGGCCTCGGCCCGACCCACGATGACCGGACGGTCGAGGCCATCGCGCGCGTCGCCGGCGTCGGCCTCGTGCTCGACCAGGAGGTGCTGGACACGGTCACCCGCTGGACGGACGAGATCTCGACCCGGCAGGGCCTCGATCCCGCGATGTTCGAGCCGGGCAACCGCAAGCAGGCGCACATCCCCGAGGGCGCATCGGTGCTGGGCATCGCGGGCACGGCGCCGGGGCTGGTCGCCAAGCTGGCGGGGGCGAGCGTGGTCGTGCTGCCCGGCGTCCCGTCCGAGCTCCGGCGGCTGTGGCTGGATGCCCCTGCGCATCCCCGGCTGACGGATCTGTTCGCGCGCGCG
>Ga0247830_10001376_pt1 | contig 10091 bp, 6 predicted proteins | sample 12C_Control_Day5_FD_207766 | JGI IMG/M metagenome (GOLD analysis project Ga0247830, IMG submission 207766) | Soil microbial communities from agricultural site in Penn Yan, New York, United States - 12C_Control_Day5 | ecosystem: Environmental > Terrestrial > Soil > Agricultural land | place: USA...
GCCGGCGACCGCATCGCCTTCGCCTCCACCATGCGCAACGGCACCGATCGCGACATCTGGGTGATGGACCCACGCGATCCCGCGTCGCGCAAGCTGGTCTACGAGGCCAGGGGCGGTGGATGGTCCGTGGGCGGTTGGCTCCCCGATGGTCGCGGGCTGCTGCTGGGCGAGTACCGCTCGGTGGAGCAGAGCCGTGTCTGGCGGCTCGACCTCGCGACCGGCCGCGCCGAGCTGCTGCTGCCACGCGACACGACCGGGGCGTCGGCGAATGCGACCTACGCCGCGGCGGGCATCATGCCGGACGGGCGCAGCGCCTGGGTTCTCACGGACCGGGGTGGAGAGTTCGACCGGCTCGCCACACTCGATCTCAGGACCGGCGTGGCCACGCCGCTCGCAGGCGCACCAGCCGGCGAGGTGGAGGCGACGGCGCTCACGCGCGACGGTCGACGGCTCGCGTTCACCGTGAACGACGCGGGACAGTCACGACTGTACGTGATGAGCACCGCGTCGCGTGCGCCCCGTCTCGTGAAAGGGGTGCCAACGGGCGTGATCGGCGGCATGCGCTGGCACCCCGACGGCAACGCGCTCGGCTTCACGCTCGGCAGCGCGCGCTCGCCGGCGGACGCCTGGTCGTACGACGCCACGACGCAGCGCGTCGTGCGCTGGACGGAGAGCGAGCTTGGAGGCGTGAACGTGGCGGACCTGCGCGACCCGGAACCGGTGCGCTGGACGAGCTTCGACGGGCGCGAGATCACCGGCTTTCTCTACCGGCCGCCCGCCCGGTTCACCGGCCGCCGGCCCGTGATCATCGACATCCACGGCGGTCCCGAATCGCAGGAACGGCCGGGATTCATGGGGCGAAGCAACTACTACCTGCATGAGCTCGGTGTCGCGATCCTGGCGCCCAACGTGCGCGGCTCCACCGGCTTCGGCCGCACCTTCGTGTCGCTCGACAACGGGCTGAAGCGCGAGGACTCGGTGCGTGACATCGGCGCCCTGCTCGACTGGATCGCGCGCGAGCCGACCCTCGACCCGTCACGAGTGCTGGTGATGGGCGGCAGCTACGGCGGCTACATGACGCTGATGGCGGCCACGACCTACGATGCGCGCATCTGCTGCAGCATCGACATCGTCGGCATCTCGAACCTGCGCACCTTCCTGGAGAACACCTCCGGCTACCGCCGCGACCTGCGCCGCGTGGAGTACGGCGACGAGCGCGATCCCGCGCTGCGCGAGTTCATGGAGCGCACGGCACCCGTCAACAATGCCAGCCGCGTCACCAAGCCGATGCTCGTGATCCAGGGGGCCAACGACCCGCGCGTGCCGAAGACGGAGGCCGACCAGATGGTGGCGGCGGTGCGGAAGAACGGCGGGGCTGCGTGGTACCTGCTCGACGCCGGGGAAGGGCACGGCGCCGCGAAGAAGGCGAGCCAGGACTTCCAGTTCCACGTCATGGCGGAGTTCGTGCGGCGCCACCTGGTGGGAGGCGCCACGCCCTGAGCCGTGCGGTCAGTTTCGAGTGCCGAGCACTCGGACGGCAAGCGCCGGCTTGAAGAGGCTCCCGGGCGGCTCGATCAGGCCCGCCACGAGCAGGAACGCCCTCGCCACCGTCAGGTCGGTACGTGCCGCGCGATGCAGCCGATCCATGTACCAGCGCACCACGTGCGTCGCACGACCGACCGGTGCGTCCGGCTTCGTCAGCCGAAGGTCGTTGCCGGCCGCCAGCATCCAAGGCGTGTCGAGCATCGGCGCCACGCGCCGGAAGAAGCGCGGCCCGAGGTTGTCGTCCACCGGCTCTGCGAGCGTGTCGGCGAAGGCAGCGCATTCGAGTGCTGCGACCGACATGCCCTGCCCGTACATCGGGTTGAAGCTGCAGATCGCGTCGCCCAGCACGACGTAGCCTTCGGGAAACCGGGTCACGCGATCATAGCGCCGACGCACATCGCTCGGATACGATGCGGGCACCGCGTCATCCAGCGGCGTGCCCTTCTCCACCAGCTCGGCGATCTCCCGCGACGGCAGCGATTTCGCGAACGCGCGAAACCCGGCGTCGTCCGTGGGTGGACGATTGCGCATCAGGCCGATGAGCGTGAGGATCCACCGGCCGCCTTCCTGCTGAGCCAGCACGGCGCCGCGCAGCACGCCCGGCGTCGGCGCGACAAGAACCGACTTGATGCCCCCGAGCTGACCCGGCTCCAGCCGATAATGGCGCGTGGCGTAGCTCGCCTGGCACTCGACGACTTCCTCCTCCGGGGCGGGAAAGCCCGCGTGCGCGAGCCATTGCGGCGAGCGCGAGCCGCGGCCCGTCGCGTCGACGACGACATCGGCCACGAGCGTCGACGCGGTCCCCTCCTGCTCCATCGCGACACCCACGACCCGGCTGCCGTCGGCCGACGTCTCGAGGCCGCGGACATCGCGGCGCTCGAGGAACGTCACGTTCGGCACCGCGCGGAGCCGGCCGCGCACGTAGGCCTCCAGCAAGGGGCGGCTCACGTACAGCGTGCGCAGGTCGCTCGTACCCCGGCAGTGGCACCCACCGCCCAGATAGCGGAGCACTTCACCCATCGGGTCGCCCTGTATGGCGCCGCGTGCGGTGAGCTCTTCGGTGAGGCCGGGAAAGAAGCGTTCGAGCGCGAGGCGGCCGGCGCCGAGGAGCACGTGCGTGTGCTTCGATTGGGGCACACCCTTCCGGTGGCACGGCTCCTCGGGCAGCGTATCACGCTCGAGCAGCACCACGTCGGTCGCGTGATCCGCGAGGACGCGTGCGGCCAGGAGTCCGGCCATGCTGCCGCCCATCACGATGGCGCGTTCGACCTTCGGCACCGTGTCCTCTGCGTCGGGATCGTCATACATGTGATCCGCGGACGTTATCGGCAAGGGGCGCTGGCTAGAAGGTGACCGACTCGATGGTGCGAGCACGGACGCGGCAACCGGGGTGCAGTTCGGCGGGACGGAATCGCCACCGAGCCACGCTCGAGCGTGCCGTGGGCAGCAGGTAGGCGTCGCCCTCGACGATCCGGACGGTCGAGGAGTCGGCGCGACCGAGCGTGTCCACTTCGACCGCGATCGTGGTCCGGCCGCGTAGCGAGGGATCCCGGAGCACCGGCTTGGCGACGGCAACCGGAGGGCGGGCCTGCGGCGCGGCAAAGCGACGGAGTGCATCGCCCACGGCCCGCTCTGCAGCCGAGGGACACTCACCCGCGGCTAGCGTGTGCACTTGCGGCTCGGCGGCGGCCGGCGGCCGGGCAGCAGGCTTTCGCTGGGAGTCGGGCCGCGCCGAGTCGGGCCGGACCGAGTCGGGTCGCGCAGCATCGCGCCGTGCAGAATCGGGCCCAACGGAGTCGGACCGTGCCGAATCAGGCCGGGCCGAGTCCGCTTGCGCCCAAGCGCGCATGGGCAGGATCAGCAGGGCTGTGACGACGGCTGCAGGTACGATGCGCATCCCCACCTCCAACTGTTGGATATCCGACCGCAATTGGCGTGATCGGATTCCGTACCATATGATCGACTGGCTAGCCCGAGCAATCCCATGCCCCCGCGGAAGGTACCGCGCTGCCCACCGATCCGACGCTCGCCCGACTCCTAGTGGTCCGGGACCCCGCCGAGCAGGACGAGGCGTGGCGTGAGTTCGTCGCGACCTGGAGCCGCCTGATCCTCCATACCGCCAGGGCCACGATCCACGATGGCGACGGCGCGATGGACGCCTATGCCCATATGCTCGAATGCCTTCGCTCCAATGAGTTTGCGCGGCTGCGCACCTACCAGGGGGACGGGCGGGCGAAGTTCAGCACCTGGCTCGTCGTCGTGCTCCGCCGGATGGCGCTCGATCATCGGCGCCAGCGCGTCGGGCGCGAGGGACCTGGCCAACCGACGGACACCAGCCAGTTGCGCCGTCGTCTCGAGCGGCTCGCCGGCGAGGTGCTCGACGTGGCCCACGTCACCGACATCGACGGCGAGACGGCCGACGCCCGGGTACAGCGGTCGGAAGTCACCGCCGTCCTCTCCGAGGAACTCTCGCGGCTGGACACGCGCGACGCCCTCCTGCTCACGCTCCGGTTCGAGGAAGACCTCCCGGCTTCCCGCATCGCCGGCGTGATGGGATTTCCCACCCAGTTCCATGTCTATCGGCGCCTGCGGACCGTGCTGGGCGACCTGCGCGGTCAGCTGCAGCGACGCGGCATCGACGGACCCGCGCCCTGAACCGCAATCGTTCCGCCTCCTTCCGTTTCATACAGGTCGAATGGTCGATCGGCACTTTCCTGAACGCGGGCACCTCCATGGCTCATTTCGCACCCGAACAGATCGCTGCCTTTCTCGGCCAGACGCTGGCCCCGGACGAGCGGCGACGAGTCGAGTCGCACCTGCTCGAGTGCGGCGAGTGTCGCACCGAGGTGCTCGAGGTGGAGCGCATCGCTCGTAGCGTCCCGGGGCCCCGGCGTTGGGCGGCCGTGCCGATGCTGGCCGCGGCCGCGGCTGCTCTGGTGCTGGTTGTGACGCAGGTAGGCCGGCCCGCGGTGCCGGTGCACCGGGAACCGACGGTGCAGTCCTCGCTTGCCCCCGCGACGGTGACGCCATCGGGATCGGTACCCCGGCTCGAACAGCTCGCCTGGACGGGCGTCGTGGGCGCGGATCGCTATCGGGTGGCCGTCTTCGATGCCGACGGCCGGGTGCTCTGGGAGACGACGGTGAGCGACACCGCCACCAGCGTGCCGACCAGCGTCGCCACGCTGCTCGATCCGTCGGCCGCCTACTTCTGGTCCGTGCGTGCCAGAGTGGCATGGGATCGCTGGACCGAGTCGGGACTCACCGAGTTTCGCGTCGCCGAGCCCGGCGCCATGCGATGATGCTTGCCGCGCTCCTCGCCCTGCCTGCTTTCCTCCTCGCCCAGCAGTCGGTGCCCGCGGAAGCCCTCCGCCGGCTCGCCGAGCGCGGTGGGGATTCGGCGTTGCGGGCGAGCGTGGTGCGGTCACCGGTGGCGGCGAGGGAGGCGACGCAGCGCCTGCTCGAACGCACGGCGAAGGGCGATGCGGCCGCCGACCAGGCGCTCGCGAGCGCCAACCGGCTCGCGGGCCTGATCGCGATGGAGCATAGCGACTCGTTCCCGCTGCGCGAGGTGATGCGCTTCGCGCGCTGGTCGCCGGCGGAGCGGGGCGCGAAGGTGATGGTCGACAGCCTGCGACGCGCCGGCAATGCGGCACTGGGTCGCGACGGCTTCGATGCGGCGCTGACCGACTGGCGCGAGAGCGAGCGTCGGGCGCGCGTCCTCGGCGACACGGCCGGCATGGCCGCGGCCGCGGGCAACATCGGCGCCGGCTTCTACGGCGAGAGCATGCTGGACAGCGCTACCGCCTACTTCGACCGCGCGGCGGGATTGGCACGACGTGCACGCGACACGCGCACGGAGCTGAATGCCATGGGCGGGCTCGCCAACGTGCTGCGCGATCGTGGCGATTTCCGGGCGGCGCGCGAGCAGTACGAGCGCACGCTGGCCCTGCGCGAGCGCATCGGCGACGTCCGTGGCATCGCCGCCGATCGCAACAATCTCGGAATCCTGGCCAGCGAGATGGGCGATGCGACCGCGGCGCGCGCCGCGTATCTCGAGTCGCTCGCCGTGAGTCGGCGCCACGCGTTGCGCGAGGCCGAGGCGACGGCGCTCGTGAACCTGGGCACGTTGGCCAGCGAAGAAGCAGACTACACCGGCGCCGTGGGTCACCAGACCCGCGCCCTGGCACTCTATCGCGAGCTTCGCGACCGGCAGGGCGAAGCGGTCGCACTGCACAACCTCGGCCTGCTCGAACTGAGACGCGGTGACTACCCGGCGGCACGCAAGCGGCTGGAAGCGGCACTCGCGCTGTACGGCGAGGTGGGTCCGACGATTGCGACCGTCGGGGTGATCGGCGACCTCGCCCGGTTGAGTGCCGCGATGGGCAATCCGCAGGAGGCGCGGGCACAGCTCGACCGTGCCGTGCGCCTCGCACGGCGGAGCGGCGACGCGGCGGGCATCGCGGGCGACGTGGCGCTGCTGCGCGCGGACCTCGCTGCAGAGTTCAACGTGTGGCCGGAGGCCGAGGCGGCGTACCATGAAGCCGAGGCGAAGTATCGCGCCGCCGCCGACACGCGCGGCGGCGCGCGCGCGCGCCACGGCGTCGGGCTGGTGCGGCTCGTCGATGGCGACGCGGCCGGTGCGGCGGCCGCGCTGGAGGTGGCGGTGCGCGACCTCGAAGCCACGGGCGAGTCGCGCGCGGCCGCGCTCGCACGCCTGGACCTCGTCGAGGCGCTCGCGCAGTCCGGTGATCGCGCGCACGCACGGCGAGTGCTGGCCACGGCGCACGAGACGCTCGCGGGGCTCGAGGATCCGGCGGGCACGGCGGCCGCCACCGCGGTACTCGCGCAACTCGAGCTGGAGGATGGACGCCTGGCCGGCGCCGAGTCGCTCTATCGACAGGCGCTGGTCGAGCTGGGCCCGCGGCCCGCGCCGAGCGTGTCGTGGGCGCTGCACGCGGGCCTGGGCGATGCGCTGGCGGCGCAGCGGTCGCTCGAGGCGGCGGCGTCATATCGCACGGCGATCGCGCAACTGGAACGCACGGCGGGGACGGTGCCGTCCCGCGAGCGCCGCACCGACTGGCTGGCCGACAAGTGGGACGTCTACGCGAGCCTGGCGCAGCTGGAGCGGGCGCGAGGCCGGGATTCCACGGCATTCGAGGTGAGTGAGCGGCTCCGTGCCCGCGCGATGCTCGATGGACTCGGTCTTGGACGCGTGGCGTGGAATGCGGGCGCGGACTCGGCGCTCGTGCGGCGCGAGCAGGAGCTGCGACGTGCCGTGACGGAGCTGTCTCGTGACGTGTCGTCGGCACCCGTGCAGGCACTCGCGTTGCGCGGCACGAGTGATCCACGCACCGTGCCGCTCGTGGCTCGCGAGGCGCTCGAGCGCGCCGAGACGGAACGCGCCGAGCTGCTGCTGACGCTGCGCGAGCGAGCGCCCGGCTATGCGAGGCTCGTCGACGGGCATACGGCATCGTGGCGCGAGGTCGCATCGCGCCTGCCTGCCGGCACGGCGATGCTCGAGTACTTGCTCGCCGATTCCGCGGCAACACTCTTCGTGCTTCGGTCGGATGGCGTACGCGCGCTCGACCTGGGCACGGATCGGCGAGCCGTGGCGTCGCTGGTCGAATTCGCGCGCGGACTGCTGTCGCGGCCGGCGGGCCCCGAGGCGTCACGTGCCGTGCTGGAGCGTCTTTACCGCATCCTGCTCGAGCCGGCAGAGGTGGGGGGACTGCTTCGGGGCATCGATCGCCTGCTCGTGGTGCCGCACCTCGAACTGCACTACCTGCCGTTCGCGGCGCTTCGGCGTCCGGACGCCGCCGGCGGCTATCTCATCGAGCGCTATGAGCTCGCGACGGTGCCGTCGGCCTCCGTGTGGCTGGCGCTCGAGGGGCGCGCGCCGGCGAGATCGTTGAAGGACGCAAACGTGCTGGCGCTGGCCCCGGTCGCGGTGCAACTCCCAGGTACCAGGCGCGAGGTCGAGGCGATCGGCGCCATCGCACCGGGACGGACGACGGTGATGCTTGGAGCCCAGGCCTCGCGCCGCGCCTTCGAGCAGTCCATCCGGGGGCAGGACATCGTGCACCTGGCTACCTATGGCGTACTCAACCGGCGAAATCCGCTGTTTTCCTACGTGGAGCTCGCGGCGGCACCACGGCGTGACGGTCGGCTCGAGGTGCACGATGTCTACGGGCTCAAACTGGACGCGCGGCTGGTAGTGCTGAGCGCGTGCCAGACGGCGACGGGTTCCGGTCTCCGTGCCGACGTGCCATCGGGTGACGAGTGGGTCGGGCTGACCGAGGCGTTCCTCGCGGCCGGCGCCCGGCGAGTGATTGCGACGCTGTGGCTGGTGGACGATCAAGCGACGGCGGAGCTCATGCCGCGACTGCACGCGGGACTCGCGGAAGGCCAGAGCGAGGCACAGGCGCTCGCCGAGGCTCAGCGCCGGTCAATCGCGGAGGCGCGGTACGCGGATCCGTACTACTGGGCAGGCATCCAGCTCGTGGGAGGGCCGTGAGCATGAACACGCTTCGCTCGCTGGCGACGCTCGCGCTGTCATTGCTCGTCGGGTGCGCAGACGGCGCCTCAGCTCCGACACTCCCGTCCGACGATCCGACGATCCTGCTCTCGGCGCCGGTTCCGCAATCGCTGCTCGACGGCGGTGATTCCGCGGCGACCGTCGTCTTCGTCTCCGCACGGCTGGGAAGCTTTCCGCGCGGCGCCCGCGCGACCGTAGGGCGTCGGGGCACTCACCCGGCCGTGGACGTTCCGATCGGGGGCGGCGGCTTCGATGCCGTATCGCTTCGCGCTGACGCCGGCGACGACATCGAGGTCGTCGTCACCGACAGCTCGGGCGCGCGACGCGTGGAAACCGGCACAGCGCGGGCGCCAGCGCGCCCCAAGGTGGTGCGCACCTCTCCCGGGTCTCGCCGCTCGGACGTGCCGCTCAACATCGTGATGCAGGTGGCGTTCAGCGCACCGATGAATGCGGCGAGCGTGTCGGCGGCTCTCGAGCTCTACCGTGGCGAGACACGCGTGCCCGGCACCGTGGCGCTTCGCGACGACAATGGCACGATGGCGTCGTTCCTGCCTGACGCGCCGCTCGAGCCGTCGACGGAGTACCGCCTCATGCTCGCGTCCTCCGCCCACGATGTGCTCGGTGGGATGCTCGATTCGGCGGTCGTCGTCACGTTCACCACCACCGAGGCTGCGAACCTGCCCGTTGCGCAGGTAGTGAGAATAGAGGGATGGCTCGGGACGCTCCTGCCGGGCGCGAGCATCCAGCTCCGCGCCTTCGCGTGCGTCCAGTACTTCGTCCCGTGCGACGAGGTGACCGTACCGATCAGTTGGTCCTCCTCAGCCCCCGGTGTCGCGTCGGTCACGGCGGCTGGGCTCGTGACGACGATGTCCGAGGGTTTCGCGATCATCATCGCTTCATCAGGCATCGGGGCGGATTCGCTCAGGACCATGGTCAGCTCTGCGACGGCACCGACGAGCCTCTCGTCCAACCAAATTGTCTTTGCGGCCTCGGGCAACCTGTGGGCCATCCGCGCCGACGGCTCCGGCCTGACTCGACTCACCACCGGCGACCTTTTTCAGGGCGAACCGTCGGTGGCGGCCGACGGCCGCATCGTATTCGTGGAGGGTGGAATCGAGTCCGATCGCCGTCTCAGGATCCGCGAGATGGACGGCTCCCTCCGCACTTTGCCACTCTTGTCGGCACGCACGCGGACGCAGTGCCCGACATGGTCGCCCGACATGCGCTACATCGCGTACCTCGAATCAGTGCCCGGATACTATCGCAGCGGCATCCTCCGGGTGGTGTATGCCGAGAGCACGATGGTGGAGGTTGTGGCATCGCTTGCCAGCGCAGCGACGTGCCCCAGCTGGTCGCCGGACGGAACGCGCATCTCGTTTGGGGTGGTGGAGGGGACCAGCGGCCCTCCACCTGACGCGCGAGGCACGATCTGGACGACGAGGATGAGGGTGCACACGCTCGCGACTGCGTTCGATGTCGAACCGCTGCCCGATCCCTTGGTGCCCGGCCGCTGGTCCCCGGCGGGCGATGCGGTGGTCAGCGGCAAGGCTGGCGGGCCCGCCGAATACTGGGAATACTGGGTCGTTCGAGCGCCCCTCGATGGGACGAGTGGACGACGTCTCTGGTTGGTGGAGTACCCACCTTCCGACGACGACCTTGGCGTGCCGCAGTGGTCGCCCGACGGGGCATTGATCACTTTCGCCGACGGATTTGGGGGCTTCTGGCTCATCGATGCAGCGAATGACGGTGGGCGGTGGTGGGGCACATGGGTGGCGGATGGGGCGAATCCGACGTTCGTGCCACCCGGCGTCAGCTTCACGCGTTGATCGCGCGTCATGACGCCTTGCATGCGGGAGGAGTTCTTATACTACGAGCCCGCCCCCAGTCCTTAGTGCCGGCGGCTCGCCCGTGACGGCTCCTCCGGCAACCGGAAATCCTCCTCCTCCGGCGGCCGCACCACGAGGTCGAATGCCAGGAAGAGCGTCTTCGAGAACGGATAGAACGCGAACGG
>Ga0247830_10001377_pt1 | contig 10090 bp, 12 predicted proteins | sample 12C_Control_Day5_FD_207766 | JGI IMG/M metagenome (GOLD analysis project Ga0247830, IMG submission 207766) | Soil microbial communities from agricultural site in Penn Yan, New York, United States - 12C_Control_Day5 | ecosystem: Environmental > Terrestrial > Soil > Agricultural land | place...
CTGTAGAGTGGCGCGTCGGCGTCTGCCATCTTCCGGCGTCGGCGGCATCGGAGCGTCGCCGTCCGGCCGACGTGGAGTGCTGAGCTGCGGAGCGAACGACGGTCGACGCGCGAGCGCACGCCGGTGTCGGATCGAGGGCAACCCGGCCCAACGTCAGGGTTAATCCCGATAGCGCCGCGATCCGCGCAAGCTTTTGATTGGCGCAATCTCGCTTACCAATGCAGTTGCGCCCGGCACACGCGCCGGGGTCTCACATGTCAACATCTCGAGGGGGTTTCCCCATGGTCGACGAGAACGCGTCCCTTCGTCAGATGCGATTTATGGTTGCTGACAAGGCTAGAAATGCCGTGTTGCTGGAAACGATGATCATCGATTTCGAGAGCATGTGCGACCTTCTTGCTCGACAGATCGCAGCCGAGGAGTTGCGCACCAGGATCAATGATCCTCGACATGTCGCGTACTCCCCCTTGGCCACAGCCGTTGCCCTGCGTCGAGACAATCTGCGCACCTCGGCGGGAGATGCAAGAGTGCGGCTGCAGGGGGTCAGGCGCGAGCTCGATGAACTGACGGCGAAGTTGTGGGAGCTGGAAGAGCACCGCTCGTACTGGAAGCCCGAGGCCGCTCCGATCGAGCAGAAGCCATCGATGGTCAACGGCTCATCCAGCGTCTGACGGCGAACCGCTCGGCCCGTGGTCGCTCGCCCCTGCAACTGGAGGGGTTAAGCCTTGTCCGATGACCCCCGCGACGTAGAGCCGTTCTTCATCGGGCCAGACGGGGCGCGGGTCACGCTCGCCTACCTACCGCCCTCCGACCTCATGAATTTGTCTGCGTCACAGAAGGCAATCGTCGTCGCTGCGGTGCGGCACGGGCTGATCACGCTGGGCGAAGCCTGCGAACGCTACCATCTCACGACAGAAGAGTATGTGAGCTGGCACAGTTGCTTCGCCGAGCCGTGAGATCGCCTGTACCGATTGCCGCACGGCATGAAGCGGCGACAGCAAGCTAGTCTCTAGCTGGCCTTTGATGCCGCCAGGACCCGCGCCAGCACCGGCCGCAGATGGGTCAGGAAGCGCGCGGGGTCCTCGCTCATGGGGAAGTGGCCGAGCCCCGGCATGGCAGTGGCCTCGGCGCCCTCGATGCGGGCTGCGAGGTCGCGCGTGATCTCGGGCGTCGCGGAGTAGTCGTACTCGCCCGTCAACAGGTAGAGCGGGCACTTGGCGGTGTCGATCTCGGCAACGCGCGAGCGCACGTCGCCGTCGGCCGTGTAGAAGTGGAGGTCGCCCTTGAACACGCCGGGCCCGCCCTGCATGTAGTGCCACGTCGTCTCCCAGCGGTCGGCCTCGGGCGCGGTCGGCGCGATCAGCCCCGAGATCATCGCGCCGCACACCTCGCCGCCGTGCACGTCGGGGCGGTGCAGCCAGTCGAGGTCGTAGTAGGGCTCGGCGTGGGCGCCCGACTCGAGGCCGATGAGCGCGCGGAAGCGGGCGGCGTGCTCGAGCGCGAGATGCAGCACGATGCGCCCGCCGATCGAGCAGCCCATCACCACGGGCTTGTCGAGATCCAGCGCGTCGACGACCGCCATGATGGTGTCGACGTAGGCGCGCGAGGTGAGCTTGTACTCGGCGCGCTGCCATCCGGAGGGCGGCGAGGACTTGCCGTGCCAGGGCATGTCGAAGGCGATGACGCGGAACTTGGAGAGGATCTCGGCATCGTTCATGAGGCCGCGGTACTGCCGGCCATCCGCGCCGGCGGTGTGCAGGCAGACGAGGGGGATGCCCGCGCCGGCCTCCTCGACATAGAGACGATGCGGCTTGCCCTGGATGGGGAGATGGAGGTAGCGGCCGACCGCCGGCTCGAAGTCGGGATTGGCACTCATCGCACGCCTGCCGCTGCAGCGGTTTGGGCGGAGGGGCGAGGCAACGCCAGCAACTCCTTGAAGTAACGCAGATTGGCGAAGAAGGGGAGCTGGTCGCCCTCCAGCGCCAGGGCGCCCGTCTTGATCATGGCGATCAGGTCATGGCAGCCCGGCGGCGGAACCGGCTGCCAGAAGGTCCGCCACGCGGCCTCCGAGGCCTCGAGCGAGAAGGTTGCGCGCGGCATCACGAACGGCCCTTTGGCGATGGCCTCGACCCGGCCGTGGTGGATGCGCACGAGGTAGGAGGTATCGCCCACGCCCAGGAGAAACGTGGCGTCCAGGAAGCGGCCGCGATGGACGAGCCAGGTATCCGCGTTGGCCGACGCGGCAATGCCTTCGACAGTAGCGGTGATCGCAGTCATGCGGGCTGGCGCAGCTCCTCGCAGGCTCGAATTGAGGGAGGCCTATTGAAGCACCGCCGGCGCGGCGCGTCACTTCTTGCGGAAGGCGTCGATGCTGACGACCTTGGGTCCCTTGGAGGGAGTGGGCTCCCCGCCGGGCTTGACCAGGGTCGGCAGCGCCGGTTTGGGGGGAGCAGCCTTCGCGGTGCCCGGCGCGGCGGTCCGATCGGTGGACTTTTCCGCTGGAGGCCGACGCGTCGCGCGCGGCTTCTTCTCCGATCGCGCCTGCGGCGCCTCGGTCTCGGACGCCCGAGCGGGCTCCTCGACGCGGCGTGCGGCGCGATGGTTCGCCACTGCGCCCTCCACCTGCTCGGCTCCCGCGGCGTCGAGGTCGTCGAACTGCAGTCCGTAGGGGACGCTCGGGTCGAAGAACACCTTGATGGCGTCGAAGGGCACGACCAAGCGCTCGGGAACGCCGTCGAAGGTGAGCTTCACCTCGAAGAAGGAGTTGTGGACGGCCAGCTCCCAGAAGCGGTGCTGGAGCACCACCGTCATCTCCTCTGGGTATTTCTGGCGCAGGCGGTCGGAGAGGTTGACGCCCGGGGAATCGGTCTTGAACGCGATGTAGAAGTGATGGTCGCCTGGGAGCCCGGATTTCGCCACGCGCGTAAGCACGGCCCGGACGACCCCGCGCATGGCATCCTGCACGAGGCCTTCGTAGTCGATGTCCCGCTCACCCGTCATAGGCTGCAAAAAACCACGGGATTCCCCGTGGCGCAAGGAAGTGGAGGGCTTCTGTTGCCCGGTGCCCTCCGAAACCGCGCCTGGCGTTGCTAGACGACAGGGCTTGAAGTTCAGACAGATCGCGCCGCGTTACGCAGCGAGAGCCGTCTCAGCATAGTTGTCATTGGCAACTATTCTGATTGACCCGATAACGGCGGTATCATGCCGAGCAAAAGCGCGCCCTTTACACCCTCGTCGATCCTAGTTCGCCCCCGCCGCAAGGGTCAGGCTGCCAAGTCGACCGCCTGGCCCCTGTGGTGGAGGCGCCGGGTACTGCCCCCGGGTCCGATGGGCTTATTACGACGTCCATTTATCGCCATAGCCGGACGAATCCGGCACCATCAATATAGGCGCTCCGAGCGTTAAACAAAAGCTCTCGCTTGCACCCCCCTGCGGCTGTGCACGATGTCCAACATCCAGAAGGTGCTGCATGACAATGTCCGAGACGGCGGCGGGCGGGCTGATCCGGGGGCCGGCAGCCTATGTGCCGCGCACGCCCTGGGGGCCCGTGCAGGCCTTGGCCGTAGGTCTCCTGATCGTCGTGCTGAGTGCCGGCGTCATGCTGGCAAGCGGGCTGCTGTCCAGGCTTGCCGGGCCTGGGGCTTGGCGGCAGGACCCGGGCGAGCTTGCGGCGCTGGGGATCTGGCAGCTCTCCACCGTACTGCTCACGCTTGCCGTCAGCAGCCTGCGCGGAGGGCGATTGCCCGACGTTCTGGCGCTCGGGGCCCCGGCGGGCGGCCCCTTGGTCTATCTTGGGGCATTGCTGGCGATGGCCTGTCTCCAGGTCTTCGTGAGCCTTGTTCAATACATCTGGTTCCAGCACGACATGTATTCCGACCTGCGCCCGTTCGTTCGCCTGTTCGGCGACAGCTGGTTGCTGGCGCTGCTGGTCGTCGGGGTGGGGGCGCCGCTGTCGGAGGAGCTGCTGTTTCGCGGCTTCCTGCTGTCGGCCCTGGCGCGGTCGGGGCTCGGCTTCTGGGGTGGGGCCGTGCTTTCAACAGCGCTGTGGACTTCGCTCCACGCCGGCTACTCGGCCGTTGGCATCGTCGAGGTGTTCCTGATCGGAATCTTCTTCTCGTGGCTGCTGTGGAGGACGGGCAGCCTGCGGGTCGCCATCTTCTGCCATGCGCTCTACAACTCGCTGATCGTGGTGGTGCTCAGGTACGTGCCGCTGCCTGGGTAGCGGCCGGCGTGAAGCTGGAGCAGAATCGCACTACGTTAGGTCCATGCAGCAATACCTCGATCTCATGCGCCGGGTTCGCACCCAGGGCGTGCGCAAGGCCGACCGCACCGGCACCGGCACGCTCAGCGTGTTCGGGCATCAGATGCGCTTCGACCTCGCCGAGGGCTTCCCCCTCGTCACGACAAAGAAGCTGCACCTCAAGTCGATCGTCCACGAGCTGATCTGGTTCCTGGCCGGCGACACCAACACCGCCTACCTCGAGAAGCACGGGGTGACGATCTGGAACGAATGGTCCGACGAGAACGGTGACCTCGGACCCGTCTACGGCAAGCAATGGCGCTCCTGGGCGAGCCCGGATGGGCGGACCATCGACCAGATCACCGAGGTCGTGGAGATGCTGAAGACCAATCCCGACAGCCGGCGTCTCATCGTGACGGCATGGAATCCGGCCGACATCCCCGACATGGCGCTGGCCCCGTGCCACTGTCTGTTCCAGTTCTATGTCGCCGATGGGCGGCTCTCCTGCCAGCTCTACCAGCGCTCGGCCGATGTGTTTCTGGGCGTGCCCTTCAATATCGCGAGCTATGCCCTGCTGACGATGAAGATGGCGCAGGTGACGCGGCTGGAGCCGGGCGAGTTCGTCCACACCTTCGGCGATGCGCACCTCTATCTCAATCACCTGGAGCAGGCCGACCTGCAGCTTGCCCGCCCGCCGCGTGCGCTGCCGCGCATCGCGATCAATCCGGCTGTGCGGTCGATCTTCGACTTCAAGTTCGAGGACTTCGCGCTATCGGGCTACGATCCGCACCCGCACATCAAGGCCGCGGTGGCCGTGTGACCGGGGCCGCGCGCATCGCCTTCGTGGTGGCTGTCGCCGAGAACGGCATCATCGGCCGCAACGGCGCGCTGCCGTGGCAGCTGCCTTCCGACCTCAAGCGCTTCCGCAAGCTCACCCTCGGCAAACCCATGATCATGGGGCGCAAGACCTACGCTTCCATCGGCCGGCCGCTCGATGGCCGCGACACGATCGTGGTCACGCGGGCGCAAGACTTCTCCGCCCCCGGAGTGCATGTGGCGCAGTCGATCGAGGAGGCCATTGCGCTCGGGCGGGCTCTTGCGGCCAAGCGGGGCGCGGACGAGGTGGCGGTGATCGGCGGGGAGGAGGTCTTCCGACTGACGTTTCCCTTGGCCAACCGCATCTATCTGACCCTCGTGCATGGGCAGCCCCCCGGCGATACCCGTTTCGAGCTTCCGGACGCCAGGATCTGGCGCGAGACGGCCCGGGAGCCCATGGTCCAGGGTCCCGGAGACCAGTACCCGGCAGATTTTGTCGTGTTGGAGCGACAAGTTTGAGGCTGCGGCTCTTGGTCTGGAGCACTCCCTCACCCCATATAACCCAATCACGTGGGTTCAATTGCGTGCACCGGGAGGGTGCCCTATAAGCAACAAAAAGCAGGCGGATTTCCTGGCAGCGTGCGACGTGATGCGGGCTCTGCTCCCGGCGGGTGCCGGAGTGGGGCAGGCCTTGCACAACCACCCCAGAGACACGGGAGAGGCTCAATCTAATGCCCTGGAGTAATCAGAGTGGCGGCGGCCGACGAGGCGGCGGAGGACCGTGGGGTCAGGGACCCTCGGGCGGCCCGCAGCATCAGCCCGACCTCGAGGAGCTGCTCAAACGCAGCCAGGACAAGCTGAAGCAGGTAATGCCCGGCGGCACCGGCCTGCCGGGCTCTTTCATGTTCCTGGTGGCGGTGGTGGCGGCGGCGGTGGTCGCCTTCTACGCCTTCACCTTCCGCGTCAACCCCGACGAACTCGGCATCGTCATGCTGTTCGGCAAGCCGATCCGCAGCGAGCCCCCGGGCCTGCACTTCCGCCTGCCCTACCCGATCGAGGAGGTGCGGCTTCCCAAGGTCACGCGCCAGAACATCATCGAGGTCGGGATGCGCTCGGGCGTCTCCTCCCGCGGCTTCTCCGGCGTGCGCGACGTACCGGAGGAGAGCCTGATGCTGACGGGCGACGAGAATATCGTCGACGTCGATTTCGTCGTGTACTGGCGCATCAAGGACGCGCAAGCCTACCTTTTCAATATCCAGAATCCCGAGGTGACCGTCAAAGAGGTGGCCGAGAGCGCCATGCGCGAGATCGTCGGCCAGTCCAACATCCAGCCGATCCTGACCGAGGCGCGCCAGAAGACCGAGCAGGCTGTGCAGAAGCTGATGCAGGAGACGCTCGACCATTACAAGGCGGGCATCCGCATCGACCAGGTGCAGCTGCAGAAGGTCGACCCGCCGACCCAGGTGATCGACGCCTTCCGCGATGTGCAGGCTGCCCGTGCCGACCAGGAGCGCTTGCAGAACGAAGCGTTCTCGTATGCCAATCGCGTGGTGCCGGAAGCGCGCGGCGAGGCCGAGCGCATCCTGCAGGGCGCCAGAGCCTACAAGGAGCAGACCGTGGCCGAGGCGAACGGGCAGACGGCGCGCTTCCTCAAGGTCTATGACGAGTACAAGAAGGCGCCCGAAGTCACCCGCAAGCGCATGTATCTCGAGACCATGGAGCGCGTGCTCGGCGGCACCGACAAGATCATTCTCGACAGCAAGGGGGGCCAGGGCGTGGTGCCCTATCTGCCGCTCGATCAGCTGCAGAAGAAGAAGGAAGGGGCCAACTGATGTTGCGAGCGTTGTTGGCAGCCCTGGTGGTGGTTGCAGGCGCGATCGGCGCCGTCGCCTATTTCGCGCTGTTCATCGTGCACGTGAACGAGCAGGCGATCGTGCTCGAGTTCGGCAAGCCGGTGCGCATCATCAGTGAGCCGGGGCTGTTCTGGAAGATACCCGTGGTGCAGACCGTCGACTATTTCGATAAGCGCATCTTGGATCTGGACACCGCCTCGCAGGAAGTGACGGCGTCCGACCAGAAACGCATCGTCGTCGACGCGTTTGCGCGCTATCGCATCGTCGACCCCTTGCTGTTCTATCAAACCGTGCGCGACGAGCGCAACGTGCGCTCGCGCCTCGGCCCGATCGTGGAATCGGCCCTGCGCCGGGTGCTCGGCGGCACCACCTTCCAGGATGTGGTCAGGGACAAGCGCGAAGAGCTCATGAAGCGCATCGCCAAGATCGTCAACGATGAAGGCAAGGAGTTTGGGCTGGAGGTGGTCGATGTGCGCATCAAGCGTGCGGACCTGCCCGAGCAGAACTCCAAGAACATCTTCGACCGCATGCGTGCAGAACGTCAGCGTGAGGCTGCCGAATTCCGAGCTGAAGGTGCAGCTCAAGCCAATCGCATCCGTGCAGATGCCGACCGGCAGGTGACGATCATCAAGGCAGATGCCACGCGCGAGGGCGAGCGCACGCGAGGCGAAGGCGACGCCGAGCGCAACCGCATCTTCGCCGATGCGTTCGGCCGCGATCCCGACTTCTTCGGGTTCTATCGTTCGATGCAGGCCTACGAGCAGGGCATCAAGTCGAGCGATACGCGCATGCTGCTGACGCCCGATGGCGAGTTCTTCCGCTACTTCAACAACCCGTCCGGGAACAATGCGAACGGCGCTCAGCCAAAGAGATGAGCGATTTTGTCGTTGCGATCGGTCTCGTCATGGTGATCGAGGGCCTGCTGTGGGCAGCCGCGCCGCAGCTGGGCCTCAAGCTGCTGGAGGCCGCGGCCGAGATGCCTGAGCACGCGCTGCGCACGGCCGGGGCGGCGGCGATCGCGGCGGGTTTCGTGCTCGTGTGGCTGGTGCGCGGGTGAAGCAGCGCGGTTGCGGGTGTCGCCGCTAGACTTTGGAATGGAAGCGAGCGCTTAGGAGACGTTGGCCATGATCGGGCCTGATCCCTGCAAGACGCCCCTCTTCGTCGACAATCGTGCGCGGGCGCCGGCTCGCGGCTGGAGGCGGGCAGGGACCCGTGCCGGCCTTGGAGCGGCGGGCCTGTTGCTGATGCTGGTGCCGGCCTCCTCGCAGATGCGCGGGCCGACCAGCGTCGCGCCGGTGGCAGAGAAGCTGATCGACGCGGTCGTCAACATCTCGACCAGCCAGACCCTCAAAGGCCCCGAGGGCGTGCCGCTGCCCAGAGTGCCGAAGGGTGCCCCCTTCGAGGAGTTCTTCGAGGACTTCTTCAATCGCAAGGGCGGCCGGGGACCCTCCGACCGCAAGGTCTCCTCGCTCGGCTCCGGCTTCGTCATCGACGGCAAGGAAGGCTACGTCGTCACCAACAACCACGTGATCGAGGGCGCCGACGAGATCATCGTCAACTTCAATGACGGCACTAAGCTCAAGGTCGACAAGGTGATCGGCAAGGACACCAAGACCGACCTCGCCCTTCTCAAGGTCTCGCCCAAGAAGCCGCTGCCGTCGGTGCCCTTCGGCTCCTCCAACAGGATCAAGGTCGGCGACTGGGTGATGGCGATCGGCAACCCGTTCGGTCTCGGCGGCTCGGTCACCGTCGGCATCATCTCGGCCAAGCAGCGCGATATCAACTCCGGCCCCTACGACGACTATCTGCAGACGGACGCCGCCATCAACAAGGGCAACTCCGGCGGTCCGCTGTTCAACATGGAGGGCGAGGTGATCGGCGTGAACACCGCGATCATCTCCCCGACCGGCGGCTCGATCGGCATCGGCTTTGCCGTGCCCTCCGACACCGCGCTGGTCGTCATCGATCAGCTGCGCGAGTTCGGCGAGACGCGCCGCGGCTGGCTCGGCGTCAAGATCCAGACCATCACGGACGATATCGCCGAGGCCTCCGGCATCAAGGAGAACACCGGAGCCCTGGTTGCGAGCGTCACGGCGGGCAGCCCGGCCGCCAAGGCCGGCATCCAGGACGGCGACGTGATTCTCAAGTTCGACGGCAAGGACGTCACGTCCATGCGTGGCCTGCCGCGCCTCGTCGCGCAGACGCCGATCGGCAAGGACGTCGACGTCGAGCTGCTGCGCAAGGGCCAGAGAGTGACCATCAAGGTGGCCGTCGGCCGCCTCGCCGAGGAGGAGCCGGTCAAGGCAGCGGCCAAGGACGCTCCCAAGGCCAAGGGCCCCAAGGGCAAGGACAGCGGCAAGGACGGCAAGTCGGGGTCGGCGCCCTCGGGGGGGCGGCCATCGCTGATCGGCCTGGTCCTCGCACCGCTCGATGACGACCTCCGCGGCAAGCACAACATCGGCAAGGACGTGAAGGGCGTGATCGTGCTGCAGGTCGACCCGGCGAGCCCGGCGGCCGACAAGGGCGTCAAGGTCGGCGACGTGATCGTGGAGGTGGCGCAGGAGGCCGTTACCTCGCTCGACGATATCGCCAAGAGCGTCGACAAGGTCAAGAAGGCGGGCCGCAAGCAGGTCCTGCTGCGCCTCGAGGACGGCAAGGGCGACTTGCGTTTCGTTGCCGTGCCCGTGCAGTGACGGTGCAGTGATCGGGCGAAGCAGCGGCGGCAGCGCCGGAACATCTCACGTCGGGAGGTCGCGTGGCCGCGGGGCATAGCCTGTTCGACACCATTTCCGACAGCATCGCGCCCATCCACGCCGATGGCTACAAGTTCGTGGCCATCGGTGTCGTGGTCTCGCTCGTGCTGTTCCTGCTCTGGCCACCGCTGGCCTGGCTGGCGGTCCTGGTGACCGCGTGGATCGCCTACTTCTTCCGCGATCCCGCGCGCGTGACGCCGCTGCGGGAGGGCCTCGTGATCGCCCCGGGCGACGGCCGCATCTCCGCCATCGAGCGCGTGCGCGCGCCCGTAGAGCTCGGCCTCGGCGATGCCGAGCGCGTCAGGGTCTCGATCTTCCTTTCGGTGTTCGACGTCCACATCAACCGCGCGCCGGTTGCCGGACGCATCGTGCGCTCGATCTATGTGCCCGGCAGCTTCCTCAACGCAGCGGTCGACACCGTCGAGCAG
>Ga0247830_10001378_pt1 | contig 10089 bp, 11 predicted proteins | sample 12C_Control_Day5_FD_207766 | JGI IMG/M metagenome (GOLD analysis project Ga0247830, IMG submission 207766) | Soil microbial communities from agricultural site in Penn Yan, New York, United States - 12C_Control_Day5 | ecosystem: Environmental > Terrestrial > Soil > Agricultural land | place...
ATGATGACCTCCTTTTCCTCGCTGAATCCAAAAGGAAAAAAACTTGAGCGGAGTATAGGGACATGACCCCTGCTGTCAAGAGTTTTTTTCGCTTTTTTTCCTGCGCCATAGGGGAGCGGCGGGGCGCGGAGCTCACAAACTACTATAGGTACCCGCGCCAAGGCAGAACCACGCTAGATATTGTGGCTACTCAGATGCGGGGGAGCGTGACGCCCTTCTGCCCCTGGTACTTGCCGCCGCGCTCGCGGTAGGAAGTCTCGCAGGGCTCGTCGGACTCGAGGAAGATCACCTGCGCCACGCCTTCGTTGGCGTACACGCGCGCCGGCAGCGGCGTCGTGTTCGAGAACTCCAGCGTCACGTGCCCTTCCCACTCCGGCTCGAGCGGGGTGACGTTGACGATGATGCCGCAGCGCGCATAGGTGGACTTGCCGAGGCACACCGTGAGCACGTTGCGCGGGATGCGGAAGTACTCCACGGTGCGGGCCAGGGCGAACGAATTGGGCGGGATGATGCAGACGTCGCCGCGGTAGTCGACGAAGTTCTTCTCGTCGAAGGCCTTCGGGTCGACGATGGTGGAATTGATGTTGGTGAAGATCTTGAATTCGGTGGAGCAGCGGATGTCGTAGCCGTAGCTCGAGGTGCCGTACGACACCACGCGCTTGCCCGCCACCTCCTTCACCTGGCCGGACTCGAAGGGCTCGATCATGCCGTGCTCGAGCGCCATGCGCCGGATCCAGCGGTCCGCTTTCACGCTCACGTGTTCTGCACCACGATATTCGGGAACTTGGCGCTCATGTCGCGCTGCGACTCGGCGATCTTCACCGCGCAGCGGCGCGCGATGCGGCGGTAGGTCTCGGCGAGCGGCCCGTCGGGCTCGGACACCACGGTGGGCTTGCCCGAGTCGGCCTGGCTGCGGATCGATTCGGCGAGCGGCAGCTGCCCGAGCAGCTCGGTGCCGTAGTCCTTGCACATGCGCTCGGCGCCGCCGGTGCCGAAGATATGGCTCTCGTGGCCGCATTTCGGGCAGACGTGGTAGGACATGTTCTCGACCACGCCGAGGATCGGGATGCCGACCTTCTCGAACATCTTCAGGCCCTTGCGGGCGTCGATGAGGGCGATGTCCTGCGGGGTGGTGACGATGATCGCGCCGGTGACCGGGACTTTCTGCGCCAGCGTGAGCTGGATGTCGCCCGTGCCGGGCGGCAGGTCGACGACCAGGTAGTCGAGATCCCGCCAGCGCGTGTCCTTGAGGAGCTGCTCGAGCGCCTGCGTCACCATGGGTCCGCGCCACACCATCGGCGTGTCGACGTCGATCAGGAAGCCGATCGAGATCGCCTGCAGGCCGTGGCCCAGCATCGGCTCGAGGCTCTTGCCGTCCTTCGATTCCGGCCGCCCGGCGATGCCGAGCATCATCGGCTGCGAAGGCCCGTAGATGTCCGCGTCGAGCACGCCGACGCAGGCGCCCTCGGCGGCGAGCGCGAGCGCCAGGTTGACGGCGGTGGTGGACTTGCCGACGCCACCCTTGCCGGAGGCGACGGCGATGATGTTCTTGATCCCCGGGATGAGCTTGACGCCGCGCTGGACCGCGTGCGCCACGACCTTGGAAGCGACGCGCACGGTGGCGTTCGCGGCGCCGGCGGCCTTGAGCGCCTGCACGATCTGGCGGCGGATCGGCTCGTGCTGGCTCTTGCCGGGATAGCCGAGCTCGATGTCGAGCGAGACGTCGTCGCCGGAGACCTTGACGTTGCGTACCGCGCGGCTCGCGACGAAGTCCTTGGCGGTGTTCGGATCGACCAGCGCGCGCAGCGCGTCCTGGACGCGGGATTCACTGAGGGACATGCTTGAAGTGTAAGCTAAAATCGCGCCTTTCCCGAGCAGGATCCATGCCCCGCCGCAAGCTCTTCGTCACCACCGCGCTGCCGTACGCCAATGGCTCGTTCCACATCGGCCACATCATGGAGTACATCCAGGCCGACATCTGGGTGCGTTTCCAGCGCATGCAGGGCCACGAGGTGCATTTCGTCGGCGCCGACGACGCCCACGGCGCGCCGATCATGCTCAAGGCCGAGGCCGAAGGGGTGACGCCGCGCGAGCTGGTGGCGCGCATCGGCGCCGAGCGGCCGCGCTACCTGCAGGGCTTCCATATCTCCTTCGACAACTGGCATTCCACGGATTCCCCGGAGAACGTCGAGCTGTCGCAGGACATCTACCGCAGGCTGAAGGCCGCCGGCCTGATCTACACCAAGCCGGTCGAGCAGTTCTACGACCCAGTGAAGGGCATGTTCCTTGCCGACCGGTATATCAAGGGCCAATGCCCCAATTGCGGCGCGCCCGACCAGTACGGCGATGCCTGCGAGAACTGCAGCACGGTGTACGCCGCGACCGAGCTGAAGAACCCCTACTCGACGCTATCGGGCGCCAAGCCGGTGCTCAAGTCCTCTGAGCACCACTTCTTCAAACTCTCGGACGCCGCCTGCAAGCGCTTTCTCAACGAGTGGCTGGACAGGCCGGGCCGCCTGCAGTCCCAGGTGGTGAACAAGGCCAAGGAATGGCTTCAGGGCACCGGCCCGCAAGGTGAAGGGCAGGCACTCTCGGACTGGGATATCTCGCGCGACCCGCCCTATTTCGGCATCCGCATCCCGGACCTCGCCGAGGAGAAGTACCTCTACGTCTGGCTCGACGCGCCGATCGGCTACCTCGCTTCGCTCAAGAATTACTTCGACAGCGGGAAAGCGAAGGCAAAGGGCGAGCCCCGGTCGTTCGGCCAGTTTCTGGAAGACCCTGAAACCGAGCAGATCCATTTCATCGGCAAGGACATCATCTACTTCCATACGCTGTTCTGGCCGGCGATGCTGAAGTTCGCGGGGCGCCCCTACAAGATCCCCGACCACGTCTGGGTGCACGGCTTCATTACCGTGTCGGGCGACAAGATGTCCAAGTCGCGCGGCACGGGCATCAGCCCGCTGCGCTACCTCGAGCTCGGCATGAACCCGGAATGGCTGCGCTACTACATCGCCGCCAAGCTCAACGCGAATGTCGAGGACCTCGACTTCAACCCGGAGGACTTCGTCGCCCGGGTGAACAGCGACCTGGTCGGCAAGTACGTGAACATCGCCAGCCGCTGCGCGGTGTTCGTCCAGCGCCGGTTCGCCGGCGAGCTGGCCGACGCCGCGGGCGACCGGCTGCTCGCGGACTGCCAGCGGAAGTCCGTGGAGATCGCGGCCCTCTACGAGGGCCGCGAGTTCGGCAAGGCGCTGCGCGAGATCATGGCACTCGCCGACCTCGCCAACCAGTTCGTCGACGAGCAGAAGCCCTGGGAGCTCTCGAAGCAGCCCGGCGCCGAGGCGAAGCTGGCGCAGGTGTGCGCCGTCGCCATCAACCTGTTCCGCGTCCTGACCGTGTACCTGAAGCCCGTGCTGCCCCAGCTTGCCGCCCAGGCGGAGCGTTTCCTCAATGTCGCGAGCCTGCAATGGTCGGATGCCGGCCGGCCGCTCGCGCGCGGGCACCGGATCAACGAGTATCGCCATCTGCTGAACCGGGTCGAGGAGCAGCAGCTCGACCGCCTCTTCGACGCCGCGCCGCTGCCGGCAGCGGCCGGGGCGGCGCAGCGCCATCCCGGGCAGCCGCATGCCGCCAAGGAGCAGGCCGTGACCGAGACCATCGCCATCGACGACTTCAACAAGCTGGATCTGCGCGTGGCGAGAATCGTCCACGCCGAGCACGTCGAGGGCGCCGACAAGCTGCTCAAGCTCACCCTGGATCTGGGCGGCGCCACACGCACGGTGTTCGCGGGCATCAAGTCCGCCTACGGCGCCGAGCAGCTCGAGGGCCGCCTGACCGTGGTCGTCGCGAATCTCGCGCCGCGCAAGATGAAATTCGGCGTTTCGGAGGGAATGGTGCTCGCCGCGTCGGGCGACGGGGCGGGGATTTTCCTCATTTGCGCCGACGCGGGGGCGCAGCCCGGCATGCGCGTAAAATAGCTCTCGTCGCGGCGCGTGTTTGCCGCAAGGGCGAGGACACCTAATGGAGGGCTCGGGCCGCACGTTGGTCTGCAGCGTGCTGTTTCTCGACATCGCGGAGTACTCCAAGAAGCCGGTCTCGGAGCAGCTGCAGCTCAAGCAGGCCTTCAACCAGGCGCTTTCCCAGGCGCTCGAGCAGGTGGCCTCGCGCGACCGCATCATCCTCGATACCGGCGATGGCGCGGCGGTCACCTTCATGGGCGATCCCGAGGACGCCCTGTTCGCCTCGATCGCGATGCGCGACATGGCCGCTTCGGTCGGCGTGCGCATGGGCGTCAACCTCGGCCCGGTGCGCCTGGTCAAGGATTTGAACGGCCAGATGAACATCATCGGCGACGGCATCAACGTGGCGCAGCGCGTCATGAGCTTCGCCGGCCCCGGACAGCTGCTCGTCTCCCGCTCCTTCTACGAGGTCGTCTCGTGCCTGTCGCGCGACTATGCGGGCCTCTTCCATCACGAGGGCGCGCGCACCGACAAGCACGTGCGCGAGCACGAGGTCTACTCGGTGGTAGGCGGTGCGCCGGCGGCGCGGCGTCTGTCCGACACGCTCACCATCGAGATCGGCGCGGAGGGACCGACCGGATGGCTGCGCGGCCTCGGCCCGCTCGGGCTGCGGCGCTCCGCGCTCCTTGCCGCGCCGGTCCTGTTCCTGCTCATGGTCGCCGGTGGCGTCGCGGCGCGCGCGTTGATGGACCGCGACGCGCCGGCGCCGCCGGCATCCAAGCCCGTCGCCGCCGCACCGGCGGTGGCGAAGCCCGCTCCCGCACCTCCGGCGCCAGCCGCCCCCGTTTCCAAGCCGGCGGTGGAAGCGCCCGCGCCGCAGGCAGCCGCGGCCGAGCCCGCGCCGGCGACGCAAAAACCGCCGCCGCGGCTCGAGAAGAAGATCGAGCGCCAGGCAAAGGCGCCAACGGCAGCGGGCGTCGGTCGCATCGTGTTCGCGGTCGCCCCCTGGGGCGAGGTGCTGATCGACGGCAAGAGCCGCGGCGTCAGCCCGCCCCTGCGCACGCTTGAAATCCCCGCCGGCCCGCATACGATAGAAATCCGTAACTCGACGTTCCCGGCGCATGTCGCCAAGGTCGAAGTCAAGGCGGGGGAAGCAATCCAAGTGCGGCACAGGTTCCGCTGATGCTCCGCGCCGCCATCGTGGCTGGCGTGCTGCTCGCCCTCTCGGGGTGCTCCAGCGCGCCCATGCGCGAGCTGCAGCAGCTGCTCTGGACGAGCAAGGGCGACGCCGCCTTCGCCACCGGCATGGGGCAGTACGAGAATGGCCAGTACGTCGAATCGGCGCGCAATCTGCAGGCCGCGGTGAACCTGGGGCTGCCGGCTGCGCAGCGTGCGCGCGCGCACAAGCACCTTGCCTTCATCCACTGCGCCTCGGGCCGCGAGCGCCTGTGCCGCGAGGATTTCCGCAAGGCGCTCGCCGTCGAGCCGAAGATGGAACTCACCACCGCCGAGGCCGGGCATCCGGTGTGGGGGCCGATCTTCCGCTCGATGAAGGGCGGCGAGCCGCCGCTCAGCGCCGGGCTGCGCCTCTACGAGGAAGGCAAGTACGAGGAGTCCGCGACGACCCTGCAGGGCGCGATCGAGCGCGGCCTGCCCGACCGGGACCGCGCCAGGGCGCACAAGCACCTCGCCTTCATGCACTGCGCCGCCAACCGCGAGCGCCAGTGCCGCGACGAGTTCCGCCGCGCGCTCGACTTCGACCCCGGGCTGCAGCTCACCGCCGCCGAGTCCGGCCATCCAGCGTGGGGACCGGTGTTCCGCTCGATGAAAGGAGAACCGCGCGGCGAGCCCGCCCTGGCGAAAGCCCAGGCGAGCCTGCAGCCCGCCAAGGGCGCCGCCGCGCCGGGCAAGGGCGAGCCGGCGCTCGCCGCCGGGGTGCGCCTGTACGAGGAGGGCAGCTACGACGCCTCTGCGCGCAACCTGCACGAGGCCCTTGCCCAGGGCCTTGCCGACGCCGAGCGGGTAAGGGCGCACAAGCACCTCGCCTTCATCCATTGCGCCGCCGACCGCCAGCGGTCGTGCCGGGAGGAGTTCCGCAAGGCGCTCGCCATCGACCCCACGCTCGAGCTTGCGCCCGCCGAGGCTGGACATCCGGCCTGGGGGCCGGTGTTCCGCGCGGTGAAGGCGGGCCGCTAGGCCCCGCGATGGAGCAACCGCAGCTCGGCCGCTACGTAATCCAGTCCGAGATCGGCCGCGGCGCGATGGGCGTCGTCTACAAGGCCATGGACTCCGTGCTCGAGCGGGTGGTCGCCGTCAAGACCGTCAACATGGCGCTCGAGCGCGACCACGCCGACAAGTACGAGGCGCGCTTCTACCAGGAGGCGCGCGCCGCCGGCGGGCTGAACCATCCCAATATCGTCACCGTCTACGACGCCGGCAAGGCGGGCGACGTCGTGTACATGGCGATGGAATACATCGAGGGCGTCGAGCTGCGCACGCTCATCGGCGAAGGCCGCCAGCTCGCCGTCGCGCAGGCGCTGTCGATCGCCGCGCAGGTCGCCGAAGGCCTCGCCTACGCGCACGAGCGCGGCGTCGTGCACCGCGACATCAAGCCGGCCAACATCATGGTGGTCGCCAACGGCCCGGTGAAGATCACCGATTTCGGCATCGCCCGCATGCGCGCCTCGGCCGACCTGACGCAGACCGGGGTAATGCTCGGCTCGCCGAAATACATGTCGCCGGAGCAGGTCATTGGCAAGCGTGCCGACCACCGCTCGGACATCTTTTCGCTGGGCGTGATCCTCTACGAGATGCTTTGCGGCGCGGCGCCGTTCAACGGCGAGAACGTCACCGCGCTCATGTACCAGATCGTGAACTTCGCGCCGCCGGCGCCGAGCGCCATCAACGCCGGCGTGCCGCAGATGCTCGATTACATCATCGCCAAGATGCTCGCCAAGCCGCTCGAGGAGCGCTATCAGGATGCGCGCGAGCTGTCGCGCGACCTGCGCGAATGCGAGCGGCAGCTGGCCGCGCCGCCCGCGGCCAGCGTGCCGCGGGGGCCGGTCGCGCTCGCGAGCGGGGCGCAGCCCCAGCTCGTCGACACCCGCTCGCAGACGGTGGTGCTGGCACAGACCCTGAACCGCACGCGCGAGGCGGACAAGGCGCCGGAGGACATGGCGAGCGCGCCGGCGCGCGGCGTCGCGCCGTCCTTCGACTCGAACGAGGCGACGCAGCGCCTTGCCGTGCTGACCGGCGCCGCCACGGCGCCGGGCGCCCTGCTCAACACGCGCGAGACGGCGACGCAGGCGATCCGCTCCCTGCCGCGCGCGGCCCCCGGCGGATGGCGGCGGCGCGACTGGCTACTGGTCGGCGCGGCGACGCTGTGCGGGCTGGTCGTCGCGCGCGCGATCGTCAAGCGCGGCGACTCGGAGAAGGGTTAGCGGCCGGCGCAGCTCTGGGGCATCGCGTTGACCGGGTAGCCCTTGCAGCTCCAGGCCACCTTGCCGGCCTGCAGCGTCGGCAGCAGGGCGATCTCGAGCGCGTTCTTCTCGTTCCAGCCGCGGATCGAGCCGTCGTCGCCCACGATCCATTTCATCTCGCCGTGCTTGGCATCGTTCCGCGGTGCGACCTTCACACCCCGGCCGACGCCGGCGAGCTTGCCGGCTTTCTCCGCCTTGGCGGCGACCTCCTGCTTTGCCGGATCCGCGCCGCTCACGAGCGCCTGGGCGGCTTCCTTCAGTCCGGCGCCCTCCATTTGCGGCAGCACGACGGCGACCACGAGGAATCCGATCAATGCAAGACCCGCGAATATAAGCAGCCCGATGCGCATCTGTTTCTCCCCTTAGAGCCCTGGACTACCGTCACGCTTTTTTTTGCTGCGCTGCGCGAGGCAGCTTAACATGGCCTCGCACTAGCGGCATGGTGACTCGGCAAATTCGTGTCAGCGGCATCGTCCAGGGCGTCGGCTACCGTGCCGCGCTGCGCCAGCAGGCGCATTCGCTCGGCGTGACCGGCTGGGTGCGCAACCGCGCCGACGGAAGCGTCGAAGCGCTCGCGCACGGTACGCCGGCCGCGCTCGAGGCGCTGATCGCCTGGGCGCGCCGCGGGCCGCCCGGGGCGCGCGTGGCGGACGTCCGGATCAGCGAGGCCACCGCGGAAAGCGCGCCCGCCGGCTTCGAGCTGCGCCCCAGCGCCTAGACGCTCCGGCGCCGCTTCAGCGCGTTCACCACGGAAAATTCCCAGGGCCGGCAGGCCGCGAGCAGCGCGACGCTCACCTTCCGCGCGCTCGGCGCGGACGCGTCCGCCTCCGCGAACTCGTTGAAGTCGCGCGCCAGGCGCTCGAGCCGGCGCTTGAGCACCATCGCCGACTCGGGCGAGAGCACGCGCGACTCGAAGCGCAGCAGCTCGAGCGGCGCCTCGAAGCGCCCCTGCAGGAACTCCTGCATGACGCGGCGCCCGTAGACCTTCTTCACCGGTCCGCCCGGGCGCCAGGAGAAATCCTTCGCCACCTTCAGGCGCACGCGGTCGCCCGGACGCCAGTCGATGAGCCCGAGCTTCTCCAGCCGCGCGCAGGCGCCGGTGAGCTGCGCGCGCGAGATGGCGAACGCGTCGAGGACCTCCGCGAAGCGCCAGTCGTTCTGCAGCAGCCAGAACACCGAGAGCAGCCGCTCGTCCTTCGCGAGCGCGCTCTCCTGCTCGAGGCTCAGCTCGCGCGCCTGCGACTCGGCGCTGCGGCTCATGCGCGCCACCTCGTCGAGCTCCAGGTCGAGCACGGCGAGGATCTGCTCGATGCGGCTGAGCGTGAAGGTGCCGCGCGAGAACATCCGCTTGACGCTCGCCTCCGAAAGCCGCAGCTCGCGCGCGAGCGCGCCGTAGGTGAGCCCGCGCGAGCGCAGGCTGCGCTTCAGGGCGTCGACGAAGCGGCGGCGCAGGGCCATGCCACGCACGGTATCAGATAACGCTACTTCTTTGAGCGGTATTGCATTGCGCGGTGCGCCCGCCCGACAATCGGCGCCAACCGAGGGAGGACTGCCATGGCCGAACCGCTTTCCCGCCCCCTGTCCGCCGCCGAGCTTTGCGAGGCGATGCGCCGGGCACGCGCTTTCGATGCGTCACGGCTCGACCGCATCCTGCGTGTCGACGAGGATCGCGGCCTGGTCGAGGTGCAGGCGAGCGTGACCTGGCGCAGCCTCGCCGAGCGCCTGCGCCCGGGCGATGCGCGGGCCGGCGCGGCGCGCACGACGCTGCCGACGGTGGGGGAGAGTCTCGCCTGGAACGCCGCGGGCCCGGACGGCCGCCCGGCGGTCACCCATGTCGAGTCGATCGCGCTGGTCACCCCGGAGGGCGAGCTGCGACGCGTCAGCCGCGTTGCCAACGCGGAGTTGTTCGCGCTCGCGGTCGGCGGCCAGGGGCTGTTCGGCGCGCCTTACAGCGTCACGCTGCGCATCGAGTCGCTCGCGCGCGCCGTCAGCGACGGCGCGGCCGTGCTGCCGGCGAGCATGCCGACAGACGCGCTGCGCCTGCTCGTGCCGCCCGAGGCCCTGGCGCGATTCCTCGCCGCGGCGCGCCAGCGCTGCGGCGAATGGCGCATGGCCATCGAGGCCGAGGCGGTGCGCACCACGCGCAGCGAGGCGGAAACGTTCCTGCGCTGGGCGCGGCGCGATTATGCCGAGGTCGCGCTGCAGCTGGGTCGGCACGGCAACCTCGGGTCCTCGCTCAAGGCGATGCAGGTGCGCCGGGAGCTGATCGATGCGGCGATTGCCGCCGGCGGCGCCTTCCACATTGCCTGCACGCCAGAGGCGACGCGCGCGCAGACCGAAGCCTGCTATCCGCAGCTCGGTCGCTTCCTCGCCGAGAAGCGCCGTTTCGACCGCGGGGAGCGGCTGGTGAACGCCTGGTATCGACGCCAGCGCGCCCTGCTCGCGGGCCGGGCCTGAAAGGCCCTACTACAGCGCCCCGTAGACGACCTGGACGTTCTCCGGCGTGAGCCAGGCGCCGAGTTCGTCGAGCAGCCGGCTGTCGGGGCGCACGCGCCACGCGTCGCCCAGCGCGACCTGGCACAGCGCCTTGCCGTTCTCGTAGAGCACGAGCACCTGGCAGGCGCCCTGCCCCGCGTGCCGGTAGGGCG
>Ga0247830_10001379_pt1 | contig 10085 bp, 7 predicted proteins | sample 12C_Control_Day5_FD_207766 | JGI IMG/M metagenome (GOLD analysis project Ga0247830, IMG submission 207766) | Soil microbial communities from agricultural site in Penn Yan, New York, United States - 12C_Control_Day5 | ecosystem: Environmental > Terrestrial > Soil > Agricultural land | place: USA...
TGGCTGCATCGTGACGTGAACCTCTCGCCCCCGGCGAGCAACTGAATCGTCCGAGGCACCCGTCGTATGATCCTCGTCGTGGGACGCAAGCGCGGCAGCGTCGACGCCGGCTCGGCGATGGCCGAGGTCGACGAGGCCGAGCTGATCCGCCGCTGCAAGGCTGGCGAGCGCGCCGCGCAGGACGAGCTGTACCACCGGTTCCGCCGCCCGGTCGCCGCCAACCTCTACCGCGTGCTCGGCGATCGCGGCGAGCTCGAGGACCTGGTCCAGGAGGTCTTCGTCATCGCCTTCCGCGGGCTGGCGACCTTTCGCCACGAGGCCCGCCTGACCACGTGGCTGTACCGCATCTGCGTCAACGTCGCGCTCGGCCGCATCCGCGCCCGCACCCGCCGGCCGCCGCCGATCAACGTCGCCGACCTCGAGGTCGCCGCCCACGACGCCGCGCTCGCCGATCGCCCCGAGTCGCCGGCACGCTCCCTCGAGCGCCGCCAGGACCAGGAGCGGGTCTATCGCGCCCTCGAGCGCCTGCCGCCCAAGAAGCGCATCGTCCTCTACCTCCACGAGATCGAGGGCCGCGACCTCAAGGAGATCGCGTACCTCGTCGACTCCAACGCGGTGACCGTGCGGACCCGGCTGTTCTACGCGCGCCGCGAGTTCTACCGCGCACTGGCCGAGGAGGACGCGGTCCCGTGATCGGCCACGTCGCCACCCATCGGCTCGGCGAGCTCGCCGCCGGTCGCATCACCGGCCGCGCCGCCGCCCGCATCCGCGTCCACCTCGACGACTGCGCGCGCTGCCACGCGGCGTGGGAGCGGATCCGCCAGGCCCGCGGCGGCTTCGCCGACCTCGCCGCGGCGCCGGCGCCCGAGCTGCGCTGGGATCGCATCCGCGCCCAGGTCTACTGGTCGCTCGGCTCCGGCTCGTACCCGGTCGTGCGCCCGCCCGCGGCGCGCTGGCCGTGGCTGATGCTGCCGGCGCTGGCCGCCGCCGCGACCGCGCTGGTGTGGGTCGCGCCGTGGTCGTCGCCGGCGCCGCGGCCGCCGGCGGTCGTCGCGCCCGCCCCTCCGGCGGCGCCGTCGGCCACCGCCGTCACGCTCGCACCGGCACCGGTGCTCGCGGTCGCCACCTTCGTCGAGGGCGACGTCACCGTCCGGGCCGCCGGCGCCACCGTCGACGCGGTCGAGCCGGCCGCGATCGGCGCCACCCCGCTCGGCGCCGGCGCCCAGGTCACCACCGGCGACGGCCGCCTCGCGCTGCAGTTCGGCCCGGCGTCGACGGTGACCCTGGCGCCGCGCTCGCGCCTCGAGCTGCGCCGCTTCGACGCCGCCGCGATCGAGCTGATCGTCGACGGTCAGGTCGATCTCGAGGTCGCGCATCGCGCGCCCGGGCAGCGCTTCGCGGTGATCGCGGGGGCGCGCACCGTCGAGGTCCGCGGCACCGCCTTCCGCGTCGTCCACCGCGACGGCGAGGTCGCGGTCGCCTGCGAGCACGGCCGGGTCGCGGTCTCCGACGCCGACGCCACCGTCGAGGTCGGCGCCGGCCAGGCCGTCGAGCTCGACGACGACGAGCGCCTGCTCGGCCGCGCCGCGCGCCCGCTGTCGGGCGCCGAGCTGTCGGCGCTGCTCACCGCCCGCCCGCCGGCGCTGGCGATGTGGACCGATCCGGCGACGGTGCTGCGCACGACCGGCCCGCTCGCCGTGGTCGCGCCGCGGGCCAGCGCGGTCCGCGTCGACGGGGTCGTCGTCGGCGCCGGCCCGGTGTGGATGCGCGTGCCCGCCGGCCGCCACCTGGTCGAGGCCGAGCGCGCGCCCGGTCGGTTCGCGCCCGGGCGGTGGATCGAGGTCGGCACCGCGCCGGCCGGTCCGCTCGTGCTCGCCGCGGACCCGCCCGCGCCCGCGCGCGGCGCCGCCGCGACCAAGCCCGACCAGACCCCGGCCGCGGCCCGCCGCGCCCGCAAGGCCGAGCTGACCCGCGCGCTCGATCAGGGCCGCGTCCGCACCTGCGTGCGCGCCCTGGCCAAGCAGGGCATCGCCGAGGGCACCCACGTCGAGCTCGAGATCGGCGTCGACGCCGGCGGCGCGCTCCGCTTCCTCAACATCGCCGGCACCGACCTGCCGGCGCGCGTCGCCGACTGCGTCCGCGACGCGGTGGCCGCGACCCGGCTCGGCGCCGGCCCGGCCGCGACCTGGCGCCAGCGCATCAGCTTCTGAGGACCGCGGGCTCCTCGACGGCGCGGCCGATCACGACAGGCGCGCGGCCATGCGATCCGCCGCCCGGGTCGCCAGGGCCATGATCGTCAGCTGGGGGTTGACCCCGAGCGAGCTGGGCACGGCGGCGCCGTCGATGACGTACAGGCCGGGCGTGCCGTGGACCTGGTGATCGTCGTCGACCACGCTCGACGCCGGATCGGGGCCCATGCGGGCGGTGCCGAGCGGGTGGTAGGCCGACAGCTCGAGATCGCTGGCCGACAGGTTGGCGCGACGCAGGCGAGCCAGGTCGGCCTCGTTGCGCAGCTCGTCGAAGCCGTGCACCGGCGGCAGCACCGCGCGGGCGCCGGCGGCGAAGTAGACCCGGGCGAGGATGTCGACGCCGCGCTTGAGCCGGGCCAGATCGGCGTCGTTGACGACGTAGGTGACCACCGGCCGGCCGGCGACCAGGCGGACCCGGCCGCGCGAGGTGTCCTCGACCATGAACCCGAAGCTGGCGACCCGGTCGTAGCCCTCGGCGAGCTCGACCAGGCGCGGGCCGAGCTGCGGCATCAACGACACCGTGTACTCGAGCGGGGTCGCCGCGCCCTCGAACATCAGGCCGTCCTCGGCGAACTCCTCGATGGCGTAGCCCTGTGGCACGCCCTGCCAGCTCGCCACCCGCTCGTTCATCTCGGCCAGCACGCCGGCCGCCGGGTGGATCGACAGGTTGGCGCCGAGCTGGCCCGAGCCGCCGGCGAGCCCGTTGCGCATGAGCAGGACCGGCGTGATCAGCGTGCCGCACGCGACCACCACCGCCCGCGCGCGCACGGTGAGCGACCGGCCGCCCTTGGTGCGCGCGACCACGCCGACGGCGCACCCACCCTCGACGACGATGCGCTCGACCTTGGTGGTGGCGTACAGCTCGGCGCCGGCCTTGAGGGCGAGCGGCACGTACGACACGTTGGTCGAGCGCTTGGCGTCGGTCGGGCAGCCGAAGCAGCACACGCCCTGGCCGTCGCACGCCGGCGCGTTGCGGCGCAGCGGCCGGTGCTTGTAGCCGAGCTTCTCGGCGCCGCGCGCCACGACCCGCGCGCAGCCGCCGAGGATCTCCGTGCGGGTCGGTGCGACCCCGAGCACCGCCTCGACCCGCTCGTAGTAGGGCGCGAGGTGGTCCATGGTCATCGCCGGCAGGCCGAGCTGGTGGCGCCAGTGGGCGAGCACGCGCTCGGGCACGCGGTAGCAGGTGCCGGAGTTGACCGTGGTCGAGCCGCCGACGGTCTGGCCCATCGGGATCGGGATGGCGACGTTGCCGACCGACACCGTCGCGCCGCCGGCGCGGTACATCCGCCGCTGCATGTCGAACGCGCGCCCGGTGAAGTCGGTGCGATCGAAGTAGGCGCCTTCCTCGATCATGACGACCGCGACCCCGGCCTCGGCCAGCTCCTTGGCCACCACCGCGCCGCCGGCGCCGGTGCCGATCACCACGACGTCGGCCTCGACGGCGCGGTCGCTGTCGATCGTGGCGCCGTCGTGGACCCGCTCGCGGAACCACGCCGGCTTGACCTCGGCCCGCGGCCGCTCCTGCTCGTAGACGCAGCCGAGCCGGGCGTAGAACGACGGGTCGTCGAAGTGCGCCATCTTGAGCGGCGTCAGCAGCGCCCGCAGCGCGGTGCGTCGAGCGACGCCGGCCTGGCGCCAGCGCTCGAGAAGGTCGACGCGGGCCTGAGCCGACAGCGAGGTGACCCGGCGGCGATGGTGCAGCCAGGCCAGGCCCTCGATGGTGCGGATCAGGCCGCGGTAGGCGGTGCGGGCGGGGGCGGGCAGGTCGGCGAGGAAGTGCTCGACCCGCTCGACCGAGCGCAGGCCGGCCCCGGGGAAGATCTTGCCGGCGGGCATCACCGCCTCGGCGATGGCGACCAGCGCCGCACGCTCGTGGTCGCTGAAGACGCTCATGGGATCAGCTTATTGGGAATGGTCGAATGGTTCAACAAGTAACGGGCTTCAGGGAGCGGAGCGTGCGAAGCCCGCGTCCAGGAAGCCGTACGAGCCGGTCAGCGCCAGGCCGATGAAGACCTCCTTGGCCGCCAGCCGGACCTCGCCGCCCAGCCGGACGCTCGACGCCCGGTTGAGGGTCCACGTCCAGCCCAGCTCCCCGACCAGGGCGGCGCCGAGGTCGATGTCGTCGGGCTCGTCCATGCCGTTGGCGTCGCCGTCGCTCGACACGATGGCCTCGGCGCCGACGTCGAACGCGCCGAGTAGCTCGCCGTGCTCGCCGTGGGCGAAGGTGCGGAACCGACCGCCGACCGCGGCGCGCCACGGCGTCGCGGTCATCTCCGGGGTGAACAGCCGGTAGCGGGCGTCGAGCCAGGCCTGGGCATCGGCGGCGAGGCCGAGCTGGCGGGCGGCGCGGGCGCGCACCATCACCTGCTCGTAGCGACCGTCGGGCACGTCGGGCAGCCCGTCGCCGTCCTCGTTGTTGCGGACGAGGTAGCTCTCGCCGAACAGGATCTGGACGTCGAGGCCGCTCGGGCGCACGTCGAAGCTGGCGTCGCGCAGCACCTCGAGCAGCTCGTAGGTGGTGCCGGCGTCGGGCTCGCCGAGCAGCACGCCGGCCTCGCGCAGGATCGCCACGGTGGCGGTGAGCTGGCGGTAGCCGGTGCGATCGCGGCGCAGCGCCCACCAGGTCGACTGCAGCCGGCGGGCGAGGCCGTCGTCGATCGGCCGGCCGAGCGCGCGCGCGTCCTCGAGCACCGCGGCCAGCCGCTGCACGCGCAGGCGCGGGCCGACGTCGAGCACGCGGCCGTAGCCGCCGCCGAGCGCCAGCCCGGCGTCGGCGACGAAGCGGGTGTCCTTGACGTTGGTCATGCCGTCGTTGCCGACCGACGACAGGTAGTGCAGCTGGGGCGCGATCGCGACCTGGCCGACGCCGTAGACGCCGGGCCCGCCGTAGAACCGCGCTTCGCCCTCGACCGCGGCGGTGATCGCGACCAGCCGCGAGCTGGCGTCGCCGGCCGGGTTGAGCACGCCGACCAGGGTGTCGAGATCGGCGGTCACGCCCCACGCCATGGTCTCGCGCTCGAGCCGGCGGGCGTAGTGGCTGTCGGCGTCGAGCACGAAGCTGGTGCGCTCGCGCACCGTGTCCCAGTCGAAGCTGGCGGCGCCGACCGCGAAGGTCAGCGACTCGCGCGCGGCGAGCACGTCGTCGTCCCAGGTCGGCTGACCGACGACCGCGGCGTCGCGGCCGCCGCCACCGAAGACGCCGTGGCCGCCACCGCCGGTGTCGGACGCCGGGGGCGCGGAGGCCTCGCCCGGGTCGGGCGCGGTCGCGCTGCCGTCGAACGCGTCGCGGTCGCCGCCGTCATCGGCCGGCGGCGGCGCTGCGACCCGATCGGGCGGCGGAGTCGGCGCCGGCGGAGGCGTCGGGGTCGCCGCCGGCGCCTTACCGCCGAGCTTGGCCAGCGCCTTGCGGGCGAGGTCGCGCTGGGCGCGGTCGCGCGAGTTGTCGGCGGCGACCCGCTCGAGCGCCGGGATCGCCGACGCATCGCCGAGCTTGCCGAGGCCCTCGATGGCGATCTCGCCGATGATGTCGAACGACTCGCCCTCGGCCAGCCGGATCATCACCGGCACGGCGCGCTTGTCGCCGGTGGCGATCAGCTTGCGCGCGGCCTCGCGCCGCCGCTCCTTCCAGGCGGCGCGGTCGAGATCGGCCGGCTGCTTCTCGATGAGCGCGATCAGCGCGGCGGGATCTTCCTGGGCAGCGACCGGACGGGGCGCCACCACGGCGGCGACCGCGATCGCGGCGCCGAGCGCGTACGTCGGGCGGCGCATCATGGCTCGCCGTACCGCCAGCAGAACGTGTCCTCGTACGGGTGGGGCGAGCCAGGCGCGAGCAGCTCGTCGCACGTCGCGCCGGCGATGCACGCGATGACCACCGTGGCGCGGTCCTCGATCATCGACTCGAGCCGGTTGACGCAGCGGCCCCAGTCGTTGGCGTTCTCGTCCTCGGCCTCGGCCGGCAGCGAGCCGCACTCGACCAGCCGCCAGCACGCCGCCTCGGGGGTGCGCTCGCCGTCGGGGCAACCCGACAGCTGACCGCCGGCGGCGCACGGCCCGCGGGCGCCGTCCTTGAAACCGTCGTCGTCGTCGCAGGCCGCGCACGCGAGCGCGACCGCGGCCCCGACCGCGAACAGGAGACGTCGTCGCATCGGCCGAGATCATACGGGAATCGGCGGCGCCGCGCGCCCGGCCGGCGTGAGCTTATGATGGGGCGATGAGTCAGCCACCCGGGGGCGTGCGCGAGGACAGCCTCGGCCACTACGAGATGTTGTGGGACTGTGCCCACTGCGACACCAAGAGGTTGCTCGGCAAGACCCACCGCCACTGCCCGCACTGCGGTGCGCCGCAGGACGAGACCAAGCGGTACTTCCCGTCGGACGCCGACAAGGTGAAGGTTGCCGACCACGTCTTCACCGGCACCGATCGCAAGTGCGGCTCGTGCGGGACGCCACAGTCGGCGAAAGCCGAGCACTGCGGCCACTGCGGCGCGTCGCTCGGCGACGCCAGGGCGGTGCCGCTGGTCAGCGAGCAGAAGCCGGCCAGGCCGAAGCGCAGCTACGGCTGGATCATCGTGCTGGTCGTGGTCGCGTTCGGGTTCCTGATCTGGTTCCAGTGCATCCGCAAGAAGACGGTGGCGATGCAGGTCGCCGGTCACCGGTGGACGACCGCGATCGCCATCGAGGAATTCCGCGAGGTGACCGAGGAGGCGTGGCGCGACGAGGTGCCGACCGGCGCGCGCGCGGTCAGCTGCGTGCGCAAGCAGCGCTCGACCCGCAGCGTGCCCGACGGTGAGGACTGCCGCCTCGAGCGCAAGGACAAGGGCGACGGCACCTTCGAGGAGGTCAACAAGTGCACGCCGCGCACCCGCCAGGAGGGTGTCGACGACGACTTCTGCAGCTTCCAGATCGATCGCTGGACCAAGGTCGACGAGCTCAAGCAGGAGGGCCGCGGCCTGACCGTCACCTGGGCGCCCACGCCCGCGCCCACCGCGCAGGTCGGCCGCGGCGCCCGCCGCGTCGGCCCCAAGCAGGCCGTCTACACGCTCGAGCTCGACGACGGCAAGAACGTCCGCACCTGCGACGTGTCCGAGGGGACCTGGAAGAAGTACGCCGACGGCCAGCAGATCAAGGCCCAGGTCCGCGCCGCCAGCGGCTCGCTGGTCTGCTCGTCGCTGTAGCCGGCGTCGGTCCGCTACGCCTCGACCGACTTCTTCTTGCGCGTGAGCGACGTCACCGGGACGTCGAAGCTCTTGGCGACCAGCTCGGCGATGTCGAGGACCTGGACCTGCTCGTCCTTGTTCCGCTGCTTCACGCCGTCGGTGATCATGATGTTGCAGAACGGGCAGGCGACCGCGACCGCGGCGGCATCGGTGGCGAGCAGCTCGTCGGTGCGGTTGAAGTTCACCCGCTCGCCCTCGTGCTCCTCCATGAACATGCGGCCGCCGCCGGCGCCGCAGCAGAAGCCGTGGCGCTTGGAGCGGACGACCTCGCGCACGCCGCCGGCCGGCTCGAGCGCCTCGAGCACGTCGCGCGGGGCGTCGAACTCGCGGTTCCACCGGCCGAGGTAGCAGCTGTCGTGGTAGGTGACGCTGTCGACCGGCGAGCCGCCGACGTCGAGCTTCTTGGCCTCGATCAGGTGGCTGATCAGCTGGGTGTGGTGGACGACCTCGAAGTCGCCGCCGAACTGCGGGTAGTCGTGGCGGAGGGTGTGCAGGCAGTGCGGGCAGCTGGTCACGACCTTCTTGACGTTGGCGGTCTTGAGGGTCTCGACGTTCTGCTCGGCCAGCATCTGGAACAGCATCTCGTTGCCGGCACGGCGCGCCGGATCACCGGTGCAGCCCTCCTGGTGGCCGAGCACGGCGAAGTCGACGTTGGCCTGCTGCAGCACCTTCACCATCGCGCGGGTCTGCTTGACGATGCGGGCGTCGAACGCGCCGGCGCAGCCGACCCACAGCAGGTACTCGGGATCGGGCTTGTCCTCGATGGTGGGGACGTCGAGGCCCTCGGCCCAGTCCATGCGCTTGTCGTTGGCGATGCCCCACGGGTTCGACTGGCGCTCGATGTTCTTGAACGTGCGGGCCAGCTCGCCGGGGACCTTCTCCTGCTCGAGGACGAGGTTCTGGCGCATCTGGATGATCTTCATCGGGTGCTCGATGAAGACCGGGCACACCTCCTGGCAGGCGCCGCAGGTGGTGCACGCCCACAGGGTGTCCTCGGCGACCCGGCCGCCGGTCATGCGCGGCATCGCGGCCTCCTGCGCCTTGACCGCCTCGAGGTCGGCGCGGGCGCGGACCAGATCGGGGTGCTCGTGGCCGGGCTCGTCGAGCCCCGACCGCTTGGCGTACTCGCCCAGCGCCGCGACCTCCTTCTCGAGGCGCCCGATCTCGTCGCGGACGGCGACGCGGTCGAGCATCTCGTAGCGGATGTCGTGGATGAGCTGCATCGGCGACAGGTTCTTGCCGGTGTTGTAGGCCGGGCAGTAGTTGCTGCACCGCGCGCACTCGGTGCACGCGTAGGTGTCGAGCAGGCTCTTCCACGAGAACTGCTCGTAGTTGCCGACGCCCCACTGCTTCTCGTCCTCGAGGTTGACCTTGGGCAGGTCCATCAGCCGCGACGACAGGTTGCGGGTGGCGATGTTGGGCAGCGCGCCGAGCAGGTGGATGTGCTTGGAGTAGGGCAGGTAGTTGAGGAAGGTCAGCAGGATCAGGACGTGCAGCCAGTAGCCGATCGCGGCGCCGCGGTGCGCGGTCTCGACCGAGACCGGATCGAGCCAGCTGGCGATCACGCTCGAGATCGGGTGGCCGGCGTCGACGTGGCCGCCGGCCGCCATCTGGCCGGCGATGTGATAGCCGTGGAACAGGAAGTGGGTCAGCATCAGCGACCCGATGGCGCCGAGGATGAGGCCGGCGTCGAGGTTCCACGGGATGAGGCGCGGGCGGACCAGGGTGCGCCGGATGACCGCCCAGCTCACCATGGTCAGCACGATCAGGTTCATCACGTCGATCGCCGTCGACAGCGGCTTGTAGAGCAAGGACGGCATCCACCGCTCCATCGCCAGCGCCGGCACGACGCCCGAGACGAAGATGTCGACGGTCGCGATGGTGATGATCAGGAAGCCCCAGAAGATGAACAGGTGGTGCTTGCTGGTGCGGTGCTGCGGGCCTTCCTCGGCGACCTTCTTCTGGCCGAAGAAGTAGATCGCGACCGACTCGAGCCGCTTCGGGATCTGGTCGACGCGCGGCCGCGGGTCGGCGACGCCGGTCGCGGCGGCGCGCCCGAACAGCCACATGGTCCGGGCGAAGAAGGTGAACGAGGTCGCCAGGAGGACGACGAAAACGAATGTGGTCATGCGGGCTTCCTCACCGCTCGCGCTGGTTGGTTGGCCGCCTCTGCAAGGTGGCGGGAACGCTGCGGTTTAGCACGCTCCGTCGCGGCCTGTCTCGCCGAGGAGTCTTCAACCGCAGCAAGGGAAAGAAAGGCCGCTCACGCGCAGCCGCGGCGCGGACGTGGTCCGCTCACGCGTTGCTGACGACCTCGTCGCGGAGATAGTCGCGCTTCTTGCCCGCGATCCCGCAGGCCTCGCGCGCCGCGCTCCAGCCGACGACGAGATCGCCCTCGAGGCCGAGCGTCGGCGCAGGTGCTGCCGACGCCAGGGTCAGGTTCTTCACGCCCGATCCGTAGGGCGCGGCGGCCAGCCCGGCCGATCCCTCGAGGGTCCCCGCGAACACCGCCGACATCGCCGCCGGCAGGCCGCGGCCGACGTCGTACGTGCCGCGCCCGCCCGGCGCGACCGGAGGGGTGTCCTCGTGGGGCGAGTGGGCCAGGATCACCTGGTCCTGGC
>Ga0247830_10001381_pt1 | contig 10084 bp, 4 predicted proteins | sample 12C_Control_Day5_FD_207766 | JGI IMG/M metagenome (GOLD analysis project Ga0247830, IMG submission 207766) | Soil microbial communities from agricultural site in Penn Yan, New York, United States - 12C_Control_Day5 | ecosystem: Environmental > Terrestrial > Soil > Agricultural land | place: USA...
TGACCGAAACGTCCGCAACCACGCGCTTCAGACAGCTTCACGACACAGGCCTCTTCGTGATTCCGAATCCCTGGGACATCGGCAGCGCCCGCCTGCTCGAGCAGCTCGGGTTCAAGGCGCTGGCGACGACAAGCTCGGGGTTCGCCTGGACGCTCGGTCGCGCCGACAATCACGTTTCCATCGAAGAAGCGCTCGCTCACTTTCGCGCCATCGCCGCCTCTGTCGAGATTCCGGTGAGCGCGGATTTCGAAGCGGGCTTCGCCGTGGATCCTGCCGGAGTGGCAGCCAACATGAGCGCCGCGGCCGCAACCGGCATCGCCGGCGTGTCGATCGAGGATGCGACGGGAGATTCGTCGGAGCCGCTCTTCGCATTCGACCTGGCTGTCGCGCGCGTTGCCGCCGCGCGGGAGGCGCTCGAGAAGAGCGGCACAGGCGTTCTGCTGACGGCGCGAAGCGAAGGCTATCTCGTCGGACGCGCAGACCTGCGCGAGACCGTCAGAAGGCTCGTCGCGTACGCTGAAGCGGGGGCGGACTGTCTTTACGCGCCCGGTCTCCGCCATCTCTCTGACATTGCGACGGTCGTTCAGGCGGTTGCCCCGAAGCCGGTGAACGTGCTGGTGGGAGCGGAGTTCACGACGGTCGAAGAGCTCGCCCGTCTTGGTGTTCGACGCATCAGCGTAGGTGGAGCGCTGGCCAGGACGGCGTGGTCCGGCTTTCTCGAGGCGGCGCGGGAGATTCTGGAGCGGGGAACCTTCAGCGCGCTGTCCCGCGCCACGCCCTTTGCCGACATCAACGCGCGATTCGCCCGCACCTGACGATCGCGACGTGCCGAGTGCAGCGTCACCAGCTCCGCATCAGGCTCTTCAGCCTGTCATGCACCCGCCACCCGGAGTAAACCATTCGTCCTCGCTTATCCGTCCAACATGACCATGATGACCAGTTTTGGAGATCTTCGTCTTGCGCTCCGCGGCCTGCGCCGAAATCCCCTGTTCGCCAGCGTCGCGATCCTCTCTCTTGGCCTGGGAATTGGTGCAAATACGGCGATCTTCACGCTGCTGGACCAGATCGTTCTTCGCAAGCTGCCGGTCAGAGCTCCTGAAGAGCTCGTCATGGTCCACCAGAAAGCCGACAACATGGGCAGCAACGTCGGCACGCGGATGAATTCGTATCCGATCTATCAGGATCTCCAGCAGCGTGCCGAGCCGTTTGCAGAGGTTCTGTGCCGGCGAACGACGGATGCGTCCATCAGCGTCGACAACAGCACCGAACGCGTCACCGCCGAGCTCGTTTCGGGCAACTACTTCTCCGTGCTGGGCGTGCAGCCCGCGGCCGGGCGCGTCTTCAGCTCGCAACAGGACGACCAGGTCTACAACGGTCACCCCGTCGTCGTTCTTTCGTACGACTACTGGGTTCGACGCTTTGCGCACGACGAGAACGTCGTCGGCAAGACCATCCGCGTGAACGACTACCCCATGACGGTCGTGGGAGTATCGGCCGCGGGGTTCTATGGCCTCGACCCCGTGGAGTCTCCCCAGATTCGCGTCCCGATTCAGATGAAGCCCGTCATGCACCCTGACTGGGGCTGGTTGCACATGGACGACCGCCGCGCGAAGTGGGTGCAGGTGTTTGCGCGACTGAAGCCTGGCTACACGGTGGAATCTGCAGCCGGACCGGTACAGGGGCTGTACACACAGATCCGCCAGTACGAGTTGTCGCTGCCCGCGGCGAGCGACTGGTCCTCGTACAGCCGGGAAGAGTTCATGAAGGGGCGCATGCTCGTCGAGAGCGCCGCCGGCGGATTCTCGGATCTGCGCAACGCATTCTCGACGGCGTTGATCGTATTGATGTGCATGGTCGGGCTCGTGCTGCTGATCGCGTGCGCAAACGTCGCGAATCTGCTGATCGCGCGGGCCTTCATGCGCCAGAAGGAGCTCGCCGTCCGTCTCTCGCTCGGCGCCTCGAGCGGACGCCTCGTACGCCAGATGCTCGTGGAGAGCCTGCTTCTCGCCGTGCTCGGAGCCGCGTTGGGTCTCGCGCTATCGATCGTACTCACGCGCAGCCTGCTCGCGCTGCTTCCGGCTGACGCCTCCCCGCTGCTGATTCAACCCAGGCCCGACGGGCGGATCCTTCTCTTCACGCTCGCGGTCACCGTTCTGACCGCGTTCGTGTTCGGCCTTCTTCCTGCGCTGCGTGCGAGCCGTCCGGATCCATGGACCACCCTGAAAGACACGATCGGATCGATCGCGGGTGGCACCGGTTCGCTCTTTGTGCGCAAAGGCCTCGTCACCGCGCAGGTGGCACTGAGCTTTCTGCTGCTGTTCGGCGCTGGACTCTTCGTGCGCAGCCTTCACAATTTGAAATCCACCGACACGGGAGTTGCGCTCGACAACCTCGTCTCCTTTCAGCTGTCCGCGTCGCTCAACGGCTACGACAACGAGCGGGGCGCGCGGTTCTACGAAGCGTTACTCGAGAAGATCCGCACCGCGCCCGGAGTGAAATCGGCGGCATACGTCAGCGTCCCGATTCTCGCGGGAGACGAGTGGGACAGCTCGATGGGCGTGGAAGGGCATACCTTCAAGGACGGCGAAGACATGCAGGCGTTCATGAACGCGGTATCGCCAGGATACTTCCAGACGATGGGCATTCCCATGCTCGAAGGACGCGACTTCACGCGCATGGACGCGAAAGACGACTCAACTGTCGCCATCGTCAACCGTCATTTCGCTGAACACTTCTTCAAGGGGCGGAGCGCGATCGGCAAACGCCTTGGCTTTGGTGGCGGCCCCGCCACGAAGCTGACAATAGAGATCGTCGGTGTCGTCGAGAACGCGTTGTACGAAGGGCCGCGGGAAGGCATTCATCGCCAGGTCTTCATCCCGCGGTGGGGCAAAACAGATGCGACGTACTACCTGAGGACGGCGACGAGCTCGGCGGACGCGTTCAACACGATCCGCAACGAGGTCCGTCAACTCGACAGCACGATTCCTGTCTACGCAATGAAGACCGTCGAAGGACAGCTCGATGAAACGCTGCTGACCGATCGATTGATCGCGCTGCTGTCCGCTGGGTTTGGCCTGCTCGCCACGGTTCTCGCGACGATCGGCCTCTACGGCGTCATGGCATTCGTCGTCGCGCGGCGCCGCAAGGAGCTCGGTGTTCGGCTGGCCCTCGGAGCGCAGCCGACCCGTCTGATCTGGCTGGTGATGAAGGAAGTGCTGCTTCTCTTCGGGGTCGGTCTGGCGATCGGTATCCCCACCGCCATGCTGCTGGGCCGATTCGTCGCGTCGCAGTTGCACGGCGTCGAAGGAAGCGATCCGGGAATCGCGACCGCCACGGTCGCGCTGCTCGCGGCGGTGTCGCTCGTCGCCGGTCTGATCCCCGCCCACCGCGCGTCGCGTATTGATCCCGTACTCGCGCTGCGCGCCGAGTAAGCGCTCACTCAACCGCGGTGCGCCGCCGCGCATCCAACGCGGCGCATCCCTTCATCCAGTCGGCCGGATCTCATAGCACGACGTTTCCGTGAATCGTTGTATTCACGGGGAAAACATCACTCCCCGAAAAGGTACAGCGGTTGCAGATCGCCGACTGTACTCCAGGAGGGTATAAATGAATTCTAGATGCGGGTTCGTAGCACTTCTCGTATGGCTCGCGACGGTCGGGCTCGTCTCGGCACAGCAGGGGACGACGGAAGTGCGTGGTCAGGTGACCGATGCGCAGGGAGGTGTGCTGCCCGGCGTCAACGTGACCGTACGCAACCAGGACACCGGCATGTTCCGAGAGACCGTGACGAATCCTGACGGAACGTTTTTCGTCAGCGGCATCGTGCCGGGCACGTACGAGATCGAAGCCGAATTGCAGGGGTTCAAGAAATACACGCGCCGAGACATCCGTCTGGAGATCGGCAAAACGGCCACGGCCGATGTACGGCTCGATGTCGGGTCTATTGCCGAAACGGTGACCGTCCAGGCTGAGTCACCGGTCGTCGATCTCACATCGAAAGAGGTTGGCGGCAGTGTGACCGCCCGCGAACTGGTCGAGCTTCCTTCCGTCAATCGCAACTTCGTCGGCTTCGTTGGCCTGTTACCCGGGATCATCCCGTCAATCAGTACGGAGTCGTTCGGCAGCGACTCGATCACCGTCAACGGGCAGGATCCGCGCAACAACAACTACATGCTGGACGGCGCCAACAACAATGACGACGTGATCGGGCAGCGCGCGGGCACGCAGGCGCGGACGCCGATTGAAGCTGTCCAGGAGTTCCAGGTGATCACGAACCAGTTCGACGCGGAGTTCGGCCGCACGACCGGCGCCGTGATCAATGCGGTGACGAAACAGGGGACGAACGCATGGCGCGGCAGCGCGTTCGGCTTCTTCCAGGACGCATCGCTGACAAAGCGCGACTTCTTCGCCGAGCAGAATCAGCTCGAGAAACCGGACACGTCGCAGCAGCAGTTCGGCGGCACGATTGGCGGACCGATCATCCGCGACCAGGCGCACTTCTTTTTCAGCGTCGAGCGCGTCCGCATCGACGAAGGCATCACCATCAACGTGGCCCGCCCTGAATTCAACGCGACGACCACGGAAAAAACGCGCGTGTGGAACACGGTGGTCCGCGGCGATCACCAGATCACGCCGAACCACACGTGGGGTGTCCGCTGGCTGCGCGAGGCGTCTCCACAGTTCAACCAGATCATCGGTGACGTCACCCTCGAAGCGGCGCGCGAAGAGAGTGACGTCGATCAAACAGTCGTCGGCACGGTGAACTCGGTGCTCGGCAACACGCGTGTCAACACGCTGCGCCTCGGCTGGACGCAGGAGGACGTCGCGTTCGCCAACCCCTGCTTCAACACGAACGGCCGCAATCAGGCGGGCTGTCTGCCGACGCTGGCGTTCGAAGACTTCACGACGCAGCAGAGCACCGTCGCTCAGGCGCGCGTGAACGATGCGTATCAGCTCGAGGACACCCTGTCGTGGTTCATTCCAGGCTGGGGTGGTGACCACGACCTCAAGGCAGGCGTGCAGCTGCAATACTCGCAGTCGCAAAACGACACTCAGGACAACCTGAATGGCACCTTTTCCTTCAGTCAGAGCAACGGTCCATACAACGCGGCGGATCCGTTTACCTATCCCGATCGCTTCAGCATCCGGGTACCCGGCGCCGGGGGTAGTCTGAACAAGTCGTCGTCGCTCGCGGTGTTCCTGCAGGACAAGTGGAAGATGACCGATCATCTCACGCTGACGGCCGGGCTGCGATACGACCTCGAGAAGGTCAAAATTCCTGAAATCGACAACCCTTACTTTGGCAGCCCCGACGATTACCCCGTTGATACGAACAACATTCAGCCCCGCCTGGGATTCGCCTACAGCCTGGGGAACAGCAGTGTCGTGAGGGGTGGCTACGGACGGTTTTACGACAAGACTCACTTCGAGATCATCAACGGCGTGCTGACGAATACACCGTTCACCACGTCGTTCAACCGCAACTTCCCGCTCAATGGTGCCGACACGGGACCGCAGCAGGGGCAGCTGCCGACCGATCCGTTCCTCGTGAATGGACCGTTCGTTACCGACGCCTTGCGTGCGGAGCTCGAACGAATGTTCGGAGGCACCACCGTCCGGAACACTGGCGCGACCTTCGACAATCCCGATCGCGTCCTGCCGTACACGGACCAGGTGTCGCTCGGGTTCGAGCGGCAACTCGCGCCGACGATTGCCCTGAGCGCCGACTACGTGCACGCGTTCGGTCGCGACTTGCTCATGGCGGTGGCGCTCAACCCGACGCTCCGCGCCACGACCTCGACGACCTCGCCGAACGTTCGCCAGGGCAGTGAGACGCTGTCGACGATCACGGCCGGACTGCAGCAGACGTATCCCGGCTTCGCGCCCTTCACCGGGAACGTCACGACGTTCCAAAACAACGGCAAAACTGATTACGACGCGCTGATGATGCAGCTCGAAAAGCGCTTCAGCCAGAACTACAGCGCCAGGATCGCCTACACGCTCGCCTATTCGCGCGGCAACACCAGCGGCTCGGGCGCTCCTACGAGTCCCTTCCAGGTACTCGACAACCTCAATCTCGATCTCAACGAGGGACCGACGAACTTCGACCAGAGACACAACCTGGTTGTGAGCGGCACGGCGATCGTCCCGCACACGGGAGGGCTTTCCGTGGCGTGGGTGGCGCGCGCACTGAGCGGGACGCCCCTGACGATCTTCGATGCCACCGTCGACGCAGACCGCAACGGCATCCTGGCGGACCCGTTGCCGGCAGACAGTTACTCCGGCACGGGCACCAACGCGATTTCAGTTGAATCGGACGGCGGTCGTAACGGTGCCTATGGACCCGGATTCTTCAAACTCGACCTGAGACTCGGGTATCGGCTCAACTTGGGCAGCAGGCGAACGCTCGACATGTTCGGCGAGATCTTCAACGTCACCGATCGCGAAAACTACGCGAACCCGACCGGTGATCGCTCCTCGTCGAACTTCCTGAGGGTGACAGGGTTGTCGACCAGCTCGACGCCTCGAACGGGACAGATCGGCCTCCGCTTCGGGTTCTGACCCTGAGGGCCGGCTCACGCCGGCCCTTTTGTCGCTTTCCAGAGTAGAATCGGCGGACGGCTGCCGCCGCCGACTCTACTCCTTACATGGATCACTCGCCGAGCACGCCACAGACGCGCCGCCGCGGACTCTCGCTAACCACCCAGATTTTCATCGGCCTCGCGATCGGCGTGGTTGTCGGTGCGATCGTCGACGCTACCAACCCCGCATGGGCGGTGTACTTCCGGCCGTTCAGCCAGATGTTCCTCCGGCTGATCAAGATGATCATTGCGCCGTTGATCTTCGCGACACTGGTCGCGGGGATTGCCGGCGCGGGTCACTTCAAGGTGGTCGGCCGAATGGGCCTGCGGGCGATCATCTACTTCGAGGTGGTGACCACCCTCGCGCTGATGATCGGTCTGATCGCAGTCAACATCACGAAGCCGGGGATCGGCGTCAACCTGCCCATAGGCCAGGGCTCAGAGATCAAGGCCACCGCCCAGACATGGGACCAGATTCTGCTGCACGTCGTTCCGGAATCGGTATTCGACGCGATGGCCAAGGGCGACGTGCTGCAGCTCGTCGTCTTCAGCATCTTCTTCGGCATCGCGCTGGGGATGATCGGCGAGAAGGGTCGTCCCGTCATTGCCTGGTGTGAAGCAGTGGCCGAAACGATGTTCAAGTTCACGAACATCGTCATGCACTACGCGCCGATCGGCGTTGGCGCGGCCATCGCCTACACCGTCGGGCACGGCGGCCTGGGCGTTCTCTACAACCTCGCGTGGCTGGTTGCCACGTTGTACATGGCGCTGGCGGCGTTCATTCTGATCGTGCTCCTGCCGATCGCGCTGATGTTCGGCGTTCCAATCCGCAAGTTCATCAAGGCGGTCAAGGAGCCGGCGATCATCGCGTTTTCGACGACGTCGAGCGAAGCCGCGTTGCCGCGGGCGATGGAAGTCCTCGAGCGTCTCGGCGTACCGAGACGGATCGTGTCGTTCGTGCTGCCGCTCGGCTACAGCTTCAACCTGGATGGCACGACGCTCTATCTCTCGCTCGCAGCCGTGTTCGTCGCGCAGGCCGCCGGCGTGCAGCTCTCGGTCGGCCATCAGATCACGATGATGCTGACCCTGATGCTCACGAGCAAGGGCGTCGCGGGCGTGCCGCGCGCCTCTCTGGTAATCCTCGCGGCAACACTGGCCTCGTTCGGCTTGCCGCTCGAAGGGGTGACGCTGATCCTGGGCGTCGATGAACTGATGGACATGGCGAGAACGATGACGAACGTCATCGGAAATTGTCTGGCGACCGTCGTCGTCGCGAAGTGGGAAGGCGAGTTCGTCGAGGCGAGCGACGCCGAGCTGGAGCTGGCGGTGGCCCGCGGAGAGATCTGAGGCCTGATGGCGGTACTGTCCGTCCGCCAGAAGCGTCGACTGAAGCTCTGGCTCTTCGAGGGGATCCGCGAGCCGGAGGGTCCGCACGCGCATCCGAGCCAGGTCCACCAGTCAGCCTGGTGGAAGGTCATGTGCCTGACCGGCGTCGACTACTTTTCGACGCTGGGCTACCAACCGGGCATCGCGTTTCTTGCGGCCGGCATCCTCTCTCCCCTTGCCACGCTTGTCCTGGTCCTTCTCACACTGTTCGGCGCGCTTCCGATGTACCGACGCGTGGCGGCCCTCAGCCCTCATGGGCAGGGCAGCATTGCGATTCTCGAAGAGCTGCTGCCGCGCTGGCGTGGGAAGGCGCTGGTTCTCTGCCTGCTTGGGTTCGCGGCGACGGGCTTCATCATCACGATCACCCTATCGGCCGCTGACGCGACCGCGCACGTCATCGAGAACCCGCTCGTGCCGCTGTGGATGCACCGTCCGGTCCTCATGACGTTGGTGCTGCTAGCGGGGCTCGCCGCGATTTTCCTGAAAGGATTTCGCGAGGCAGTCTGGCTGGCGGTGCCCATCGTGGGCGTGTACCTCGCGCTGAACGCGGTCGTCCTCGGCTGGGGCGTCGCTTACCTCGCGCAGCGCCCTGAGCTTCTGTCGCAGTGGCAGGCTGCCGCCATGACCTCGAAAGGGTCACCGGGAATGATGGTGGTGTTCGTTCTGCTGCTGTTCCCGAAGCTGGCGCTCGGGCTGTCAGGCTTCGAGACGGGCGTGGCCGTCATGCCGCTCGTGGAAGGGGCACCCGGGGACGACCCCGCGCGGCCCATCGGCAGGATCCGCAACACCAACAAGCTGCTGATGACCGCGGCGCTGATCATGAGCGTCGCACTGGTTGCCAGCAGCATCGTTACCACCGTTCTCGTCCCTGCCGAGCTGTTCAGCCCCGGTCGCGAAGCCTACGGCCGCGCGCTCGCATACCTGGCACACGAGCATCTCGGGAATGGGTTCGGGACTGTTTATGACATCAGCACGGTGACGATCCTCTGGTTCGCCGGTGCGTCCGCGATGGTGGGTCTGTTGAACCTCGTGCCGAGATATCTCCCGCGCTACGGCATGGCGCCGGAATGGGCCCGGGCAAATCGGCCGCTCGTGCTGATCTTCACGGCAATCACCTTCATCGTCACGATCTACTTCGAAGCCGGCGTCAACGTGCAGGGCGGTGCCTACGCGACGGGCGTGCTCGTGCTGATGGGCTCGGCAGCGCTGGCCGTCACACTGGCGGTCAGGCGCGAGAACAGGCAATGGTTCGGCTACATGCTCCTGACGCTGGTCTTCGGCTATACCACGGCCGTGAACATCGTCGAGCGGCCGGAAGGCTTGAAGATCGCGTCGTTCTTCATCATCACGATCGTCATGACGTCGCTGATCTCGCGCGTCATGCGGTCGACCGAACTGCGTGTGCAGGGGATCGAGGCAGACTCGACGGCGAACGCGTTCCTGACAGAAGCGGCCGCCGCACCGCTGCGCATCATCGCGAACCGTCCCGACACCGGCGAGCCGGCCGAGTACGAGCACAAGCTGCGCGAGGCCCGCGACTCACACCATCTGACTCCCTCGGAGCGCGTGCTCTTCATCGAGGTGCGGCCCGGGGATGTATCGGAGTTCTCGGACAGGCTGGAGGTGACCGGCGTCGACATCGGCGGCCATCACGTGCTCCGCTGTGTCAGCCCGGCGATCCCCAACGCGATTGCCGCGATCCTTCTGCACGCACGCGACGTGACGGGCAAGATCCCGCACGCCTATTTCGGGTGGACGGAAGGGAATCCGATCGTCTACCTGCTGAAGTTCCTCGCATTCGGCGAGGGCGACACCGCGCCTGTCACACGGGAGGTTCTGCGGCAGGCCGAACCCGATCCGCTCAAGAGACCGCGGATACACGTCGGCTGACGCTATGTGCTTTCGCTACTCTATTCATTGAGGGAGACCGCGCATTCGTCGACGCCGTGTCCCTTGACCGCGGTCACTTCGAACAGGAGTCGTTCGTACCTCACCGCGTCGCCGACCTGTGGTGTGCGGCCGAGCAGCGTCAGGACGAGACCGCTGACGCTGTCGACGTCCTCGTGCTCGAGATCGAGATGGAACTGCTGGCCGACTTCATCGACGCGCATCGTTCC
>Ga0247830_10001382_pt1 | contig 10078 bp, 13 predicted proteins | sample 12C_Control_Day5_FD_207766 | JGI IMG/M metagenome (GOLD analysis project Ga0247830, IMG submission 207766) | Soil microbial communities from agricultural site in Penn Yan, New York, United States - 12C_Control_Day5 | ecosystem: Environmental > Terrestrial > Soil > Agricultural land | place...
TCGGCGACGCGGTGATCGACGACGAGACGTCGATCTACCAGGTGCTGCGCGATCACGGCCTCGAGGTGCACCACGGCGTGGCCAAGCTGCGGCCGTGCTCGGCGGACGCGGAGCTGGCCCGCCAGCTGCGCACCGCGCGCGGTGCGCTGGTGCTGGAGATCTGGCAGGTCGACTTCACCGACCGCGAACAGCCGCTGCTGGCGTCGCGTGAGTACCACCTGGCGGACGCCTTCGAGATCTCGGTCTACCGCCGCGGTCCCGGCTTCTGGGAGATCTAGATGGTGGAGGCCGGGCGTGGCTCGGGCGCGGTCGCTCCGAGCGCATCGATCAGCAGCGCCTCGACGCGGCCCCGCCACGCGTCGGTGGGCCGCGACCCACGGCCGAGCAGCCGGCGCTGCGTGCCGGCGAACTCCTCGCGGGCGAGCTCGTCGAACGCGGCGATCGTCCGCGTCACGTTCCAGTAGCCCGCGGTGCCCGCATAGGCGCTGACCCAGTCTCGCGCGCTGACGCCGGCCGGAAACGTGCCCTCGCGGACGCCCTGCCAGTACGCGTGCTGGAAGAGGCAGCCGGCGACGCCGCCCTTCACCCAGCAGCCGGCGGTCAGGCCGCGGCCGTCGCCGGACAGCCCGCGCAGCGCGAGCTGCAGCAGGTCGCGGCCCTGGGGCAGGGCCGCCAGGCCGCGGAGCTCGGTTCGGAGTGCGTCTTCGGTGGCGCTCACGCGGCGAGTTCTATCGCATCCGTGCCGGGCGGGGCAATGCCAACCGTCACACGGCGGGGCGCACCCATCCGCCCAGTGCGCTCTCCAGCTCGCACGCCACGGCGAGCACGTCGGCATCGCGGCCGCGCCGCCCGACGACCTGGACGCCGACCGGTAGACGAGAATCGTCCCGGCCGGCGGGCACGCTGACCGCCGGGAGCCCGAGTGCGTTCGCCCAGGTGGAGAGCGTCAGCTTGCCGCCGGGGAGCATCTCCTCGCCGTCGGCGTTGGTGATGCCTTCACCGGCAACGGGCGCGGTGACGGGCGTCACCGGGCAGATCACGATCGGATGGTCTTCCAGCCACTCGTCCGTCGCGTCCTGGAGCTCCGCCAGCGCGGAGCCGGCCTTCACGTACCGCTCGAGGTCGGGCGGGAACGACGTGACCCCCTCGTACATCATCCGGCCGTACCGCGAGAGGTCGGCGGCCCGGTCGCCGACCAGCCCGGGCACGAACTGCGACGCCTCGGTCACCAGCATCGTGTCGTACGCGCGGCGCACCTCGAGAGGTGACGGAGGGGCGGCCTCGACGACGTCGTTGCCGCCGTCGGCGAGGGCGGCGGCGGCGTGCCGCACCGCGTTGCGGCACGACCGTGCCACCGGCTGCAGGCCGTCGTCCTCGAACACGGCGACCCGCCGGGGGCCTGGGAGCGCCGGGGCGAGCGGCTGGCCGGCCAGCGCCTCCAGGGCGAGTGCCAGATCGCCCGCGTACCGCGCCATTGGGCCGATCGCGGCGAACATCTGCCATGCCGGAGGTGTCCCGAACCCGGCGTGGCCGGCCAGCGGCACCAGGCCGCGTGTGGGCTTCATCCCGTAGACGCCGGTCCAGCATGCCGGCTGGCGGACCGAGCTGCCGATGTCCGAGCCGACCCCGAGCGGGCTGAGACCCGCGGACAGGGCCGCCGACTCGCCGCCGGACGATCCGCCGGAGGTGTGCTCGTGGTCGTGCGGGTTGAGCGTCCGTCCGTACACCCGGTTGTCGGTGTCGTAGTAGGCGCAGAACTCCGGGACGTTGGTGACGCCCATGACGATGGCGCCCGCCGCCCGCAGGTTGGCGACGGCGCGCCCATCCCTGGGCGCGACGACGTCCGCCGTCAGCAGCGAGCCATTGGTCTGGGGCAGCCCGGCGACACCGATCGCCTCCTTGACCGTGACCGGCACGCCGTGCAGCGGCGGCACCGGGCCGCCGGCCGCCACGGCTCGCTCGGCGGCGGCCGCCTCCGACCGCGCCTCGTCGAACCGGGTGGCGACGACCGCGTTCAGCTCGGGGTTGAACAGCTCGATCCGCTCGATAAACGCCTCGAGCACAGCAACCGGCGACAGCTCGCCGGCGCGGATGCCGACGGCCAGGTCGGCAGCGCTGAGCTCGGTCACGCTCACCGCATGCCGCCCAGTGCGGCAAGCGCCGCGCGGTGCCCTTCGTTCGCCTCGGCATCTCGGCCGCTCATGATCAGCCGCCCGCTGGCGCCCAGCATGGACGCGTAGACCAGCTTCACCGGCGCGCCCTTCTCGGCGGCGTTGGCCGCGCTGGCGATGCATGCCGCGGGCGTTGCCTCGAGCAGGAACATGGTCTCGTTCTCGAGCAGCAGGTTGGCCACGCGCATCCGGTTGACCAGCTGCGCCTGGTTGGGATCGACCTTGGTCACCACCTCGCTGGCGATCACCTCCGGCGGCGGCGCGGCCGAGGCGGCGACGCCGATCCGCTCGAGGATAGCCGAGCCCGCCTCGCGGACGGCGAACGGATCTCGGCCGTGCAGCTCGAGCGTCCCGTACTGGCGCTCGACCACCTGCAGGCCGCACCGCACGTCGGCGTTCTTGACCGCGGCGTTGACCAGCGAGAACACCTCGTTGGCCGGCGCCACCTCCACATACAGCTGGGCCATCCCCGCCCAGGGCGGGTCGCCCTGGCAGGTCTGCGCGACGTACGCCGCCCATTGCGGCTGCATCGCATCGACCTCGACGAAGGCCCGGAGGTCGGTCACTCGTCGACGATCGCGACCACGGCGGCGTCGGTCGGGACGCCGCGGGTGGACTCCAGCTCACGGGCGGCGGAGCCCAGCGCCACCAGCACCAGGTCGCCCTCGCCGGCGCCGACCAGGTCGACCGCCACCAGCTCGTCGCCGCCCGATGCGGGCCGGATGTTCAGCAGCTTGAACCCCGCCAGACCCTCCGCTTTCTGGGTCGCGACGGTGCTTCCCGTCACGCGGCAGTACAGCACGGCACCCTCCTTATCCTCGCGGTCGCAGGCGCACGGCGCCGTCCAGCTCGTTCCAGGGAATGATCGAGTCCACCGCCGCCTGCACGCGATCGACCGCCATCATCAGGTGCTCGATGACGACGGCGAACTCCATGCTGGTGTCGGGTCGCCAGTCGGCCATGATCGACGCCGCCTTCTGCAGCAGCGCGACGGTCTCGGTCATCCCCCACTTGGCGGTGCGGGCTGCGGTCCGCTCGAGCAGCATCGCCGTCACGGAGCACAGCTCGGGCAGCCGCAGGTCGCCGTCGAGTGCGGCCTGCCGGCAGACCTGGAGCTGCTCGCCTGCCCAGAACAGGTCGAAGTTGCAGTACAGGACACAGGGCAGGTTGCCCATCGGCGGCAGTGTGAACTCGCGGAGCCGCGCGACGTCGGGCGGCTCCTCCAGCCAGCGTGCGGCTGTGAACTCACGGAGCTCCTCGACCAGCGTGGCCGCCGACACGTACGCCATCAAGCCCGCTCCATCCGCACGGGCAGCGAGCCGGTCTCGAGGATCTTGCGCCCGCAGCGAGCCAGCCCCTCGAGGTTCGACCGCACGCGCGCGACGTAGCTGACCTCGCCGAACGGCTTGGTCTCGCCGTAGAACAGGCACAGCGTCTGGCGGCCCGGGTAGTAGCCGATGTCGCCGGCGACGACGTCGGTCTTGCCGTTCTCCTGCTCGGCGAAGAACGGCACCATCACGATCGTCTCGTCGCCGGCGAACTTGGCGTGGACCATCGTCGAGTCGAGCGGCAGGATGCTGCGGATGTAGCCGCAGATCCGTGGCGCGTCGTCCTCCAGCAGGTCGGCCTCGAACACCTCGCCGTCGCAGACGAAGCGGATCGCTCCCATCCGCCGCTACCGCTTCGCGGTCGTCCGGGCCGCGGCGGCCGGCAGCACCTTGCCGACGTCCTCGTGCGGTCGCGGGATCAGATGTGCGGACACCAGCTCGCCGGTCTTCTTGGCGGCGGTCGCGCCGGCATCGATGGCCGCCTTGACGGCGCCCACGTCACCGGAGATGGCGACGGTCACGTATCCGCCGCCGATCGACTCGCGACCGACGATCTCGACGTTCGCCGCCTTCACCATCGCGTCGGCGGCCTCGATGGCGGCCACCAGGCCGCGGGTCTCGATCAGCCCAAGGGCTCCTTCCATGGCGTTGTCCCTCCTTAGGACTCGTACCAGTCGACCGTGTCGGTCCCGATGTTGACGTTGATGTTCTTGGTCTCCATGTACTCGGCCAGCGACTCGAGGCCGAGGTCGTGCCCGGTGCCGGACTCCTTGTAGCCCCCGAACGGCGCCTCCGACGGGTAGACGCCGTAGTGGTTGACCCAGATCGACCCCGCCTGCAGGCGGTGGGCGACCCGGTGGGCGCGGCCGGTGTCGCGCGTCCACACGCCGGCGGCCAGCCCGTATCGCACGTCGTTGGCGATGCGCACCGCCTCGTCCTCGCCGTCGAACGGGATGATCACGACCACCGGGCCGAAGATCTCCTCCTGCGCGATGCGCATGTCGTTGGTGACGCCGGCGAACACCGTCGGCTCGATGAAGTTGCCCTCCGCCAGCTCCGGGTCGGCGGGACGGCCGCCGCCGGTGACGACGGTCGCCCCCTCGGCGCTGCCGACCTCGAGGTACTCCATCACGCGCTCCGTCTGGCGGCGGTTGATCAGGGCGCCCAGCTGGGTTGACCACTTGGACGGGAGGCCGACGCGGATCCGCCGTGCCCGGTCGGCGAAGCGGGCGACGAACTCGTCGTGGACGCTGCGCTCCACCAGCACGCGCGACCCGGCCGAGCACACCTCGCCCTGCGCCAGGTAGATGCCGAACACGCTGCCGATCACCGCCCGGTCGAGGTCGGCGTCGGCGAACACGACCGATGGCGACTTGCCGCCCAGCTCGAGAGAGACCCGCTTGATCGTGCCGGCGCCGGCGCGCATCACGGTGCGGCCGGTGACGGTCGACCCGGTGAACGCGACCTTGTCGACGCCGGGGTGCTCGGCCAGCGCGGCGCCGGCCACCTCGCCCAGGCCGGGCACCACGTTGAACACCCCTGGGGGCATGCCCGCCTCCAGGCAGATGCGTCCCAGCTCGAGCGAGGTCAGCGGCGCCAGCTCGGGCGCCTTGAGGACGACGGTGTTGCCCGCCGCCAGCGCGGCCGCTCCCTTGCGGCAGGCGATGTGCAGCGGGAAGTTCCAGGGGATGATCATGCCGACCACGCCCATCGGCTCCTTGCGGACGTAGTCGAGCGTCGTCCGCGGCATCGCCAGCACCCGGCCGTCGATCACCCGCACCAGGCCCTGGTAGAAGCGGAACGGATCCCAGCACGCGGGCAGGTCGACCAGCGCCGCCTCGCGGATCGGCTTGCCGACGTCGTGCGACTCGATCTTCGCCAGCCGCTCGTGCTCGGCCTCGATCAGCTCGGCCACGCGCAGCAGGATCCGCGACCGCTTCTCGGGCGCCATGTCGCGCCATACGGGGAAGGCGTCGCGGGCCGCGCGCACCGCACGGTCGACGTCCGCCGGCTGAGCGGCGGCCACCTCGACGATGGTGCGGTTGGTCGCCGGGTCGACCGTTGGCACGGTCTGGCCGCCCTCGGCGTCGCGCCACTCCCCACCGATCAGGAGCTTCGTGTGTAGGCCGCCGTGGTCAGGCAGGCCCTCGATCTGTGTAACTGGCGCGCCCGTCACCGGCCGGCTGTTCGCGCGGGGCGCGTCACCGCCGGCGGCGCTGCGCACGAGCCCGGACAGCGCCGGCGCCGGCAGCCCGCCCTTCCTCGGCAGCGCCTGGACGACGTCGTCGGCGGGCGGCCGCAGCGACGTCGCACCGCCCTCGACCAGCCGCACGCCGTGCATCCGGGCGGCATCCAGCGCGGCGTCGGTGAGCAGCGTGTGCTCGCGCACCATCAGCTCGGACTCGCCGCTCGCGGCGAGCTCCCGGATGTCGTCAGCCGTGACGATGTGCTTGCTAATGACGATCGATCCTTCCGACCAGCGGGACGCCCGTGATGGCCTCGGCCTCCAGCGTCAGCGATCGCAGATCCTCGGGCTCGAGGTTGTGGACGTCGGACTTGCCGCAGCAGCGGGCCAGCATCTGGATCTCCATGGTCATCGCGTTCAGGAAGTTGACGACGCGCTCCGTCGCGGCGTCCACCTCGAGTCGGGCCATCAGGTCGGGATCCTGCGTCGTCACCCCCACCGGGCAGAGGCCGGTGTGGCACTCGCGGCAGGTGCCGGGGGAGACACCGAGCTTCGCGTAGTCCTCCTCGTAGAGCGGCGCGTTGCAGTTGAGCGCGATCATCGCCGCGGTGCCGATGTAGACGCAGTCGGCGCCCAGGGCGAGCGCCTTGGCCGCGTCGACGCCGTTGCGGATGCCGCCGGCGATCACGATCTGGACGTCGCCGTACGCGCCGATCTCGATCAGCGCCTCGCGCGCCTCGACCACCGCGGCCAGGGTCGGCACGCCGGTGTGGTCGAACAGCAGCAGCGGGGAGGCCGCCGACGCGCCCTCCAGGCCGTCGATGACGACCACGTCGGCGCCGGACTTGACCGCCAGCCGGACGTCGTCGTAGACGCGGCAGGCGCCGAGCTTGACGAAGATCGGCACCTGGTGGCCCGTGACCTCGCGCAGCTCCTCGATCTTCAGCCGCAGGTCGTCGGCCCCGATGAAGTCGGGGTGCCGCACGGGGGAGCGCTGGTCGACGCCCTTCGGCAGGTCGCGCATGTCGGCGACCTCGTCGGACACCTTGAAGCCGAGCAGCACGCCGCCGGTGCCCGGCTTGGCGCCCTGCCCGATGACGATCTCGACGGCGTCCGCCGTCCGCATGTGGTGCGGGTTGTTGCCGTAGTGGCTGGGCGTCACCTGGTAGACCAGCTTCTCCGACGCCGCTCGCTCGCGCGGGTGCATTCCGCCGTCGCCGGTGGTGGTCGACGTCCCGACCTGAGTCGCGGCCCGGCCCAGCGCTTCCTTGGCGCTCGCCGACAGCGCGCCGAAGCTCATCCCGGTGATGGCGATCGGCGTCTCCAGCTCCAGCGGCCTCTCGCAGCGGGTGCCCAGCAGGGTCTTCGTGACGCAGCGCTCGCGGTAGCCCTCCAGCGGTACGCGCGACAGCGTGCACGGGATGAAGGTCAGGTCGTCGAAGCTGGGTACGCGGCGCGTCGTCGAGAACGCGCCCATCACGTAGCGGCCGAGCTCGGCCTTCGTGCGGATGTCGTCGATGGTCGCCTGCGACCAGACGTGGGACGGGCGGTCGGTCACAGCGCCTCCTTCCACACCGAGAACTCGCGCTTGTCGTAGTGCCAGAGGCGCCCGGCCGAGCGCACCTTCGTCCACTCGCGCGCCGGGCCCAGTCCGTGGGGCTCGGTCAGCGACGCGAGCATCGCCAGCTCGTCCGCGTCCGGCCCCTCGACCAGTGTGTCCGAGCCGACGTCGGCGATCGTGCCGCCGCAGTAGAGGACGCCCTCGTACATCGAGTCGCCGAACGCCTCGCCGGCGTCGCCGCAGACGACCAGAGTCGTCCGCTGATCCATGAACCCGGACATCGCGCCGGTCGAGCCTCCGATGACAACGGTGCCGCCCTTGCCGGCGATCGCCGAGCGCGCGCCCGCGTCGCCCTTGACGACGACGGTGCCGCCGCGCATCGAGGCGCCGGTGGACGATCCGGAGCGGCCGTCGACGACGATGCTCCCGCTCATCATGTCGGCGCCCAGCGACCACCCGGCGTCGCCGGTGACATGGATGTCGAGACCGTCCGAAAGGCCGCCGCAGAAGTACCCGACGTCGCCGCGAAAGGTGATCCGCGCAGGCTCGAGGATGCCGACGGCGAGGTTGTGGCGCGAGCCCGGATGCAGCACCTCGATTGCCGGAGCGCCGTCGGCGATCGCCTGGCGGATGTCCTGGTTGATCGCCCGCGTGTCGTGGCCGCGGGCGTCGATCGTGGCGACCTCGACGGCGCTCACGCGGCCATCCGCTCCGGCTCGCCGCCGCGGCCGTGCGACCACGCGCGGGCCTCGCCGCCGGCCAGCTCCGTCACCTTGAAGTCGACGTCGTCGCCGAACGCCTCGGCGAGCGCGATGCCTTCGGAGACGACAGCGACCCAGCTGTCGGTCTCGGCGATCAGGCACGGCTTGGTCGAGAAGCGGTCGCGGGCGACGCCGAAGCCCTCGGCGGTGGACACCAGGTAGGTGAACGATCCGTCGAGCTCGTCGATCGACGCCCGCACGGCGTCGTCCAGCGACACGCCGTGGGCCAGCTTGTCCGCCAGGTAGACGGCGACGAACTCGGTGTCGTTGCCAGTCTGGAACCGGTGGCCGCGCATCTCGTAGATCCGGCGGTTCTTGTGGTAGTTGGTGACGTGGCCGTTGTGCACCACGGTGACGTCGGCGAACGGGCGCGCCCAGAACGGGTGCGAGTGGTTGACGTCGACGACCGACTCGGTCGCCATCCGGGCGTGGCCGATCGCGTGGGTGTACGGCTTGCCGAGCAGCCCGAACGTCTCGGCCAGCACCGGCGCCGCCGACGTGTGCTTGACCAGCTCGAGCGAGCGGCCCATCGAGAACACGCGGACGCCCGGCGCCGCGTCCTCGACGGAGTCCGCCACCAGGCCCAGCGTGTTCGGCTCGAGGTCGGGCAGCTGCAGTGCGACGCGCAGGTAGCCGGACCGCTCGTCCGCCGAGAGCACCTCGCCGTGGGCTCGCATGGCCGCCAGCACCTCGTCCACCGGATCGGCCGACCGGGCCTCGCCGCACCACACCGACGCCAGCGCGTTGCCCGGGTGGGGGGCACCGTACAGCGACACGCCGGTCGAGTCGGGGCCGCGCCCGCGCAGCGCATCGAGCATAGCGGTCAGGCCGGCGGCGACGTCGACGTCGTTGCTCTTTGCCAGGAAACCGGCAATCCCGCACATGGTGGTAACCCCCTCGGACTGGACCGTTGCGCGCACCACGCTACGCCCTTTCCACCGCCGCTGCTACGTCGAACTGCGTGCGCTCGGCCGCCCGGGCGTGTGCAGGATGCACCGGGCGGCGGTCAGTCCACGATGTCGGCGATCACCGGCGCGAACCCGTGCGCGCTGGCGATCGCTGCGACGCCGATCACCGTGGTCTGGGGCTGGGTCAGCGCGAGGCCGTCGAGCATCCGGTCGAGCTCGGCTCCGTGGCCGGGATCGAGCTCGGCGTGCAGCCGCAGCGTCCGGAACGCCTCCGGAGGATACCCCGAGCCGGCGGACAGCTCCTCGAGCATCCCGGGCGACGGCGGATACCCCTCGAGCAGCGCGATGTAGCCGAGCACGGCGACCGGGTGGTAGTGGAGCACCCAGTAGTACTGCGCGCCGACCAGGCCCGCGATCGTCGCCGTCGGCGGCCGTGCCGCCGATCTCCTGACCCGCGAGAGCGAGCGGTCGGCCGGCGCCGAGGACGTCTACTCGCAGGCGGCGTGGCGCAGTGCGCGGGCCAAGGGTGCTGGCACGCCGCCGCGATCGTCGCACGGCGATGCGTCTGGCGGCGGAGGCCACCGATATCGCGGCCGCCTCGGACTTCCTCCACCTTCGCTGGCACCTGCTGATGAGCCGTGCCGAGGTGCTGTGGATGGTGGGCGAGTCCGACGAGCGCGCTTTCACCCTGGCCGAGGCGGTCCGCGTTGCCGACCAGAAGGGCAACGTGGTCGCCGCCGAGCAGGCGTCCCGGCTGCTCGCCTCTGCGCAGACCGTGCAGCTCAAAAGATCCCCCTGACGGTGCGCCGCACCGACCCGAACGGGTGGTGCGCGACGGCGTCGGCTATGGCAACGCTGTGTCCAGGCTCTGATGTGCGCGGCGGCAGAGTCCGCTGCGCGACTGGTGGGGGAGGTCAGGTGTGAAGGCTCTTCTGGGACGGTCGCTGATGGCGGGTGCGCTTGTCGCGTCCGTCGCGCTGGCCGGCGGTGCGTCGGCGGCGAGCGGCCCCGACCTGCTGAGCGTCACGACGACCGGCGCGTCGGCCAACGAGCTGTCTCCGCAGACGACGCTGTCGCTGTCGGCCGACGGCAGCAAAGCAGTGTTCATCTCGGCGTCGGGCTCGCTGGTCGCCGGTGACACCAACGGCGTCAAGGACGTCTTCC
>Ga0247830_10001383_pt1 | contig 10074 bp, 10 predicted proteins | sample 12C_Control_Day5_FD_207766 | JGI IMG/M metagenome (GOLD analysis project Ga0247830, IMG submission 207766) | Soil microbial communities from agricultural site in Penn Yan, New York, United States - 12C_Control_Day5 | ecosystem: Environmental > Terrestrial > Soil > Agricultural land | place...
TGCAGCGCCATCATCATCTACCTGCAAGGTCTCGGCATCGTCGCCAAGCCTGCCTAGTCATCCCGGGCTTCATGCCCGGGATCCAGCTATCCTCAATCGCCGGAGCAAGCTGCGAGATGGATCCCGGCGACTAGCGCCGGGATGACACAAGGGAGGTCAACAATGAAGATCATCGACGTCAGCGTCACGCTGTTCGCCTGGGACGACATCCCGGCCACCCAGTACGGCCGCCACAGCGGCCGCTTCGCGGGAAAAAGCGACCTGGGGCTAGTCACCATCAAGACCGACCAGGGCTTCGAGGGGCACAGCTTCCTCGGCTCATCGAGCCGGCCCGCCAGCGGCGACGCCAATCTCATCATCAAGATCATCAAGCCGATGCTGATGGGCGAGCACCCGCTCGACCGCGAGCGCCATTTCCAGCGTATGTGGTCGCGCATGCGCATGTTGAACCAGCTGCGCCCGCTCGGCGCCGTCGACGTCGCGCTGTGGGACCTCGCCGGCAGAATCGCGAACATGCCCGTGCATCGCCTGATGGGAAGCTACCGCCGCAGCGTACCCGCCTATGCGAGCTCGGCCGTGCAGCCCACGGCCGAGGCCTATTGCGAGGAGGCGCAGTCCTTCAAATCGCGCGGCTGGACCGCCTACAAGATCCACCCGCCGACGGAGTGGGAGCGCGACATCAGGATCTGCGAGGACGTGCGCAGGGCGGTCGGCGACGACTACCGGCTGATGCTCGACTCGACCTGGTCGTACAACTACGTCGAGGCGCTGCGCGTCGGCCAGGCCGTCGAGCGGCTCGGCTACTACTGGTACGAGGACCCGCTGGTGGAGGACGACCTCACCAGCTACGTGAAGCTCAGGCAGAAGCTCGCGATCCCGATCATGGCCACCGAGTACGCGCCCGGCGGCCACACCGCCTACGCACCCTGGCTCATCCAGCAGGCGACCGACTACCTGCGCGGCGACGTGGCCGTGAAGGGCGGGCTCACGGCCTGCCTCAAGACCGCCCACCTCGCCGAGAGCTTCCACATGAACTACGAGGTGCATCACGGCGGCAACTCGCTCAACAACGTGGCCAACCTCCACCTCATCATGGCGATCCGGAACTGCGAGTATTTCGAGGTGCTGTTGCCCTCCGGCGCGCAGAAATACGGCCTCGTCGAGGACATCGAGGTCGACGCCCGCGGCCTCGTGCACGCCATCGACAAGCCGGGCCTCGGCGCCGAGATCGACTTCGCCCTAATCGAGCGCAAGAAGATCGCGACGCTGACCTGACTCTGCGGATTGGGTGCGCCTTCGTCATCCCACCTATGCCTTGACATCGCTCCCGCAGCCATTCGACGCTGACGGCTGGCGTATCGGCATCAGGCAGCCTGCATGAAAATCACCGACATTCGCGTGCACCCGATGGGCATGCCGGCCGAGCGGGTGCGCTGGACGGCGCAGGAGATCACGCGCCGGGTCGAGCTGACGCTGGTCGAGGTGCGCACGGATGCCGGCATCGTTGGCATCGGCGAGATCTCGACCGGCCCGCAGTCCCTCGTGTGCAAGCTGCTCGACGACATGGCGCCCGTGATCCTGGGGCTCGACCCGCTCGCCATCGACGCCGTGTGGGACAGGCTGTTCTCGATCACGGTGCCGCGTCCCGGCGGGCTCGGCGGCTGGGACGGCCTGCCGCCGCCGCTGGCGCGCAACCAGCGACCGCAGTTCATGGCGGCGATGGCCGGCATCGACATCGCCCTGTGGGACATCGCCGGCAAGGCCGCGGGCAAACCCGTCTTCCGCCTCCTCGGCGGCACGCGCACCGACGTCCACACCTACGCCGTCGGCGGCTTCTACGACGAGGGCGCGCCGCTAACCGCCTGCGCGGAAGAGCTCGCTGGCTACGTCGCCAACGGCTTCCGCTCGGTGAAGCTGAAATCCGGCGCCTTTTCTCTAACCGACGAGGTGGCACGCGCACGCGCCGTGCGCGAGGCGATCGGGCCCGACATCCAGTTCATGCTCGACATGAACGCGCCCCACGACGTCGACACTTGCATCCGCTTCGCGCGCGAGGTCGCGCAGCACGACATCTACTGGCTCGAGGAGCCGCTGCACTGGTACCTGCAGCCGCCCGACTATGTGACCCTGGCGAAGGCGATCCCCATACCCCTGGCGCACGGCGAGCGCGAATGGCACCGGTTCACGGTGCGCGACTTCATAGACTCGGGAGCGATCGGCTTCGTGCAGTTCGATTGCACGCGCTACGCCGGGTTCAGCGAGGCGCTGCGGATCGCGCGGCATGCGAAGGACAAGGGCGTGCTGATCGCGCCGCACTCGGCCGCGCACATCCAGGCACACATCGCCTCGGCATTCGGCGATGCCGCGTTCGGCGCGGAATCCTCGGGCGACGACAGGAACCACCCGATCCATCATCGCATCTTCCACGGCGGCGCGGTCCATCGCGGCGGCCGCGTGCATTTGCCGGAGGCGCCGGGCTTCGGTCTCGAGGTTGATTGGAAGGCCGTGAAGGCGCTGCGGCCGTGAGCAAGGGAGCAGGACTGTCGATGACATACGAGAACATCCTGGTGGAGCGCGAGGAGGGTGTCGGCATCGTCACGCTCAACAGGCCGGACGTCCTCAACGCCATGAACCGCAAGCTCGGGGCCGAGCTGCTCGATGCCGTCAAGACGCTCGAGGCCGACGACGCCATCGGCTGCCTCGTCATCACCGGCGCCGGCGACAAGGCATTCTCGGCGGGCGGCGACATCAGGGAGCAGGTGGAGGACGACAAGCGCTACTCCCGCGAGGAGCAGGAGAAGCTCGGCAATCCTCGGCGCGCCCTGGAGATCGCGAGCTGCGCCAAGCCGGTGATCGGCATGATCAACGGCCTCGCCTACGGCGGCGCCGCCGTGCTCGCCTCCGCGGTCGACATACGCATCGGCTGCGAGAAGACCCGGTTCCGCTTCCTCGCCGCAGCCTACGGGCGGATCAACGCCACCTGGTCGCTCGGCAGCCAGATCGGCTGGCCGCAGGCCAAGGAGCTGCTGTTCACCGCCCGCATCGTCGAGGCCGAGGAGGCCTATCGCATCGGCCTACTCAATCACCTGGTCCCCAGGTCCCAGCTGCGCGCCAAGACGATGGAGATCGCGAATATGATCGCGGGCAACCATCGCGGTGCCGTGACGGGTGTCAAGGCGCTGTTGCTGGAGCAGCAGGCGGAAAGCCTCGCTGGACGCTGGGAGGCCGAGTTCCGCTACACGTCCCAGGTCATGCGCAACGCCAAGGCGAAGGATGCCTTCCCCGAGTTCCTGGCCCGCAAGGGCATCTCGGCTGGCTGAGCGGGATGCGCTACTTGCCGCGCTGGATGATGTCCTCGCCGAACTTCTGCATGCGATCGAGGCATTCGTTCAGCGAGGCGGCCCGGAAGTCGAAGACCAGCTCGTGGACGCCCAGCTTCTCGAAGGTGGCGATGTCCTCGAGCGCCGCATCGACGCCGCCGGTGAACAGGCGCCGTGCCTCGCCCTTGGGCGGGGCGCCGCCGTCATAGACCGGAGCCTTGTAGCAGACCTGCAGCTTGCTGAAGTCGCGGCCCTCGGCCTGCATCAGGCCCGCGATCTGGTCGAGTTTCTGGCGCATCTCCTCGGGCGGCAGCGGCGAGGCGGCCGTCGCGCCGACGGGATGCCAGCCGTCGCCGAACCTTGCCACGCGCCGCAGCGCAGGCTCCGAATGGCCGCCGATCCAGATCGGCGGGCCGGGATTTTGGACCGGCCTCGGCTGGCACCGCACCTCCTCGAAGCTGTAGAAGCGGCCGCTGTGGCTCACCGGCTCGCCGGTCCAAAGCTTCTTGAAGATGGCGACATACTCGTCGGTCACCGCGCCGCGGTGCTTGAAATCGGCGGCATGCAGCGCCCTGAACTCCTCCTCCATCCAGCCGACGCCGATGCCGACCGTGAGACGACCTCCCGACAGCACGTCGATCGTTGCCAGCGCCTTCGCGTTGAAGACCGGATTCCTGTGCGGCACGATCATGACGCTCGAGACGATGCGCAGCCTTTCCGTGCGACCCGCCACGAACGACATCAAGGCGAGCTGCTCCAGGCACTCCCCCTCGCTGACGAAGTTGCCGGCGACGGTGTAGGGATAGGGCGACTCGATCCTGGTCGGCAGGATGACGTGGTCCGCGACCATGGTCGACGCAAACCCCGCGCGCTCCGCCGTTGCCAGGATGGCCGACAGGTCGCGCCGGCCTGCCAACGGACCGCGGGTGGGCAGATAGAAGCCGTAACGCATTGTGAGTCTCCACGGCTGATGCCGACGCCCGGCTGAAGGCGACCAACAGGACGAGGTGGAGCCGTCAGCCCAGCCGTCGGCGGTAGAGGGCGATCAGCCGCTCCCAGTGCCGCTCGGCCGCCGGCTTGTCGTAGATCTTGCGGCCGGGAAACGCGAAACCGTGGTGCACGCCGGGGTAGATCTCGAGCTCGCCCGGGCTGCCCGCCTTCTCGAACAGCGCGCGCAGCTCGGCGACCATCGGCAGCGGCGCCAGCTCGTCGTGCTCCGCGCAGGCGATGTAGGCCTCGCCCTTGATCTTGCCGAGGGTGAGGTGCGGGCTCTCGACCGCGTCGCTGACGAGCCAGGTGCCGTAGAACGACGCGGCGGCGGCGACGCGGTCGGGATAGCGGGCCGCGGCGGCGAGCGCGTACGGCCCGCTCATGCAGTAGCCGTGCACGCCGATCGGCCCGCGCTTGACGTAGTCCTTGCCGTCGACGAACGCCGTCATGGCCGCAACGTCGTCCATCACGGGCGGGATCGTCATGTTGGTCCGCACCGCGCGCATGCGCTGGTGCTCGGGGCTGCCGTGCACGAGCACATCGGGTCCGAACTTCGTGTCGCGCCCCGCCCGGTAGTAGAGGTTCGGCAGCAGCACGCAGTAGCCGACGCTGGCGAGCCGCCGCGTCATGTCGCGCAGCTCCTCGCGAATGCCGGGCGCGTCCATCAGGAACAGCACCGCGGGATGGGAGCCGCGCTCGGGCCGACAGATGAAGGTCTCCATCGCCCCGTCCTTGGTGGCGATGTCCAGAGTCTCCTCGATCACTGCGTTCTCTCCCCTTCGCGATTTGGGTCCTTGCCGATTGGCCCTCTTGCCGATTTGGAATAGGTGCCGCGCCTCGCCGTCAATGGCTTTTGCGCGCGCGGCGGCCTATCCAGTATGGCAACACTATAGCCCTGCATGCCGAAGCTGGGGGAGGAAACAATGCAGAAGTGTGCATTCCGAAGGCTCATGCCTGCCGTGCTGGCCCCCATCCTGGCGATCGCATCGCTGGGGTCCGCGCTTGCCCAGTCCTATCCCGACAAGCCGGTCAAGCTGGTGGTGCCGTTCGCGGCCGGCGGACCTGCCGATGCCCTCGGCCGCATCCTCGGCGAGAAGCTCACGCAGCGCTGGGGCCAGCCCGTGGTGATCGAGAACCGTGGTGGGGCCGGCGGCAACATCGGCGCGGCCGTCGTGGCGCGCGCGGCGCCTGACGGCTACACGCTGCTGCTCAACGCCTCGAACCATGTCATCAACGCGAGCCTGATGGACAACCTCCCCTACGACGCCATCAAGGACTTCACGCCGATCTCCGAGCTCGCCTCCTACATGCTGGTGCTGGTCGTGCATCCCTCGCTGCAGGCGAGCACGCTCAAGGAATTCGTCGAGCAGGCGCGCACGCGCGCGGGCGGGCTCACCATCGCCAATGCCGGCAGCGGCACACCCACGCATCTCACGGCAGTCCTGTTCGCGCAGGCCGCCGGCGTCACCTTCGCGCATCTGCCCTATCGCGGCGCGGCGCCCGCAACCAACGATCTCCTGGCCGGGCATGTGCACGCGATGTTCAACAATCCCGTGAATGCGGTGCCGCAAGCCAAGGCCAACGCCTTGCGCGCGCTCGCCGTGAGCGGGGCGAAGCGGCTCTCCCTCATGCCCGAGCTGCCAACGATCTCCGAGGCCGGGTATCCGGGCTTCGAGACGCGAACGTGGTTCGGCCTGTTCGGCCCGGCCGGCGTGGCACCCGACACTGTCGCCAAGCTCTACGCCGACACGCGCTGGGCACTCGGCTCACCTGACGTTGCCGAGAAGCTCGCCGCGCAGGGATGGGACGTGCTGGCGAGCTCGCCCGCCGATTTCGCGATGGCCCTGAAATCGGAGCTCGACAAGTGGTCGGCCGTGATCAAGAGCGCCAAGATCAAGGGAGACAACTAGCGTGGACCTGCACCTGGAGGGCAAGCGCGCGCTCGTCACCGGCGCGAGCCTCGGCATCGGCCGCGCCATCGCCGAGGAGCTGGCGCGCGAGGGCTGCGATGTCGTGCTGATGGCGCGCGATGCCGAGCGCCTGCGGCAGGCGGCAGCCGAGATCGGCTCCACCAACCGCCGCAAGATCGTTGCCATCGCGGGCGACGGGTCGCGGCCAGACAGCATCGACCAGGTGGTCTCGCAGGCGCGGGCCGCGCTCGGCGGCATCGACATCCTCGTCAACAACGCCGGCTCGACGCCCGAGGACGGCATCGACCGCGTCGACTACGAGAAGTGGCAGTATTCCGTGCAGCTCAAGCTGTTCGGCTACGCGCGCTTCGCTCAGGGCGTTCTGCCCGACATGCGCGCGCAAAAGTGGGGCCGCATCGTCAACATCATCGGCCGTTCCGGCCATCAGCCGCGCCCCATCTACCTGGCGGGCGGCTCGATCAACGCAGGTCTCCTGAACCTGACCAAGGCGCTCGCCGAGGAATGCGCCAAGGACAACATCCTCGTGACCGGCGTCAACCCCGGCCCCATCGACACGCCGCGCTGGCACACATTGCGCGACGCCGCGGTCAAGGCGCGAGGGATGACAGCTGCGGACTACGACAAGCGCGCGGCAGCGAGCACGGCGCTCGGCCGGCTCGGGCTGTCGGAGGAGGTTTCCGGGATCGTCGCCTTCCTGTGCTCGGATCGCGCCAGCTACATCACCGGCGAGATCATCAACGTCGACGGTGGCGGCACACGCTGTATCTGAGCCGGTGCGCCGCCCATCCGATCCTACCCGATCTTGAGGGGGATGCGCCGCGGCCCGCGCACGGAGCCCTCCGACCACGTCGCCTCGCCGTCGAGCGAAAACTCGGGGATGCGCTTCAGGAACTCCTCGACCGCAACCGTCATCTCCATGCGCGCCAGGTTCGAGCCGATGCAGCGATGGATGCCAAGGCCGAAGGCGGCGTGGCGGTTCTCCTTGCGGTCGATGATCACCTTGTCGGCGTCCGGGAACATGGCGGGATCGCGGTTGGCGGCCGGGAAGGAGAGCATGATCATCTCGCCCTCCCTAAAGGTGCAGCCGTTGATCGTGGTGTCCTTGGCAATCAGGCGACCCATCGTCACGGGAGCGTAGGCGCGCAGGAACTCCTCGATGGCGGTCGGAATCAGCTCGGGCTCCGCGACCAGCCGGCGGCGGTCGGCCGGCGTCTTGGCGAGATGCCACAGCGAGGCGCCGATGCCGCTCCAGGTGGTGTCGATGCCGGCCACCAGCAGCAGCCGCAGGGTGCCCAGGATGTGCTTGTCCTTGAACGGCTCGCCGTCGGGATAGCGGGCGGTGAGCAGGTAGCTGATGAGGTCGTCGCCGGGCTTGGCGCGGCGGGCCGCCATGTGCGTTGCGAAGTAGTCCGTCAGCTCGCCGAACCCGCGCTCCAGCGCGTACTGGTCGCTGGTGCCGGCCTCGAGGATCTCATGAATCCAATGCCGGAAGCGGTCGCCGTCGCTGTCGGGCACGCCCAGCATGTGCGCGATCACGCGCACGGGCAGGTGCTGGGCATAGTCGACGGCCGCGTCGCAGCGGCCCTTGTCGATGAAGGCGTCGATCAGCTCGTTGCAGACTGCGCGCGCCTTGGGGATCAGCTTGTCGATGTTCTGGGGCGTGAAGGGCGGCAGCAGCACCATGCGCGCCACGCGATGCCGCGGCGGGTCGGAGGTTATGGGCGGCGCGCCGCCGCCGGTGGCGATCTGGTTCTCGCGCACCACCACCTGCCGCGAGGAGAAATGCTCGGGGTCGTAGGCTATGTTGCGCACGTCCTCGTAGCGCGTCGGCAGATAGGCACCGCGGAAGCGCTCGGTGTGGGCGATGGGGCACTTGGAGGCGCGGATGTCCTCCCAGATCGGAAACGGGTCCTCGACCCATCGGGGGTCCAGATGGTCCCAGTCCGTCAGCCAATCCTCCACGGGCTTGCGACCGCTCATGGCTCCTCCCCTGCCGTAAACGTCAACTAGCCTATCTTAGCCAGAAAAGCAGGTCGCTGCCCAGTAGTCGTTGTTTTTTGGCCGCCGAGCGCCCGTGCGAGAGCTCGTCGGTTGCGGACCGCTACCGCCATAGCCCCATCGCCTCCCACTTCGACTCGGGGATCTCGCTGCCGAGCTCGTAGCTGAAGGACGTGGCCTTCATCTGGTCGGCGGTCACTTTGCATACGAACTTGAGCGCGTACCAGCGGCCCTTGGCGCGCACCGCCCCTCCCTTCGCCGTCACCGACGCCCCGTCGAACACTGCCGCACCCGCCACGCCGGTCTTCATGCGGTCCGCCTGCGGGAGCCGCTTCTCGCGGCGCAGCGTGTCGAGGCCCTTGATGGCGCAGGCCTGATGCGCCCTCTCTTCGGGGTCGAGCTTCTTGAGCGCGTCTTCTAGCGGGCCGGCCTGCCCAGCGATTGGCAAACAGAAAAGCGCGACGAACGGTAAATACCTGCGGCCCATCCCTCATGTCCCCCCCGGCGCCCGCCCGCACAAGTGTTGAGCCCGGAACCGTGTCATGAATCTGGCGCCAAGCGTGCCCGAGCCAAGTTGTCGCGGAGGGCGGGAAACGCTGCCATTACCACACCTGCGGCTTGGCCATCATCAGCCAGAAGATGCCGAGCACGGCGGCGAAGGCGGGGAAGCCGGAAGCGAACCACAGACGGAACAGGCGCTGGTAGGCCTCGGGCAGCGGCGCCCCCTCGCGCGCGGCAGCGACGGCGAGGTCGCGCATGCGCATCTGCATCCACACCACCGGCAGCCAGAAAGCGCCCGTGACGAGGTAGAGCAGCACCGACAGCACGATCCAGCTTTCGTCGAGCGCATAGCCCATGGTCCAGGCCAAGGCGACGCCGGTGATCGGCTGCGCGGCGACGGCGGTAGCTGTGAACACGAAATCGGCGACCACGACGATGCGGGCGACAGCGGCCACGACCGCCGCATCGCCGGTGCGGTGCGCCAGCAGCATGAAGAAGGCGATGCCAGCCCCGGTGCCGAGCAGGACGGTGGCGCCGATGATGTGCAGATATTTGAGGGCGAGATAGGCGCTCATCATCGCTCGTCCAGGATCGCCAGCGCCACCAGGTGCAGCACGATGATGGGCAGCACCTTGACCAAGCTGCCGAGCGGATCGGTCCACAGCCCCGTCAGCAGCACCGTGGCGAGGCCAAGATAGCCGACGGAGAGTGCCACGCCTGCGAGGAGCGCGACCTTCGCCGTGCGCCGGATCGCGACGCCAACGCCGATCAGCAGATCGGCGATGGCGCCCGCCGCGGCCAGCGGGGCGGCGGCAGTGAACATCGTGGACTGAACGAGGCGCACTCCCTCCTCCCACCCCGGACCCAAGGTCACGAGTCCCGACACGATCCAAAAGAGCGATAGCGTGGCCAGCACCACAGGCTTGAGGAAATAGAGCCGCGCGAACCGGCGCTCCTGCACGGACGCGGGCTCGGCTGCGAGCGCGGCGCCGAGCGCGCGCGGCGCCATGCCGGTGAGGCGCTGCCAGGGACCCGGATCGCCGGTTGCGCCGCGTCCGATCTCGGCCCGGGTGGTGGATCTGAGCGGCGGGCGCCAGCCGAGACGGCCGATGAGGTCGCCGATCCGGAACGCCGTGGCCTCCGCCCAGCGCGGCACGGACACGAAGCGCGGGCGGCCGAAGCCGAGCCACCGCCGATACGCGGCGAGCACCTCATCGAGCGACAGCGCCTCGGGCCCCACGATCTCGAGAGCGACGCGGGTTGGCGCATCGGCTCGCAGGAAGAACAAAACGGTCCGCACGAGGTCGTCGAGCTGCACGATCTGCATCGGCCCC
>Ga0247830_10001384_pt1 | contig 10074 bp, 10 predicted proteins | sample 12C_Control_Day5_FD_207766 | JGI IMG/M metagenome (GOLD analysis project Ga0247830, IMG submission 207766) | Soil microbial communities from agricultural site in Penn Yan, New York, United States - 12C_Control_Day5 | ecosystem: Environmental > Terrestrial > Soil > Agricultural land | place...
CCGAGAAACTGCGAGAGCGCGACCAGCGCGAGCATGCGCACCGCGGGTTCTGTTTTACGATCGGGGAGATTGCCGGTAGGATGCAACAAGATGCAGCGAAGTTTATCAATCAGGCTGATGGTGGCTCTCGCGGCCGCGGCCTGCGTGCAGATCCCGGCAGCCGCCCGGCAAGCGGGCTTTCAGCCGCTGCGGTCGGAAGTGCGCGTAGGCAATGGCGTCGTGGCTGCGGGGAGGACGTTTTCCGCTGATGCAGGCGCACGCATCCTCACGGCCGGTGGCAACGCCATCGATGCAGGCGTCGCGACGATCTTCGCGGCTGCGGTCGTCGAGATCTCGCACTTCGGCCTCGGCGGCGAAGTGCCGATCATCATCTACTCCGCCAAAGACAATCGCGTGATCGTGATCAACGGACAGGGACCGGCGCCCAGGGCCGCGTCACCCGCGATGTTTGCCGGCGAGAAGGCGATCCCGGGCAACGGTCCGAACGGCGCGACGATCCCCGCCGTCGTCGATGCCGCTGCGCTCGCGCTCGAGAAGTACGGCACGAAGTCGCTCGCTGAAGTGATCTCCCCGGCGATCGAGCTCGCTGACGGGTTCCCGATGTACCAGTTCCTCGAGAACTACCTCGCCTCCGAGCGCAAGGGATCCGAGCCGTACGAGTGGTCGATCAAGACCTACTATCCCGACGGCAAGGTGACGCAGGCGGGGCAGGTCTTCAGGCAGCCGAACCTTGCGGCCACACTTCGCGCGCTCGCGTCGGCTGAAGCTGCGGCGAAGGCAAACGGCGCCACTCGCGAGCAGGCGATTCAGGCGGGCCGCGACGCGTTCTACAAAGGATCGATCGCGCAGCGGATCACCGCCGCGGTGCGCGCCGCCGGCGGCGTGATGACCGACGACGACCTTGGCTCCTACCGCGGCAGGATCGAGGAACCCGCGAGTGCGCCCTATCGCGGCTATACGGTGTACAAGGCAGGGTTCTGGAACCAGGGACCAGTGCTGCTGCAGACGCTCAGGATCCTCGAAGGATTTGACCTCGCGAAAATGGGGATCGGCTCGGCGGATGCCGTGCACACGATCGTCGAAGCGATCAAGCTCGCGTACGCGGACCGCGATCAGTATTACGCCGACCCTGATTTCGCGAAGGTGCCCGGCGCAGCGCTACTCTCGCCCGAGTACGCGGCGGTGCGTCGGACGCTGATCGATCCCCGTCGCGCCAGCATGGAACAGCGCCCGGGTGATCCAGAGCGGGGCGCGGGGACCCTGGCAGACATCCCGCCTCAACTCACAGGGGAAGCGAAACACGAGACGGGCGACACGACGTCGCTGCAGGTCGTCGACAAAGAGGGCAACCTCTTTTCGGCAACGCCGAGCTCGGGATGGCTCCTCGGCGGGGCCTTCGTGGCCGGCGAAACGGGCGTGCCCATGAGCAACCGGATGCAGGCGTTTCGTCTCGAGCCCTCGAGCCCGAACGTGCTCGCCGGCGGCAAGCGTCCGCGGACGACGCTGACGCCGACGGTGGTGCTCAAGGACGGCAAACCGTTTCTCGCCATCGGCACACCGGGCGGCGACAGTCAGGACCAGCAGATCCTGCAGGTGCTGCTGAACGTCATCGACTTCGGCCTCGACGTGCAGGCGGCCATCGAAGCGCCGCGCGTCAATTCACTTCATCCCCAGAGCTCGTTCGACGATCACCGCGCGCAACCCGGTGTGCTCGAAGTGGAGCGCACGCTTGCGCCGGCCGTGATCGACGAGCTTCGCGCGCGCGGCCACATTCTGCGCATGCGTCCCGCGTACGGCATCTCCACCGGCGTCGTCGCCGCTGGCATCGATCCGGCAACCGGCCGGCTGCGCGGCGGCGCGGATCCGCGCCGCGAGCGTGCCCTGATCGCCTACTGAGGACCTTGTGAATCATTTGCACTGCGAGGGAGCGCAGCGAACGAGCCACGCGAGCGGAGCGGGGAGTGAGGGGCCCCGCGAGCGAGCGTGTAAGTGGGTCCGGGGGACGAAGTCCCCCGGTTATAGATAGATGAATATCCCCTTCATTCACCGCACGCTCGACAACGGCCTTGACGTGCTCGTGCACGAGGACCACAACTGCCCGATCGTCGCGGTGAACGTGTGGTACCACGTTGGATCGAAGAACGAGGTGCCCGGGCGCACGGGGTTCGCGCACCTCTTCGAACACCTCATGTTCGAAGGATCCGAGCACTACGACCACGGCTACTTCCAGCCGCTGCAGCAGGCAGGCGCCTCGCTCAACGGATCCACCAACGCCGACCGCACGAACTACTGGGAAGTGGTGCCGAGCAGCGCGCTGGAGCTGGCGCTGTGGATGGAATCGGATCGCATGGGCTACCTGCTGCCCGCGCTGACCGACGCGAAGTTCAACAACCAGCGCGACGTCGTGCTCAACGAGCGCCGGCAGAACTACGAGAATCGTCCCTACGGGCTCGCGGGGATGGCCATCGTGTCGGAGCTCTATCCTCCCGACCATCCCTACCACTGGCTCACGATTGGCGCGGCCGAGGACCTTCGTGCGGCGCACCTCGATGACGTGCGTGCGTTCTTCCAGCGCTACTACCATCCGCGCAACGCGTCGATTGCTCTGGCCGGTGCCGTCGATGCCGACGCTGCGCTGCGCCAGGTCGAGGACTATTTCGGCTCCCTGCCCGCCGGTGTGGAACCTCACGACGTGGATCCGCCCGTGCCGGCCGCTCGTACGGCGGAAACGCGGTTGCTGCTCGAGGATCGCGTGGAGCTGCCGCGCCTCTACCTGGCGTGGCACTCGCCGAGCCTGTTTGCGCAGGACGATGCGGAGCTCGACCTCGCGGCGGACGTACTCGCCGGTGGCAAGACCTCGCGCCTGTATCGCGCGCTCGTCTACGACCAGCGCGTCGCGACGGAGGTCGCCGCCTCGCAGAACTCGAGAGAGCTCTGCGGCTATTTCCAGGTGGTGGCGACGGCGGCGCCGGGGCGGTCGCTCGCGGAGCTCGAAACATCGATCAGCGAAGAGATGGACCGCGTGTGCGCGGACGGCCCGACGCCCGCCGAGATCGAGCGCGGCATCGCGCAGGCCGAAGCGCACTTTATCTCGCGTCTGCAGACGGTCGGCGGGTTCGGCGGCAAGTCCGACCAGTTGAACGCGTATCACGTGTTTCTCGGCGATGCGTCGTTCTTCGATCGCGATCTCGCGCGGTACAGGAATGCCGATGCGGCCGGGATCACGCGCGCGGCGACCAGGTGGCTGCGCCGGCAGGCGCGCGTCTCCCTCAGCGTCGTGCCTCTCGGCAAGCCGGAGCTCGCGCTGACCGGTTCGATGCCGGTCGCGGTGTCGTAATGGCTGTCGACCGCTCACGGCTGCCGGCGCCGGGTGACCCTCCGGCCTACCAGTTCCCGCCCATCCTGCGCCGCACGCTTGCGTCGGGGCTTCGCGTGTGGACGGTGGAGCATCGCGCGGTGCCCTTGATCAGCCTGCTCGTGCTGGTCAAGCGCGGCGCCTCTGCCGATCCCTCCGGCGAGGAAGGCCTGGCCGCCATCGTCGGCGACCTGCTCGACGAAGGGTGTGGAGATCTCGACGCACTCGAGCTGCACGAAGCGCTCGGCCGGATCGGCGCGCAGCTCGAAACAGAGGTCGGCTCCGACGCGACGCTGCTGGGTCTCACGGTTCTGTCGCGGTTTGCCGAACGTGGTGTCGGGCTCGTGGCGAGCATGACGCGGGATCCGCGCCTCGACGTGCGTGATTTCGAGCGCGTGCGCGACCTGCGGCTGAATCGTCTCGTGCAGATCCGCGACATGCCGCCGGCGCTGGCGGACCGCGCGTTCACGGAGCTGGTCTACGGGGCGCATCCCTACGGGCACCTGGCGATCGGGTCCGAGAGCGGATTGCGGACGATGGCGATTGACAGCGTGCGGGCCTTTCACGCCGCCGCCTACGTGCCGGCGAACGTCACCGTGATCGCCGCCGGCGACGCCACGCACGACGGCCTCGCCGCGCTGGTCGAGCGTGCCTTCGGCGACTGGACCGCAACGGCAGCGCCGATTGCAGACGATGCCGCGCTGGCGGCGCCGCCTGCGCCGTCGACGCGGCTGGCGGTGCTGCATCGCGCCGGCGCGGCGCAGTCGGAGCTGCGCATCGGACACATGTCGGTGGCGCGCAATCATCCTGATTATCTGCAGCTCCTCGTGCTGAACATGGTCCTCGGCGGGCAGTTCGTGAGCCGCATCAACATGAACCTGCGCGAAGACAAGGGATATACCTACGGCGCGCGCACCGGGTTCGAGGCGCGGCGCGGCCCCGGGCCGTTCCTGCTCCAGGCGAGCGTGCAGTCGGAAGCGACGGCGGACGCGATCCGGGAGAGCATCGGCGAGATCGCCGCCATCCGCGGCGACCGCGCGGTCACCCGCGCCGAGCTCGAGACCGGCCGCGCCGCGCTCACGCTCGGGTATCCGCGCAACTTCGAGACTGCCGAACAGCTCGCGCGCGCGGCGGCGCAGATGGCGCTGCACGAGCTGCCCGACGACTACTACACGACGTTCGTGCCGCGCGTGCTCGCCATCGACGAGCAGACGGTCACGCGGGCGGCCGCGCGCCACCTCGATCCCGCGCGGCTCCTCACCGTCGTCGTCGGGGATCGTGAGCGCGTCGATTCCGCCCTCGTGCCGCTGGAGCTTGGCGAGCCGCTCGATCTCGGCGTGCCGGCATGAGGTGGCGCGCACGGCCGCGCTTGCAGATCCGCACGCCGCGGGCTAGCCTGCGAATGAACGACACGACGAGGAGGCAATCGTGGCGACTACGCAAGCAGCCGTGCAGATCAGCGCGATCATTCCCACCATCACCGTCGACGATTTGCAGAAGAGCATCAGCTTTTACGAAGTGCTGGGTTTCACCATCGATGAAAGATGGGAAGACAAGGGGATGTTGCTCGGCGTGATGCTGCGCGCGGGCAACAGCCAGATCGGCTTGAACCAGGACGACTGGCAGAAGGGGCGCGACCGCAAGAAGGGAATCGGCGTGCGATTGTCGCTGTCGACGCCGCAGAACGTCGACGAGATCGCGAAGCGGGCGAAAAGCGCCGGCATCACGCTCAAGTCGGAGCCGCACGACACCGAGTGGAAAAGCCGGGCCTTCGAGGTCCTCGATCCGAGCGGTTTCCTGCTGACCATCTTTTCGGAAGCACCGGCATAAGCGGGAAAAGCGGCCAGCAGGTGTCTATCTTGTCTTGCTTGCCGCTGGAGCTCGGCGAGCCGCTCGATCACGGTGTGCCGGCGTGAAGGCGGCGCGCTTTCACGAGCACGGAGGACCGGAAGTCCTCCGTTACGAGGACGCGCCCGACCCCGAACCCGCCGCCGGCCGCGCCATCGTCCGCGTGCGCGCGTGCGCGCTGAATCATCTGGACCTCTGGCAGCGCCGCGGGCTCGAGCGCGTGAGCATTCCGCTGCCGCACATTTCCGGCGCAGACGTGTCGGGTGAGATCGTCGACGGCGGCGCTGCGTTCGCGTCCGGCACGCGGGTGATGCTTCAGCCAGGCCTGAGTTGCGGCAAGTGTGAGATGTGCCGCCAGGGGCGCGACAACGAGTGCGCCTCATACAGCGTGCTCGGCTACATGACGGATGGCGGCTGCGCGGAGCTCGTCTCGATCCCGCTGGAGAACGTCATTCCGATTCCGGATCACGTCGACTTCGTGACGGCGGCGGCGTTTCCGCTCACGTTCCTGACCGCGTGGCACATGCTGTTCACGAAAGCGGGGCTGCGTTCGGGAGAGACGGTGCTCGTGCTCGCCGGCGGCAGCGGTGTCGGCCAGGCGGCGATCCAGCTCGCGCGTCTGCACGGCGCGCGGGTGTTCGCGACGTCAGGCCCCGCGAAGATGGAGGCGACGCGAGCGCTCGGCGCGGAGCACGTCTTCGATCATTATGCCGGGGACTTTTCCAGGCGGGTTCGCGAGCTCAGCGCCTCGCGCGGCGTCGACGTCGTCATCGAGCATGTCGGCGAGGCCACGTGGGACCGCAGCGTGCGCTGCCTCGCCCGCAGTGGCCGGCTGGTGACGTGCGGAGCGACGACCGGGCATCACGCCGCGATCGACCTGCGCCACCTGTTCGCGCGCCAGTTGTCGCTGCTCGGCTCCTACATGGGACGCAAGTCGGAGCTGCTGGAGGCGGCGCCGCTCTTCTTCGCAGGGAAATTGACACCCGCGATCGATCAGGTCATGCCGCTCGCGGAGATCGCTGCCGCCCACGAGCGCCTCGAGTCGGCCAGGCAGTTCGGAAAGATCGTCGTCACCCCCTGACGCTCGTCAACTTCCAACCGCCAAGCCTGTCGAACCCGCAGCACCAGCACGCCGCACGCAGCACGGAGCACGGCACTAAGCACCGAGCACTAAGCACCGAGCACTAAGCACTGAGCACGGAGCACGCTCAGCCGCCCTCAGTCTTCTTCGCGCGATTGCCGCTCGCATCGACCTTGCCCTTGACGACTGCGCCCTCGACCATGACCAGTCGAGGTGAGCTGATATTACCTTCTACGGACCCCGTCGCCTGCAAGTCGAGCCTGTCCCGAGCGGTGACGTTCCCGATCACTGTTCCGCTTATCAAGATCGATTTGGCGACCAGATTCGCTTTGATTGCAGCGCGTGCCCCAACTATCAACAGGTGCTCGCCGACCTCGATTGTGCCTTCGACCCTCCCGTCGATTCTGAGATCCTGGGAGCTGGTGATTCGGCCCTCGACGACAACGCCTTGTCCGATCCAGGCTGTGGTGCGCCGTTCTTCGACCTCGGATCGAGGGGCGGGTGAGGAATTGGTCTGACTCGGCTCGCGCAAGGTGTCTGCAGACGCCATTCATCGCTCCATGCCAACGGTGTCGAGGCGATGCACCTGGTTCCCGGGTGATCATTCGAACGTCGACCCTCTTCAAGGCAACGCCCAAGCAGGGTCGTCGCTGGCGACGACGGCTTCATCCCAGCGAGATATCAGCGCATATCGCAAGCGCAATTCGGAGCGCTCAGCTGGTCACGCTCAGAAACTGCGGCCACTTCGCGTATCTCGAATGTGCCGCCGACCTCGGAACGCGCTTGAGGGCCTCGTTTCGCGCATGGACGGCCGCACTGATCGTGCGTTCGAGCTCGGAAGGCGTCAGGACGGCTAGTACCGAGCAAGGCCGCACCGGTTTGCGACCTGCGGCTGTCCTGCGTTCGGTCGCCCCGCCGTTCTGTTCGAGCGAGGTCGTCGTCGCGAGGATGCGCCTGGGCAGGCGCGATTGCGCCTACTCTGGTTTCACGTTCTCCGCTCTCGGGCCTTTCGGACCTTGACCAACGGTGAATGACACGCGCTGTCCTTCACGCAAATCATCGAAGCTGGTCTGGACGCAGCCGGACTGATGAAAAAAGTACTCCGTGCCGTCAGGCGCAGCGATGAATCCGAACCCTTTGTCAGTCTTCCGTTTGATCGTGCCAGTCGTCGCCATACGTCATCCTTCTCTAGTCAGTTCCGTGTTCGCTGAGTATCACACGTTTCGAGCCGGAGATCAGGCTCATGAGCGCGGAAAGTCGTTCGGCAGTCACCGATCTGAGTACAGCTCGTCATCAGTGCCCAACAGGGCCCGTCGCTCAGTGCCCTGCACGCTTTCTCGTTTAACCCTGATCGCCGCAACCAGCCAGAACACGCCGAGCGCCGTGGCGGTGATGGCGGGCCGATATTGCCGCCAGGGCAGACGCTCCGTGCGATCGCCGAGATGCCCATTCCCGACCCGAAGAACCTCAGCGCCGATAGACCAGCTATCCCCGGCGAGCACGGCGACCAACAGCGTCATGACTGACACGATAATCACCGCGGATGCCAGAGCGAATCGTTCGTCAGCAGAAACTCGACGCATGACTAGGCCGACGAGTTGGTAGACGATCACCACATACGCGAAGGTGAACAGGAGAAGGACGGCGAGGTCGAACACGACGTCTCGTTGCTGCGCGTAGGCACGGACGGTAGCGACATCGACTGCATGACGTTGAGAGATCCTCACGAACAGGCTCGCCGTGCACTGCGCGCGAACTTGCGCATATGGACCCGAGCCCTGCTGCCGTTGCGGTGACACATCGGCGTAGGCGATGGCCCAACTCTCCGCCGTCGCAGCCTCGGCGCGGAGGTGAGCGCGGTCGGCGAATCGGTCCAGGTGCAGCGCTCGCGCTGGCTCCGCCCGGAGTTCACACCGACGCGCCTGGCCGTTCGCGGCTGGAGGCGGCAAGCGCCTGGCCAGGATGATCGCCGCCAGAGAGATCAACGTCACCGCAACGAGGGCGCGAACCGTGCCACTCATCCCACCTCACTGTCAGTGAGACACCGCCCCCGGTATATCGGTGTCGACGGGATCCAGGATCGTGGAGTCTGGCATTCCCCTTGACCTTGACGCTGCGTCAGCCCCTATTCTGATCGGGACCTGACCGATGAAGCCCCCTGACGAGCGCACTTACGGAACGGCCGCCTTCGCGGCCCTCGCCGGCGTTACCCCGCGGGCTCTGGGCGCGGCGGGCTGAATGGTTGCCGGCCGACATCGCATGGGACACAGGTGACGTGACCGCCGAGGAGGCACTTGCGCGGGCCCGTGAGCACGCGACCTCTTTCGCCGGCAGCGACGTATTGCAATTCATCCGTCGCAAGCACGAGCTGCGGCGGTTGCTATTGGACGGTGCCGAGACTCGTCTGGCGGTTGGCGTCAAGCGCCCAACGCAGGAAATCTTCGAAAAGCTTGACGAGGTGAGATTTCCTGTGTGGCGTGCTTTCCAGCCAGAATGTCTTCCACCGCCGTGCGGGATGGCCTTCGTAGATGAAGTTGTCGTGAGGATTGCGGCCTGAAGCCTTGCCGAGCCCGGATCGTTTTCCGATGAATGGACTCCAGTAGGATAGCTGAACGCACACAGTCACAGCCGGCAATATACGCTGCACGCAGAACGCAGTGTCTCAAGTGTCACGGGCGAAAGCTGTCTGCGAACGGTCGCTGGTAACGCCCGTAGTGCGGGCCGATTGCAGGCATTGCAGCGTCGTTGTCAGCCTGCAGCGGCCGGCTGGTGAGGTGGGAACGACAATCGGGGATCACGCCGCGATCGAGCAGATGCTGCGGCTCGCCGAAATCGCCGCCGTCCACGGGCGCCTCGTGGCCGCCCGGCAGTTTGGAAAGATCATCGTCGCTCGGTGACGCTCTCAACTCCAACTTTTCAAACTTCCAACTTACAAGTGCGAGCGTGTCGAATCCGCAGCACCAGCACGAGAGCACGCCGCCCCGTAGCTCCGAGCACGAGCACACAACACTGAGCACCCAGCACCGAGCACGATACCCGGAGCGTCAGTTCCCCTGGAAACCCCAGCGGCGCCGTTTCAGGAACAGTCCTTTCCGAGAGATCCCGAGCACTTTCGCGGCGTCCTCGAGCCGGCCGTTAGTGCGATCCAGCGCCGCCTGGATCATCGTGCGTTCGAGCTGTTCGACGGCGTCGGGCAACGACTGATCGAGGCTGATGCGATGCTCCGGATCGGGCGCCGCTGTTGCGGCTACCGTCCGCCGCGTGGCCCGGATCTCGGCCGACAGGTGCGTCGCGTTGAGCGCGGAGTCTGGCTCGGCCATAGCGACCATGCGATTGACTTCGTTGGCAAGCTGGCGCAGGTTGCCCGGCCAGGCGTAAAGGAGAAGGTATTCGAGCGCTTCGTCCGTGAGAGTGAGACGCCCTTTTTTCTGCTGTTCGCTATACCTGCGGATGTAGTGGTCGACCAGAGCTGGTATTTCTTCGCGCCGCTCGCGCAGCGGTGGCAGGTGCAGCCGCACGCCCGTCAGGCGGTAGAAGAGATCCTGCCGGAACCTGCCTTCTCCCACGAGCTGCTCGAGATTCGCATTCGTCGCGGCGATCACGCGGACGTCCACTTTCGTTGGTCGAGGCTCACCGAGCGGATGGATCTCGTGAGTCTCGAGGAAGCGCAGCAGCTTCGGCTGCAGGTCTATCGGCATGTCGGCGATCTCGTCGAGGAACAGCGTGCCTCCCTCGGCGGCGCGAATCACGCCGGTGAACGATGTGTCCGCCCCGGTGAACGCACCTTTGC
>Ga0247830_10001387_pt1 | contig 10071 bp, 6 predicted proteins | sample 12C_Control_Day5_FD_207766 | JGI IMG/M metagenome (GOLD analysis project Ga0247830, IMG submission 207766) | Soil microbial communities from agricultural site in Penn Yan, New York, United States - 12C_Control_Day5 | ecosystem: Environmental > Terrestrial > Soil > Agricultural land | place: USA...
CGGGCTTCGCCCCCGCCGCCGGGTAGACCAGCGCCTCGGCGAGCAGCGTGGCGCCGGTCCCGACCGTCGGCTTCTCGATCAGGTGCAGCGGCGTCGGGCCGTCGATCATCCCGCGCAGGAAGGGGAGCAGCAGCAGCGCGACGGCGTGCGCCCGCTCGCTGGCGCCGGTGAACGGGAAGTCGACGAGCAGCTCGTCGAGGAGCAGGGCCTTCGCCCGCGCGACGTCCGCGGCGGCGGGCGCGGCCGGCACCGGCGGCACCGGCGCCGCGCCGGGCCGCGGCGCGTAGTAGGTCCGGCTCGCCGCGTGGTAGCCCGGCGCCGTCACCACCTCGCCGTCCGGCGCGAAGACGGGCGCCGCGACGACGCGGGTGAGCGGCGGCAGCGGCGCGTCCGGCGTCGCCAGGAGGTCCTTGACGACGTGCACGGGCGGCAGGTCGGGGACCTTCTTGGCCGGGGCGTCCTTGCCGTCCTTCTTCCAGCGGTACCAGTCGGCGGCGCGGGCCAGGTGGTGGCGGAGGCGGTCTTCGGTCAGCGCCCGGGTGACCGTCCCGCCCCGGTCGTCCGTCTCGAGGCGGCTGAGCGCGTCCCCGTACCGGAAGAGCCGCGGCGGCTCGTTGTAGTCCAGCAGCGCGGCCCAGGCCTGGTCGGTGACGTCGGGCAGGTTGAGGTTGCCGGCGTCGATCTCCGGCGGGGGCCGGCGCGGCCCGCCGGCCGGCCCGTCCGCGTCCCGCGGGGGCGGCGGGGGCCCGTTCGCCGTCCCGTTCGGGTTCGGGCGCCGCCCCAGGTCGATCGTCACCGGCGGGGCGCCGTACCCCTCCCGGCGGAGCTCCCGGGCCGCCGCGCCGAAATCCCCACCGTGCTGCAGCAGCGCGTAGGCGGCGAACTTCGTGTAGGCGGTCTCGGGCTCGAACGGGGCGGCGTTGGAGCTGAAGGGGTAGAAGAGGTCCGAGCCCCCGAAGTTGGTGGTGGCGGAGCCCCCGGGCCTGTCCTTCCCCGGGCGCTTCCAGACGGTGACGTCGCCCTTGGCGAACAGGGGGCGCCAGCCGTGGGGCTCGAGGAGCTGCGCCCACGTCATCCGGGCGTTGAAGTGGTCGCCGGGCCGGTCGCCGCGGCGCTCCGGCGGGAGGGCCGGCCCCCCACCGCTCACGAGCCGCGGCGCGGTGTAGGTGTTGAAGGTCCGGGCCGCCTCGAGGAGCACCGCCCGCTCCGTGGCGCTGACCGCGGCCGGCGCGGCGAAGTCGCCCTGCAGCAGCCGGTAGGGCCGGCCGGTCGGGTGGCAGTCGGGCGGGCACGCCGGCGTCAGGGCCAGGCCGCCCTCGCCCCGGGTCTCGATCAGCGTGGCGAAGGGCGCCGGATCCGCGTCGGTCGGCGTCTTGGGTTCCCGCGCCAGGGGCTGGTTGCCCGCCACCCCGGCGGGGCAGCGGTAGTGCAGCTGGTACCCCGGCCGGGGCGTCCGCACGACCGTCATCCGGCCCATCAGGCCTGGGCAGCGCCGCTCGACCTCGTCCCCGTAGGGCGCGAAGAGCGCGGCCCGGTCGACATCGACGACCTCGCGCTGGCCGCTGATCGCGCCGGTGACGACCGCCGGCCCGTTGCGCCCGCTGCCGAACCAGGCGACCAGCTCGGCATCCGTCGGGCGCCGCGCCTGGTAGGTCTTCCAGGCGGTGGCCGGGTGCTTGGAGCCGTCCGGCGGGACGGCCACCACCGAATTGCCGGCGGCGACGAGCCGCCGGGCGCCGAGGAGGGGCGCCGAGGCGGTGGCGGGCGGCGGCCCTTCGGCGATCACGTCCCCGCCTCCGCGCCCAGTTCCCCGCTCGCCGGGCCGCGGCCCGGCCGGCCGGCCCACCGGATCCGGCGGCGCTCGGTGCGGGAGCGGCCGCCCGTCCCACCCGGCACCGCATGGGGTCGGGCCGCCGGAGGCGGCCCGGCCCGGTGGCGCCCGATCGGGTCGAAGCGGCCCAGCCAGCGCGGGCGCGTGGGCGGTGCTGGAGGGGTCCCTCGCGGCGGCGGTGTGGCTCCACTGGGCATGGCAAAGTCCTTCTCGAAACCCCGAGGCCGGTCTTGGCGGGTAGCCTCGGGGGTCGTGCTGTTCGGCGCCGCTGGCCTACACGGGCACCCGGGTCTGCGTCAGCGCCGTCCCCTCCCGGCCGCCGGGAGCACATCGCCGTTTCGCGTCATCATGTTTCGCATGGTCGTCATCGCAACGCAAGCGGCTCAACCATCCCTATTTGAAACGATCCTGAGATGCTCTTCGTCGCATCTTCGGGTTATTTATCGCACATGAAGCTCGAGACACTGAACAACAGTTTCATGTGTTCCCGCAGCGTCCCGTTGTGTCCTTCTGCGTCCCATTGCGTCCCGTGGCGTCCCATTGCGTCCCGTGGCGTCCCGTGGCGTCCCGTGGCGTCCCGTGGCGTCCCGTGGCGTCCCGTGGGCTCCCGCCGCGTCTCGCCGGGGGCCCCAGAACGACCCCGGGCGGCCCCGAACCCCGTCGGGGGCGTGACGGGGTTCAGGCCACGGTCCCCGGCGCGGGTCGCCGCGTCGGGGACCGGTCCGGGGCGGCGAGCTCGGCCAGCAGCTCGGCCCGGCGGGCGGCGATCTCCGGCGCCGTGGGCTCCCGCCGCTTCGCCCGCTGGCCTAGCACCCAGAACTGGAGCCGCCCGGCGATCCGCTCCTCCGGAGGCTTCCGCGTCCACGCCCGGAGCCGGGCGGCCTCTGCCTCCCGGCGGCGGGCCTCCTCCTCGGCCTGGCGGGCCTGGATGGCCACCCGCTGCTGCGCGGTCGACCAGGCCGGCGGGGGCGCCCAGTCCTCCCGGATGGCCCGCACCAGGGCGCCGGCGGGGTTGCGGGCCACGCCGCCCGACGTGACTCGGTGCCGGTGGCAGGCGAGCTGACGCTCGACCACCTCCGGGGCACACCGGGCCACGAGCTGCCGGGCCACGCCCGGCGTGACCCCTTCGGCGATCAAGCGGGCAACAACACTGTCGCGCTGCCTCCGGCTGCCGAGGTGGGGTGTGTCCGCCGCCGATGGTCGGTGTTGGTCCTCTGCGTCCTGGTCCCCTGGCTCTAGGTCCTGTGCACCCCGCACCGGGGCGCTCTGGGCCGCCGCACCGGGGCGCTCTGGGGCCTCGGTGCGGGGTGCACAGGCGGCCCGGGTGGGCGCACTCGGGGCGGTGCTTGAGCTGGCCACCGCCGGTTGCCCGGCCGCGTCCGCACGACCGGCCGGGGACTCGCTGGGCAGCGGGAGGAAGGAGTAGACGGTGGTCCTCCCGAAGCCGCGCCGGCGCCGGGCGACCAGGCCGGCGGCCTCGAGCTCGCGGACGGCGCGGGCCAGCTGGTTGTGGCCGCCGCCGAGGTCGGCGCGCAGGCGGGCCAGCCCGGGCCAGCAGCAGCCGTCCTGGCGGGCGTAGTCCAGCAGGAGGGCATAAAGCAGCTTCGCCCGGTCGGAGAGGCCGGGGGCGCGGAGTACGGCGCGGGGCAGGCGCACGAACCCCGCGGCCGAGGCCAGCACCTCGGCCGGCGGCGCCGGCGCGACGTCGCCGAAGGCGGTGGGATGGGCGTCGGGTGCGGACACGGTGGCGGTCTCCCCTCTCTGGTGGATGGGGGCGACCGGGGTCGGCGTCCGCCTCGTCGGAGGCAAAAAGAGACACAGACCCCTTGTCGAGGTCTGCACCGTGCGCTACGCTCCTGGTGTTGCGGAGGAGCTGACGCTCGTGGCGCGGGCCTCGAGTGGTCGCCTTGCGGAGAGTCCTCGGGGTTGGCGCCTCGAGGGCTCTTCTTTTTCGGTTGCCGGGGCCGATCGCTTGGCGTCGATCCGTCCCGGGGCCGGGCTCACACCGGCGCGTGCTTGCGGTGAGCGAGCGCTGTGCGCCCCGTCACTTCCTCGTTCCCGTCACCTCCGTCCTCTCCGGTCTGTCCATCCTGGTGCTCGAGCGCTCCGGTGGCCGCACCAGTGGCCACCACCCGGCCGCGTGGGGGGCCGGTAGTCGCTAAACGGTACCGGGGGGCGAAGGTTGTGTCCCCCTCCGGGCCGCCAGCGTGGTGATGTCCTCGATGATGGCCGCCCTGCCGTGCCTCAACCGTGCCCGCCCCGTGTTCCGGTGAGGCACAGCTGCCGTACGGGAGCCTTACGCCCACCGTACCGGGCCCCGACTACGCTCCGGCTTCCTCCTGGCTCCGCGTCGGCTTCCGCTCGGCTCCGGCCCGCCGGCCCCCGCTGCTGCGCCCCGGCGCCGGCCTGGCCGAGCCCCCGGACCGCCGTCCGCGCTGCCTTACGCCAGCGTTGCACCAGGTCAGTGACCGGCGGGTGACGGGCCCGTGACGGGCTCCGGGTTCTCGACCGGATGACCCGGGCAACGGCTGCATCCCCTCCGTCCGTCGTACATCCTCCGCGGTGTCTGCCGCCAATCGGCCTGCGCTACAGTGACCACGGCCCCGCCGGTCCTCGCCGACCGTGCGGGTGCTCAGCCCTCGCCGCGTCTGGTTGACGTCCTCACGCGGCGAGGGCTTTTCCCTGCGGCGTCGCTGGCGCCATGAGCGCCGAGGGCGCCACCCCCAGCGCCGCAGCCAGCTTCCGAGCCGTCGCGGGCGCCGCCCCGGCCCCGGTCTCGACGCGGGCCAGCGTCGTGCGGGCGACCCCGGCCTTGGCCGCCAGCTCGTCCTGCGTCAGGGCCTCACGGAGCCTGGCCTCCTTCAGCCCGGGGAGCAGTATCCCGTTGAACGGCATCGCCTCGACCTCCTCACCATCCCGCACCGCTGGCCGACCCGGCCGCGACGGGGCGCCGTCAACGTACAAGAGTCGTGCCCACTGTGTCCACTGGTCGCCACAGTTGTAGGCCTTAGATGTGCTGATATTGTAGCAGAGTTGACCTATATTGGAGGCGTGATGAAGCGCGAGGGAGGGGCGGCGGAAACTGCGGCGGCGGGGGGAGGAGCCTGTCCGCCGGCGGCTATCGCCCTGTCATGCCCCGTCGGCGCAGACTGCGGGCACACCGCGCGCCGTGTGGCGCCGGCGACGAGGCAAAGGAGCCCCCCGATGGACATGCCGTACCCGATGGACATGCTGGACCCGCCGGCCGCCGACCCTGATCTTCAGCGCAGCGTGCGCCACCTCCGCCGGATCGCCACCGGCGCGGTGCTCGCCCTCGCCCTCCTGGGCGCCGCGGCGGGTCTCGCCGGCCCGGCGGACGCCGCCGCGACCGGCAAGGACCCGGAGTTCCCCGTCTCCGGCCTCACGCGGAAGGTCAACGAGTACGAGGGCCAGCACCGCCTCGCGGCGTCCGAGCGTGGTGGGGCATGGGAGGTCGTCCTCCTGCGCGACGCCGAGCCCGCGCCCCGACCGAAGCCCACGGGTTGCGGCAGCTGCCACTAACGGCCGCTCCGCGCGTCTCACCTCGCCTTGCTCATCCCCACAGCAGCCGCTGCCACCACCGGCGCCCCCCAGGCCACTCGGCCTGGGGGGCGTTCTCCGTCTCCGGCGGTTCCTTGGACGCGGTGGCTTCGGCGAGCTGCGTTCGGATCTGCTCCAGCTCGGTCTGGAGGTGCTCCGCCCGCTCCTCGAGGCGCCCATTCTCCCGGCTCAGTTCCTCCACCCGCTGGCGCCAGGGCTCCAGCAGCGCGGCCGAATACCGGGCCATCTCCTCGGCGCGCTGAGCGGCGACCAGTGCTTCGGCGGGAGCCGGTCGGGGGGTGGGGGTAGCATCGTCTCGGTTCCCCGGCGGATCTTGCGCTGGCGCCGGAGACGCCGGTTCGCTCTCCGCCTCGTCTTCCAAGGAGCTGGCGCTTTCCGCCTGGGGGGGAGCACGGTCCGCCATCCCCATAGCGCCACCCCCGTAGGGGGGCGGCGCCACCCCGTTCGCATCTGGCCCGCAGGCATCGCCGTCCACCCACACCAGCCAGCGGTGCCCCCCCAGGATGGGCTCCTGGCGGGCGCGGAGGGAATTGGTGCGCAGCCGACGGCGCATACTGTCCAAGGAGACACCTAGGCGCTCGGCGGCCTCCCGCAGGGGCAGCCACTCCCCAGTCGGCGCCGTACCGAGTCCGTTGAGCCGGGTAACTTTCGACTCGCTCACGACTCGACTCGACGCAGAGCGGCCACCGGGGTTGCGCTACCCCCAAAGGGGGCGGCGCCGCCCCCCTATGGGGGTAGCGCTAGGGGGCTGGCGCCAGGGGGGTGGCGGTCCTACGCCACGATGCGTACGGCCGTCTCCGTCGGGCGCCTCCGGCGGTCTCGTCTGCCGTCAGCTTTCCTCGGGGTGGGGGCCGACGACGCGCCACACCTGGGGGCCGGTGCGCCGCCCATCCCCCTCCCGCGTGAGCCGGCCAGCCTGCTCGGCGGCGTTCAGCCGGGCGCTGGCGGTGCCCTTGCTGATTCCCAGCGCGGTGATGAACGCGGCCGTGGTCATGCTCCCGCCGGCGGCCCGGATCGTGGCGACCGTCTCCTCCAAGGTGGCGGTTCCGGCCGGGGCCGCCGTCTCCTGCTGGTGGCACCCTTTGCAGAGCGGGGTCACGTCCGTGGCGTGCTCCGGGGCGTAGCCCGCTTCGTGATGGTACTCGGCGGCCGGCCGCCCGCACTGCGCGCAGGTCTGCGCCGCGACAGGGGCGAGCTCGCCCTGGCGGACGGCCTGGCGGACGGCCGCCCGCGCCGCGGCGGGGACGACGTAGCGGTGCCCCTCGAGGCGGGCGGTGAGGTCCTGGTCGCCGAAGCGGCGGGAGGTCAGCATCCGGCGGGCCGTCTCCTGACCCTTGACGCGCTGCAGGGAGACCAGGACGTCGCAGGAGCCGACGAGGTTGTTGGGGCCGGCCACCTGCTCGCCGTACTCGCCACCGGCCTTGGTGTCGTGGTGGACGAAGACGACGGCCAGGCCGGACCCGGCCAACTCGGCGCGGGCGAGGTTCATCACCTCGGCGGCCTGGGCGTTGCTCTGCTCCGCTTGGGGGCACCAGGCCCGCACGGTGTCGAAGATCACGACGGCGCAGCCCCGCCGCCACGCCTGCCGGCGCACCTCGCGCACGAGCTCGGGCCAGTCCCAGCCGCGCACCTGCTCGCGGCGCAGGATCGTCACCTGCCCGCGCTTGAGGCCGAACCGGCGGGCCGTGTCCTCCACGGACGGGCCCTCCTCAGTGCACCACAGCACGCGGCCGAGGCGCTTCGTGGGGAGGCCGTAGAAGCTCGCCCCGTCCTGCATCGCCCGGACCCACCCCTGCAACCAGTACCCCTTCCCCAGCCCCGGCGGTGCACTCACCAACGTCACCACCCCGCGGCCGATGATCCGTGGCAGCGCCCAGGCGACCTGGCGCGCCTTCCCCTCTGCGAGATGCCCGAGGTCGTGGAACGCCAGCCTGGTTCGGCCCTCCTCACCTTCGGCTATGGCCCCCGAACCAAACCAAACCGAACCAACGACCAGGGCCCCGCCGGCGCCGGCGCCCCAGGCCAGGGCGTAGGGCCACGTGCTCCCCAGCCACGCCCGGGCGACGCCGGTGAGCTGCTCGGGCGGGATCCCCTCCGGCAGCGTGACTCCGGCCCAGAACGCCGCGCCGGCGGCCCGCTGGACGGCGAGGAAGGCGGCCGGCTCGAGCCCCAACCGCCAGGCCGCGGCGAGGCCCAGTCCGGCGGCGGCGGCCAGGGCGATCCGGGGCAGCCACTCCCAGCCGTACCGCACCTGCCCGGCCGCCAGCCGGTAGCCGTAGGCCACGGCGAGGGCGGTGCCCCAGACGGGGAGCAGGGCCAGACACCCGGCCAGGAGCGCGCCCGCCGCGCCCACGCGCAGCAGGACCTCCGCCAGCGCCTCTTCCACCGAACGGGGACCCGTGACTCGCCCTCGGCCCTCCTGGTGCGTCCTGGAGGGCGCCGCCGCCGGGGTGGCCATCACGCCACCCCGGCGAGCTCGACCGCGGGGGACTCGGCGCGCCGGCGGTGGGCCGGGCTCTTGGGCAGCCACTCGAGGATGACGGGCGGCGGGTCGACGTGCAGGCAGGCGTTGCCCCGGCTGGCGGTGCAGAGGACGCCCTGGCCGATCCCCGCCGAGCGGAGGAACTCCCGCTGGCCCGGGGTGAGCTTGAAGCGCCCGGCGGCGGACGCCAGGGCCACCTCGTCGTCCTGGCGCAGCAGCAAGACGGTGTGCGCCATCGCCAGCGCGTCCCGCCCCTCTGGCGTGTCCGTGTAGTGCTCCGTCCGCTGGGCCATGCTCCAGGCCGAGAGGCCGATGGAGCGGCCCTGCAGGTAGACGTCGGCGACCAGGCGCCCCGACTCGGGGTACCGGAGCAGCTGCGTCACCTCGTCCATGGCGAAGATCCGCCGGCGGGGGTCGCGGCGGGCCTCGCGCAGGGTGTGGGCGCTGATCAGGTGCACGGCCAGGGGGCGCAGGCTCTCGTCCAAGCCGCGGACGTCGTAGACGATGACGGGGTTGGCTAGGTCGGCCGTGGTGGGCCGCGCGAACAGGTCGGCCCACAGCTCGAGCGCGTAGGGTTTGAGCAGGATCGCCAGCGTGCGGGCCGCCTCGGCGGCCTCGTCCTCGCCGGCCATGGCCGTCAGCACCCCGTGCAGGTCGGCCAGCGTGGGCACGTCTTGCCGTCCCACGTCCCACGTCGTGGGGTCGAGGCGGTCGATGCTCTTCTCGGCGTAGGCGCGGATGATGGCGCTCTGGGCAACGCTCCGCTGCTCCGGGTCGAAGGCCGCCCCGCTGGCGGCGCACATGAGGCGGACGGCGCCCAGGACGTTCCGCACGCCCTCGTGCACCACGTTCTTGGCCGGCTGCGGCCCCGCCGGCGTCTCCCGCCACTCGACGGGCGAGAGGTCGAAGACGTTGAGGCTGACCGTGGCGTCCTCGGCCAGGCGGATCAGCGTCCCGCCCAGCTCGGCGCAGGCCCGCAGGTAGTCGCCCTTGGGGTCGATGATGCGGAAGTGGGGCGGATCCGGCTCCGTCAGGTACTCCGCGGCGATCGTGAAGAAGGCGACGGACTTGCCGTTGCCGGTGGGGCCGATGATGCAGACGTGGGGCGCCGGCGGCCCCCCGGCGGCGACGGCGAAGGGGTCGTACTGGATGGGGCGCCCGGTGTGCGCCGAGGTGCCCCAGATCGGGCCGGTGCCCATGTCCACCGTCTCCCCGAGGCACGGCCAGCTGAAGGCCAGCGTCGGGGTGTCCCACGAGAGGGGGTGCCAGATCGGGCGGGCACCGCCGGGGGTCTGCTGCTGGAAGGCCAGGGCGTGGCGGTCGTCGAGGGGCCGCCAGTGCAGGAGGCGGGCGTTCAGCTTGCCGGTCACCTGGCGCCAGACGGCGTCGCAGGCGGCCTGGGAGGGCCCCTCGCAGGTGACCACGACGCAGACGGCGAGCAGGCGCGTGGTGGCATCGGCGAGGGCCTGCTGCACGCGGTCGACGTCGCGGACGGCGTTCTTCACGTCCCGGCCGGGGACGGTCCCGCGGCGGGCGTGCAGATCGAGGGTGGCCTGGTGGCCGGTCTCGGCGAGGCCGAGCTTGATCCCGGCGCCGAGCGGCGTGTAGGGCGTCCAGGTGAGGCTGAGCCGGACGGTGCCGTGGGCGTCGGGGCCGCCGTCGCACAGCAGCAGGGAGGCGAGCCAGCCGCCCCAGCCGGTGGCGGCCCGGGCCGGCTTGTCGAAGATCAGCAGGGAGCGCGTCCAGCGGTCGCCCACCACGTAGTAGTGGTCTGTCTCCTCGGTGCGGTCCGGGGCGATCCAGTTGAGCAGCGCCCGCCTCGCCTTAGCCACCTCGCGGGCGGCCTGGCGCTCGAGGCGGGCCTGCGGGTCGGCCAGGAGGGCCAGCGGGGGCAGGCGGGAGAGCCAGTCGGCGAGGCTCACGGGTACAGCTGCTCCACTTTGCGGCCGGTGGCGGGGTCCACCCGGCGGACGTGCGCGCCGCCGCTGCCGAGGTAGAGCTCGACGTCGGTGGCGTCGGCGGCGTCCTGCCAGAACTGGATTCCCTTGGGTGGCAGCGGCAGGCCGCGCCACACGTCGGCCTCGACGGCGGCCGCCTCGGCGCCGGCGCAGCGCGCCGCCCCGTACAGGGAGACCAGGTCGTCCACGGTGCGGCGGAGTTCGGCGGCGGGGCCCTGATC
>Ga0247830_10001389_pt1 | contig 10069 bp, 8 predicted proteins | sample 12C_Control_Day5_FD_207766 | JGI IMG/M metagenome (GOLD analysis project Ga0247830, IMG submission 207766) | Soil microbial communities from agricultural site in Penn Yan, New York, United States - 12C_Control_Day5 | ecosystem: Environmental > Terrestrial > Soil > Agricultural land | place: USA...
CCCGTACTTCTTCTGCACGGTGAGCGTCGCCGGCGCCGCCACGCGCCCAGCGAAGGAGGCCGGCGACGCCGGCGACGCTCACCGTGCAGAAGAAGTACGGGAGGGCCAGGAGCCCGAGACGCCGGCCGAGCCGTTCGGCCGCGAAGCCGGCGGCCGCGAGCAGGTAGAACGCGAGCTGGCCGGCGAGCGCCACCGCGTAGACGGGGCCGCGGTCGAGCAGCGCGACGTTGGCGACGAGCGCGCCCGCGAGCGGGAGGGCCGTGGTCCAGCGCAGCACCCGGTGCGAGACGAGCATCCACACCGCGCGCCAGCGGCGGCGGCGGACCAGCGCCGGTAGCCACCGCCACAGCAGGTGCATGCCCTGCGCGATGATGCGCACGTGCCGCCGGAACTCCTGCGCACCGTCACCCGACGGCGGCTCCACGGTGTAGGCGCCGCCGTCGAACCGGCAGCGATAGCCGGCCAGCGCGGCCTGGATCGGGTGGAGCAGGTCGTTCACCTGCGAGGCGGCGAGGTCGCGATAGAGCGTGCGCCGGATCGCGTAGATGGCACCGTCGGCGGCGGCCAGAAACCCGAGCGCGGCCTCGCCGTCCTTGATGGCCGCCTCGTAGCGCACGTAGCCGCTGGCCGCCACGCGCGCGTCGCCGCCCGCCGTCGCGTAGAGTCCCTGACCGCTGACGAGTCCCACGTCGGGATCGGCGAAGGGCAGGGCCAGTCGCGCGATGGCGTCGCGAGCGAACAGCGCGTTGGCGTCGGTGAAGACGAGGATCTCGCCGCGCGAAACGGCCACGCCGCGGTTCAGGGCCGGCGACTTGCCCGAGCGCGGCTCCTGGCGGATCAGCCGCGCGCGCCGGTCCGGATAGCCGGCCACGAGGGCGTCGGTGCCGTCGGTGGAGCCGTCGGAGACGACGACGGCCTCGATCCGGTCGGCGGGGTAGTCCTGCGCGGCCAGCGTGCTGTGGAGCTTGGCCTCGATGCACCCCGACTCGTTGAAGGCGGCGATGATCACGGAGACGTCCGGGGCGCTGATGCGATGCGCGCGCGCCGGCCGTCGGCGGGCGGCGAGGAGACGCAACAGCAGGGGATAGCCGAGCCACGTGTAGGCAAGGGCCGCCACCGAGGCGCAGAACACGCCGAGCGCCAGCGTCACGCCGCGCGCCTCGCCACCCGCGTGACGCCGACGAGCTCGCGATACACGCGCGCGGTGCTCGCAACCTGCCGGTCGAGGTCGAAGCGATCGACCACGAAGTCGCGACCGGCGCGACCCATGCGCTGCGCTCCGAGCGGGTCGCGCAGCAGGCTGCGGATCGCGCGCGAGAGGGCGACCGGGTTCGCGGGCGGTACCAGCCGTCCGGTGCGCGCCTCGCGGATGACCTCCGGGGTGCCGTCCACGGCCGTCGCGACCACCGGCCGCCCCATGGCCGAGGCTTCGATGGCGGTGAGCGGCATGCCCTCGTAGAGCGAGGGCAGCACCAGCACGTCGATGGCGTCGAGCACGCGCGGGATGTCGGCCCGGAAGCCCGCGAAGATCACGCTCTCGCCGACGCCGAGCTCGCCGGTGCGGGCCTCGAGGCAGGGTCGCAGCGAGCCGTCACCGACGACGAGCAGACGCGCGTCCGGAAACTCGGCGACGACCGAGGGCCACGCCTCCAGGAGGAACGCGTGCCCCTTCTGCGCCTCCAGTCGGCCGACGACGCCGACGATCGGGACGACGCGATCGAGCCCGAGCTCCTTGCGAAGCGCGTCGCGTCCGGCGCCCGGGCGGAAGGTGGACAGGTCGCGGCCGTTGGGAACGACGACGATCTTGTCGGCCGCATAGCCCTTGCTGCCGACGAGGAACGCGCGCGCCGCCTCCGAGACCGCGATCACGCGATCGACGAAGCGGGAGACCATCCGGTCGGGCAGGAACCCCCCGCGCAGCAGGCCGCCGCGCCAGCCCTCGCGGCCGTGGTACGTCTCCACGACTCGGACGCCATGCCACTTCGCCAGCGGCGCCGCCACCGCCGTCGAGCGGAACAGGTGCGGATTGACGACGTGCGGGCGTATGCGGGCGATGAACGCCGACAGCCGCCCCACGTCGCGGCGCCGCGTCCAGCTGTCGGCCTGCACCGCCTCGGTGTCGACGGCCACGCCGTGCAGGTCGCCGGCGAAGCTGTCGAGGAGCGCCGCCGGCGCGGCCAGGGCGAGCCGGAACTCGGCGGGATCCAGTCGCTGCAGCAGGGCCAGCACGACTTCCTCGACGCCGCCGCGCACGGGCGAGGTGAGCGCGAACAGCAGGCCGATCCGCGTCATGCCGCCACGCCTGCGGTGCGACCGATGCCGAGGTCCTCGAGCAGGACGTCGTGCACGCCGGTGATGTGGTCGACGCTGCGGTCGACCGGCACGCTGGCGAGGAGCACCGCGTCCGCGGTCGGCTCGCTCGGGTGATAGCCGTGCATGCCGGCGAAGCGGACCGAGCCCATGTCGCTCGGCGAGAGGAGCACCCCCGGCTTCATCAGGAACAGCAGGTGATAATAGCGGCCGTCCTCGAACCAGACGCCCAGCCGCTGGAGCTCGGCGTCGCCGAGGAGCGTTCCGCTCGGATGCTCGGCGAGCAGCCCCCGCAGCGCCCGGCGCGAGCGGTCGTTGAAGACCCAGAAGCGCGCCATGGTGGAGTCGTAGGCGGGCAGGTAGTCGCCGGGGATCGACAGCCCGAGCGGCGCCACGTCGCGCCGGACGTCGCAGGTCCATCGGATCGGGGTCATGCCGTGGTCGGAGAAGACGAACATCCGCACGTCGCGGCCGCCGTGCCCGGCCGCCTCCCAGACGCGGCGCAGGCCCGCCTCGTACCAGTCCACCGTCCGACGGACGGAGTCCGCGTCGTGAATGTGCCAGTGCAGGTGGTGGTCGAGCCCGGACAGGTACAGGAACAGGACACGGGCGTCGGTGACGGCCGCACGCTGCGGCGCCAGCTCGAGGATCTGCGCGTCCGTGTGCGTGTGGTACGTGAAGGCCTCGTAGCGAATCGAGCGCTCCCGCATGTGATCGAACAGCGACGGACAATCGAGCCCGCCGGGCTGATAGATGTCGCGCTTCTCGGTGAGGTCGAAGTGCGGCAAGTGGGCGACCGGGTAGTCGTAGAGCGAGAAGTAGCCGGTGTAGCCGGACAGCCGCCGCGCCACTGTCTTCAGCATGCGGCGCGAGACGCGGTTCTCGACGAGCGGCGTCGGCAGCGCGGCCAACGCGCGCGTCCACCGGAACGGCGAGCGCTCCGGCGCGCGATAGAAGAGGTTCCAGTGGCCGTGCTGGCTCGGCGTGCGGCCGGACAGCAGGGTCGGGATGGCGCCGGAGCTGTACCCGAGGATGGTGGTGAGCCAGCGGCGATCGGTCAGGACATCGTCGAGAAACGCGCGTTCCTTGATCACTTCCCAGCCGAGCGCGTCCACCAGCACATATATGGAGAGGGGCTTCGTCATGATCCTCCTCAGTTGTTGCGGATACACCAGCGCCACAGCGCGGTGACCGCCCGGCGCGCCTCCGCCCGCGTCCGCGGGGCGGCCCGCGGCGCGATGGGCAGGAGCGGGCGGACGTCCACCGGCGCCTCGGTGCCGGCCAGGTCGAGATACGCGAGCATTCCGGCCGCGTAGATCAGCGCGCGCGGCGTCGAATGCCGCGCCAGGGCCAGCGCCCGGCGCGGGCTCAGCCGGAGCGGCGCCGGATTCGGGTGGAGAGCGAGCTTGACCCACTCGCGCAGCCGCCGGCGCGCCGGCTGGGTGCCGGCCCAGCGCGCAAGCAGGTCGGGCAGCGGCGCGCGCACGCCGAGCAGCTGCTCCAGCTCCCACGCCAGGAACGCGGCGAGCGTCGGCGCGCCATCGGCGATGCGCGCCCGCAGCCACGCCCGCTGCGTGTCGGCCGGGCCCTCCGGCAGCAGCGGCTCATGCGCGGGCTCGAGCTTGGCGCGGGCCGCGCGCGCCAGCTCGTCCTCGAAGCCCGTGGGCAGGCGGGCCGCCAGCTCGGGCGTCTGCGCGAGCAGGCGCTCGAAGGCCGTTGGACGGTCGGCGTACGACGTGGCGTGCACCCCGCCGAAGGCGAGCGCGGAGCCCGCGAGATCGAGGACGAGCTTGACGCGCTGGTAGGCCACGTCGAGCAGGGCCTCGCCGGCGAGGCCCTCGAGGCGGTCGTACGCCTCGAGCTGCTCGATGGTCCGGTTGAAGACGAGGTACAGCGCGTCCTCGCGGGGGATGCGCTCGGGGCCGAAGCGCGGGATGGCGCGGAGCACGTCGGACCCCCACACCACCTTGCCGTGGGTCGCGAGGTCGTAGACGAAGATCGACGGGCGCGCCTTGCGCCGGAAGTAATCCCTCTCGACCGGTCCGAACTCGATGTCGACGGCGACGTCGCCGCCGCCCAGCCGCTCGCTCGCCTCGCGCGCCCACGCCGGCGCCTGGCGCCGCATCGCGCGATAGTCGCCGGCGCCGGGCACGACCACCAGGAACTCGATGTCGCCGAGCACGCGCAGGTAGCCGTCCAGCGGCAGCACGGTGCCCTCGCCGCGCGAGAAGCTGCCGGTGAGCACGAGGGCGACCAGCCGCCCGGGGAGACGATCGGCCAGGAAGCCGCCACAGCCCTCCACCACGCGGCGCAGCGCGCTGTCGTGGCGCGGATCGCGACACAGCGGGAACGTCGCGCTCGTCGTCACGCGGCCACTCGAGACGCCCGCCGCGCGACGTGGTCCGCGATGACCGTGGCCGCCACCTCGGCCAGGCGATCGAGCCGCCCGACATTCAGCAGGACGAGATCGGCCAGCGCCTTCGTGGGCTCGACGTAGGTGGCGTGGGCGCCGCGCACGGTCGCCTCGAACTGCGAGAGCACCGAGCGACGCGTGCGGCCGCGCTCGCCGACGTCGCGCGCCATCCGGCGGGACAGCCGGGCGGCATCGGGCACGTCGAGGAAGATGGAGAAGTCGAGGAATGCGCGCGCCCGCGGATCGTGCAGGAGGAGGATGCCCTCGACCAGGAGGAGCGGCCGAGGCTCGACGGCGTCGTCCACACCCACGCGGCGATGCGTGCTGAAGCAGTAGCGCGGCGGCTGCACCGGCTGGCCCGCCCGCAGCGCCTGCACGTGGGCGAGGAACAGCTCGGTGTCGAGGGCGTCGGGCACGTCGTAGTTCAGGGCGGCGCGCTCCGCCGCCGCCAGCTCGCCGCGATCGCGGTAGTACGCGTCGTGGCACAGCGTGGCCACGCGCCCGGCGCCGAGGGCCCCGGTCAGCGCGCGCACCAGCGCGGACTTGCCGCTGCCGCTGCCGCCCGCAATGCCGACGGTGAAGGGCCGGACGCCGCTCACGCCGCCTGCTCCGCCCGCGCCGGCACCAGCCGGGCGTAGAGTGCCTCGTACCGCTGGCTCACGGTGCGCCAGGTGAAGCGGCGCTCGACGAGGTCGCGCGCATTGCGCGCGATCGTGTTGGCGACGACGGGCTCGCGCAGGAGCAGGGCGATGGCGTCCGCGAATTCGATGTCGGTCTGCGCCGCGAGGACGTGGTGCCCGGGCAGCACGTCGGCGAGCCCGGACAGGCTGGCCGGGGTGGCGACCACCGGTGTGCCGAGGGCGAGGGCTTCGAGGATGCGCGCCGTGCGGCCGAACCCGGACTCGAGCGGACTCAGGTAGACGCTGGCGCTCCACACGCTCGGCCGGAGGTCGCCCAGGCTCCCCTCCACGCGCACGCCCTCCAGGCTCGCCAGGTCCCGTGCGTCGGCCGCGCTGTCGGCGCCAGCCACCAGCAGCTCGGTCCGCGGCACGCGCCGGCGCACCAGCGGCAGGATGGCGGTGGCGAGACGCCGCGCCGCGGCGAGGTCGCGCGGCGCGCGGAGCTCGCCGGTGAAGACCAGACGGGCGGCGTCGCCGATCCGCCGATAGGCGTACCGGCCGGCGTCGATGCCGGCCGGGATGACCTCGATCCGGTCGAAGGGCAGATGGGCCGCGATGGCCCGGCGATCGTCGTCGGAGGCGGTGACGCAGGCGGTCACGGCGGCGAACCACGCGCGCTCCCAGCCCGTCTCGACCCACGCGTCGAGCCGCGCGCCCACGCGGCGCCACGGCCGACCCGCGCGCCGCGCCGCCTCCCGCGCGCGCAAGGCGGCGGACTCGTGGCAGGCGAGCACGGTGGGCGCGCCGGCCACGCGGGCGAGCGGGGCCAGCACGGAGCCCTCGAGATGCACCACGTCGGGCCGGAACTCTCGACGCGCACGCTGCACGGCGTCGGCGAGCGTCAGAAGCCCCCGGGCGGGACGCCCGGAAGCCGGAGAGCGCCAGCGCCGCGCGGGCGGCGTCTCCAGCCAGGCGACTCGCGCAGCTAGCCACGCGCGCGCGGCCGGGGTGTCCGGTCCGGCGGTGGCCGCCACCACGCCGACGGCGTGGCGCTCGCTCAGCTGATCGATCAGCTGCGACGGCCCGAGACGCGCCGCATCGTGCGACGGCAGGTGCGGGAGCACCGGACTGACGACCAGGATCCGCATTTCGCGCTCCTAGGACGCACGGGCGGCGGCACGACGGGCCGGCCGGACCTGGTCGAAGACCGTGTCGATGGCGGCGAAGCGAAAGTCGGTGAGCAGCGCGCGCAGCTTCGCCTCTGCCGACGCCAGGCCGGTGTAGTGGCGGACGCGCTGCTTCCACGACATCTGCGGCCGCGGCTGCTCGGGGTCGAGCTCCCACGGATGTACGTAGAAGACGACCGGCTGGCGCTCGGCGCGGTTGACGCTGGCGACGGCGGCACGGACGAGCGACGTCGGGAACAGCCGGAAGAATCCGCCGCCGATCGGCAGGTTGGTGCCGGCGAAGCGCGCGGTGCCGACGGGCACCTCCCACAGCTCGAGGCCGTCCGTCGACTGCGCGACGTGCGGGAAGCGCGGGGAGTCCGGGAATCCGTAGCGGTCGTGCACGACGGGATAGATCGACGAGTCGTACACGAATCCTTCCTCGGAGAGGATGGAGAAGGCCCAGGGGGTGTCGCGGCGAATCGAGTAATTCGGCGCGCGATAGCCGCGCACGACCCGGCCCGCGGCCTGCTCGACGGCGTGCTTGGACCGCCGGATGTCGGCCCGGAAGCCGGCGGCGCCGAGCCGGAACACCAGCGTGTGGTCCCAGCCGTGGGAGGCGATCTCGTGGCCCCGCTCGGCGATCTGCCGCACGAGCCACGGATAGCGCTGGGCCACCAGGCCGAGGACGAAGAAGGTGCCCCGGGCGTCGTGACCGTCGAGGAGGTCCAGCAGGTGCTCCGTCTGCGGCACCACCCGGCTGGGCAGGCGGCCGATGCCGTCGACGCCGAGGGCCTCGGTGAACTCCACACCGTGGTAGTACTCCTCGACGTCGACGGTCAGCACGTTGACGACGGGCGCGGTCTCAGGCAACGCGCGCGCTCCCGAGCGTCCGGGGCACGAGGCGCCGCCAGCCGGGCTCGCCGCCGTGATTGAAGCTCGGCACCGTCTGGCGCTCGTCGTCGTTGAAGATGAGTCCGAGGCCGCGCTGGCGGCCGATGACGTTGGTGCAGTCGCGCAGCATCTCCCGCGGCGTCCGGTTGGCGCGCACGACGACGACGAAGCCGTCCACGATGTCGCGCAGGATGCCGACGTCGGGGTAGGGCAGCGCCGGCGGTGTGTCGAGCACGACGTAGTCGAAGCGTTCGCGCAGCGCCGCCAGCAGCGCGGCCAGGCGCGGCGACTTCAACAGCTCGTAGGGCATCGACGACGCCGCGCCCGCGGTGACCACCGCGAAGGCGACGTTGGGCGCCTGGGTGATCACGGCCTCCGGCGCCATCGAGGAGTCCAGGAGGTAGCTGGACAGCCCCCTGCCCGGCGGCAGGCCGAGCGCCTTCGCCACGGCGGGATGGCGAAGGTCCGCCTCCACCAGCACGACTCGCGCATCGGGCGCCTGGGCGAGGGCGCCGGCGAGGTTGATGGCCGTGATCGTCCGACCGTCGCCCCGGCCGGGGCTGGTGATGGCCACCGTGCGGGTGCCACGCTCATGGCGGAACGTCTCGATGGCCAGCCGCACCGCGCGGTACTGCTCGGCGGCGAGGCTGGTGGGCTCGAGCACGCTCACGAGGTGATCGTCGACCTGTCCCGGCTCGGCGTCGGTGTCGGGCTCGATCTGCCAGGCGAACCCACGCTTGCCGAAGCTGTTGCCGTTCTCGCGGGTGGGGGCACCGTAGGTCGGCGCCGGCGCCTCCGGCGGCTCCACGCGCGGCGAGGGCGCCGCGGGCGCGCTGACGATCGGAGGGCGGGGATGCGTCGGCGTCGGCACCGACATCGGCTCGACGCGCCTGGGGGTGACGGCGGCCACCGGGGCCGTCCTCACCGCTTCGACGGCGGGAGCGGCCGCCGCGGGGGCGGCGGGCTCGCGCTCCTGCTCGACCTTCTCGAGGGCCTTGAAGAACTTGCTCACGGGCTGTCCTCCTATCGCAGGCCGCCGGGAACGCTCCCGATCCAGCCAAGAGAGTTCGCGGCGAATGCCAGCAGGGCGATGAGCACCATGACGAGCACGGCCACGCCGCTGCGCGCGGCCCAGACGGCGCCGCGGCTCGGCACCAGGCTCATGTGGCGGCGGCGCTTCCACTCGCCGCGCTCGCCCTCCTCGAGATACTCGACCGCTTCCTGCACGGTGCCGGCGTCGATGCGCTTCTTGCTGTCCGCGAACCCGGAGAGCAGGCAGTGGTCGCACACGATGTTGATGACGCGTGGGGTGCCGCGGCTGTACTCGGCGATCTTCTGGATGGCACCGTCGGTGAAGATGCCGGCGTCGGTGGCGCCGGCGATGCGCAGCCGGTGCCGGATGTAGAGGCGCGTCTCCTCCGGCGACAGCGGCGCGATGTGACAGCGCAACCCGATCCGCTGCTTGAGCTGGCGAAGCTCAGGCAGGTCGAGCTTGTCGCGCAGCTCGAGCTGCCCGACGAGCAGGATCTGCATGAGCTTCTGGTTCGTCGTCTCGAAGTTCGAGAGCATGCGCACGGCTTCCAGCGTCTCCACCGAGAGGTTCTGCGCCTCGTCGATCACCAGCACGGGGCTGGCGCCCTTGCTGTGCTGGCTGATGAGGAACTCGTTCAGCTCGAAGAGGCGCTGGGCGTGGGTGGCCGCCGTCGACTTCACGCCCCAGTCCTGAAGCACGTACTCGAGGAGTCCCTCGATGTTGAGGGCGGAGTTGTGGACGTAGGCCACCGGCGTGTCCGCATTCAGCCGTTCCAGCAGCGTCCGGAGCAGCGTCGTCTTGCCGGTGCCGATCTCGCCGGTGAGGACGATGAACCCCTTGCGCTCGCGCACGCCATAGATGAGCTGGGCCAGCGCCTCGCGATGTCGGGCCGACTGGAAGAGGAACTTGGGGTCCGGCGTCGGCGCGAAGGGCGCTTCCCGCAGGCCGTAGAAGCTCAGGTACATGACAGTTACCTCCCGGCCGCCGTCGGCGGAGCCGGCGTCAGCAGCGCGACCAGCGACTGGTTGTTGTGCGCCAGCATGAACGACGTGCCGGCGACGACGAAGAGGCCCACGGCCACCGCGGCCGTCGCCCACCGGCGCTGGCGCGTCTGGCGGGTGCGGTCCTGCTCGGTGGTGATGCGTGGGATGGCGGACAGCACCGGCATCGGGGCCGTCGCCCGTACCTCGTCCACGCGCCGGAAGGACGTGTCGACCTGCTCGGCCAGCACCACGGCCACGCCGCTGGCGCCGAGCGCCAGCGCGAGACCGACCAGCAGGAGGCGGAACCGGTTGGGGCCCGTCGGCCGCTCGGGCAGTCCGGCCGCCTCGATCACGCGGAAGGTCTCGCCCTGCTGCCGCTGCTCGAGCTCGGAGGCCATCTCGGCCTCGCCGCGCTTGGCGAGAAGGTTCTTGTGCAGCTCGCGCGTCGACTCGTAGTCGCGGGTGATCAGCGCCAGCTCCTGCTCGCGCTTCGGCGTGTTCTCCAGGCGCTTCTGGTAGACGGCGATCTGCCGGTTGATGACGGCCATCTCCTCGGCGCTCGTCTTGGCGTCCACCTGCGCCTGGTCCAGCTGCGTCATCAGGCTCTGGATGTACGGGCTCTGCGGCACGATGCGCAGCTCCCGCCCCTG
>Ga0247830_10001390_pt1 | contig 10062 bp, 6 predicted proteins | sample 12C_Control_Day5_FD_207766 | JGI IMG/M metagenome (GOLD analysis project Ga0247830, IMG submission 207766) | Soil microbial communities from agricultural site in Penn Yan, New York, United States - 12C_Control_Day5 | ecosystem: Environmental > Terrestrial > Soil > Agricultural land | place: USA...
GCGTCTGATTTATTTTTTTTAAAAAAATCAATCAACAGGATGACAACTGGTTCGCGGACAAGCGGTACCGGCCACTTAGGGGCGTTGCTCATGAAGCATGCGGTGAACACCGCCACTGGCGGCCCTCCCACCGAGCTGACAACAACGGACCCCACTGTCGCGTTGCGACGCGCACACATGATACATGCCATACCCCGCGACTGCCTGGTACCAATGATGAAATGCGCCACCACAGAGATGGGCGCCGGAGGCCCACGCCGTAGGCACATCGACCCCGCTGCGTACCTGCTAGAAACTAAGGGCAGTAGCGCATTGTCCGATTTCAAGAAGCGATTCTCGCAGTGGCAGACCCACGAGTCGAAATTACGGGAGTACCGGTTACAGAGAACCCGAATGACACTCCTGTCGTGGATTGGCGTACTGGAACTGTACAATGTGCGCCTGGCGCGCGTGTTCGCATATGAGGACCCCGAAGGCACTCCACGCATCACATGCCACCTCCCGACAAGCCAAGGCTGTCCATACGGACTCGTGATAGGATTCGGGTTGGCTGGACCCCCCGAGGATAAGGAGTGGGACGCGATCAAGGGAAAGTTCAAACAACTCGGACAGGCAGGTGACAGTATCAATTCGGCAGAGTTCCGAGCGTTCGGCGCTGCACCTGGCCCCGATGATCCCCTTGTGGCCATACATCAGCTCGAGTGCGTGTTAACATGGTATTCTTATTGTACAAATGAACGGTTGCTTCTATAGATCCTGGTTATTAGTGTGGCGTGCTCTCAGGCCCACTTGCTGGCCAAACTCCATCAAACTCGTCGGCGGGGGAGAAGAGGCGGATTGCCGAACATCGCGGAGGTAGTTTGCGAACTCCTCGTCGTTCATGTACCCGAAGGCTGCAGAGTATTGGTCGGGTTGGGGTTGAAGGACGTCGTTATCTCGTGTATCGGCGTGGATCGTTCGCGGTGGTGGCGCGTCGTTCGTGTACCCGAAGGCTGCGGGATAATGATCGGCGGGTTGGAATACATCGTTATCGTGCGCCTCGGCGCGAACCGTTCGCGGCGGTGGCGCGTCGTCCGCGGGCGTGTGGCGAGAGTCCGATGACGATTCATCTTCTGGGTGCGGCTGTGGCGTGTGCGGTTGCAGGAGGCTGGGATGGAGGCCGAGGCACACAATTGGCTTGGGGGTGTGATTCGCGGTCATCGGCGGCGGCGCACTGGGCGGTGTAATGCCGGTATCTGACATGGCAGCGTCTATTTCCTGTTCGTTATATCCCAGTAGCGCCATACATCCTCGCCCGACGGAGAGCGCGGCATTCACAAGAACGGCGATGGACCCGAAGATGATTACGAGAACAATGCCCACGATGACGCAGTCGCGTAGCGTCACGCTCGGGGCTCCGTAGAACAAGAACACGCGGAACCCCGATAACACCCCGTTAATACCGGCAATGGGGGCATACCGCGGCACACGCATCCAATCGTCGCTCTCCGCGCAATGCGCCTGTGGATCACTCCACAGACTCGGGTTGGCGTTGCAATTAGCAAGGGCTGTCTCGTGGAATACGGCAGTTGTTTTGTGTTGGTCGAATGCCAGGTAGAAGTTGATCAAGGCCATGCAAACTTGCGCTACTACATATAGGATCGCACAGTAGATGATCATTCGCCGGAGGCGCGGCCCGGTAGTGCTCTTAGGTTTGACGCGGCGTGGAACGCCAGTGCGGTAATGCAGATCGCGTTTGCGGAGAGTTGTAAGTGTTGTCTTTGGGGCGGCTGACACCCCTGCGCCATTGTCGTTGGTATCGTCGCGGTCACTGTCGTCGTCGTTGTCGTCTTCTTCCGCACTAGACGCCCCGGTATCGAATACAGCGACTGCCTTATCCACGCGCGACGCCGCGCCTCTCGTCAATGCAACGAACCATCGGACCGGAGGTATCGCATCCAGTAGGCCAGAAACGCGGTCTTTGATGCGCTTAGTACGGTCGAAATCGAGGATGGACTCGATGAATTTCATGTAGCTCAGCCCTTTAGTGACTATTGTCACTGCCAGTACGATAATGCCCCACATGCGCGAGCGGTGTTAAGGGTGACGTAGAGCGACCGGACCGGGTCCCCTTCCGCCGAGACGGTCGGCCTTTTTTTCGAATTGACCGCACGTGGTATCTGCAAAAACGCACCTTTTTTAGGCTGCTGTTACGCGGGAACTGCGCACCTTTCCCCCCCCCCGACAGGTCCCGAGGGAGTGCGTGTACAATGGACGCCAGTGATATAGACCGATTCGTGCTCTCCGGTGAGGCAATTCGCCTCGCCGAGTTCACACCCGTCCGGCCTGGGAAACAAGGGATCGCAGATGGCAGAGCCATCCGACGTACACTCAAACAATATCGCTCTGCCGAGGTCACCCGCCCGAAGTCAACGCGCCAGGCACACAGGGTCAATCGCATCGGAACACGGGGCTCGTTTAACAACATCGACACCGGGACGGCCATCCTACTCAAACAAGGATCCCGCGTGGGTGCCAACTTAAAGTGGAGAGACCGTGAACCCTACGAGGCGTACACGTCCGCCATACGTAAGGCAATCGAGCGCGGTACCGGGGTAGTGCGGACGGAAGGAATGACATCGGTTGTCTCGTTCCAGTTCAAGCTACCCGCAGGCAAGGGCAAGTATTTCCAGGACATTATTCCGCTTGAACATGGAACAATGTGCGACATTTACCTCCCCAGATACGCATACCTGATGACAGCCTCCACTGTGGAAATCGAAATCAACCCAGATGCAAAGACTGTCGGCATCATCACGGTATCCATACAAGACATCACAGGAGTGCCACCGGATCCCTCCATGTACATCGATTCCGTGGCGGGGGTGAGCTCCAAGGATAGCGCCTCCACGCGCGCTCTGACATCGTATATATAACCCGCCCAACCCCTCGTGCAGAACGCCCTACAGCGTGTACTATAATAGCGATTTCTCCATTTTTTTGTACTTTAATATATCTCGGCATTGTACATATTAATACACACTTCGTACGCGAGTGCTAAACTAACTCCTCGGCTGTTCATCCGCACTCTCGTTCAATTTCCTTCGCTTGGCGTCGTTTGCCGGTGGTGGAACACGCAGATTTCGGTAGATTTCCCGATATGCCCATTCTATCGTACTCGGGTACTTGGCGCCCACTGTCACAACGGTGGGTTTGCTTGACACGCTCACGCGTACTTGCTCTTGTTCGTTGGCAACGTTGGTATGAATAACACTGTGATTCATGAAGTTCCCGGGGCTTTCGAGTCGAGCTGGGAACACCGCCTTAAGGTCCAATGGATCAATAGCCATCGGCATGGCACACCGACTCACAATGTTGATTATCGTAGGATGAGTGCAAAAGAATCGTACAGACGGCGCCAATTCGTCCGCGATTCGCGCCAGCGCAAGTTCGATTGCGAGATACGCCGCCAGGATGGTCGTGGTACCCTTGCACTCTAGTCGCCCACGACGAAACACCGAGATGTAGCTCTCGTAGGGGAACGCATATCGGGTCAGTACATTGGATAACTTCTTCTGATTGAATAGAGATGCCTGCCCGGCGCGGGCGAATGCGCTGTGAATTCGTTCGAGCGGAAGCGAGAACAATGGCAACGACTTGCGCGCCTCAATGAGAGCACGGCGGTTCTTCCAGCGGACGGCAGCGCGCTCGAGCGCAGCACGTTGCTCGCTATCCAACGGCACACTGTCGCCATAGGCGCCGTCGAATTTCTTCACGGCGCCTTCCACCCACGCATGCGCTATCTCTCCCATGTTGGATCGGCCCCACCCACTGGTCCAGGAGACCGTGCCAATCGGTTCGGTTGTCGCGCTACTGATGTTGGCGGGCACGTCTTCAACCACACTCAGTTGGATGACTACGCCATTCACAACCACAGGGAGATACTCTGGCTCCGCGGCCGGGTCTTTGGGGTCCGATACGTTGACACGCCAAGTGGGGCTCCAGAACCGAGGGGCATCCATGTCTGTACCTTCCTCCTCATCCTCATCTGGCGCCAGCAGAGCCAGATACTCCTCATACGGGAGAATGCGCAACTCTGCGGGGTCAATGTTTATATTAGGGTGTCGGAGGTAGGATAGGAAGGTATTGCGTGTCGGGGGGAACTTTGGTGGTGGTACGCCGGATGGACATTGCCGTCTACGAGCAAATTGCGATGCTGCCGATGGCGTTCGGTTTGACATTGCCCGTGTGCGTATGGCGGCTCGGGCTTTGAAATCAATTGGTTCCCCGGTGGCGGCTGTCCAGGATGACGAGGAAAAAAAAAGACCACGCAACTCGCCGAACTGTCACGGTACTGTTTTTTTTGTGATTGACATATTACACAATTTAATACAAACCCTCCTACAATCGGGAACCATGTTATCCGCCATCTAATATCCATGTCCAATACGACGCGGCACCACAGGACGCTGCTTCATGATATCGGAGAACATGGATCTGTGCTCCGGACGGACCACGGAAAAGTCGCCGGGGGCCACGCTGGTGTAGTATGCGCGTGCCATGCGCTCTGCGGTCTCTGCGATGTACTCCTTCGAACAAGGGGCCTTGACTCCAAACTTCTCGTACACCTGGTGGTCGGAGGTCATTTGAAAGTGAGCCGAGAGAGAATTTCTGATGGCATCTTGCATAGGGGGCGGGAGGACGACAATATCCGTCGAAGACCCAGAGCCAGAGGCAGATGAATTGACCCTTCGGATGACAGACCACTGGCGGACTATGCGGTCTCCCTCGGTAGACAGCGTCATTTGGCTAAACTCGGCGACGGGAGTCTCCGCGGGATTCACGCCGACGGGCGCCGTCATTGCGGTACCTCCGCGTGTACCCTGGGGGATGGGGACGCTGCTGACGGTGGCGGTCGATGTGGTGCTAGAGTTCACCAACGTGGGAACGCCGGCAGTTGCAAGGGGGGCACTTGCAAAGTTGTTGTTGTTGTTGTTGTTGGCGCCGTATCCGTACATGGGTCCGAATGCGCGGAAGAGCATGCTCTGATCACTTTCGCGCTTGGCAGCCTCGGCCTTCTTGCGCTCCTCGGCAGCCGCCTCGTCGGCCTTGATCTTTGCGGAAGAGGCTTGTGCCAATTCTACGAGCAACCGACGGCCATCGACCTTGGGATCCTTGAGCTTGGCCTCCCACTCGTCGCCCCACACGTTGGCGTACTGGGCGCGGATGGCGGCGTTGCTGGCCTCTTCCTCCTCGAGGCGCTTCTTGGTTTCGGCCTCCCGGCCTTGCTTGGCAAAGTTGAAAAAGTCAGCCATGCTCATGCCGGAAAGCTCGGCATGGGTCTTCTTGAGTTCGGCAAATTGCGCAAGCTGCTCTTGATCGGCAAGCAACTTCTTGACTAAATCGTCGGGCAATGATGTCGAGGCTGTGGCATTGCCATCGTTTGTCTTGGAAGCTTTGGCGGTATTTTCACCGCCCTCTGGGACTTGAACGGCCTGGCGCTTGGCCGAGTTGGCACGAGCACCGAGGTCTTGTGCGGGCTGGGGCGCTTGCTGCTGCTGCTGCTGCTGTTGTTGAGCCTGCACCTGCTGTTGTTGAGGCAGAGTCTGTTGTTGTTGCTGCTGCTGAGGCTGTTGTTGTTGTTGCTGAGGCTGTGCCTGTTGTTGGGGTTGCTGCTGCTGCTGCTCTGGCTGGGCGGTGGCGGCGGCGGACTGAGCGGTGTTCGCGGTCATAGAACTCGCGGTGGTAGATCCCGGGATAGACATGTTAATTTCACGGATACAGGTTTCGGCTTCTTCGAGAGTTAGCACTTCGTCCTGCGCGTCGGCACTGCGGCGTGTGAAAAAAACAGTGCCGGCGACACGGCCAGTCGGGCGTGGAAACAAAAACACGTCCCGTGTGTGGTCATCCAAAATTTTAGATTTTGGGTCAAGGGGCCGGTACGCGGGAATGCGCTCTATGGCCTCGCGATCCCCTTGCGCGACAAACTGAGCCCGCGGCAGGTAATCCTCCTTGAAGTGCTTGAGAATGTGAAGGGGTTCGTCAGAGTATACTTTGATGTACGTATTGCCCTTGGCGTGCCACGGATTATTCACCACGGACACGCGTACCAAGTGGCGGTCGATGCCTCCATCACGGGGAAAGTGGAGTACGGACGTCGACAGCCCTTCCTTCTCCCCGCTCATGATCGACTTGATAGCTTCGGGTTCCGTGATGTATCCAATACACCCGAGCGTACCCTCCTCGGAAACGAAGAACATGGAGATACGACCATTCACTTGCGGTTCGTCGTGTTCCGTGTCGGTCACGAGCAATTTGCCATTACGACGGTCGTCTGATATCTTTTGGCAATAGTTGCGAAAGTCTGCTACGCTGAGGCCGTGTGCATCCTTGCCGTCGTAGGTCTCATGGTTCTCGTCCGCCTCTTTGCTCGGAGGGGACACGTGCCCCAGATAGTATAAAACACGGGGGGTGCGCGCGTCGTCGGTCAGCATCGTGTTGACATGTGTACGCAAGGGCCCCCTCGTAACCAAAAAAGAAAAAGCGAGCCGAGACGAAACGCGGGTTAGCCGCAATCCAAAAACGCGCATTCACGCACGTATTTTTTTTACAAACCGAACGGGAAGTTATCGATCGGGTCCGTCGCGGGATGGTGTACCGCGGCGAAAGAATCGTGTTATGTCAGGTGGTTTGAAGTGGTGGTATACCATCTTCCCATCCACCATCTCGGAGCGGAAGGAGGGTGCCTTGTCGACCGCGTTTATACGCGCATCTCTCATGGCATCGCGCCTGATGCGATATTGCGCATCAATCTTGGCCTGGACCGCTTGCACATACGCCAGGTTCAAGTTGGTTTGCGTGCATTGCCAAGTGCAATGTTTCAATACGGTGTTACTAGCGTGCAGCGCGTCGGCCAGTCCCCTGGCATGGGCACACTCTTCGAGAGTGAGTCCGTACAGTTGCACCGCCTCGGGAGAAGCGTCGAGTTGTCGCGCACGGCTCGGGATCTGAAGCACCTCGGGATGATGGACCCACACGAACAGCGTGTTTGCGTGCGTCAATTCTGGGCCCGAGGCCGCGTATGTCACGGGTTTGAATGCCTGGTCGGACATGTCATCTACTCCGATCAACGCGAGATACGCCGACGTGAAGCTGGCCCAATCAAGCGCCGCATCTGCCGTGTCCCGTGTGATTGTGTTGCACGGGTTGAACCCCGATATGCCACTCATACTTAACCACTGGAACCACGGGTGTTTCGCGCGGCGTGCTGCCAGCTTTTGCATCAGCTCTGGGTCTTTCACAGCCTCCCAGGGTTTGGCGGCTTTGGCGTCGGCACCAGACTGCGCCTCCAGCGCCGACGGGGGTTTGGGTTTCTCCTCGGGGTCGCTTGTAGTCGGCGGGGCTAGCGTTGTTTCAGCATCATCGTCGTTGTCTTGCAGCTTGCGCCGTTTTGAGGCCGTCTCAGCGGGGGAGTCGTCCGTTATACCGAGTTGCGTGCGAACACGTTCAGCGCACCTGGCAGCAAACTCGTACGACGCCGGGGCGGATCCTGTTCTCGCAATCGCCGCGGTGATGAATGGGAGCGTTTCCCAGGGTGCAATGTACACGCTGTTTGCGGGCCTTTTCAGCATCGCCACAATGCCGCCCTTGCCACCGGCACGCGTGAGTTTTTCCGGCGGAGGCGCATCCCAGGCGAGGAAATACTCGCCAATGAATGGCGACGATAGGTACATGTTCTTCTTTCTAATCTTGGGGTTGGAATAGCCAAAGAGCGTAGTGTACGCCGGGGGATCCTGGCCACTGAGGGTCGAGTGTCGCGGACTCAAGGAAGGCACGCCGGTTGCCGCGATATCGGACGGTGCCAGGCGCGCGGCTTGGCTAGGGATAGTTCCAAACGTTGTCTTCACCCACTGCGTCATGTTCTCGGATGCACACGGGGGCCTGGGCGCGCGTGTTCCCGCCGCGGCCTCACGTAAGAGCCAAGTTGCAAACCGAGGGCGCACGTTGTACAGCGTAACCCGGAACTGCCCGCCGATTGTGCGCTTATCTGATACGACGGGTCCGGTGCACTCCGATACGACACAAGCGGAAAAGAACGACGCAAACGCAAAATCCTGCGATACCTTGGGACGCACGTAATATGCCGGTTTCATGGCCTCTGCTTTGGCGGCGGCGTAGGCATTGATGAGGTCAGCGTCCTGTTCGTAATCCGCGTAATCGAGAGGGTCGACGTCGTCGGTGAGTTCCTCGGGGTTGACGTCGAGCATGTCGGCTGCCAAGTTGTCGAGTGTATAGCCAGTGGACTCGTACCTGGACCCCGACTGAGGAGACTCGAACCGCCTCTTGGCGCGGTTCCGCACAGCGCGGAGGAGCGCCATTCGAGCGGCCTCTATCTTGTCGTAGACTCCCCATTCGAATATAGCATTGACATGCGCACGGAGCACCGCGTCCTTGATTCCATATCCCGGGAGCTTGCGCATGTGCATATCGTAATCCGCGGCGGCTACGGCTGCCTCGTAGACGCTGTCGATCGTAGCCAATTCATCTGGCGGCAACTCTGTTACCTGGAGCCGCGCGCGTGCGTCTCGTATAGCACGCTCTTTGGTGTCCAGGGCATCTCCCTTGGACTTTTCGCACGCCGCGCGCGCAGCATCGGCATTATCGGGATTCACGAGGCATTTCATTACGGCGCCCTCCGACCGAAGATACTCGCGCACCAATCGCATGCCAATGCGATTTGCAATACCCATGGCCTCGGACGACCCGGGGGCGGGCAGCACGAATGGCTGCGGGTCACGAAACATGTAGGCGGGTAACAAGGACATATCCTCCCGTCCGCTCTTGTCCACGGGAATACACAGCATGTGTATAACCGGGATGCGTGGCACCAAGTTGGCTACCAGTTCATCGGACCCAGTGGTCTTTGGGGCTGCGCGCCGCGTGACAAGCACGTCCTCCACCTGGCACCAGAAGGGGTGACAATGTGTGGGTGCGCCCGCGTCAATGTCGTACCCAAATGTCTCCGGAGAAAACGCGCGCGGCAGGACCGGTGGAACATCCCTGGCCGGCCTCGCGCTGGGGTTGGTACACGCCACGTTGGACGGAGTTGTCCCATGTATGAGGCATGTCCCGTATGTCGCGCCTAGAAACACACGTTGTTGCTTCGGTAGGGCTGTGTCAGAAAGCGCTTGGCCGTCGGCCATCGCTCTCCTTTTTTGTTTGTCTGTCTGTCGTGTGGCGTCTATTGGAACTGTAGACGCTGTGACAAGTCTTTGGATACGCACGCACGCACACACACATACGGCAGGCGCGCCCGCACAAAGGTATTTGGTGGCGCGCGCGGGGAAAAAGACTCGTTTCTCCGGTCGGTCCTTTTTAACGCGCTCCGCTGTTTTACCAAGATTCACACCACACACACCCCCCTATCATCTCATCGCTCGCAGCCATGTCAGCCGATAAGCCTACCGTCCACCTCGTATATGACATCGAGAGCACAGACGGGTCGATTTACGATGGCGAACCCATAGGATTCGGGGCCGCGTTGGCCCGCCCCGAGGAGGTGAAGTTTGTGCAAGACTCCGAAGGAAACTACACACTAGACGTAAACTCGTTCTTACAGGACGCATTCTCGGTGTGGTTACAGGACTCCATGCCCGAGGAAGGCTTCGGAGGTGACCCAGACACGCTCAACTGGCTCAAAGACCCCAAAGGAGGAGCGCTCGTCCGCGAGATGCAGACCGAGTTTGGCATTCCTCGCCAAGAGGCCATAGACCGTCTCGCGACGTGGTTCGACGAGGTGAATGAAAAGTTCAGAATCCGCTTGGCCGCTGGACCCGCCAGCTTCGACCACCCCTGGCTCAAGATCCTCTTCCAGCGCGGCGGCCACAAGAATGTGTCCAAGAAGATCATCAGACACAAGAGCACATGCATATCCACCCTCCGCGATTCGCTAACAGAGCGTCTTCAGAAACTGATGCTACGCGAACTCCCACTCGAGGCAGCCAAACTGGGCAAGCGGGGACTGGAAACATTTACCGGTAAGGTGGTAGAGAAATTGCTCAATCCCACCGATCTGCCCCACAC
>Ga0247830_10001391_pt1 | contig 10062 bp, 23 predicted proteins | sample 12C_Control_Day5_FD_207766 | JGI IMG/M metagenome (GOLD analysis project Ga0247830, IMG submission 207766) | Soil microbial communities from agricultural site in Penn Yan, New York, United States - 12C_Control_Day5 | ecosystem: Environmental > Terrestrial > Soil > Agricultural land | place...
GTTGACTACCGCCTCGACGCCATGACGTTGAGCGGACCCGAGGTCAAACACCTGTACTCACGGCTAACCGGCAACGCTGTTTGTACGACGGCGCTCGGCGACCGCGAACAGAAAGAGTTCAAAGCCAAACTTGAAAGGTTGGGAATTGGTTAAGTGGTTCAAAAACGTGTTGCACCTTTACCGCCGAGAGCACACCGTTGAAGCTGCGGTCCAGGCGCTTGAGGGTCTTGATTTCGACACGATCGCCGTGAGCGGTGTGTCGGGGCTGCTGCTCGGCCCGATCCTTGCGTACAAGATGAGCAAGAAACTCATCGTCGTTCGCAAGAACGGCGACAGTTCGCATTCCAACTACCTCATCGAAGGCACCTGCGGAAGAAAGTACGTCATCATCGACGACTTCATGTCTACCGGTGCGACGGTCAGCTACATCCGTCAGCAGATCGACAAGAAAATTGACGTTAGCGGCTGGAAGCCTGAGTGTGTGGGCTTCTACAACTACGACGACAGCGAGTTCAGCGAACGTCATCAACAACAACGATGCGACGAAGCTGGAATCCCGTACCTAAACCCAACCTATGCCCAGTACCGTTGAACGCCTGACTAAGAAGGGCCTGATCCGGCCGCCGTACTTCGTGGAAAGCAACACGATGTACGAGACGGTCATGGGATCGGTCTGCTACGGCGTCTCCACCGATGTCTCGGACTTCGACACGTTGGGCTTCTGCCTGCCGCCGAAGGACATGCTCTTCCCGCATCTGGCGGGCGAGATTCCCGGCTTCGGCAAGCAAAGGAAGAAGTTTGAGGTCTACCAGCAGCACCACGTCTTCGACAAGGACGCGATGGGCGGTGCCGGCCGGACCTACGACCTGAACGTGTACTCCATCGTGAAGTATTTTCAACTTTGCATGGACAACAACCCGAACATGGTGGACTCGCTGTTCACCCCACAAGAGTGCGTGCTGCACTCCACCAAGATCGGCAACATGGTTCGGGACCAGCGGAAGCTGTTCCTGCACAAAGGCTCGTGGCACAAGTTCAAGGGGTACGCCTACAACCAACTCCACAAGATGGAGTCGAAAGACCCGCAGCCAGACAGCAAGCGGGCCGCCCTACGCGAGCAGTTCGGCTTCGACGTGAAGTTCGCCTACCACGTCATCCGCCTGCTTGGCGAAGCGGAGCAAATCCTGCTTGAGGGTGACATCGACCTGCGGCGGAACTCGGCTCAGTTGAAAGCCATCCGTCGCGGCGAAATCTCGAAGGACGAGATCGTCCACTGGGCCTCGGAGAAGGAAAAGTACCTGGAGCGGGTCTACGAACAGAGCACGCTGCGGTACTCACCTGACGAGAAGGCCATCCGCAAGCTACTGCTGGAGTGTCTCGAAGAGCACTACGGCAACCTCGACACCTGTATTGTGAACCCTGACGCCGCCACGGTGGCGCTGCGTGAGATCACAGAGATCATTGACCGTAACCGGAGAATTGCATGAAGAACCCACTGAAGAAACCCGTTGACGGCAGCAAGCTGATCTTCGATGCGATCGGGAAGTTCCAGTCCATCGTGGACGAGATCGAGCGAGGCGCGGCTGCCAACCACTCGAAGGTCGCCATTAACCAGCAGACGATCGACGGTCTCCAAGCTCAGAACAAGAGCTTGGATGCTGCCACGATTCATGGCATGTCGGTCGCGACCAAGCTCCGCGAACTGATTACTTAGCCTTCGCTTTGGCCAGCTTGCTGCGAGCCTCGAAGACCGTGATCCCTTCCTTCTTGGCGAGGGCTTTGGCCTTCTTCCACGACTGTGACACGGCGGCCTTAGCGGCTGAGCTTCGTTTGATCGCGCGGCCGTCGCCACGTCCGTTGCTGCTGGTCTTTGCGCCCACTAACGCTCGGACTTCCTCGGGCGTGTCGCACTCGATCTCTCCGTCTTTGATTCGGTAAGGCATGGGAAAACTCCTTGAAGCGGTTCTGATGGGTTTTGGCTTCGGCCTCGGGGCCGCGATCTGCAACTATATCATAAAGGTTCTCAATGGATAACCGCTACCAGCACCAGCCCCGCCACATCAAGCTCTACCGCTGGCTCCGCTGGCGGCCCTATTGGGCGATTAAAGCCACCTGGGTGATCCTGAAGTGGTTGTTGTCTGGCGCTCGTATCTCCGAAGACTACTACTGGTGCAAGTCGCGATGGGGCCACGTCAAGTTCCTCTGGCGGATTCATCGTTCGTTGGCCGACTGCTCGATGCGACACATCTTCACGATGGAAGAGGTCATGCAGCATCTACGTCTGCGAGTTGCAGAAGCCCCGACTCATTCAAGCACTTCGACAACAGACCCCCTCTCATAGCCGCCGCGACCAGCCCGTGCAGGGTTTTCTGATTGAGCCTCTCTTTAAGGCTTCTAATCCTGCTGTCGATCGTACTCGGCGATCGGTCGAGCGCTTGGGCGATCTCGGCGATACTCTGATCCTTCGACAGTAGGCCCAGGACTTCTCGATCTGAGCCATTGAAGGACTCGATGCTGTCCACCAAGATATTGTGGACGGCGATCGCGGCCGGAATGATCTGACGCAGGATCGGGAAGAAGTACGTTTGTGCGCACACCAGCTTGCCACCGACCGCAGGGCAGTACCACCGCGCTTGGCACGATGTCGTCTCGCCTCGGACGATACACCGAGTCAGGTGCGACTCAACATGCTCCAGGTCGTCTGGATGCACGCATTCGAGCAGTGACTTATCCCAAATCTCAGGTAGGTTCGCCCACAGAATCTTCGCTCGCTGATCCAACAGTTGGATAAACGTGTTTTCCATGCTTCTCCCTGCGTTAGATGCCTTTGGCGCTTGATTGCGCTTGACCCCTATTCGCGCTTGACCCCTGATCGCGCTTACGCATTAGATGGCCCCACCCTAGAAGGGATTGTTCACAAATGTGAATCAAAGTCAACCTGCGGGCTGGACAAACTTTCAAATCGGCGTGGAACCCGTCCGAGGTCAAGATTTTCCCCCTTGATTAGTTGCCCAGTGTGAAGCACTCAAACCGTCAAGCTGAACCGATCAACTGCATGAATGCTTACTCGTGTAAGCATTTAGCCCTTAGATTATTCAGACATCACACAGTTGTCAAAGGGGGTTCGGCAGTCGAGCCGGCAGGATCACACGAACTGTGGACAACACCAACCGAGATCGGGTTATGCGGGAGAAGGCCGACTGCTCCGACCCGCCCAACAAGTGCTCCAGGCCCACCAAGCGGATTACCCCTCGGTTAGGCCACTCACATAGAAAAGACGCCTCGGTTAGGGCGTCGAGCAGGCCGCGACCGGAGCTTCCCGCATCTTTGGTCGATCAGCGCAGGGGTCGCTACCCTCGCTACGAGCGTCAGAATCGCTACGATCGTCAGAGTCACCAGAATCATCACGGCCTGCTACAGCCGACGACCGCCGCCCACCTGCTACAGCGTGCGACGTTCTCCCGCCCGGCCTGAATTGCCGGGCGATAACTACAGCTTACACCGTCTTTGTAGTTTGTCAAACGAATTGACTTTCAAGTTTCTTGATACATACTTGAAGTAACAAGGGAGAAACGCAATGGACATTAAGAAACAGTTTGAAGCCACCTGGGCGACCTGTCGGGCGCTGTCAGACGCGATTAAGGCGGCCTCGCCGATTCCGGCCGGGCACCTTTACGGCATCGTGATGGGGCAAATGGACCTAAAGACGTTCGATTACATCATCGGTCTGGTGACCGATGCCGGCATCGTCGAGCGTAAGGGCGACTTACTTATTTGGAAGGGGCTGGCGGATGAAAATCACAGTAGCTAGTTGTCTGGCCGTTATCGACACGAACCCCGAGTGCGCCGATATGAGCAACCCTCGCGGCGAGATTATTGGGGAAGTCTTTTACATCCAAGCCGAGGATTCCACCGGCCGCCGATGGGCCGGGCCGGAAGTTAGCAACCGGTTTCGAGGCGAACGCCTTGCGGCCGCGCTGCAACGCTCCGTTGACAAGGGATACAACCCGACCACCTGCCACCTATTCAACGAGATTGACCCGGCCTACGGCAGCGCCGCCTTTATCTCGCAGCAACCCTACCTGATCGAGCGAGAGAAAAAAGAAAGTTTTGAAGTTTGAATCTAACTTGACTTTCTAGTTTCTTGACGCATACTTGAATAGTTAAGAAAGAACGCACCCCGCAACCCTGGAGAACGCACAATGTTTGGATTCATTCGCAAGTTTTTTGGTAAGTCCTGCCCCGAGGCTTGTTGTGCGGCACCGGCCGTGACCATCAGCCCCACCGCCACGATTGAGGCCGCTTTGAGGGGTAAGCTGCTCAACCCCGATTACGAGTTTCGCACGTTCGAGACGTTGCACAAGGCCGCGCCGACGTTGGGCCATGACGAACTGGTTGAGACCCTCGAAAGAATCGGGGCACGCCAAGCGTACCGCAACCCCAGTTTGTACGGCCTCAAGTCGCGCGTCGGCAGCCGGGCACGTCGTAACGAGTATTAAGCGGTGTTCATCATCGTCAAATCGTCGAGGCTTGGGAGCACGTTCCCGTATAGCGGGCCAACGTGCTCCCGTGCCGGCGTCGAGCCGGGCAAGGTCTACACGTTCGTATCGGAAGCACAACGGGACGCCGCGAGACTGGCCGCACACAACCCGGTCGGCTTCAAGGTGATTGAGATAGCAATAAGGGGAGCAACGCAATGATTGAGCCACTACCTATCGGCACAGCATTCGACGATTCAACCATCGTTGAAGTTGTCCAGTACGACCCATCGGACGATTATCAGCCGTTCCTGTACCAACTGGCCGATGGTCGAACGGTTTGGATTCCGGCGACGGAAGCACAGGTGAAAGCCGAGTATTCGATTATTCACGTTGATAGCGGTGAACTGGTTAAAGACGGCTTTGACGGCGAGACCGCCGCCTTTGATTGGTTGAAAGCCGCATGTGAGAGCGGAGCCGTTGAGCCTCGCGACATTAACGAATACATCATCGAGCGCGCAGAACCGTTTGACGCCGCCGCGAATTACGCCGGCTGCAACGAGATTGTGCCGGGAGTTTTCATATCGGCAGGTGACGCCGTTTATATCGCCGACGAGCAAGGCGAGATTGTGACCTGGAACGCCGACGAAGTGGCGGAAGATGGTGGCGCATTTACCGCCGCACTGGCCGCCGTCGCGCTGGCCGCCAAGCTAGGCCCGGCCGCCGTTCGCGAGAATATCGCGACGGGCGGTAAGCTGTTGGAAAAGCTGATTCTCGAAACCGAGGGCCGCACACGATGAAGATCAGAGAAGCACTTGAACGCGAAGGCATCATAGACGTGATTGAAGGCATGGCCGATATGCGGGGTATCGACCGCGACGACCTGGACGATTCCACGTTGAAGGCACTGACGCACGAAGAAGCGGAATTTACCGTCGAGGCGACCCGGCCCGACGACACCGAGGAATATGCGGAAGCCGTCGCCTATGCGGAACGGTTGAAAGCGCTGCTGATCGAAGTCGAATAATCCCGTTGCTCGCCGGCAGGGACGCCGGCACCCCTTACATAGCACGTACCCCGTTGCGGCCGGGCGGGTAGAGCCTTTGCGGCTCCCCGCCCGGTTTTACACTCTGGGCCTTCTACGCTACCTGCCCGGACCTTATCCGCCCGCTCCGTCTGCTACCGGGGCCGGGCGGATTTTTTGTTGCTGCCCATAGGTTGACTTTCAAGTTTCTTGATACATACTTGAATAGTTAAGCAACGGAGAACAACGCAATGAACAACGTCGTGAAGATCGAAGAAGTCACCATGTACCGTGTCGGTAAGCAGTTATTTGAAACGCTGCCGAAGGCGGTTGAACACGTTGAAAACACGATCGCGGACCACGTTCGCAAGGCCCTGCCCAACACGCTCTTAGGACTCAAAGAGATTACCCGAGTTACGGAATATCTGCTCGAACACCGTCAAGAGCTATCGAAGCTCCTGAGCTACAAAATCATCGACAACAACTTTTCAATCCAATGAACTACCTGCAAGCAATCGAAGATCAATGCCGGGCCTTGGAAGCGAGCGAGAAGTATCAACGCGAATACGGCCTTGCGATTGACGCCGCTTATGACAAACCGTCCTGGATTGTCCTGCGACTGGAAAAGATTTCGGACGACCTGGAAGCACTAGCCAAAGAGATTTTGCAACGATGACACACGCAGAAGCCGCCCGCAAATTCGCAACCGCCCGCAACCCGAACGACGGTAAGCCGCTCCAGAACAACACCCGCTTACACAAGCGGGGCAACGATTACGCCGTGCGGCTGCATAGCACCGACGTTGTGACGATTCACGCCAATGGCACGTACACGCTCAACACGGGCGGATGGTACAGCCGAACCACGAAGGAACGGATCAACGAGTATTCGCCGGCGCGAGCGTACCAACTTCGAGGGAAGTGGTACATCGGCGTTGCTGTGCCGTTCTTTGACGGTATTCGAGTTGACGCCCACGGCCGCGAGATTGTGACCCGTTCGCAACAAACACTTTTTGCCGCCTAATCGCCATGACACAGACCATCATCAACTTTCCGACAACCGAGATACGAACCTATCCGGCTTTCCTCGCCGACGCCCTTATCACCGGCTACAGAAGCGCATTGAACGCCGCCGAGTTTCAAGTGTATCGACGGGTTTTGACCGAGCTTGTCGGCGACCGCCTGGAAGTTGTGGACGTGCTGCGCGACGAGAACGGTGAGGCGCAATCGCCTTGGTTTACCTGGAACTATCACCTATACGGCGGTGAGTGCGCCGGCGGTGAGTGCCTCGAATACGTGTGCATCGACCGATGATCCTGATCCTACTGATACTGCTACTCGCACCGAGTAGCCCATTGTGCATCCGGCCGCCGCTAATGCCACGGCCATGCCGGTTGCTCGCTCCGAACCTGCGGCAGCGCCGCTATCCGTCTAGCTTTCCTTAGCTGCCCTGGCACCAAATAAATTCTGGCATAAGTGAGCCGGTAGGCCCGTAGCCTACCGGCTTTTTTGTTGTTTGACTTTCTAGTTTCTTGACACATACTTGAATAGTTAAGCAATGGGACGCAACGAGGAACAGCAATGAGCACCGCAACCAAAGGCAAACTGCAAACCAAGTTCGGTGAGGTAGGATATACCGCCTGTGGCGGCGCTGATTACGTCTACATCGGCGGCGACGAACCCGTCACGGTTTTCGGTGTCGCCTATAACGCCCACTGCCGACTGAAACGAGTGAACGGATTGTGGGAGCCGGAAGGATCGGGCGCTGTATACCTGAGCCGCCGCGACACCTACGGCGACGGCAGCCCGGCCGCCCGCAAGGCGGTTCGCGAAGCCTACACGGCCGCCTGGACCGAGTTTGTGACCGAGAACCCGGAAGTGCTCACCGAGGCCGCCCGCGAGCAACTGGAACGCGAGATTGAGCGACTGGAAGCCGATATGGTGGACACCTACAAAAAGTACGACCAGCTTCGCGCGGAACAGATGACAAAAACCGGCGAACTGGAAAAGCTGGTTGAACAGATTTCAACGGCACGATTCACAAAGGTAAAAACATGAAAAAGTCAGACGACCTAACCGTCACCGAAGTTTTCGACGTTATAAGCCTCGCGGCCTACTTCGGAGCGGCCTTGCGTGAGACGCTGCGACTTGACCCCGAGGCCCTGCGTTGCGGTCGATACCTTTGTGCGGCCCTGCGTCAGAATGACGTTATCCGCGCGGAACTGGTGCGGCAGGAACAACATGAACTATCGCCTAATTGACACTCGGCTATCGTTCGCAATCGACGAACGGCAAATGACACCAGCCGAGGCCGCGATTGCAAACCGAGACCTGTACCTTGCGGGCCACCGGGCCTACGGCTGGATTGAGGCCAGCCGAGTAGGTAAAGATGGGCACCTACTACCGGCCGGGCACCTGGAGCCAGCACGACGGGCACCACGGGCACCGAGGCCAGCACCGGCCGCACCATCGGCCGAACTGATCGAGGCGCTAGCGGCTATCGGCTACACCAAGACCAAGGCCCGCGAACTGGCCGCGACGGCACCGGCCGGCACGGTCGCCGAGCAACTAACAGCGATATTCACCAAGGTGGCAGCATGAAATTCAAACGCATGAAACGAGCAAGCTACCGCCACGCTGTCGAGTGGATTGCCTTGAACGACAGCCCGGCCGACAATGACCCCGTGGACCAACTGCGCGGACTCGTTACCGTGTGCCTTGTCGCCGACCTGTTTGGCGTCGATCAGGACAAGGTGGCGGCCGACGTGTTCACGTTCCGGGAGAAGTACGCGAGCATTAGGCAACGCTTGGAGTATCTGCGGGGCAAATTGCAAGCAGAGTGCATAAGCTACGACGAACTGCACGAACTGCAATCGCTTGCTGAATACATCGAACCCGGCGACGTGGAATTGCTGGAAGCTGCCGGCGTCCCTGAATCGAAACCTTGACTTTCAAGTTTCTTGATACATACTTGAATAGGTAAGCAACGGGACACGCAACGGGAACCAAACCATGTTTGAATCATTGTCGTATGACGGGCGGGGCATAAATGACCGCGACGAATACCGTAGCCGACTTGCGACCTTTGCCAACGATGAGGCTGGCAACAAGTATGGCCGGGTGTTCGCCGTATCGCCTGAGTTGTTTGAGGCGTGCGAATTGGCCCTTGAACTGTTGGACAACAGCGACGTGCGGCACTACATCAGCACGGAACTAGGCGAGCAAGCCAAATTGCATAAGGCAATCAATGCTGCGCGCGCCGCCATTCGCAAGGTGACAGCATGACCGCCATTGAAGTACGCCAACGCATCGAGCGCAGCATCGCACGCCGGTTCATCCTGGACGCCCTGGCGGCCGGCTACACGATTCGTGTGAACGATGGTGTTGACGACGTGGCCGAGGAACATGGCCCGTTCACCAAGGTCACCGAAGTGCTGGCCGCCATGTTTACCGTTGATCAAGAGCACCTGATTTTGTGCCGCGACGGCAAGCGTTGCGGATCGGTATTCTTTGTCTACGGTAACGACGGTTATGACGTGATCGCCGACTACACCACGAACCTGGAACCGCTCATGGCGGGTGCAAACGCGCTTGCCGACAAGTACGATCAATGACAAGTAAACCCTGTGCCGAGTGCGGTAAGCCTGCGGTTCACTTCGCAATGTTTGGGATGATAAGCGGGCCACATTGCAACCAGTGCCACAGCAACGCAGTCAAAGTAGTGGGCGACCTGTTGAGGCGCTTACTGAAACCAACTACGGGAGTATGATGATTCATAAAGGCGGCAAACTCCGGGCGACCCTTTCGGTCATAATACGGTACGCCTTGTCCGGTTTGATTCCGGGACTCCCTGCCCGAACGGTGAAAGTTTACATCTGCGTGCATTCTGAGCTAGTCGGCCTTGGCTTCCGACTAGGTGCGAAGCGGCAGCAGGTCATAGACCTGGCTGCCGATCGCGCTGCGCGCTTGCTATCTGAACGTGGATACAAGCCGGAACTATCGAGGCGCTTTGGCGACTGGTGGCACCGAGGCGAGATTAGGCAAATGGCCAGAGTGCATAACTATTTCGCCGTCGAGCACAGCGACTTGACGCAGAAGGTGGCCGACGACATCACCGAGGCCGCGCGCTTGTTTGTTAATACTCTCTACGAAGGGCAGACCCCTGAGCGCGCTTGACCCCTGTGCGCGCTTGACCCCTGTGCGCGCTTGACGGCTGCGCGCGCTTACAATGCCTTTTCCGTTTGTGCGGCCCGGCCGCGAAGTGGTTGCCAACGCCGGCCGAGTGTTTCGATTCAACGATTGCGGGCCTTGTGCCGATGATGACCGCATGGCTGCAAATGCGGATCGTGCGGCCTGTGTTAGCTCCCGTTGCAAACCGCCTTGACGGTCACATTGCCGACACGTCGAGGCGGTTTGCTTTGCGCCATTGGTGCCACGACGCCCAGAACAGCGTCGAGTGAGACGGGTAGCAGATCGGGCCGACGCTGGCGTTCTCAAGGCCCCTGGCGTCCAGCCGCGTAACGGACGGCCAGCGACAGGCCCGACGACTTCGAGGCCGCCC
>Ga0247830_10001392_pt1 | contig 10061 bp, 6 predicted proteins | sample 12C_Control_Day5_FD_207766 | JGI IMG/M metagenome (GOLD analysis project Ga0247830, IMG submission 207766) | Soil microbial communities from agricultural site in Penn Yan, New York, United States - 12C_Control_Day5 | ecosystem: Environmental > Terrestrial > Soil > Agricultural land | place: USA...
CTCGGGTTCGGGCACTGCCGCCTGTCGGTGGCGTCGCCCGCGGACGCGGCGTGGCCGCAGCTGCCCGGCGGCATCACGCCGAAGATCGCCACCAAGTATCCGCGCCTGACGCGCGAGCACTTCGCGGCCCAGGGTCGCGCGGTGGACGTGATCCGGATCAACGGCTCGGTCGAGGTGGCGCCATTGCTCGGACTGTCGCACTGGATCGTGGACCTCGTGGACACCGGCCATACGCTCGAGGCCAACGGCCTCGTCGAGCGCGACGTGATCCTGCGCTCCTCGGCGGTGCTGGTGGCCAACCGGGCCAGCCAGAAGCTCAAGCTCGACGCACACCTTCGGCTGCTGGGACTGCTCGAGCCGTAGCGCGCATACCCGCCTCACGCGAGGACCCGATGTTCATTCTGCTGTCGAGCCCCTTCCTCTTCTTCAGCTTCTTCTTCGTGGTCCTCCTGCTCGCGCTGGAGTTGGGGCGTCGCGTGCGCCTGCGGGAGATCCGGGACAAGCACGACGTCGAGCCCGCCCGCTTCAACATCATGGATGGCGCGGTGTTCGGGCTGATGGGCCTGCTGCTGGCATTCACGTTCGCGGCCGCCGGCGCGCGCTTCGAAGCGCGCCGCCTGCTCCTCGTGGAGGAAGCGAACGCCATCGGAACCGCGTGGCTGCGGCTGGACCTGCTCCCGGACAGCACGCGCCGCCCGTTGCAGGCGTCGTTCCGACGGTACGTGGACGCGCGAATGGAGGGATACCGTGCCCTGCCCGACACCCTAGTCGCACGGCGCGAGTTCACGCGCGCTGCCGGCATGCAGCAGGCCATCTGGTCCGGGGCGGTCGCCGCCACCGAGGCCGCGCCGACGGTGGCGCCCTCGCTCCTGCTGCTGCCTGCGCTCAACGCCATGTTCGACATCGCGGCCGCGCGCATGGCCGCGATGCGGGCACACCTGCCTGGCGCGATCTTCGGACTGCTCTGCTTCCTCATACTCTGCTGTGGCGTGCTCGCCGGCTACGGAATGACGCATTCCGGCCCCAGGAACTGGCTGCACACCCTCGGCTTCGCGACCGTCTTCGTGATCACCCTGTACGTGATCGTGGACTACGAATATCCCAGATGGGGATTCATCAGCCTCGACTCGTACGACAGCCCCCTGATCGAGGTGCGGCGAACCATGGGCGACTGAGCGGCCCTTCCCGACAGGGAACTCGACCCGGGGTCGGTCCTCGGCAGGCACCTTGAACACGGGCTCGGGTACCCCGGAAAACAACGCCCGCCGGGTCAGGCCGCACGGGCACCTGTGTACGCAGCACCGAGGGGGAAGGTCATGCGCTTCGACACGATTCGGCGCCAGGGAGTCCGTGGACTCCTCGCGCTCTCGCTGCTCGCCCTGGGATCCGTGCCGGCAATTTCGGCGCAGGAATCCGCGCGAACGGCGGCCGATATGGATGACGATGACGATGAGGGCAAGCTGGGCTACATCGGCCTGCTGGGGTTGTTGGGCCTGCTGGGCCTGCGCCGCAAGGACCGGGCATACGACAACCGAGACGAGGCCGCGCGCCTGCGGACCTGAGTCGAGCAACCGATGGCAGGTCATACGAGCCCCACGGATCGTCCGTGGGGCTCGTGTCGTCAGGGGTCTCGCGCCACTCGCCCGGCGAGGTGCAGCGCCAGCTCGATCGCCTGTCGCATGCTGGCCGGATCGGCCCGGTCCTGTCCGGCAATGTCGAGCGCCGTGCCGTGATCGGGGCTCGTGCGCGGGAACGGCAGCCCCAGCGTCACGTTCACGGCCTCGCCGAAACTCGCCACCTTGATGGCCGTCATCCCCACGTCGTGATACGGCGCCAGCACGGCATCGAACTCCCCGCGCATGGCGCGCACGAACACCGTGTCGGCCGGCAGCGGTCCGGCGGCGCCGAGTTGCGCGGCCGCCGGCGCGAGCACGCGTGCCTCCTCGTCGCCGAAGAGTCCCGACTCACCAGCGTGCGGGTTGACCGCGCAGAGCGCGAGCCTCGGCTCGGCGATGCCGAACCACTCGCGCAACGCCTTGATGGTGGTGCGTCCGGTGCGGACGACGAGATCGGTGGTGAGCAGTGCCGGCACGTCGCGGAACGCCACGTGGGTCGTCACGAGCACCACGCGAAGCCGGTCGGACGCGAGCATCATGGCCACGTCGACGTCGCCGGCGAGGTGCGCCAGCCACTCCGTGTGTCCCGGCCAGGGATATCCGGCGAGGTGCAGCGCGTGCTTGTTGGCGGGCGCGGTGACGATGGCGTCCACCTCGCCCGCCATCGCGAGCTTCACCGCGGCCTGGATGGCGTGACCGGTGAGCCGGCCCGCACGCAGCGCGCGTGCGTGGTCGGCGCGCTCGCCGCTCCCCTGCTGCCAGGGGCCGAGGCCGATGCGGGTGACGTTGGGAATGTCGGCGACCTGGTCATCGGCGCCGAGGACGGTGATGTCGGAGGCCGGCCGCTGCGCCAGCGCCTTGCGAACGATCTCCGGGCCGATGCCGCGCGGGTCCCCGAGGGTGACCGCGAGGCGGGGCATCAGCTCGCCCGCACGTCCACGTAGGTGGCACTCCGCAGTCGTGCCAGGTACTTCTGGGTCGCAAGCCGGTCCGCGAGCAGCGCGCGCACGCGGTCCTTCACGTCCTCGAAGCGGATCTCGCCCTCGCCGCGCTTCTCGGTGACGAGCACGACGGCGAACTTGCGCCGCCCGCCCGGCTGGTCGAGCGCGAACGGCGCCACGATCGCGCCGCTGTCGGCGTCGGCCAGCGCGCGCCCGTACACCGGCGGCAGCTTGTCGAGCGGCGTCGCCGCCGCCTCGCGCTCTTCGGTGGGATCGGCGTACCGCCGCTGCAGTGAGTCGATCGCCGCCCCCGCCTCGAGCTCGGCATACACCTTCTGCGCCAGCGCCAGCGCGCTGTCCATGTCAGCCTCGGTGAGCTCGGGGACGATCAGGATATGCCGCGGGTTGATCTCGCCCGGCTGCATGCGCTGCAGCTGGATGATGTGAAAGCCGAACGACGACTCGGTCGGGTCGGCGATCTGCCCCACCTTCAGCGCGAACGCCACCTTCTCGAATTCCGGCACGAACGTGCCGCGCCGGGTCCAGCCAAGATCGCCGCCCTGATCGCGCGAGCCCGGGTCCTGGGAGAACCGCTTGGCCGCGACCGCGAAGTCGGCGCCCTTGCGCAGCTCGCGCGTGATCGAGTCGGCGAGCGCGCGCGCCTGCGCCCGGGCCCGCTCGCTGGCCTTCGGCACCACGACGACCTGCTTGAACGAGATGGTCGAGGGGCGCTTGCCGAACTGGCCCTTCTGCTCGTCGAAGAAGGCGCGCATCTCCTGCTCGCTCGGCTGGACGGGCTTGAGCGTGCCCTTCTCCTTCAACTTCTCGGTGAGCCGCGAGCGGAGCATGTCGCGCCGCGCCTGGTCCACCATGAAGCGGCGGTACTCCTCGAGGTTCACGAACCCCGCCGAGCGCAGCTCCTTCTGGAACTCGAACTCGTTGGGATACTTCTGCCGGATCTCCCGCATCGTCTTCTCCACGGCCTCGGAGACCTCGGTCTCGGTCACCTTGATGGTCGTGTCCTTCAGGGCCTGCTGCACCATCAGCTCGTCGTCGATCATGTCCTCGATGATCTGGCCGCGCACCTTGGCCGAGTCGGCGGCCGACGACGGCCCCGTCACGCCGAGCGAGGCGATGAGCTGATAGAACTGCTCGTCGAGCTGCGAGCGCATCAGCGCCCGGTTGCCGACCACCGCGACGATGCGATCCACCGGCTGGAGCGCGCCGGGGGCCACGCTGTCCGCCCGCTGCACTGCAACCGTATCCCTCCGCTGCACCGCGGCAGTATCGCTCCGCTGCGCCGCGGCACTATCGGTCTGCTGCGCCACCGCGCCCCGGGCGCAAAGCCCGAGAAGCGCGGCGAGCACGATCCTTCGCAGCATCATGTCGTACCTCAGCGGGGCGCCGCCGGCGCCGGTGGCGCGGTGCCGCCCTGGACCGGCGGCCCGCCGGGCGCCGGCATGACCTGCACCTTCGGCTGGCCCTGCGCGGCGCCCGTCGAGTCCTTCGTCTGCTTGCTGCGGGCCACTTCGAGCGCGCGGTTGATGCCGGCGTCCGAGATGGACCACTTCGACTCGTCGCGCAGCACCTGGCCCAGCGTGAGCGGCAGCGGCCGGAGCCGCTTGCGGCCGGCCACCACCTCGTCGAGATAGGCGTCGAGCTTCATGCTCGCGGCCTTCACGCGGTCGGCATCGGAGGAGCTGGGATCGGCGAACGCGCCGCTCGACAGGTCCATCTCGCTGCGCAGCGAGTCCACCGCGAAGCGGTAGTACTGGTTCACCGAGCCCCACTCCTCGGGGGTGATCGTGACGCCCGCCGAATCGGCCTGGCGCACCAGCAGCACGTTCGTGGTCAGGATCTTGGCGAATCGCTCGAGCGCCGAGTCGGGCGCGGCCTTGAGCTGGCCGGTGATCTGCGGCGGCAGCGCCGCCACCCACCTGAGGAAGTCGCGCTGCGTGAGCGAGCCGCCCTTGTAATCCACGATGGCCTTCTTCGACTTCGACATGCGCTCGGGATCCTGCAGCGCCGCGCGCATCGACGCCGGCGCCTCGGTGCTCAGCTTCATCCCGTTGCCCGTGGCCAGGCTGTCGAGATAGACCGAATCGAGGCGCTGGGCCAGGTCCTGCTTCTGGAACGTCTCGAACTGCCCGCGCACCTCGTCGAGCGGCGGACGCCGGATGATGTGGAACCCGAACGGCGACTCCACCAGGCCCGTGATTCCGCCCGGCGGCAGGGACCAGCCGGCGCTGTCGAATGCCGGCACCCAGCGGCCCCGCGGACTCGGCGGCAGGTAGCCACCCTCGCCCTTGCTGCCCGGGTCGCCGGAGAACTGCGAGGCGAGCTTCGCGAAGCTTTCGCCCTTCCTGGCGCGGGAGAGGACGTCCTCGCCGCGGCGGCGGGCGCCGGCCTTCTCCTCGGGGGTGGCGTTCGGCTTGAAGTTGAGCAGGATGTGCTGGAACAACCGCACGTCCTTGCCGTTGTACATCGCGTCGGTCATCTCGGGCGAGAGCGTCGAGCGCTGCGACATCAGCGAGTCATGCCAGTGGCTCGCGCGCATCTCGGTCAGCTGCGGCCACATCGCCTGCGCGACGGTGGCCGAGTCGGTGAGCGAATCGCCCTTGGCGACGCGCTGCGCGAACAGGGCGTAGTCCACCCAGATGTTGGCGACGAAGTCGGCCGTCTCGCGATTCAGCTGCACGTTCTTGCCGCCCGCGAGCAGCGCTCCCAGCCGCTCCGCCGGGAGCTCGAGCGTGCCGGCGCGCGCCGACTCGTCCGCGTGCGCCGTGAACGCCTCGCGCACGTTGCAGCCCGCCAGCACCATCGCCATCGCGCACCATACCAATCGCCGCATGTCTTCTCCCTGGAGTTGTCGAACGCCCCTCAGGCCACGATGCGCAGCGCGCGCACCAATGCCGGAAGGAGGGGCTCGCCGCCCAGTCGCTCCAACCGGAGCGCCAGCGGCACGGTCCGCCGCACTTCGGCGGCGAGTTGCACATCGTCGAGCGCCGCGCTGAGGCGCGCCATCCGTGGCGCCACGCCCGCGCGGAACGTCAGGCGCGCCTCGTCGCCGCGCACCAGTACGTGCTGGAGCCCGAGCGCCGCGCCGATCACTCTGAGCCGGGCAAGGTCGAGGAGGGCCTCCGCCTCGCGCGGCAGGGGCCCGAACCGCTCCCGAAGCTCCGCGCGCAGCCCATCAATATCCCCAGACGATTCCGCTCGCGCCAGTCGACGGTACAGGTCCAGTTTGACGTCGTCGTCCGAGACGTAATCGTCGGGCAGGTGGGCCGGCTGCTCGAGCACCACCTCCGGGGGCGTGGGCACCTCGTGCTTCCCCTGCCCCCGGAGGGCCCGCACCGTCTCCTCCAGCCAGCGCAGGTACAGGTCGAAGCCCACGGCATGGGCGTGCCCCGACTGCTCGGCGCCCAGAAGGTTGCCCGCGCCGCGCAGCTCGAGATCCTTGAGGGCGATCCGATAGCCGGCCCCGAGTTCGGTGTGGTGCTCGAGCACCTTGAGCCGCTCCTCGGCGTCCGCGTCGATGGAATCCGGCACGACGAGATAGCAGTATGCGCGCCGGTGACTCCGTCCGACGCGGCCCCGCAGCTGATAGAGCTGCGCCAGGCCGAACCGGTGCGCGTCGTGCACGATCATGGTGTTGGCGTTCGGCACGTCGAGGCCCGATTCCACGATCATGGTGCTCACCAGGACATCGATCTCGCCGGCCACGAAGCGCTGCATGATGGCCTCGAGCGGCGCCGAGGCCATCTGGCCGTGCGCCACGCCGATGCGCGCGCGCGGGGCCAGCGCCTGCACCCGGGCGCCGATCGTCTCGATGGTCTCCACCCGGTTGTGCACGAAGAACACCTGGCCGCCGCGATCGAGCTCGCGCGCCATGGCCTCCTCGAGCAGCGCGTCGTCCCACGGCTCCACGAAGGTGAGCACCGGCGAGCGATCGCGCGGCGGCGTCTCGATGAGCGTCAGGTCGCGCAGCCCGGCGAGCGAGAGGTGCAGCGTGCGCGGGATCGGCGTCGCGGTGAGGGTGAGCACGTGCACGTTGAGGCGCAGGGCCTTCAGGCGCTCCTTGTGCTTCACGCCGAAGCGGTGCTCCTCGTCCACGATCAGGAGCCCGAGCTCCTTGAACACCACGTCGTCGGACAGCAGCCGGTGGGTGCCGATGATGATGTCGATCTCGCCGCGGCCCAGGCGCACCAGCGCCTCCTTCTGCTCCTTCGCGGTGCGGAAGCGCGAGAGCACCTCCACCTTCACCGGATAGTCCGCCAGCCGCTCCACGAAGGTGCGCCCGTGCTGCTCGGCGAGGATCGTCGTCGGCACCAGCACGGCCACCTGGGCGCCCGCCTGCACCGCCTTGAATGCGGCGCGCACCGCCACTTCGGTCTTGCCGTAGCCCACGTCGCCCACGAGGAGGCGGTCCATCGGGCGTGCCTGCTCGAGGTCCTGCTTGATGTCGTCGGTGGCGCGCCGCTGGTCGGGCGTGTCCTCGTAGAGGAAGCTCGACTCGAGCTCGCGTTGCCAGCGCGTGTCGGGCGGGAACGCCATCGTCGCGGCCACCTTCCGGCGCGCATAGAGGTCGAGCAGCTCGGCCGCCATCTGCCGGATGGCGTGCTCCGTCTTCTCCCGCACCCGCTTCCAGCTCGAGCCGCCCAGCTTGTGCAGCTTCGGAGGCGGGCGATCGCCGTCGTCGCCGGCCGCGCGATAGCGTTCGAGCTGGTCGAGCCGGTAGAGCGGGACGTTGAGCCGGTCGCCGCCCTCGTACTCCACCACCGCGACTTCCATGGTGGACGCACCCACGGTGATCGTCTCGATGCCGCGATAGATCCCGATGCCGTGGTCGAGGTGCACCACGTAGTCGCCGGTGACGAGCGCGCCCGTGACGCCCGACGGCGCGGCCTCGCGGTAGCGGCGCGTGCGCCGCAACCGCCGCGCGCGGCGGAAGATCTCGTGGTCGGTGAGCACGCGGAGGATCGCCGGCATGACGAACCCGCCGTCGAGCGCGCCCACGCGCAGCGTGGCGGTGCCGCCGCGGCCGCCTTCCTCCAGCAGCTCCTCGAGCCGCTCGCGCTGCCCGTCGTTGTCGCAGAGGATGACCGTCGCCGGCGGCCCGGCGAGCAGGTCGCGCAGCCGGTTCATCTGCCGGTCCACGCGCTCGGGCGGAAAGAACCCGAACTGCACCTCCGCCATCTCGGCGCCGAGCCCGAGGCGCGGGAACGCCGCGATGCGCACCGCCACCTGCGAAGGCGGCTCCATGATCGCATCGCGTGTCGGCACGTCCTCCCCGAGACGGCGCGCCACCTCGAGGTGGTGGTCGGCCTCGCGCCAGGCGCGGTCGATCTCATCGGCGATGGGGCCGGCGCCGTCCTGCGCCAGCAGCGCATCGGGCGGCAGCAGCTCGAGCAGCGTGCGCCGCGACGCGGGGGCCGCGCCGTCGCCCGACATCACCCAGCCGCTGGTGATGGGCAGCACCGTCACCGCATCGAGTTCCGCCTGCGAGCGCTGGCTCGTCAGGTCGAAGCCGCGGATGGAGCTGACCTCGTCACCCCACCACTCCAGGCGCGCCGGCGTCGCCATGCCGAAGCCGTACACGTCGAGGATCCCGCCGCGCACGCTGAACTCCGCCACCTCGGTGACCGTGGGCACGCGCGCGTAGCCCATCGTCTCGAGCTGCGATGCGAGCGCCTGCGGGCCCAGGCGCGTGCCGGGGGCCAGCAGCAACCGCGCGCGCTCCAGCGCCGCCGGTACCAGCGTGCGCTCGGCGATGGCGCGCGCGGTGGTGACGAGCACCCGCAGCCGGCCCTCGAGCAGGGCCGAGATGGTCTCGGCGCGCTCGCCGGCAATTTCGTAGTGCGGCTCGTCCTCGCCCAGCGCCTCGCGCTGCGGATAGAGCGCCACGCCACCAGGCACCAGCAGGTTGAGATCGCTGAGCCAGCGCTCGGCCTCCGACGGCGTCGTGGCCACGACGGCGAGCAGGCGCTGCGGCAGCGCCCGTGCGAGCGCCGCGACGAGCACGGCGCTGCTCGAGCCCGGCAACCCGCCCAGCCTCGCCTCCGCGCCACGTGCCGGCAGGCGCTCCAGCAGCTCGCGCCCGCCCGGCGTACGATCGAACGCGTCCAGCAGCAGGTCGAGACTCACGCGCGCTTCCACCAGCTGGCGAGACCGATCTCGGAGATGCCGAGCAGCAGCGCCAGCCACAGGAACGCGGAGGTCAGGTCGCCGCGCGCCGCATTCGCGAAGGCCTGCGCCGGCGCACGCTCGAGGTCCACGATGCGCACCCCCTGCCACAGCTCGCGCAACTGGCGGTCGGTGGCCGGCGCGAGGCGGGATTCGCGCGCGTCGAGATTCACGGTGAGCACGCCGACGGTATCGTTGCCGCTGAGCAGGAACTGGACGCCGGTGTCGGCCGGCACGTAGTGCGCGCCTCCCTCGACGCTCACGCGCCGTTCACCCTGCGCCACCGCATCGGCCACATCGGGCACCGCCACGGGATCGCCGGGTGCGGCGTCGAGCGCAACGAGCTCGCCGCGCGCCAGCCGATTGAGCAGCTGGTCCACGAAGCGCATGAACCCGGCGGTGATGGGCAGGTCGGTCCACTCGGGCTCGAGGCGGCTGCCGAGCAGCAGCACGGGTCCGCTCCGCACCAGCCACGGATCGCGATTGATGCTCGCCAGCACGCCCGACCGGCCGCTGCCCGTGCTCTCGAGGCGGAGCCGGCGCATGACGCGGGTACCGCCGAGGAGCGCGCCGCTGTCGCTCACGCCGGCGGGGCCGGGCGCGCCGAAGCGCCACGGCACGCCGCGACGCTCCAATTCGCGGTTGAGCGCGCCCACCGCCGCCGCGTCATCGGGCGGCAGGATGATGCTTGCGCTGGCGCCGAATCCGCCGAGCCGCACGTCGCCGCCGGCCGCGAGACGTCCATTGCTCGCGAGCACGTCGCACGCGGCCAGCGCGTAGCGGCCGCCCGGCGCGCAATCGGCGCGCGCCACCGGGGCCACGCGGACGGCCGCCACGCGCCGGTCATCGAGCCGCAGTTCGTCGCCGGTGAGGTCGGCCGCGAGCACGCGCCAACCGGGCGCCGCGGGCGGCACGGCGAGCGTCACCGCATCGCCCACGGTCGCGAGCGCCTCGCGCGGTGGGCGGTCGCCCAGGCGCACGGTGATGGCCGACTGCACGCCCGAGTCGCCGGCGAGCGTCACCGCGACACGCCCGCCATCGACCGACCAGGGCTGCGGCCCCACGTCGAGCGACGCGATGCCGGCGTTCCTGGGCGGCTCGCCGCGCGGGCGGCCGACCGTCAGTGGCACCGCGACCGTGGCAGGCCCCAGCGCCGTGGCCTGCACGTCGCTGAGCAGGAGGACCTCGCCGGGTCGCTTCTCGCCGGAGAGCACGCGGCTCGCCGTGACGACCGCTTCGCCGAGATCGAGCCGTCGTGCGGAGGGCATCACCTGCTTCACCATGGTGCGCAGCGTGGCCGCATCGCCGCGGCGCTGGGGCC
>Ga0247830_10001394_pt1 | contig 10060 bp, 11 predicted proteins | sample 12C_Control_Day5_FD_207766 | JGI IMG/M metagenome (GOLD analysis project Ga0247830, IMG submission 207766) | Soil microbial communities from agricultural site in Penn Yan, New York, United States - 12C_Control_Day5 | ecosystem: Environmental > Terrestrial > Soil > Agricultural land | place...
GTCTACAAGCACTGGCCCGGCAAGACCGTCACCGAGTACGACGACCACCTGTTCTGCCTGCTCACGATGAACCACCACCCGCTGCACATGGACGCGCACTACGCGCAGGAGACCACCGATTTCAAGCGGAATGTCGTGGTGGGCAACTACGTGTACTCGCTGCTGCTGGGGATGTCCGTGCCGGACGTGTCGGGCAAGGCGATCGCGAACCTCGAGGTCGAGTCGCTGCGGCACATCAAGCCGACCTTCCACGGCGACACGCTCTACGGCGAGACCGAGGTGCTGTCCAAGACGCCGTCGCGCAGCAAGGACGACCGGGGCGTCGTGTACGTCGAGACCCGCGGCTACAACCAGGACGGCACCGTCGTCTGCGTCTTCCGCCGCAAGGTCATGGTGCCCACCCGCGCCTACGGGGACGCGCGAGGCGGCGAGCAGCCGGGGCGACCGGTCCCGAAGGAGTGAAATCGGTGTGGGGCTTCCGGTCACCCGACCGGTTCAACATCGTGGCAGAGCGTCCCACTCGGTGAGGGCGTCGACCAGACCGTCGACGAGCGGGAGCGCTGCCATGGCCGCCCGGTCGACGAAGCGGGCGTCCAGGGCGTCGTCGCCCGCCCGCAGCGGGCCGGCGACGACGGTGCAGCGGTAGTCGGCGATGGCGAAGCGTCCGCGCCGCACCCGGCCGACCAGTGCGTCCGGCGTGACCTGCAGCCCAGTCTCCTCGAGCATCTCGCGGACGAGGGCCGCTGCGTCGTCCTCGCCCGGTTCCACGCGTCCTCCCGGCACCGACCACAGGCCGCGGCCCGGCTCGTTGGCCCGCTGGACCAGGAGCAGCCGTCCGGCGTCGTCGTAGGCCAGGCCACCCACGCAGGCGATCGCGTCGTCACTGTGCGTCATGATCGTTGGACTCCCCGTGTGAGTGATACGCTCGGCTTCGCCGTTCAGGTCCGGTACAACGAGCCCCGACTTGTCGTACCGAACGCACGAACGGTGGTCTGGATGAACGTCAGGAAGATCCTGGGGACGCTCGCGATCGTGCTCCTCGTGTTCTTCGTGATCTCGCAACCTGGAAGGGCGGCGATGTCGGTGCGAAGCGTCGGGAGTTCGCTGGCGGGAGCGGGCCAGTCCATGATCGATTTTGTGACCCAGGTCTTCGCGTAGGCGTCGTCGTGCTGGCGCCGCGCGAGATCGACGAGTACCTGCTCCCCACGGAGCGGCGGGTGATCCGCGTGCGGATGCACTGGGCCGTGATGGCGTTCAACCTGGCGTCGACCGGGGTGTTCCTGTTCCTCATGATCCTCATCCAGACGCGGTTCCCCGGCAGCGAGCTCATCGACAACCTGACCTTCTACCTCGCGCTGGCCGCCGTCGTGCGGTTCACCACGCAGACCATCCTCTGGTGGATCGAGCGGATCGTGATCACGGACAAGCGGGTGATGCTCGCCGAGGGCATCGTCACGCACAACGTGGGCATGATGCCGCTCAGCAAGGTCACGGACCTGACCTTCCGGCGCACCTTCATGGGCCGGCTCCTGGGCTACGGAACCCTGATCGTCGAGTCGGCCGGCCAGATCCAGGCCCTGAACAAGATCAGGTACATGCCGCGGCCCGAGGAGATCTACGAGGCGCTGTCCGAGCTGATCTTCGGCGAGAAGGGCAAGACGCGGGCGACGGGCATGCTCGCCCGGCCCCGCTGGCGGTGATGATCGCCCGGCCCCCGTTGCCGGCGCACTAGCCTGCGCACATGGGCCGTCTGCGCATCGACCTGCACACCCACTCCACCGCCTCGGACGGCACTGACTCGCCCGCCGAGGTCGTAGCCGCCGCTGCCGCGGCCGGTCTGGACGTCGTGGCGCTCACCGACCACGACACCACGAGCGGGTGGAGCGCGGCCGCGGCGGCGCTGCCGGCGGGCATGTCGCTCGTGCGGGGGGCAGAGTTCTCCTGCGTGACGCCGGGGCGCGACGGGCACAAGGACATCTCGGTGCACCTCCTGGGCTACCTGTTCGACCCCGAGCACCCGGCGATCGTCGCCGAGCAGCAGCGGTTGCGGACCGAGCGCGTGGCCCGGCTGCGCCTGATGACCGAGCGGATGGCCGCCGCCGGGTTTCCTGTGGACGTCGACACCGTGTTCGCCCTGCTGCCCGAGGGGGCGAGCGCCGGGCGCCCGCACCTGGCGCGCGCGCTCGTCGGCTCCGGGGTCGTCGCGTCGGTGGACGAGGCGTTCGCGAAGCTGCTCTACACGGGCAGCCCGTACTACGTCGAGAAGGTCGACACGCCGGCGGCGACGGCGGTCGCGATGGTGCGGGCGGCCGGTGGGGTCGCCGTGTTCGCGCACCCGCTGGCCCGGCGGCGCGGGCGGGTGGTCGACGAGCGGACGATCGCCGAGCTCGCCACCGCGGGCCTCGCCGGGTTGGAGGTCGACCACCCCGACCACGCCCCGGACGACCGCGCCCGGCTCCGCGGCCTGGCGTCGGACCTGGGCCTGGTGGTCACGGGCTCGAGCGACTACCACGGCACGAACAAGACCACCCCGATCGGCGCGGAGACCACCGACCCGGCCCAGTTCGAGGCCCTGGTCGCCCGCGCCGGTTCGGGCGTGGCGGTCCTGGCCGGCTGACCCCACCCCGCGAGTCCGCGAGTTCGACAGCGCGAGTCCGCGAGTTCGTCAGCGCGAGTCCGCGAGTTCGTCAGCGCGAGTCCGCGAGTTCGGCTGTCGAAAGCGCACATTCGGACTGCCGAACGCAGGGACTCGCGCGTGCACCCGGGGTCCGCGGGGCCGGTGCGGGGAGCGGGATTACCGTGGGCGCGTGGACAGCCGCACACAGCTGGGGGGAACGCAGCTGGGGTTGGACGCGCTGGACCCCGCGTTCGCGGCGAAGCCCCTCCTGCGCATCACGCCCGCACGGCTCGCGACCTGGGCCGACTGCCCACGGCGGTACCGACTCACGTACGTCGACCGCCCCGCACCCTCGCGGTCCGGTGCCCGCGCCGCGAGCACACTGGGCGCGGTGGTGCACCTGGCGCTGCGCAGCCTCTACGACCTCCCGGTCCCGCGCCGCACACCGGACGCCGCAGCGGCGCTGGTCGACCGGCACTGGAGCGGCGAGGGCTTCCGCGACACCGCGCAGGCGACGGAGTACCGCCTGCGGGCACGCGAGTGGGCGGCCGAGTACGTCGCCGGGGTCGGGGCCGACGCCACCCCCGTCGCGCTGGAGCGCTGGGTGTCCGTGCCGACGCCACGGATCATCGCCGAGGGTCGCGCCGACCGGATCGACGAGCGCGACGGAGAGCTCGTGGTCGTCGACTACAAGACCGGTCGACGGCCCGCGGCCGACGACGCCCACCGGTCGGCGGCGCTGGCGCTGTACGCCCTCGGCGCCCGGCACACGCTGCGCCGACCGTGCACCCGGGTCGAGCTGCACCACGTGCCGACCGGCCGGGTCGTCGCCGCCACGCACGACCGGGCGTCGCTGCAGCAGCACCTCACCCGGGCCGAGGACGCGGCCGAGCAGGCGGCGGACGCCGCCGACGCCCTGGCCGCCGGTGGCCGGGCCGATTCCCTGTTCCCGCCCCGGGCCGCCCCGCGGTGCGCCGACTGCGACGTCCGCCGGCACTGCCCCGAGGGCCGCGCCGCTGCACCGGAGCGGGAGCCGTGGGCGTCCCTGGAACCGTGACCCGCCCGCGCCGCAGCCTGCTGCGCGGCCTCTCCGGCCTGCTGGTCGGCGGCCTGGTCGCGCTCGCGCTCGTGCTGGTGGCGGGGTGGTTCTACGCCGATCACACCGGCCTGCCCGGTCCCGGGCCGGGCATGCTGGTCGGTCACGTGGTGGCCGCGGTCGCGGCCGTCGCCACCCAGGTGTGGGTGGACCGGCGGACGGACCCGGCGGGCACGCTGGTCGCTGCGGCGCTCGCGGCGCTGGTCGCCGGCGGGTTGGCGCTGGTCTGGCTGTTCTGATGTCCGCTACGGGGCCGGGCGGAGGGCGACCAGCTCCGAGCCGCGCTTCTCCAGCAGCATCTCGCCCTGCACCGCCGGGACGACCGGGGCGCGAGGGTCGTCGCGGGTGACGGTCAGGGTCCGGGTGACCCGGCCGGTCTCCGGGGCGAGCACGGCGACGCCGTGCGGGACCGGCGCCAGCAGGTCGCCCGCGTAGTCGACGGCCGGACCGAGCGCCTCCGGGAGGGTCCAGTCGGGCGTGAGGTCGACCCCGTCCAGCGCGACGGTGCGGGAACCGGTCCACCAGTACACGCGGTTGCCGTCGGTGGTCGTGACCGGCACGCCGTCGGCCGGTGGCCGGGCCAGGTCCACGGCGGGCACGTCCAGGCCGACCAGGCCGACCTGGATGCCGGAGCGGTCGAGCAGTTCCAGCCGCGGCGGGTCGGGCAGCGCCACGGCGACCCGCTCGTCCGACACCGCGACCAGCGTCGCGTTCGCCACCGTGAGCGGGACGGAGAACTCCTCCTGCGGCTTGTCCGCCTCGGCCGGGTCCGGGGTCAGCACGGTCAACCGGTCCGACGCCTCGTCCGGGCAGCGCTGCAGCACGGCGAGCCGCCCGGACGTCGCGGCGAAGCCCGTCGACTCGCAGGTCGGGCGGGGCTGGCGGCCGACCTGCCGGGGCGTGGGGACGTCGCCGTACTCGACGGTGCGCACGAGGTCGGAGCGGAACACCTCGAGGTAGGTCGGGCCGGTCGCCGTCACCAGCGAGCCGCCCTCCAGTAGTCGCGTGCCGGGGTGGACGTCCGGGTTGCGCTGGCGGTCGCGGGTGCCGGTGTCCGGGTGCAGCGAGGTCAGCTCGCTGCACCAGGTGCCGTTGCGGAACAGCGCCAGGGCCCGGCCGCCGTCGTTGTCGGGGAATCCGGCGCCGACGGTGCAGAGCGGGAGGTCGCGCGTGTAGCTCCAGCGCACGTCGCCGGTGACGGCGTCGTGACCGCTGACCTCCTCGCCGTCGCCGGTGACGACCGCGGAGCCGGCGACGACCGGCACGGGTGTGGCGCCGCTCGCCGCCCGCCATGCCTCGACGAAGCCGGCGGGCAGGCCGGCGGCCTCGGGTGGTGCCGCGACGGGTGCGGCGGCGGCCGTCGAGACCGTGCCGTGGTGCGCGGATGTCGCCCACAACACGGTCGACGCCACCGCCACGACCACGGCCAGGCCGACGGCCGCCACCACGTCCACCCGGCGGCGCCGCTCGGGCGGCGGCAGCAGGCGCCCTCGCGGCATCGGACTAGCTTGCTGCGGCGTCCGGAGCCGCGGCGTCACCCGAGACGTCGGTGCCGGTCTCGCCGGCACCCCGGCGGCGGCGCTCGCCACCACGGCGGCGACGGCGGCGCGGCTTGGTCTCCCCGGCGTCGTCGGCCGGACCGCTGCCCCCGGCCGCGACCGGCTCGGCGGCCGTGGTCGCGGTCTCGACGCCGGTCAGCGCCGCGTCGACCGGTGCACCCTCACCTGCGAGCAGCACACCACCGCGGCTGCGGGTCCGGGCGCGCCGCTGACGGGCGGGCCGCACCTCGTCGCCCTGCGCTGCGCCGCGGCGGTCGCGGGGCGACTTGCGGCGGCGCCCGCCGTGGTCGCCCTCGGTGTCGACGTACTCGGCGTCCAGTCCGGCGCGGGTGCGCTGCGAGTGCGGCAGCCGCCCCCGGGAGTCGGCGGGGATGTCGAGATCGCTGTAGAGGTGCGCGGAGGTGGAGTAGGTTTCCGGCGCCTCCGGCATGCCCAGCCCGAGGTCGTCGCTGATCGTCTTCCACTTGTGGAGCTCGTCCCAGTCGACGAGCGTGACCGCGACGCCGGTCTTCCCGGCCCGGCCGGTGCGGCCGATTCGGTGGACGTAGGTCTTGGCGTCTTCGGGGCACTGGTAGTTCACGACGTGCGTGACGTCCGTGACGTCGATGCCGCGAGCCGCGACGTCCGTGGCGACCAGCACGTCCACCTTGCCGGACCGGAACGCGCGCAGCGCCTGCTCACGGGCGCCCTGACCGAGGTCGCCGTGCACGGCGGCCGCGGCGAACCCGCGCTCGGCGAGATCGTCCGCCACCCGCTGCACGGTGCGCTTGGTGCGGGCGAAGATCATGGTCAGGCCGCGGTCCTTGGCCTGCAGGACGCGGGTCAGCAGCTCGACCTTGTCCATGGCGTGGGCGCGGTAAACGAGCTGCGTGGTGTTCTCGTGCGTGGAGCCCTGGTCGGCCTCTTCCGCACGGATGTGCGTGGGCCGGGTGAGGAACGCCCGCGAGAGCGCGATGATCGGGCCGGGCATGGTGGCCGAGAACAGCATGGTGTGCCGCTGCTCGGGCAGCATCCGCATGATCCGCTCGACGTCGGGCAGGAAACCCAGGTCCAGCATCTCGTCGGCCTCGTCCAGGACCAGGGCCTTGACGCGGCCCAGCACGAGGTGGCGCTGCTCGGCGAGGTCCAGGAGCCGGCCGGGGGTGCCGACGACCACGTCGACGCCCTTGCGCAGCGCGGCGAGCTGGGGCTCGTAGGCGCGGCCTCCGTAGATCGCGGTGACCCGGATGCCGAGCTTGGCGCCCGCGTCGGCGAGGTCCTTCGCGACCTGGACGCACAGCTCGCGGGTGGGCACCACGACCAGGGCCTGCGGGACGTCCTTGGTGCGGTCGGCGGCCTCGCCGTCGGCGTTCGCCGCGGGCTGCTCGGACGGCGGGACGACCCGCTGCAGCAGCGGGACGCCGAAGCCGAGGGTCTTGCCCATGCCGGTGCGGGCCTGGCCGATGACGTCCTCGCCGGCCAGCGCGAGGGGCAGCGTCAGCTCCTGGATCGCGAAGGTGCGCTCGATGCCGGCCTCGGCCAGCGCTGCGACGATCTCGGGGCGGACGCCGAGCTCGGCGAAGGTGGGGGAGTCGGCCTGCACGGGGGCGCCGGCCTGCAGGGGGTGCGCCTCCTCGAGCAGATCGACGTTCTCGTTCTCGGGGGTGGTGCTCTCGCTCTCGGGGGAGCTGTCGGTCTCGACGGACAGGATGATCGCCTCTCTCCGCGCACAGGAGCCGGTCCGGCTCGTCGACCGCCGACGACGTCGCACAGGCGGGAGAGCCGACGAGGCGCTGCACGCACCAGGTCAGTTGAGGTGCCCGGATCGTTCCCAGGCGCCCTCGCGGTATGCGCGCGCCCCGTTCGGGCGCTGCGCTGCGGTTCATTCTAGCCGGTCGACGGCATCGGAGTGCAGCGGCGTCACCGATCTCTCACTCCAACGGTGGACGTCGCCACCCCGATCGGCCGTCACGGTGTGCCGCTGCGCGTCCTCACCTCCGCGGAAGCCGCCGGGTTCCACAGCGACGTTGATCCGCTGAACACGCATTAGGCTCGGCGCCATGACGACCGCGGCGCCGCCTCCCTCCCCGCAGGACGTGGGAACTGCCGACGCCACCCTGCCGGACCGCGCCACGGTGGACCTGCTCGGCGTCCTCGCGTACGGCGAGCTGTCGGCCTTCGACCGCCTCGCCGAGGACGCGCGGCAGGCCCCGACGCTGGGCGGGCGCGCCGCGCTCTCCGCGATGGCCGCGGCGGAGATCGGCCACTTCCGGCTGCTCGACGACCACCTGCGCGGCATGGGGGTGACGATCGAGGAGGCGATGGGGCCGTTCGTCGCCCCGCTCGACTCGTACCACGCGTCGACGAGGCCGCGCAGCTGGCTGGAGTCGCTGGTCAAGGCCTACGTCGGCGACGGGCTGGCCGCCGACTTCTACCGCGAGGTCTCCACGTGGGTCTCCGGCGACACCGGGGCGCTGGTGCAGCAGGTGCTGGCCGACACCGGGCACAGCGCGTTCGCCGAGCGCGAGGTGCGGGCGGCGTGCGCGCAGAACCGGCAGGTGCGCGACCGGCTGGCGCTGTGGGGTCGGCGGCTGCTGGGGGAGGCGGTGACCCAGGCGCAGCGGATCGTCGCCGAACGCGACGAGCTGGCGGAGTTCATCGTCACGGGGTCGGGCGACCTGGCGGGCATCGCCGCGCTGCTCAAGCGTCTGCAGTTCAACCACGGCAAGCGGATGGCCAAGCTCGGGCTGAACTAGTGGCGGCTGCCCGCTCGACTAACCTGGACGACGGCCCCGCTCCGGGGTCTGATCGATTACACGACCAGGAGGTCGACCGGTGGAGGTCAAGATCGGCATCGTGGAGAGCCCGCGGGAGCTCGTGGTGTCCAGCGACCAGACGCCGGACGAGGTCCAGAAGCTCGTCGACGCGTCCCTGAACGGCGGCGACCCGCTGCTCAAGCTGGTCGACGACAAGGGCCGCCGCTTCCTCGTGCGCGCCGACCAGATCGCCTACGTGGAGATCGCGCCCGCCGAACGGCGGGTCGGGTTCGGCCTCGGCTCGTAACCGCGTGGTGCTCAGCCTGGCGGGCGCTCGTGCACCATCGGGAAGCCCGCCAGGCCCCGCCACGCCAAGCTCGCCATCAGCGCCACGGCCTCGTCGCGCGGCACCTCCTGCTCGGAGTCGAGCCAGTACTGCGCGCCCACCTGGCTCAGCCCCACCAGGCCGACGGCGAGCAGCCGGGCCCGGGCCGCGTCGAGGCCCGCGTCGGCGGTGACGGCGGCGGCCACCGTCTCGATGCAGCGGGTCAGCGCCCCGTCGACCACAGCTGCGGCCTCGGGCTCGCCGCGCAGGTCCGACTCGAACACCAGCCGGTAGGCCTGCCCGTCGCCGGCGACGAAGTCGAAGTACGCCGACACGGCGGCCTCGACCCGCTCGTGGTTGTCCGACGTGGCGGCGATCGCCTCCCGGACCCGCTCCACCAGGTCGTCGGCGCAGGTGGTGAGCAGGGCCCGGTAGAGCTCGAGCTTGCCCGGGAAGTGCTGGTAGAGCACCGGTTTGCTGACTCCGGCGCGCTCGGCGATGTCGTCCATCGCGGCCGCGTGGTAGCCCTGGGCGGCGAAGACGTCGCGGGCGGCGACGAGGAGCTGGGCGCGGCGGGCGCTGCGCGACAGACGGACGCGCGCCGGTGCCTCGGTCATCGTCGCCTCCTGCGCTCGCACGGGTGCTCGGCCGCACACCTTACCGTCAGGTAACGGGAAGCCCGGCTGACCGTCACGACTCGTCGGCGGTCTCCGGCCGGGGCAGCGCGCGGATCCGGCGCAGGGCGCCGACGTGCAGGAGAGCGCCGGCCGGGAAGACGGCCGCGGCGAGGGCGGCCGCGAGCGGCGGCAGCAGGCCCGCGACTGCGGCGGGCAGCGCGACCAGGTGGTACGCCGCGGCCCCGGTCAGCGTGCGTTCGATGGTCCGCGCCGTCGCGCGGGCGGTCCGGAGGGCGTCGACGGCGGTCCGCGGACAGACGTCGGCCAGAGTGACGACACCCGGACGCCGCAGCACCGCGTCGTCGACGGCGCCGGGACGGACGAGCGCGACGTCGGCCTCGGCGAGGGCCGCGTGGTCGGCCGGGCCGCCGATCACCGCGACGGTGCGACCCGCCTCGCGCAGGCGCGTCACCGCGGCGCCGCGATCCGTCGCCCCGACCTCGGCCAGCACCTCCTCGACGCCCAGCACCGCCGCCAGTCCGCGGGCGGCGCCCGGGTCGTCACCGGTCAGCAGCACGCTCGCCAGGCCCAGGTCACGCAGGGCGTGGGCGGCCGGCGCGGCGCCGGGCCGGGCCGGGGCGGCCACCTCGAACACGGCCCGCGCCACCCCGTCCCACGACACCGCGACCGCCGTCGCTCCTGCCGCATGGACCGTCGCGACGGCGGTGTGCAGCTCGTCGGGCAGGACGATGCCGTGCGCCGCCAGCAGGGCGACCCGGCCGACGAGTGCCGCGTGTGCGAGGACCCGTGGCTCGTCGTCGGGACCGAAACGCAGCTCGGTGACGATGCCGCGCACACCGAACCCGGGGTAGCCGTCGAACTCGGCGACGCCGGGCAGCTCGCCGAACCGCTCCCGCGCGGCGTCCGCGAGCACGGCGCCGACCGGGTGCTGCCCGGCCGCCCCGCCCGCCTTCCGGCCGGCCGCGGCGACGGCCCCGGCGACGCGCAGCGCCTCGTCGGGCTCGACGCCGTCGGCGACGTGCACCGTTCTCAGGCAGCGGTCGCCGGTCGTCGACGTGCCGGTCCGGCAGAGCACGACGGTGTCGACGCG
>Ga0247830_10001395_pt1 | contig 10054 bp, 5 predicted proteins | sample 12C_Control_Day5_FD_207766 | JGI IMG/M metagenome (GOLD analysis project Ga0247830, IMG submission 207766) | Soil microbial communities from agricultural site in Penn Yan, New York, United States - 12C_Control_Day5 | ecosystem: Environmental > Terrestrial > Soil > Agricultural land | place: USA...
ATAGCCGACGGGGTAGCCCGGCTCATAAGCGAGCATGGCCACGAAATGCGTGGCCCAGATGCCGGTGCCGGTCGCCACCGCCGCCAGGAATACCCAGGCAAGACGCCACGAACCGTGCTCGCGAGACGCATGCGAAAAGGCATGCAGCGCGGTGAACGACGTCGCCGCACAGATGAGCACGGCCAGGAGGACCAGCCGATGATCGTGCTCATTGACAATGCAGGAGACGACGCGAAGCACGAGCTTCCCCGCAAAGGTTCTGCACCGGGGTAACAAAAGTTATTCAAGGGGGCGTTAAGGCTGGTGCCTCGGCGTGGGCGGAAGCGCTTGCCAAACCTACGGTTTTCGCACACGGGCGGCGCCCATATCGGCACGATGGCCGACTCGTCAACGAGCGTTCCACGGCACTGGATTTGCCCGGCGAGCAGGCTTAATTGAGGTCCATGCCGCTCAAGAACACCCGCGAGGTGCCGCTTGGTCCAGCGCCGCCGGCCCAGCAGCCGCGGCCGGAGACCGGCCCGGCGGTTATCGCACGCTATCTCAAGTCCTTGCCCGGCTCGCCCGGCGTCTATCGCATGGTCGATGCGTCGGGCACGGTCATCTACGTCGGCAAAGCGCGCAACCTTAAGGCCCGGGTAACCAACTACGCGCGCGCCGCCAACCACACCAACCGCATCGCCCGCATGATCTCCGCCACCGCCTCCATGGAGTTCGTGACGGTGCGCACCGAGGCCGAGGCCCTGCTGCTCGAGGCCAACCTGATCAAGCGCTTTCGTCCGCGCTACAATGTTCTGCTCCGGGACGACAAGTCCTTCCCCTACATCCTCATCGCGCGCGGGCATACCGCGCCGCAAATCCTCAAGCACCGCGGCGCGCGCAACCGCAAGGGCGACTACTTCGGGCCGTTCGCCTCCGCCGGCGCCGTGAACCGTACCATCAACATGCTGGAGCGGGCGTTCCTGCTGCGCTCCTGCTCGGATGCCGTGTTCGAGAGCCGCACGCGTCCCTGCCTGCTCTATCAGATCAAGCGCTGCTCGGCGCCCTGCACCGGCGAGATCGGCCTCGAGGACTACAATGCGCTGGTCGAGGAGGCGGTGCGCTTCCTGCGCGGCGAGAGCCAGAACGCGCGCCAGATGTATCAGCGACTCATGCAGGAGGCAGCCGACAGCCTCGACTACGAGCAGGCCGCCAAATATCGCAACCGCCTGTGGGCGCTCGCGCACGTCACTGCCGACCAGACCATCAACCCCGAGGGCATCGAGGAGGCCGACGTGTTCGCCGCCCACCAGGAGGGCGGGCACACCTGCATCCAGGTCTTCTTCTTCCGCTCGGGTCAGAACTGGGGCAACCGCGCCTATTTCCCCCGCGCCGACCGCGCGCTCGGGATCGAGGAGGTGCTGGAGAGTTTCATCGCCCAGTTCTACGACGACAAACCGGTGCCGCGCGCGATCCTGCTCAGCCACGCGCTCCCCAACCAGCAGCTGCTGGAGGAGGCGCTCTCCAGCAAGGCCGAGCGCAAATGCGAGATCCGCGTGCCGCAGCGCGGCGCCAAGATCGGCATCGTCGAGCACGCCGTGCGCAACGCGCGCGAGGCCCTGGCGCGCCGTCTGGCCGAGACCTCCACGCAGCGGAGCCTGCTCGAGGGCGTGAAAGAACGGTTCGGGCTGGCGGACACGCCGCGGCGGGTAGAGGTGTTCGACAACAGCCACATCCAGGGCACGAACGCCGTCGGCGCCATGATCGTGGCGGGGCCCGAGGGCTTCGTGAAAAGCCAGTACCGCAAGTTCAACATCAAGTCGGCGGACCTCGCTCCCGGCGACGACTACGCGATGATGCGCGAGGTGCTCACGCGACGGTTCAAGCGGCTGGTGCTGGACGAGGCCGAGGCGCCGGCGGCGGGGTCAGACCCTGCGGGTCCGTCCCCATCGCTTGACGGTTCAATCACGGCGTCAGACCCAGAGGGTCTGACACCCTCCCGCATCGAGCTGCCGCAGCCGCCGCCGATCGACCGGCGGGGAGGCAGTGCGCTGGCGTTCGGCGTGCTGCGGGCAGACGGCGAACCCCTCGAGCCGACCCGCGAGGACGTCGCCGAGACCGAGGAGGAGATGCTCGACGCCAACGCCGAGGAGCCGGAGGCGCCTGCAAGCGACGAGCTCCCCGTGCGGCCCGACCTGGTGCTGATCGACGGCGGTCTCGGCCAGCTCGGCGTCGCGCGCGAGGTGCTGGCGACGCTCGGCATCGAGGGCGTGCCGCTGATCGGCGTCGCCAAGGGACCCGATCGCGACGCGGGACGCGAGCATTTCCACATCCCCGGCCGCGACCGTCCCATGATGCTGGAGCCGCGCGATCCCGTGCTCTACTTCGTGCAGCGGCTGCGCGATGAGGCCCACCGTTTTGCCATCGGCACGCACCGCGCCAAGCGCGGCAAGGCCATCGGCGCCAACCCGCTCGACGAGATCGCGGGCATCGGACCGACGCGCAAGCGCGCGCTCCTGAAGCACTTCGGCTCGGCCAAGGCGGTGGCGCGCGCCAGCGCCCAGGATCTGCAGGCGGTCGGCGGCATCAGCGCCCAGATGGCGCAGACGATCTACGATTTCTTCCACGAGCGCCACGAGTAGCCGGCTCCCTGCCGGGAACGCCGACACCGGCGGCAGCGAGCAGGAAGAGGATACGCGCGCTACTCCGCGGCGGCGCGCGGCTTCTCGGGCGCGGCCTCGACCGCTGCCGGGATGTGCTCGCGCCGGCCGGCGCCGAACCGGGTGCCGAGCCTCTCGAGCGTCAGGTAGATGGCGGGCGTGATGTAGAGGGTCAGGAGCTGCGACATGGCAAGCCCGCCCACCACGGCGAGGCCCAGCGGCTGGCGCAGCTCGGCGCCGGCGCCCCAGCCCACCGCGATCGGCAGCGTGCCGAACAGCGCCGCCATGGTCGTCATCATGATCGGGCGGAAGCGCAGCAGGCAGGCCTCGCGGATGGCATCGAACGGGGTCGCACCCCGTGCTCGGGCCTCGATGGCGAAATCGACCATCATGATGGCGTTCTTCTTGACGATGCCGACCAGCAGGATGATGCCGATGACCGCGATGATGGTGAGCTCGACATCGAACAGCCAGAGCGTCAGCAGCGCGCCGAGGCTCGCCGACGGCAGGCCCGATAGGATCGTGATCGGGTGGATGAAGCTCTCGTAGAGGATGCCGAGCACGATGTAGATCGTGAGGATGGCGGCGGCGATCAGCAGCGGCTGGTCGCGGAAGGAGTTCTCGAACACTTGCGCGGTACCGGCGAACTGGCCGGTGATCGAGGCCGGCATCCTCACCTCGCGCTCGAGTGCGCGCATGGCGACCACCGCCTCGCCCAGCGTAAAGCCGGGGCCGAGGTTGAACGTGATGGTGACGGCCGGCAGCTGGCTCTGGCGTGCGACCGAGACGGGGCCGGGGCCGAGGCTCGCGCTGGCGACCGCATCGAGGCGGATGAGCTGACCGCTGTTGGCGCGCACGAACACTTTCGACAGCACGCTTGGATCGAGCGTGAGAGCCTTGTCGGCCTCGAGGATGACGGCATAGTCGTTGGAGGGCGTGTAGACGGTCGCGATCTTGCGCGTGCCGAACGCCGAGTAGAGCGTCGAGCGCACGGTATCCATCGTAAGGCCGTAGCGGGCGAGCGCGTCGCGGTCGACATTGAGCGTGAGCTGCCGCGCGCCCAGCGTCAGATCGCTCGTGACGTCGGTGAAGCCCGGCGCCTGCTTGACCCGGTCTATCAGGCGCTGCGCGTTGTCGTAGAGCTCGTCCTGATTGACGCTGGTGAGCGTGTATTGATAGAGCGCCGCGCCGCTGCGGCTGCCGATGCGCAGATTCTGCAAGGGCACCGGAAAGGCGCGGATTCCCGGCACGCCGGCAAGACTGCGGCGCAACCGCGTCTGCACCTGGCTTATCGTTGCCTGGTCCTTGCGGTCCCCGCGCGCCTTGAGCTGGACGAAAATCGAGCCGCGGTTGAGCGTGGGATTGAAGAAGCTCTGTGCCACGTTCGAATTGATGTAGAGCACGTCCGGATCCTGGCGGATGCGCTCCGCGACCATGCGCTGGCGCTCCAGCATGGCCTGGAAGGCGATATCCGGCGCCGCCTCGGTGCGGACGATGATGATGCTGGTGTCCTCGGTGGGCAGGAACCCCTTCTTGACCACGCCGAATGCCCAAACGGTCGCCACGATGGTGCCAAGCGTCACCAGCAGCATGAGGACGGGCACCTTCAAAGACGCGTCGAGCGTCACGCGATAGCCGCGCGCCATCAGCTCGTAGCCCTTCTCGAAGGTGCGCGACAGCAGGCCCGCCTGCGCCTCGCCGTGCACATGCTGATGCTTGAGCATGCGCGCGCACAGCATCGGCGTGAGGGTCAGCGAGACGAACCCGGACAACAGGATGGCGATCGAGATCGTCATGGCGAACTCGAAGAAGAAGCGCCCGACGATGCCGCCCATGAACAGCACCGGGATGAACACGGCGACGAGCGACAGCGTGATCGACAGCACCGTGAAGCCGATCTCGTTGGCACCCTTGATGGCGGCGTCGAACGGCTTCATGCCCTGCTCGACATAGCGCATGATGTTCTCGAGCACGACGATGGCATCGTCGACGACGAAGCCGAGCGCCAGCGTGAGCGCGAGCAGGCTCACGTTGTCGAGCGAGAAGCCGAACATGGCCATGCCGGCGAACGTGCCGATGATCGAGAGCGGCAGGGCCACGGCCGGGATGAAGGTTGCCCGCCAGGTGCGCAGGAACGCCAGGATCACCAGGATCACCAGCACGGCCGTCAGCATCAGAGTGATCTGCACGTCGTGCACCGCGTCGCGAATCGACTCGGAGCGGTCGGAGAGGACGCTGAGCGTGATGGCCGGCGGCATCTCCTGCTGGAACTGCGGGATGAGCTTGTGGATGGCGTCGGTCACCGCCACCGTGTTGGCGTCCGGCTGGCGCTGTACGGAGACGATGATGGAGCGCACGCCGTTGAACTCGGTGCGCGCCTCCTCGTTCTCGACCGAGTCCTCGACCTTGGCCACGTCCTGCAGCCGCACCGGTGCGCCGTTGCGCCAGGCGATCACCACGGGCTTGAAGTACTCGGCGGTCGGCTGCGCGCCCTTGGCCTCCAGGATGTAGATCTGGTTCTGGGTGCGGATGCTGCCGAGCGGCCCCAGCGAGGAGAGCGCGGAGACGGCCTGGCGAATCTCGTCCACCGAGATGCCGCGCGTGGCCAGCGCGTCGAGGTCGTAGCGGATGCGCACCGCCCGCTTCTGCGCACCCTGGATGTTGACCTGCGCCACGCCCGGCAGCGTGGAAAGGCGCGGGCTCATCACCTTGTCGGCGAACTCGTTGATCTCCTGGGAGGGCGCGGTGTCGGAGGTGAGCGCCAGGAACATCACCGGCGTGTCGGCGGGATTGACCTTGCGGTAGGCGGGCGGGGTCGGCAGGTCCTCGGGCAAGCGGGCGGCCGCCACCGAGATCGCCGACTGCACGTCGAGCGCAGCGGCATCGATGCTGCGGTTGAGCTCAAACTCGAGCGTGATCTGGGTGTTGCCCTCGGTGTTGAGGGAGGTGATCGAGGTGATGCCGGCGATGGTGGCGAACTGGCGCTCGAGCGGGGCAGCGATCGACACCGCCATCGTGTCGGCGCTGGCACCCGGGTACTGCACGCTCACCGTGATGGTGGGCACCTCGATACGCGGGATGGCCGCGATCGGCAGCTGCCGGTAGCCGAAGAAGCCCGCGAGCAGCAGGGAAGCCATGACCAGCGTCGTCATCACGGGACGGCGGATGCACAGCTCCGAAAGACGCATGGGGGCTCGCTCCCTTCAGACCCTGATCATCCGCGACCGTTCATGCGCCGCTCCTCCGAGGCAGGCGTGCGGCCGGGGGCACGGCGCTGCTCCTCGATAACGACAGTCGCGCCGGGGGCGAGACGGATCTGACCGTCGGTGACGACACGCTCGCCGGCCCTGAGGCCTTCGGACAAGAATGCTCGCTGATCGACGATGCGCTCCACCTTCACGGTGCGAGGCGTCACCTTGTTGTCGGGGCCGATCACCCAGGCGATCATGCCCTGTTGCGCCGGAAGAACCGCGGAAGCCGGCACCGAGGGCATGTCGACCTTGACCTCGACGATGAGCGCGACCTCCGCCGCGAGCCCGGGCCACAACACCTCGTCGGCGTTCTCGGCGAGCACCTTGACGACGATCGTGCCTGTCTGCTTGTCCACCTGGTTGTCGATGAACCCGATGGTCCCCGGCACCACCGTGGGCTTTGCTCCGCCGACGCGAATCTCGGCACGTGCCTTGGTGGCGAGCGCACCCTTGAGGGCGCCGAGCTCGTTCTGCGGCACGGAGAACGTGACCCAGATCGGCTTCGTCTGGTTGATCGTCACCAGCGCGGCGGCGGCATCGACGCCACGCACCATGGCGCCGACCTTGGCGCTGAGGCTGCCGGTGCGGCCCGTGATAGGGGCGCGGATGGTGAGGTAGTCGAGCTGGGTCTTTTGCGTGTCGAGCAGCGCTTTGCCCGAGGCGATGCTGGCCTTGAGGGCCTCCACCGCGAAGCGGGCCTGATCGAGTGCGGCCTCGGTGACAATCTTCTTGTCGATCAAAGCATTGCGTCGCGCCAGCGTCGCCTCGGCGTCACGCAGGGTGGCCTGGTCCCTGGCGATGCCCGCCTCCGCCTGCGCGATCTGCGACTTGACCATGCGGTCGTCGAGGCGGAAGAGCAGGTCGCCCCGGTTTACGAGGTCGCCTTCCCTGAACAGCACGTCGGTGATCTGGCCGTCGACGCGCGTCTTCACGGCGACGTTGGCGTAGGGCTCGACCGTGCCCGGCGCCAGAAGGATGATCGGCATGTCGGCCAGCATCACCGTGGCGGCGGCCACCGGCGCCGGCGGAGCACGGCCCTTGCCGTCGCCCTTCTTGGCTGCGACGTCGGATTTGGTGGTCGCGGGCGGACTGCCGATGGGCGCGACCACCAGCAAGTAGGCTAGGCCGGCGCCAATGGCTGCGCCGGCCACATACAAAGCACCACGACCGGCTTTCATCGACGCGACCGCCACCCTGCACCCCGCTCGCCGCCCATTCTACGCAGTATAGACGCTTTTCGCGAGGGGCCCCTTCCCCCCGGGAGCGTAGAAGCCGCGGGCGGCCGCCCGGGCCAGGGCGGCCGTTGGCTCCGCTTCCTCATGGAGAGGGAACGGAGCGGGTTGCGGGTATCCGTCTACCGGCGCGGGATTGTGCGGTGCGGCGCCGAGGGACTAGAGGCGGTAGCGGATCTGGTCGGTCCAGAAGCGCTCCAGACGCACAAGGGACTTGTTGAGCGTCCTGAAGTCGTCCAGCGAGACTTGGCCGACGGCTTCCACCGAGCCCAACTGGCGCTGATACAGCTTCTGGATGGTGTCGCGCGCCTCGGCGCCCTTCGGCGTCAGGCTGACCCGCACCGAGCGGCGGTCCTTGTCGGAGCGCTTGTAGTGCAGGTAGCCCATCTCGACGAGCTTCTTGAGGTTGTAGGAGACGTTCGAGCCGAGGTAGTAGCCCCGGGTCTTGAGCTCGCCAGCCGTCAGCTCGTCGTCGCCCATGTTGTTGAGCAACAGGGCCTGAACGCTGTTGATTTCAGCGCCGCCCTGACGGTCGAACTCGTCCTTGATGACATCGAGGAGCAGGCGATGCAGGCGCTCGATCATCCTGAGCGCACGCAGATACTCGCCACGAAAGCTTTCCTCGCCCGCGTTCGCACGCGCGCGCGGCAACTCCAACGCAACACTCATGGGTTCCTTGCCTCAGCCTGTTTGACGCTTTCCGGCTGTTTTTTGTTTGCCGGATTGTGCGGTGCAGCCTAGGCGAAAGCCTCTAATTCTAACTTAATTCGTACGGTAAATTCCCCTTTTGCTCCAATGGGTTACAACGATGCAATCATTAGAGAATTCTAAACCCTCATCCGTTGAAGGATAACGAAATTTCAGCCCCCGAAAGTGCCAGGTTAGTGCCAAATTGGTGTCACGGAATATCCTTGACTGTCGGCTGATCGTTGGTATGCTGAAAATATATGGCGCACAATCCGTACAGAAACAAAAGCTACTCACACCCAAAAAAGCGCGCGGCATACAACGAGCGCCGCAAACAAGAAGGATACCCCCGTGGAGGTTATAATCGAGTTCCATTAAAGCCTTATGCTGGCGACAAACGCATGAAAGTGAGTTGATGGGGGCGGCGCGACGACACTGAATAAGATCCAGTGCACAGGAGCCGACCAATCTCGCCGCATGTCCCCATCAGCCCACTTCATCGATCATAGTACTTTGCCACAAGCAGCATAATTAACACTACAGGCCACCCAGCAATACACAGTACAAATAACATACCTCCAAGAACAACTGTATTCACCCAATTAAAAGATTGCTTCAGATGAATGTCCATCATCCCGACGAGACCTGCTCCGGAAGCCCCACTTGCAAGCTCCTTCTTCAACAAACCAACAAGCTTCTCCCGCTCCTTGTCATGGTGATACGCCACCACAGCACAGAACACGATAAATCCAATGCTGGAATAGAGGCCAATTTCCATCACCAAATCCACCACGGCCCACCTCCCCTGAAACACGAACCTATCTGAACCACCCCGAACCCCAAAACCCTAGTGTCAAATCAGTGCCACAGACCCGCTAAGCCATTGAAATTGCTGAGATAGCAGAACCTTCTAACTTAATCGATATGGTAATTTTCCGTTATTGCTCAGTGCCTTAAATCATTGCACCGCGCAAGAGTTCGCTAACCTTGGCGCGGCTTCGCGGGGTCCTTGCCGCCGCAAATCATCGGTGAGGGGGCCTAACGGCCGACGCTCTGCATTTCGGCGCGGCTCGGTAGCTCGAGCTCGTCAGGTCCGAGGGAGGCGAAATAGCGCTCCACCATAGGCTCGCTGACCTCGGTCAGTGTTGCCGGCTGCCACTTGGGGGCGCGGTCCCGGTCGATGAGCAGCGCCCGCACGCCCTCGTAGAAATCGTGAGCCTCGAGGCACCGGCAGCCGAGGCGGTAATCCTGCGCCAGCATGGCGCGCAGGTCGAGCGAGCGCGCGGCCCGGATATGACGATGGGTGATCTTGAGCGAGGTTGGAGACCGCGTCTCGAGCTCCTCGACGACCGTTTGCGCCCATGTGGCGGCAGCGCCGGTCTCCGATTGCAGGCGCCCGAGGATGTCCTCCACGCTGTCGGCGGAGAAGCACCGGGCGATGACCTTGCGCCAGGGCTCGAGCTCCCCGGGGCCGGGGTCCTCGTGGCGGGCGTCGAGCAGGTCGTCGACGGGATCGGCATCGGCAAGCCCGGCGCGCACCTCCTCGAAGCGAGACCCGGGAATGCAATGGGTTGCAAGCCCCAGACGGTAGGCGTCGGCCCGGCCGATGGACCGGCCCGTAAGCCCCAGATACATGCCAATCTCGTCGGGCAGGCGGGCGAAAGCCCAGGCGACCCCAACGTCGGGGAACAGGCCGATGCCGGTCTCGGGCATGGCGAACCGGTAGCGCTCGCCGGCGACCCTGTGGGTGCCGTAGAGCGAGATGCCGACGCCGGACCCCACCACCACCCCGTCGATCAGCGAGACGGTGGGCTTCATGAAGCACTCGAGCTGCCAGTTGAGCGCGTATTCGGCCGCCAGCGACTTGATCGCGTCCGCCCTGCGGAGCTTGCCCCATTCCGCCAATTCGCGGACGTCCCCGCCGGCGCAGAAGGCCCGGTCGGTGGCGGAGCCAATTACCACGGCGTAAATTTGCGGATCGCGCGCCCAGGGGGGGAACGCGGCGGCCATGGCTGCGCGCATGTCCGTATTGAGCGCGTTGAGCGCCGCCGGCCGATTCAGGGTGACCAGGCCTGCCGCGTTGTCCTGCCCCAGGATGACGTCGGGCGTCGCATCAGCCGCCGCGCGCTGACTTGCATCTGCAGTCGTTTCCCCGTTTTCCACTGGTTTTTCTTCCACAGGTTGTTCCCGATATTTGCGATCAACTTCTGGATTCTCACCTTGGCCACAATTTCGGGGCTATATATGA
>Ga0247830_10001396_pt1 | contig 10051 bp, 8 predicted proteins | sample 12C_Control_Day5_FD_207766 | JGI IMG/M metagenome (GOLD analysis project Ga0247830, IMG submission 207766) | Soil microbial communities from agricultural site in Penn Yan, New York, United States - 12C_Control_Day5 | ecosystem: Environmental > Terrestrial > Soil > Agricultural land | place: USA...
CGCTTCACCCACAGGGTGTCGATCGTGGTGGCCGCAACCCGCAAGGGCCCGGGTTTCGCCGGAAGAACCTGTCCCGCAACCCGCACGGGCTCGGGTTCCGCCGAAAGAACCAGGTGGTCGGGGCTGCGCTGGAGTAGTCGGCCCTCATACCGTCCGGCGACGTGGGCGACTTTCAGGCGGACCCATTGGCTGTCCGCGAGACTCTCGAAAGCAGTCTGTCGCTCCGTGACTTGCTGCGCGGTTGCGCCACTAAGGGGCGTCCAAGCGATGGACGCTGACAGCAGGGCCGCGAGGAGTGGCGTGCGCACGGCGTTGCCTCCTGGGGGATGAGCCCATGGGGAGAAGTGCCGCCACGAGAGCGAAGGCCCGCGCAGCTCCAGCTTTTGACCGATGGTGCGGTTTGGCGAGAGGTGGCCTACCGCATGGGCCTGATGGAGCGGCAGGCGGAGCAAACCTCGGCGCGATGGAGGACTAGGGCCGACGATCTAAGACTCCGTCTCTTGCTCCTGCCACCCGCTCTGGCACGCTACCCGGAGGGGCTCGCTGTAGATCACCGCCGTCGGAACGTTGTCCTGATTGCCGATGGTGTCGGCGTGGACGTGGCACGCGTGATCCGTGGTCTCTTCCCCGGCCACGACGTGAAACTGCACTGCCTCGCCTTCCGTTTGGACATCCGTTGGGGCATTTATCGGCGGGCAACTCCCATCGCAGGTCTGTGTATACCACTGTCCTGACGTGCTGACCGTAATGACCAAGTTCGAGAGGCCCGTCAAGTCCACGACCCTGACCTCGACGTGATCCCCAGCGTTGACTGCTTGCTCGCCGCACGCGGCCAGCGAGGCCGCTGTAAGGAGAATCCCGACGTACCGCACAAAGCCCCTCCTTGGAAGTCTGCCGCCCGGTGTCGGGCGCTCTGTAGCCTCAATCGTGGATACCGCCGCCAATGGCTAGGGGTACTGGCGGTGCCACTTGGGTATGGCGAGCCCGATGAGGCCCCCGAGTACCGCGCCCCCTGCCAGTCCAACCCCTCCGGTGACAAGCATGAGCCCCCCTGCTTCGATGTCCGGCTCTGTACCGTAGTCGTCCTTGTTACGCTCGGCGGCATACGCGGCCCCCACAACAGCGCCGAGCGTACCAAGGACCACCGCTCCCACAATCGCGCCGGTCTTGCCCGAGTTTCCCCGAGTCCAAAGTGTATCGATCGTGGTAGCCGCAACCCGCAAGGGCTTGGGTTCCGCCGAAAGAACCACGTGGTAGGGGCCGCGCTGGAGTAGCTGGCCCTCATACCGTCCGGCGACGTGTGGGACATGAAGGCGGACCCATTGGCTGTCCGCGAGACGGTTGAAAGCAGCCTGTCGCTCCGTGACTTGCTGCGCAGCTGCACTGCTGGGCGGCATCCAAACAAGGGATGCCGTAAGCAGAGCTGCGATGAACGGGGTGCGCATGGCTTTGCCTTTGGGGGAATGAGCCCATGGGGAGAGGGGCCGCCGCTCATTAGGGGTTCAGAAATCCAGGAGCGGAGTTATTTGGATGCCGAAAACTGTTCTGTTGCCAGTGCCCTCGACTGGGCTACCCAACACCAGTGACGCTTCAACGCCCAGTGAGAACCTCTGATGAACCTTGAGGTCGTACCCCATGCTAAGCCCGGCAGCGAGCAACCCTTCCTTGCCGACATATGCGCTATCGGTGACGCCGTTCTCTGGCGTCGTGAAGTGGATGTACGAGGCAAACGCCTGACGTCCCACTCCGAGCGCCGGGCGCACGTACAGTCCTCGGTTGAGATAGATCTGGGCTCCCAAGAGCAGGAAGTCGGCTTCCAATACTTGCGGAACTCGCGCCGGCGTAGGAGCGCCAGAGGGCCAGTCAGACACCAAAGGCTCCTCGTCGCCAAACCCGTGACGCTGATAGTCCAACACGACCATGACTCGGGAGCCGCCGTACCCTGCCCTCGCCCCGAAAGAGAATCGCGTGTCACCCTGCACTTCGGGCCTATCGGTGCTGACCTGGGAAGCGCCTACACCTACACCGACGAAGCCACGTCGTTGCGCCAGGGCTTGGCACGGGAGTAGGGCAGCCGCAATCGTCATGAGTATGAGTGACCTGAGCAGCGCGGCGACCAATGGAGAGCACCCGGCGCTTTCCCGCATCCGGTCCACTGCCTCGTCCAGGCCGCGGCTGGACGAGAAGGGCGGCCCGGCAACCGTCCTCGAAGGTGCAGGAATCGTCGTCATGGTGACCTCCGGCAGTGGCCTGATGCTCGGTCCCGCGGCGGCTTGCCCCTCCTCGTCGCGCGCCCTACACTAATCCGTATCCGTCAGTTCCCCGTCAGTTCTCCGTCAGCGGTACAACGAAGGGCGTCGGATGACGCCACCAGTCCAGCTCACACTCCTGGGTACGCCTAGCATCACGGGGCGATCCGGCGATTCCAGGGGGTCTTCCTTTCAAGGGCAGGCCCTCGCGCTGTTGAGCGTTCTCGCGTGGGCCGGGGATCGGGGCATCCCACGAGAAAAGCTGCTCGCCCTGTTCTGGCCGGAGGTGGCGGCCTATCGCGCTTCTCACCGCCTGCGCCAGCTCGTTCATCGCGTCCGGAGCGGACCGGGGTTCGGCGGCTTGATCACCGGCAAGTCGGAGCTCCGGCTGGATCCTGAGCGCGCCGTGTGCGACCTCTGGGAGTTCATCGAGGCTCGGAAGAGCGGACACTTTGAGCGGGCAGTGGAGCTGTATGGCGGCCAGTTCCTCGACGGCTTCTTCCTTCACGACGCCATCGAGTTCGAGCACTGGGTGGAGGGTCGTCGTCTCGCCCTCGAACGGGAGTACCACGAAACCCTCGAGGCGCTCGCCGTACAGGCGGAATTGCGCCACGACACCGTCGCTGCCGCCGACTGGTGGGGGCGCTTGGCCGAGCACGACCCGCTCAGCTCCGGCGTCACGATGCACCTCATGGCAGCCCTGGCCTCGACCGGGTACCGGGCACGAGCGCTGGAGCAGGCCCGGCTGTATCAGGAACAGGTGCGAGCCAAGCTGGACGCTTCCCCGAACCCCGCGGTGAGCGCATTGGCCAAGGAGCTGCGCAAGGTGACGGTCGATCGGGCGGGCGACGCGGGGACACTGCGGCCCCTGGTGCTCGGGGTGCTACCGCTTGACTCCTGGGATGGCTCTCCCGAAACGCAAGCCCTGGCTCACAGCCTGACCGAGGAGCTGACCACCGCGGTTTCGGCGGTACCCGGCATCCAGGTCGCGTCACGGAGCTGGATGGCGGGGACCCACGAAGGCGCCGGCGATGTACGAGTGATCGGCGAGCGGCTGGGACTCGATCGATTGCTCGAGGGAAGCGTCCGGCAGGCAGGCGCCAGGATGCGGGTACTGGTGCGCCTGGTGGATGTCGCCGACGGGCACCAACTCTGGAGCCAGTGCTACGATCGCGTCGTCGGGGAAGGATTCGAGGCCCTGGACGCCCTCGCGATGGAGGTCGTCGAGGCGATGCGGGGGCACCTGTCTATGGAGCGGTAGGCGATGCCTCCGCGCCAAGCGGTCGTACAGTTCAGATACAACCGGAGTCGCGGCGGGCTCACTACAATGGCCAGAGAGGGAATCGAACCCCCGACACGCGGTTTTCAGGGCGCCGGATACTAACCCATACAGAACCATGGAGTGCCATTAGTGCTCATCTAGCAACACGTTAGGATACATTGTCCGACCCTTTAGAAGCATCCAGATACTTACAACTCCACGGAGTTCAGGTACTACTCAGGTACTGGAACCCAAATAGAAATGCGGGGGGAAGCTACACGCCCGAGCCGACAATCACCGCCACCCACTCTCACTGCCGCTCCCGGTTGTCAAGGCTAATCGCCACCACCTGCTGCCACGTCCCGAGGACCAGTTCTCCGTTCATCACTGGCACCGACAGGCTCGTCTTGAGCAGCGCGGAGCGCACATGCGAGAATCCGTTCCCATCGCCCCAGCGCGCGCTGTGAGTGTACTCGGCCCTCACCGGTGCAAGTAGGTCCAGTGCATGCCTGAGATCGCTCAGTGCCCCGGACTCATACTCTATGGTGGTGATCGCGCCGATCGAGCCCAGCATCTGCACCGTGAGCAGGGCGTTCCACAACGCCTGCTCCTTTGGTGTCCGCATGCAAGGTAACCGGCCTCGGCACGCAAATCGGCGACAGCGTCTACGCCTTTGTGGATCGGCACATCCGGGGGGCGGTCGGAGCATTACGGTAGACCGTCGCGCCCGCGGCTCTTCGGCGCGCGCCTCGGGCCGGCATCTACTTGAACTTCACTTTCGCGATTTCCGGGTTCGGCGTGAACGCGGCGGCGGCGGGCGTGGTCCGCGACACCTGGATCAGGCCGTGTCAAGGCCGTTCGCTCACCCCGAGCCGCGCCAAGCCGTCCCGCGCCTCCGCAACGTAGGGCGCCAGCTCCGGATCCGGCCGGCGCCACATCGCCCGCACGAAGGCATAGGACTCCCCCGCCTTCGCCGTGTCGCCGAGACGCTCGGCGATCCGGCCCAGCTCCAGCGTGGCGAGCACGAACATCGGCCCGCCGCCGCCGGCGCTCCACCGCCAGCGCTCCAGCCGCTCGCCCGCGCGTCGATGCTCACCCCGAGCCGCCAGCAACCGCGCCAGCGTCAGGTTCAGGTGAAAGCAGTCGGTGGTGTACCAGTCGGCCAGGCAGAGCGTGTCGGGAATCGCGCTCAGCTTCCGGATGGCAGCCAGGGAATCGCCCCGCGCCAGATCGAGGAAGGCGACGCTCGTCTCCCCGAGCAGCCGGGCCCGCAGGGCCATGCGCGGGTTGGCCGGGGCCCGTGCCACGCGGGCCGCCCGGGCGCCGAACTGCGCCAGCGCCGCGGTGTCCCCTCGCGAGAGCCACCAGGGCAGCCCCCTCAGGTGACGCGGCGTGAACGTGTCGCTCCAGCCGGAGTCGGATGCGAGTGCGCGGCCATAGGTGGCGCGGGCCAGCGAGTCGGGCACGACCCCGAGCAGGCTGAGGGTCGGGAAGGGGTCGAGGAACCCGCTCCACGGCGAGGCGGACGGCTCGAGCAGCAGGCGCTCATCCGCGGCGAAGGCCTCGCGCAAGTGGCCGCGGGCCTGGAGCTCAGATGCCAGATACTGCGGCCACATGGCCGAGTCACGGACCCACGGCGGACCTTCAACTGCGTTGCGGCCCGGGTCGCCGAGGCGCCGCATGAGCCGGATTGCGGTCTCGGCAGTGTCGGGCCAGGCGGCGAGCCGGAGGGCCGCCAACCAGATGGTGAAGACCGACGCCGTGTCGAGCATCCCTTCCGCCGCGGCCCTGCCGCTGTCGCTCGGGTCCAGCAGCAGCGCCGCCAGGCGGATGTCGGACCGGTTAGGCGAGGTCGGGTCAAGCGCCAGGTAGGTGGCGGCGGCGTGCCGGGCGTCCTCCACGCGTCCCAGCGAGAGAAGCAGGTCGGGCAGGTGCTCGTAGGATGGGGCAAACCCCGGATCCAGCGCGATGGCGCGGGTGAAGGCCTCGAGCGACACGGACGGCGGCCCGGCGATGGGCCACGGCTCGTGATTCATGCGCCATTCGCCGAGCTCATACCAGACCATCGGGTCTTCGGGGTAGCGCCGGACCGCCTCCTCGACCGGCGTCAATGCCCGCAGCCACATGCGGGCCCAGGCCTCCGGGTCGGTGATCCCCTCCGCCGCGAGGCGGAAGGAATCCGCCACGATGAGGAGACTGTCGCGCTCGGGAAGCCCGTGGTTGTGGAGGGCCGCACGTTGCCCGTACTCGTCGGGCGACCCGTAGGCCTCCGCCGTCGGCGGGTTCCAGCCGAGCACGAGAGCCATGCGCACCATCGCCAGCGCGAACGTGCTGTCGGCGGCGATCGCCCGGTCGTACCGGGTGAGCGCCGAGTCCCACAGCCCCCGCCGGTAGAACTGCTCGCCCTGGAGGAAGGCCTTGAGCGCGAGCACCGATTTCGAGCCGATCGACGTCCGGCGGACCGAGCCGATCGTCCGGCCGGCGGACAGCACCCGCAGCACCCGCACTCCGAGCGAGTCGGCGAGCTCGCCCATCCGGGCCGCCTCGCCCGAGACCTCGATCTCCGTCCTCCCCAGGCTGCCGACGCGGTCGAGCAGCTCGGCGCGGAGGGTCACCGAGTCACGCCCCCGTGGTATCACGGCGCCGTAGACGACCAGGCCCGCCCCGGTGCCGCGGCCCAGCTCATCGGCCGAGGGCCGATCGATCCGGCCGCTCCAGCGCCGGAGGACGACCGTCGGCGGGACGGTGCGGATCGGACCCGCCCCGTCCAGCGTGCGGGAGAGCAGGTCGCCCATGCCTTCCCGCCAGAGCTGGAGTGAGGGGTCCAGCACCTCAAACGGGGCGACGGCGAGCAGGTCGGCGTCACGCGCGTCATCGGCCGCAGGCCGCCCGATCGAGCGTCCCCCGAGCGCCGCGGCCAGCACCACCATGACCCCGGCCCCGAGCAGACCGGCCGCCAGGAGCCTGCGGCGCGGCAGAGGGGTAGTCGTCGCAGGGCCCGGCGCGGGTGCCGGCTCGACGGCCGGCGGTGCGATCGCGTCCACCTCCCGCGGCTCGGCTCGGCGGTCCACGCGCTGCAGCTCCACCACCAGCGCCGCCAGCTCGGGCTCCGGCTCCCCGCCGATCTCCGCGCGGACCAGACGCTCGTGCGTCCGCGCATGGCGGATGGCACCCGCTCGGTCGCCCGAAGCGGCCAGCGACCGCACCAGTCCCAGCGCCGCGTGGCCGCTCAGCGGATCCACCGCCGCGAGCCGGCGCCACCAGACGCACGCCGCGGCATGGTCTCCGCGCGCGGCCGCCGCGTCCGCCAGCCTGGCCAGCGCATCGGCGTGCCTCGCCGCCAGCCGCGTGCGCTCCCCGGCGGCCCACTCCTCGAACTCGGCCGATTCGCCCAGGTGAAAGCCATCGAGGAACGGACCGCGATAGAGCGCCACGGCGTCCTCCAGCGCTCCGGCGTCGAGCGCCGCCTCGAACTCGGCCACGTCGAACGCGACGACTTCGCGGTTCAGCCGCAGCGGATCGGTGCCGAGGAAGGCCTCGTCGCCGACCTGGTGGCGGAGGTAGTAGAGCAACTGGTGCAGGGCATGGCGGGCGGAATCGGTGGCGCTCTCCGGGCTGAGCCAGGCGATCAGCTTGTCGCGCGACACCCCGCGGTCGCGGCCCGACGCGACCAGCACCAGGAGCGCGAGCCGGCGGCGCTGCTCGGCCACAACGGCGCCGGTGGAGTCCACCAGGGCGGCGCCACCCAAGGCGAGCAGACGGAATGAGTTGCGCGTGTGAGTCTGGCGAGAGGAGGGCATGAGGGCCTCGCGTGATACTACGGCCTCATTCCAACCTCGGCAACCAGCCCGCACACACACAAGGAGAGACCATGTCTGCTCCCCTCCGAATGCTCGCGCTCACGGCCCTGGCGTCGCTGGCCGTCGGCGCCTGCGACACCCGCACCGGTCCCGATGCCGCCGCTCCCGATGTTGCCGGTGCGGAGGTCAAGGCGGTCAAGTTCTGGGAGGCCGGCGCCACGGTCGCCTGGAACGCCCTGGCCGTGGATCTTACGGGTGCCACGGCGGTGGACGCCGGCCGCCTTCACCTATACCTCGGGCTCGCCCAGTTGCGCGCGGCGGAAGCCGCCCAGGCGAGCGCCGCGGCGCATCCGCCGATCGGCGGCGCCATCGGCGGGGCATCGGCCGCGGTGCTCACCGCATTCTTCCCCGCGTCGGAAGCGCAGATCGAGGCCGCGCTGGACGCGCAGGCCGCCGCAGAATCCTGGCCCGGCGCCAAGCACCAGGACTTCGCCGCCGGGGAGGCGATCGGCCGCGCCGCGGCGGCTCGCGTGCTCGCGTACGCGGCAACCGACGGCGTCGGACTCACCGACCCCGGAACCCCGCCACTGGGCGAAGGCTTCTGGATCTGGACCGGCGGGCCGATCGCGCGCGGCCCCCTGGGGGCGCGCCCGATCTTCCTGGCATCCGCGGACGAGTTTCGCCCCGGCCCGCCGCCCGCCTTCGGGTCGGCACAGTTCACGGCGGCGCTGGCCGAGGTCCGGCAAATCTCGGATACCCGCACGCCGGAGCAGCTCGCGATCGCGCTGTTCTGGAATGTGAATCAGTCGCCGCGCTCGAACGCTGCTTTCATGGAGATCGCCCGGGAGCTCATCGTCTCGCATCGTCGAAGCGACACCGAGGCGGCGCGGATCATGTTCCTCATGGGCGCAGCCTCCTTCGACGCGCTGATCGGCTGTTTCGAGGCCAAGTACCACTACTGGTTCATCCGGCCGCCCCAGGCGGACCCCGGGATCGTCACCACCTTCCCGACCCCTCCGCATCCGTCCTATCCGTCGGCGCACTCGTGCAGCTCGGGCGCTCTCGCCGGCGTGCTCGTCGCGATCTTCCCGAGCGAGGCGAGACGGCTCGCCGCGGTGGCGGAAGAGTCGAGCCTGTCCCGGCTGTATGCCGGCATCCACTACCGGTTCGACATGGAGGCGGGCCTGGCACTGGGGCGTGCGGTGGCGGCAAAGGCGCTGGGTGCCGATCTGGACGAGGTGGCGGTGCCGTAGCCATCCACACCGGCGCGGGACGGGCCTCTCGATCGTCGGGAGGCCCTCGGCTGCTCCGGTTCGCGAGAAGTGAGTCGCAGCTGCTTGCCGCGCACTTCCCCGGCTTCTAGCACCATATGAGAAGCCGAGCCGCACGGGCTCGGCCATAGGGGGTTCGGAATGGACAAAGGTCGGCCAAAGGTGAGGAATCGAGCGTGGGCTGACTACGATGGCCAGAGAGGGAATCGAACCCCCGACACGCGGATTTTCAGCGCCCGTACCTCGCGTCACAACCCCTTGCACGTCGCAGCGTTGCCCGGGTGCCGGCCCGTCATGCTACCCTGCTGCTACCCACGCCGCTGCATCTCAGCCCCCGGGTAGTAGCCGCGGCCTGCCCCCGGGCATGATCGACCGCTCGGCCTCGACTTCTAGTCGGGGCAGGATCTCATCCGACGCGACAACGGCACGGGTGATCAGTTGCAGCAGCACCCCACGGGTCACTTCAAAGTTTTTCGTCAGGCGGTCGTCCGCGAGCCCGAGGTTCCAGGCGAGGCGCCGTGCGGCGAACCGATGCATCTGATTCTCACTAAAGCAGGGTGGACAGTTTGGGGTGGTCCCGTGGCACGACGCAGCCGGGACGCTGCCGGTTTCGCAAGGAAGAGAGGTACGATCGGCCCCCTGTGTCGCCGCGCGCGGCCGCCACAGTTGCAGGTTTGCAGCACAGCCATGATGGTCGGGCTGTCACTGTAATTCCATATAGGACATGTTGTTGTGAACTATACAGCTGGGGGCACGACGCCCCATGCGACTGGCACGGCTCTGGCACATACCGCCAGAGAGGGCGTGTGTCGTGTCACCGCTCGAACCCCGTTGGGTCCCTGGGCACATTCTTCGTTATCTGGCTGGGATGATTCTATGCGATCGATTGGCCTGCTGGCCGTCGCTAGTGGAACGCTGGTCCTGGCTTCAGCGTGCAGTGAGGGCAGCGGCCTGATCCCACCGGAGAACGAAGCACCCGTCGCGATCTTTACGGTGCCACCGTGTACCATCGATGTGGCATGTACCTTTACCAGCAGCAGCACTGATGATGAACAGGTGACCCGGTGGAGCTGGGACTTTGATGGCGACGGCGATGCCGACGCCAGCACGCCGGAAGCATCATTCACCTACAAGACTGCCAAGGACTTCAAGGTCAGCCTGACGGTCTATGATGCTCAGGGTTTGAGCCAGACCAGGACCAGCGACATCACCATCGCTCCGGCTCCGGGCGCCACCCCGCCGACCGCGGGCTTCACCCACAGCTGTAATGGACCGATCTGCACGTTTGCCAACACCAGCAGCGACGTAGCGCCGGGCACGATCGCGACCCATGCCTGGACCTTCGGCGACGGTGGCACGTCGGACCAGGCTAGCCCATCGCATACCTACACCGTTTCCGCCGCCACCGAGTTTACCGTGACGCTCCCGGTACCCGACAACGAGGGCGCGAGCGCCGCCGAAACTCAGACG